>Ga0114933_10003714_pt1 | contig 14690 bp, 18 predicted proteins | sample 4SBtaG_FD_89691 | JGI IMG/M metagenome (GOLD analysis project Ga0114933, IMG submission 89691) | Deep subsurface microbial communities from Kolumbo volcano to uncover new lineages of life (NeLLi) - 4SBTROV12_W25 metaG | ecosystem: Environmental > Aquatic > Marine > Volcanic | place: Kolumbo... | reverse complement strand
CTCGGGCATATTTGGCTTTCCGAAAAAGCACATCACGACGTTATGGGGATTGACGATATCGTCAATGAGGAACTCGCAAAAATTGGCTGGGTTAGCCATGGTGGGGATCAGCCGGTTTATCTTTCTGGCGGTGGCTGGCGAAAACTTGCCCGGATACATGCCGCCGACACAGCAAGACCGCATGTCATTGAAGGCTATCGCTTAAAGGCGAAGAAAGCCCGAAAATTTGCGAAGAAACTCTCCAAAGAAGTAATTTCCGGTGATCGAGAGTTAAGCTCCGCGATTGTCGGTGCGCGTGTCATGAAGTGCCTGATCAAATCCAGCAACGCGAATAAAGTAATTTTCTCGACGCGTGGCCTAATGGATGGTTGCCATGCCGCCGCCGAGGAACTTGCCGCTGCAAAACCCGCTAAGGTTTCCAAGAAAGTTCTCACAAGCGCCTAACTCGTTTTCGGGCAGGGTTCCAGCCAGGGTCCATTTCAGTCACCCGGTGCATAAGGCGGCGATTGCCGACTGACAAGCACCAATTAGGGCAAGTCTGTGAGGCTATCTTAACTGAACACATGTTGCGGCTTGGCTACTATATCTTTCGACCACTCGCCCATCAGGGGCCATGCAATGTGGTCTTGCTCGATAGCAAAAGTGGTGCCTTTCGTGTGAACCCTGGTCGGAAGAAACCCGCCCGAATTTACCGCAAAAGATCCCCCCTCCAAAAACGTCTAAATGTGCGTATGGCATACGTCAGTGAAAATATCGGTGTACGACGGCGGTATCCGAAATAGAGGCAAAATTGATATCCGGTCGCTTTGCTAAGAGACAAAATCCAGGCATCTCTCCTCTCTGCTTCAGCGTAACTCAGTAGCGATTTTTAAACTGAGCGAGAGTCTCACAAGTTTCACAAGACGTTCATTCAACGGTCATCGTCTTTCCGTTTCTATCGCAAAGACAGGAAATAGACATGACCAGGGGTTGACCAATGAAGCCTATTATTCGCGTTGCGCATCTGAGCAAAACATTCAAGTCAGGGTGCTGCGCTCTAAATAATGTTTCTTTTGATGTTGAGCCGGGCGAAATGGTTGCGCTCATCGGCGCCTCGGGATCTGGAAAATCAACGCTGCTAAGACACATCGCAGGTTTGATCGAAGGAGATACCAATGGCGGTCGTATCGATGTTAACGGTCGTTGTATTCAAAAGGATGGCAGACTCGATAGCAGAATCAGAGTTCAACGCGCCGAAATCGGCTTCATCTTCCAGCAGTTTAATCTGATCGATAGGCTATCAGTACTTACAAATGTGCTCTGTGGATTTTTAGGCAGAGCCCCACGATGGCGAACCACTTTCCTGCGCTTTACCAAGGCAGAAAGAAAGCGCGCGATGGAGTGCCTGCAACGCGTTGGCATAGCCGCCCAGGCGACGCAGCGGGCATCCACGCTCTCTGGCGGACAACAGCAACGTGCTGCGATTGCAAGAACGCTCGCTCAAGGTGCCCGTATCGTCCTTGCAGACGAGCCTATCTCTTCGCTAGACCCGGCATCCTCAAAGAACGTTATGGAACACCTTGCGGCGATCAATCGTGATGATCGTGTGACTGTTGTGGTCTCGCTGCATCAGGTGGATTACGCGGTTCGATATTGTCCCCGAACCATTGCCTTGCGGGATGGTGAGATTGTGTTTGATGGCGCCAGTTCGGCGCTTACACCGGCCTTGCTCTCTGATCTCTACGGTGACGCCAGCATCGAACTATTTGGCGACCCGGAAGAAATAGAAAACCCAAATATTGTGCCGATTCCAACCAAAGATTCGCTCCAACCTGAGGCTGTCCCGGCCTGAGGCAAGAGCACTCACGGCGCACTGACGCCGTTTTTTTCGATGAAACAACAGGGAATGGAGAAATTGAATGACACTTAGAAAGACTTTTTGGGCAGCTGCGACCGCCGCAGCGCTCGCAAGCGTTCCAGCGCTGGCAGACTACAAACCTCTGAAAGGTGACCCCAAGGAAATAAATTTTGGGATTATCTCAACGGAAAGCACCTCCAATTTGCGTCAAGCCTGGGGACCATTTCTGAAAGACATGGAAAAATCCCTCAGAATGAAGGTGAAACCGTTCTTTGCTTCTGACTATGCCGGCATCATCGAAGGTATGCGTTTTGGCAAAGTGCATGTCGCATGGTTCGGTAACAAATCGGCAATGGAAGCCGTTGATCGTGCTGGTGCCGAAGTATTCGTGCAGGAAATCAAGGCAAACGGTAAACAAGGTTATTATTCTCACATTCTGACTCATGTTGATAATAAGGACATCAACTCGCTGAAGGATTTGTTCGCGCGTTGCAACAAATCTTTGTCCTTCGGTATCGGCGACCCGAACTCAACGTCAGGCTTTCTCGTTCCGAGCTACTATGTATTTGCTCAGAACAATGTTGATCCGAAGAAGTGCTTCAAATCGGTTCGCAACGCCAACCATGAAACCAACCTGATGGCTGTCGCTTATAAACAGGTTCATGCTGCAGCAAATAACAGCGAACAGGTTTCACGCTCCAAGAAAACAGCTCCTAAAGCTGCGAAGCAGGTCAAGGTTATCTGGACTTCTCCGTTAATCCCGGCCGATCCGATCACCTATCGGAAAGATCTCAGCAAAGCTCTTAAAGCCAAGATCAAGGGCTTCTTCCTGAGCTACGGCCGTCTCGGCGACAATATTGCTCATCAGAAAAAGGTTCTGAATGGACTTGGCTCTGGTGGTGGCGGATACACCGATTCGAACAACTCCCAGCTTTATCCAATTCGTCAGCTGGCGCTGTTCAAAAAGAAGCTGAGCCTCCAGGCCGACAAGCGCATGGAACCGAAAGTTAAAGCCAAGCGTTTTCAGAACATCAACAACAAGCTCGCTGATCTGAAGGTACTTACCAAGAGCTGGTAAACTCTACCGCGTATGGGCTGCCGGCAAATTTGTCGGCAGCCCTTTCTCTTATTTAGGGGATGAAAATTATGACGAACCGCATCGCTGAAATGGAAAAAGCAATCGAAGTACCCCCACCTGATCTCAAAAGGTCAGGGCTAAATCTTGCGATGTGGGCCGTAGGGATCGGGGTCCTAATGTGGGCCTGGGAAGGCGCAGATATGCGTCCCGGAGATCTCATTGCCGATTCCGCAAATATGGGCGAGTTCGTCAAGGGCTTCTTCCCACCTGACATGCATCGCTGGCCGACCTTTCTGGAGGAAATGATTATTACTGTGAAGATCGCGATTTGGGGCACGGCTCTGGCGGTCGTTAGCGCAGTTCCCTTTGGTATTTTGTGCTCTGAGAATGTTGCCCCTTGGTGGGTCGTGCAGCCAACCCGCCGACTGATGGATGCCGCCCGCGCGATCAATGAAATTGTTTTCGCGATGCTCTTTGTTGTTGCTGTTGGCTTAGGTCCCTTCGCTGGCGTGCTCGCCCTCTGGATCCATACCGTTGGTGTTTTGGCCAAGTTAATGTCGGAGGCTGTTGAAGCGATTGACCCGGAACCTGTAGAGGGTATTCGAGCTACAGGCGGAACAAAACTTCATGAGATTATTTACGGTGTAATCCCTCAAGTGATGCCCCTTTGGATTTCATTTTCCCTCTACCGATTTGAATCAAATGTACGTTCAGCAACCGTTCTCGGTATTGTGGGAGCTGGCGGGATAGGGGTCCTTCTCTGGGAGCTTATCCGAAGTTTTAACTACGCCGAAACCGCTGCTGTTTTGATCGTGATCATTATCAGTGTGACAGTTATCGATATGGTGTCGCAGTTCCTGAGGCGTTTGGTAATATAGGGAACCCTTCAGTTTGAGAACGAAAAGCGTTCGAGAACTGAGAAGGGCGTTTCTCGATCTGGTTGTATGAACAGGGTAATCGCATCAACCGCGACCGGTTGATCAACGATATCAAAAAACAGTTCCTTCAGGACTGAAAGCATGTGGTCTTGCAGCTCTGTATTCAGGGTCCCGGTGAGGGTCATGTGGAAACGAAACTCTTCCATCACATAGGGGTATCCCCATTGCAAAAGATACTCAGCTTGCCGCGGTGTGAGACCAATTTGACGCCGATTAGCCAATTCATTTTCGCTTGGTGCAGCTCTAAATTTATCAAATTCTTTTACACAGACCGCCGCCAGCTGCCCCAGCTGATCAATGTTCTTGGTTGGACGTAAGGCAACGAAGTTACCGAGTTTGGCTACCTGTATACCCGGAATATAAAACCCGGATTGCGCTACGGAAAAACGTTGGCAATGCGTGAGTAACTCGTCTTCGCTTTTCTCTGCAGCAATGTGAAACGGTGGCTTGAAAGTCGCATGAAATCCGTAATGCGCCGGGTCAGAAACAATGCTCTCAGCTCGAGCAGTCAAATTCGGTAAATGCTCCCCCGTATACGCATCCCGACCCAGCCAGGCGCTTCCGGTTTTCCACAAAACCGATTCCGGCGATGGCGCAAAATAAATGGCGTATCTGGGGTTACTCATAGTGATCATCCGATGCGTTCAAATTATATAACTCCGAGAGGTGTCAATTTTATTACATCATCCTCAAGAAAATTCACGATAAAATCAATTTCTTATAACTGACATCTAACTGTCACTAATAAGACATCGACTACCCGATACGTTTCCGGTCGCGACACTCTGATCGTATAGGAATTCTTATGTATACTGACTTTTTACCAACTCAGCAGATCCCGGTAAGCCAGCTCTACGCCTGGAATAGCCGACAAGCATTTCCGCTTGAGCTCAACCTAAATCATCGGGGGTGTGTGATACGCGACCGGGTTAGTGGCGCTGCATTCCTGGCTTCAACAGATGATGGGGGCTTTATTCGTGGTGCGACATTATTGGCCGATAAACGCGATCATCTTTCTTATAGTTTGCTTTCTGAAATGACAGGATGCGAATGGGTTAACGAGTATTCTAAAGATTGGTGATGACTCGATCACAAGAAACTAACTCTTCAAAACCACAATCCCGGCAGCGCTGGATAGGTCTTCTCGCTAAAGCCGAACTGGCCGAGCTCGAATCCACCTGGGAAAATTTGCCGCACAAACCGAGTTTCGAGTTCTTGCGGCAGCCTGAAACTGGTCTGGTCATGATCCAGGGTCGTGCGGGCGGTAGTGGTCATGCTTTCAATATGGGCGAAATGACAGTAACGCGCTGCAGCATAAAGTTGAATGACGGATTTATCGGGCATGGTTATGTGTCCGGCCGGGACAAACGACATGCTGAATTCGCTGCTTTGTTTGATGCTCTCATGCAGAACGAATCGATCAGCGAGCAACTCGAACAAGGGCTGCTAACGGGAATCGAATCCCGAATCTTCCTGCACAAACGTGATGTTGCGACCAAAACCGCCAGTACAAAGGTCGACTTCTTCACCCTTACTAGAGGAGAAGACAATTGTTAGCGGTAGAACCTGACCTCAAACCGGGATTCGTTGAGCCTGTAAGAGAAGCACAGGAAACGTTTCGTGCCGTCTTGCATGCGATGGCACATCCGGGGTGCATTATGGATGCCGGCACCATGTTGAGCGGCCCAGAGCCACTGCAACAGGCGACGTTGGCGATCGGGCTCTCGCTTTTCGATTTCGATACACCAGTTTGGCTTGACGGCACTGCCGCCTCGCCAACCGTTGAATCCTATTTTCGGTTTCACACTGGCTGCGCAAGGACAGCGCTCCCGAACTGTGCGCTGTTTGGTATCATTTCCGACCCGGCCGTAATGCCTCTGCTGCAAGCGTTTGATTGTGGTACCGATGAAGCACCAGATCAATCAACGACCCTAATCATCGAGGTTCCCGGGCTTTATCAGAATACGGGCGGCATTCAACTTGTTGGACCTGGCATCAAAGAAAAACTTTCTATCCTGATCGACGGGCTTCCTAACGGATTTTGGGGTGAACGTGCAGAAATGAACGGAATGTTTCCGCGGGGTATAGACATCATATTCACTGCTGCTCACCGGTTATTGGCGTTGCCGAGAACGACCAAGGTGGAGTGCTAGAAATGTATGTTGCAGTAAAAGGCGGTGAACGGGCGATTGACAATGCACATGCTCTCCTGGCGGAGGAACGACGCGGCGATCAGAAGGTACCAGAGCTAACGCTCAAGCAAATTCAGAATCAGATGTCTGGCGCGGTAGACAGGGTTATGACGGAAGGATCCGTTTACGACCCGGAACTTGCTGCCCTCGCTATCAAACAGGCGTGCGGCGATCTCGTGGAAGCGATATTTCTTCTGCGCGCCTATCGTACAACATTGCCTCGATTTGCAACGTCGAAACCCCTCGACACGAATGCAATGACTTTGAGGCGACGTATATCGGCGACCTACAAGGACCTCCCCGGTGGCCAGTTGCTGGGCCCGACGTTCGATTATACGCATCGATTATTGGACTTTGCTCTCGCTGCAGAGGGTGGCGCACCTGTAAACCCGACGGAGACAGCACCTTCTGAGGTTTCTGATCAGGTGCCGCGTGTTCTTGAACAATTGAATCAGGAAGGTCTGATTGAGCCGGCTGATACGGGTGAAGAGAAAATCCCCGGTGACCTGACACGTGACCCGGTCAGCTTTCCTGCAGATCGATCCGTTCGGCTTCAGAATTTAGCGCGTGGCGATGAAGGGTTTTTGCTTGCCTTGGGGTATTCAACTCAGCGCGGTTACGGACGCAACCACCCGTTTGCAGGTGAAATCAGAATGGGCGAAGTCGCCGTTGAGATCGTTCCGGAGGAGCTTGGCTTTGCGATAGAGATAGGCGAGATCACCGTGACTGAATGCGAAATGGTCAACCAGTTCGCCGGTAGTAAGGAAGCACCGCCGCAGTTCACACGAGGCTACGGGCTGGTTTTTGGTCATCAGGACCGCAAAGCGATGTCAATGGCACTTGTCGATCGGGCCTTGCGATGCCGTGAGTTGGGCGAAGAAGTAGAAGCGCCTGCACAGGACGAAGAATTTGTCCTGTATCATAGCGATGTGGTTGAGGCGCAGGGCTTCGTTCAGCACTTAAAGCTTCCGCACTATGTCGATTTTCAATCTGAACTTGAAATGATCCGCCGACTGCGCGCGTCGTTTCAGAATCAAACTCCGGCGGCGGCGGAATAGCTATGGATACAATAGATCATAACCGGTCGGAAAATGCCGCGACCACGGACGACTACAACTTTGCTTATCTCGACGAGCAAACCAAAAGAATGGTCAGAAGGTCATTGCTGAAAGCTGTCGCAATTCCGGGTTATCAGGTCCCGTTCGGTAGTCGAGAAATGCCCTTATCCTATGGATGGGGTACTGGCGGTATTCAGGTCACTGCCAGCGTCATTGGCCCCGATGACACACTGAAAGTTATCGATCAGGGTGCCGATGATACGACGAATGCCGTCAGCATCCGAAAGTTCTTTGCCAAGACAGCAGGGATCAAAACAACTGAAGAAACCGAACAAGCGACGGTTATCCAAACGCGCCACCGCATTCCGGAAACTCAGCTGAAAGAAGGACAGGTGCTGGTTTATCAGGTGCCGATCCCGGAACCATTGCGTTGGCTCGAAGCCCGGGAAACGGAGACCCGAAAAATGCATGCGCTCGAAGAGTATGGTACGATGCATGTTCGGTTGTATGAAGATATTACGCGCCACGGCAAGATAGCGACGTCATATGATTATCCGGTAATCGTCAATGACCGTTACCTGATGCGCCCGAGCCCAATTCCCAAATTCGACAACCCGAAAATGGACCAAAATCCTGCGCTGCAGCTCTTTGGTGCTGGCCGCGAGAAACGTATTTACGCTGTACCGCCCTATACCAAGGTCAAGAGCCTCGACTTTGAAGACCATCCATTCGAAGTACAGAAATGGGATCAGAGCTGTGCGATTTGTAGATCAGATAACAGCTTTCTTGATGAAGTAATCACAGACGATCAGGGCGGACGAATGTTTGTTTGTTCCGATACAGATTACTGCCAAAAGCGGGTCGCCCAACAGCAAAGGGAAAAAACCTCCAACCCAGGGGAACCTTCGGTATGAATCAATCCCACGAGGCGCCACTTCTAACTGCTGATAATGTGACTCGATATTACGGAGAACATGTTGGCTGCCGTGGTGTTAGTTTTGACCTATGGCCTGGAGAGGTTATCGGCATTGTTGGAGAGTCGGGCTCCGGCAAGACAACTTTGCTTAACTGTACTTCCGGGCGTTTGCCACCTGTTAGCGGCACCGTTCAATTCGCAACACGAGCTGAAGGCTTAAGCGACATTTACGAAATGAGCGAGGCAGAACGACGTATGCTTATGCGAACCGATTGGGGTTTCGTGCATCAAAATCCTCGAGACGGCTTACGGATGGCCGTTAGCGCTGGTGCTAATATCGGCGAGCGGCTGATGGCGATCGGTGATCGACATTATGGTGATATCCGGCGGACTGCCGGGGACTGGCTCGGAAAAGTCGAGTTCAATATTGATCGTATCGACGACATGCCTTCAACGTTTTCCGGCGGTATGCAGCAACGTCTTCAGATTGCACGGAATCTCGTCACCAAACCCCGTCTGGTTTTTATGGATGAGCCAACTGGTGGTCTGGATGTGTCAGTTCAGGCGCGTTTGCTTGATCTTCTGAGGGTACTTGTGGATGAGCTGGGTTTATCTGCCATCCTTGTTACTCATGATTTGGCCGTAGCCCGACTCATAACACATCGCTTGATGGTAATGCGCCGCGGAGAAGTTGTGGAATCAGGTTTGACTGACCAGGTCTTGGACGATCCACAGCACCCGTACACGCAACTCCTTGTTTCCTCAATCCTGCAGGTTTGAAGACGATGACGAACAGCGAACTGGACATGGTGCAAGTGGACGGCCTGACCAAGAATTTCACCTTGCATAATCAGGGCGGCATAAAACTTAGCGTTTTGCGGGATATTAACCTGAAGGTGAAGGGCGGCGAATGCGTTGTTCTTAACGGTCCCTCAGGTGCCGGGAAATCCAGCCTGCTTCGTTGTCTGTATAGAAACTATCAAAGCGATTCCGGACGCGTTCTCATTCAACATGATGGTGCTTATGTTGACATTGTTTCTGCTGCGCCGCGCGACATCATTGCAATACGGCGCCACACGATAGGGTATGTGAGTCAGTTTCTCCGGGTGATTCCTCGGGTGTCTACGTTGGATGTCGTTTCTGAACCTTTGCGGCGTGAAGGTTATTCTTCAGAACAAGCGCGCCAACAGGCAGGCGAGATGCTTGAGAGGCTCAACGTTCCGGAGAGCCTATGGGAATTAGCTCCTGCGACGTTTTCTGGCGGTGAACAACAACGCGTAAACATTGCTCGCGGGTTTATACGCTCGTTTCCTGTTCTGCTGTTGGATGAGCCGACTTCTGCTTTGGACGCGGTGAATAGGGAAGTTGTCATTTCGCTGATTGAAGAGCGCAAAAAACTTGGGACAGCCATCATTGGAATTTTTCACGATGAAGATGTTCGCGAGCGTGTTGCGACACGACTATTGGATATGGCCCCTCTGAAGGATGCTGCATGATGGATGAACAGACGATAACGAATGCCAAAGTTGTTTTGGGCGAAGAGATTGTTCACGGGTCCGTATCAATAATCGATGGCAAAATCTCTGATCTTTCCCAGGGAAATAGTTTAACCGCTGATACCGTAGATTTCGGTGGCGATTATCTACTTCCTGGATTTGTCGAGTTACATACTGACAATCTTGAAAAACACTTCGCCCCACGGCCTGGCGTCGATTGGCCTGGCATTCCGGCCGCACTGGCCCATGATGCACAGTTGGCGGCTGGCGGCATAACGACAGTTTATGATGCCGTCTGTCTGGGCGATCTCTTCAAGACCAGCAATCGGGTTCGACAACTTGACCAAATGTCTGACGCTATCTCGCATGCCCAAACGCTGAATATCTTTCGGGCAGAGCATCATATTCATTTACGTTGCGAACTGAGTTTTGAGGGCGTTCTGGACCTGTTTGATGAACACGCCGATCACCCTCTGGTTGGACTAGTTTCTCTGATGGACCACACGCCTGGCCAGCGACAGTTTGTCAATCTCGACAAGTATCATGAGTATTACCAAAAGAAATACGGCATGACGGAAGACGAGCTAGATGAGTTCGCGAAACGACAGGTCGCGGCGCATGACACATTCTGTGATGAGCATCGAAGCGCTGTTGTCGAACGCTCCAAAGCCAGAGGTCTTCCTTTGGCCAGCCATGACGACGCAACAATTGCTCATGTCGAAGAAGCCGTTTCTTTAGGCGCCGTTATCGCAGAATTTCCGACAACGCTGGAGGCCGCACGGGCCTCACATGAACGTGGGTTAAGTGTTTTGATGGGTGCGCCGAACCTTGTGCTTGGAGGCTCGCATTCCGGAAATGTTTCTGCCGGCAGCTTAGCCGCAGAAGGGTTATTGGATATCATTTCATCTGATTATGTTCCGACAAGTATGCTCCAGGGCGTTTTCGTCCTGGCCGGTGATGACGTTGATGTCGGATTGCCTCAAGCAGTTCAAAAAGCAGCAGCAAATCCCGCTCAAGCGGCAAACTTGAACGACCGCGGAGAGATCGCAATCGGTAAACGCGCCGACCTTCTTCGTGTCTCTTATTCAGATGAAATTCCTTTTGTACGTAGTGTCTGGCGCAAAGGTATGCGCGTTGCATAACGGAGAATGACGATGAATCCGTGTGAATTCCTTTTTGAAACTCTTTCGATACGCGGTGAATCCCGATATGGGATGGAAAAACTTAATCAAATGGAACACGCCCTGCAGTGTGCTGCGCTGGCGGAGCGAGACGGAGCAACATCAGCATTGATTGTCGCCGCTTTATTACACGACATCGGTCATCTGATAGATGATTCAGCGTTTGCGAATAAAGGGGAGACCAACGACGAGCACGAATCCAAAGGCGCGGACGTTCTTGCGAAATGGTTTGGCAAAGAGGTTTCGGAGCCGGTGCGTCTTCATGTGCCTGCGAAGCGTTATCTTTGTACGACGGATGGCGACTATCACGATGGGCTCTCCAGAGCCTCTCAGCGTAGCCTGGCACTTCAAGGCAGCGCCTTTAGCGAAGAGGAAGCTGATGCATTTATCTTGCAACCTTACGCGGTCGATGCCGTTTGTCTCAGACGATGGGACGATCACGCGAAGGTGGCTGACTTAAACGTTCCACGCCTAGAACACTATCGCCCTTATGTTGAAGGCATGTTGGTATCTTCCAACTCTTCAGCTGCAGCTTCTGCGTAGGGTTGTTGTCATGCGAGGGAAATTGATTCTGGTTGTAGGACCCAGTGGCGTCGGTAAAGATTCCCTCATCGCGGGTGCGAAAGAAGAATTTGCGGACTGGTCCGCCATTAGCTTTGCACGGCGACACATTACCCGGCCATTGGAATATGAGCCGAATGCGGAAATTCACGAACCCATCTCTTTAAGTGCTTTCAAAGCCAGAAATCAAGCTGGTGGCTACATGCTCAGCTGGCAGGCCCATAACCTTAGCTACGGTATTCCTCAGAAATATGATGTGGCGTTGAAATCAGGAATATCAGTTGTTGCCAATGTGTCACGCACCATTCTCAATGTTGCACGCAAACGGTTTCAGCCGCTGCTTATTATTCACGTCACTGCCGACCCTAAGCTCTTGGAACAACGGCTTGCAAAACGTGGCCGTGAAACAATTCCTGACCAGGAAGAACGCCTGCGCCGCGCGGAATCCTTCAATGTGGCGGGGCCGGATTTAAGAACTATTCGGAATGACGGCTCGTTAAAGGATACATCTGAAGAGTTTAACCGATGCCTTTTGTGTGCGATGAGATCCTCACAGGTAGCTTTTGTACAATAGGAGAATGAAATGAAAAGACTCCATATCAACCTCGCTGTTGATGACATCGACAATTCAGTCAAGTTTTACACCAGCCTGTTTGCTGTTGAGCCGTCAGTTTTAAAGGAAGATTACGCGAAGTGGATGCTGGAGGACCCGCGGGTAAATTTTGCGATCCAAACAAGAGGTGCCGAAAAAGGCATTGATCATCTCGGTATACAGGTTGAAGACCCTGACGAGTTGCGGGCGGCATTCGATCAACTCAAAATGGCCGAAGGCCGGATTGTTGAGGAAGGTAAAACAACTTGTTGCTACGCCAAGTCAGAAAAAACCTGGATTTTTGATCCACAGGGTGTCGCCTGGGAAACATTCTACACAATGGGAGAAAGTCCTGTGTATGGGGAGGATGCGGTGTTAAGCAGTGAAATCGAATAGGCCCCTCTTCTCAACACTTCTAACTTTCGCTCGATAGCGGATCTAGCAACTCTATTTAACATGAAGCGGTAGACCCAAGATCGAGCACCGGATGGTTTGACTAGGAGATGCAGACCCTCGCCATCTGCGTGCCGTCCCGGCTTGGCGTTCTTTAACTGCAGTGGTGTCAGGGCTTTACTAATATTTTTAAAATATTAAAGGCTAGAGAGTTATTACTTGATCGGGAGCGGCAGGCGCTAGTGCTTCGTATAATTGGGGGAAACAGCCTACATGTACGCCGCCCACGACATCTTTGGGTTTAACTTCTCCACTACCGCATTGGCTAAAATCTCCCTCGGCAAGGCTCCGACGTAAAGAGCATTGATCGCAGGCCATGAGCAGTATGTTATGCTCAGCAGCAACCTTTGATAATCTTTCACCAATTGGGTCACCTTTCCGCAGTGTGTAGACATTGTCGTCAAAGAAAAACATGCCGTCCCGGCGGTGGGCGCGTTGGAGTAAGTTCCTGGCTGTCAGTTGCATTTTTATGTGCATTGAGATAGGAAATAAGAGGAATAAAGCGCGCTTTGCGGACCAGCTGTCGTTTAATACCGGTTCTTGTCGCTGGACCTCTTCAATCGTAGAAGCTGTGAATCAATTTGCACCAGTCCCGGAAATATATCCGGTGGGTGGTGAAGACAAGCGGGCCTAGCTGCGGCGAGGTCGTCTGGAAAATTTGATGCAGGGCACGGTGAGTAAATGTGTGGAAACATTGAGTAGTCTGAAGTATGAATAAGCAATTTTATAAATTTCAAAACCATGGCGAACATCCTCTGAAAAGCAGGGATACCGAACTTTATCAACAAGAATACGTTCAGTCCTTTGTGGAAAAATGGGACGAATTGATCGATTGGGATGCCCGTTCCGACAGTGAAGGACAGTTTTTCATCGATATTCTGAAAGCTCGCGACAAACAAAAAATTCTCGATGTGGCGACCGGGACGGGCTTCCATTCGGTCCAGCTTTTGAATGCCGGTTTCGAGGTGACGAGCGCGGACGGCAATGCGGCAATGCTGACCAAGGCCTTTGAGAATGCTCGCACTAAAAATCTTATGCTTCACACTGTTCAGGCAGACTGGCGTTGGCTGAACAAGGACGTGAACGGCAAATTTGATGCTATTATCTGCTTAGGTAATTCGTTCACACATCTACACGACGAAATGGATCGCCGCCGAGCGCTCGCCGAATTTTACGCTGCCCTCAAATGGGATGGCATTCTGATTATGGACCAGCGCAACTATGACACCATCCTGGATCATGGTTTTTCTTCCAAACACAAATATTACTATTGCGGAGACCAGGTAACCGCCGAACCGGAACATGTGGATGATGGTCTTGCGAGGTTCCGTTATGCCTTTCCCGATGGATCTGAATATCACCTGAACATGTTCCCGCTGCGGAAAAGTTATACCCGCAAACTGATGAAGGAGGTTGGCTTCCAGCGGATCAAGACGTTCGGCGATTTCCAGGAAACCTACGAGGATAAAAACCCGGACTTTTTCATTCATGTTGCGGAAAAGAAACATACTGATGCCTAGCGCCCAGTCAGAAACGGTTGCCATAGCCGAGGCCTATTACGATTCCTCTGAAGCGGATGAATTCTATAAAAATTTTTGGGGCGGAGAGGATATACATATCGGGCTCTACGAAACCCCGGACGAGGGGATCGCCGCCGCCAGCCACCGCACGGTGGTCACGATGGCTAAGGCAATCGGGGAACTTGGTGTGGAATCGAAGGTTCTGGACCTGGGATCCGGATACGGTGGTTCTGCCCGGTACCTGGCCAGGGAGTTCGGATGTCATGTTGATTGCCTAAATCTCAGCCAAACCCAAAACAGGCTGAACTCTGACAAAAACAGGAGTGCGAGACTGGACGAATTAATTAATGTCATCCACGGGAGTTTCGAGGATATTCCCGCGGAAGGCCCTGCCTACGACATCGTCTGGTCTCAGGATGCATTTCTGCATTCGGGCGATCGCGCGAAAGTGTTGGATGAAATTGACCGGGTTTGTTATCCCGGCGGGCAACTCATTTTCACCGATCCGATGCAGTCCGACGACTGTCCGGAAGGTGTCCTCCAGCCAATCCTGGATCGCATCAATCTTGAGACCATGGGCTCCTTCGCCTTCTACCAGAGAGAACTGGAGGTGAGAGGGTTTGAAAAAGTCTCGGTTCGTCCCATGCTCAGCCAATTGAAAACGCACTACTCGCGAATTGGAGAAGAGGTGCAAAACCGCTATGACGTCGCCGTTTCTTTGTCGGGTAAAGAGTATGTGGACAATATGTTGCGGGGATTGGGGCATTGGGTGAATGGTGCAGACGAACACTACCTCGCTTGGGGCATCATGCATTTCAGGAAAATGACCTAGGCCATCCAATTACACATCTGTCTCCAATTGTTCTTT
>Ga0114933_10003713_pt1 | contig 14692 bp, 9 predicted proteins | sample 4SBtaG_FD_89691 | JGI IMG/M metagenome (GOLD analysis project Ga0114933, IMG submission 89691) | Deep subsurface microbial communities from Kolumbo volcano to uncover new lineages of life (NeLLi) - 4SBTROV12_W25 metaG | ecosystem: Environmental > Aquatic > Marine > Volcanic | place: Kolumbo... | reverse complement strand
GACATTTACCCCTCTCTATTGGCTATAACTCAGAGTAGGGAAGGGGCTTCTATTCGATGATTGTTGTTTTTTAACAACAACTTATCCTGCGCCGGTTTCCTTCACCGCTAAGCACCTGGTTCCGGCGCCTAGAATCTAAGCGCTTTGTTCGGGGTTGTTTGGGGGATAGGGGCTGGGTGCTTTTTCAAGCGGAGGTTTTGGTAAAGAGTGTTTTTTGCCCAGGGCTTAGTTAGGAATTAAGGAAGAGTAACTAAGTAGTATAAAAAGCAGTGGTGCATTTGCTGGTGATATAACGTGCGCTTAATTCATTGTACTGCAAACTGCAATACAGTATATTGAAAACAGTTGTACTATATTTAAGGTTATTTTGGGAAATTAAATGGCTATCACTAAAACAGCTACGGTGACTATTAGAGTCGATCCAAGTTTAAAGGAAGCATTACGTACGGCAGCTAAAGCTGAACATCGCTCAATTTCCAATATGTTAGAGATGATGATTCGTGACCATTGCAAGAAAGCGGGTATAACGATAGAGAAATCCCAAGGATTAGAGCATAGTGAAGGACATTTGAAATGATCAAGACGATTAAGCAGGCATGTAAATTTAATTCTGTCATACAGGATTACCGAATGAGTCAGGGCATTGAAAATCTGGCTGATCTCATTAATGATGCAGGTGATGGCAAGGATTTTTTCTCAAGAAACTATGTTACCCACGGAATGGATCAACTCTTTCGTGAGGGGATGCTCCGTTTGTCCGGAAAGTCTGATCAAGCCGTTTTCGAACTTACTCAAGCGATGGGTGGTGGTAAAACCCACATGATGATTGCTTTGGGCTTATTGGCAAAGCGAGCCCACCTCCGCCCTGAAGTTCTGTCATCAGACTTAAACAACCGTTTGGATTTTGGCAATGCTCGTATTGCTGCCTTTAATGGAAGAAATAATCCTGATAATTATATCTGGGGAGAAATTGCAACTCAGCTTGGTGCTGCCGAAGAAATTAAAGATTATTGGATAAACGGTCCGAAATCAGTTGACCAACAAAAGTGGAAAGACATTATTGGCGATACACCGACATTAATTATGATCGATGAGCTTCCACCTTACTTAGATAATGCCAGTACTCAGGTTTATGGTACTGGTACTCTTGCTAATATGGTTGTGTATAGTCTTAGCGCGCTGATGACGGCAGCATTAGAATTACCTAACTGTTGCATAGTCATTGCTAATCTATCGGGGAGTTATAAAGCTCAAACGAAAGCGTTAGCTGATTCAATATCCAACTTGCAGCAAGAAACTCACCGTCAATCTATGACAATTACCCCCGTTCAGTTATCTGGGAATGAAATTTATGAAATTCTAAAAAAGCGTCTTGTTGATGAAATGCCTGATGAGCATGTTATTAATGAAATTGCTGAAGAGTATGCGCAGCAAATTAAAAAAGCTGAAGATGGTGGTTATATTGTTGCTTCAAGTATTGAGCAAATTGCTCAGCAAGTGCGTGAGACCTATCCATTCCATCCTTCATTTAAGCATTTAGTTGCACTATTTAAAGAAAATGAAGGTTTTCGGCAAACGCGTGGGTTAATGCAATTTACTGCTCGATTGCTTAAAAGTGTCGATCAGCGTGAAGCTGATGATGTCTTTCTGATTGGTACTCAGCACCTTAATTTAAATGACGAACAAGTTAAAGATGAGATTGAAAGGATATCCCCTAAGCTTGTACCTGCAGTTTCACGAGACATTGCTGATAAAGGCAACGCAATTGCAGAAACGTTGGATGATGAGATTGATAGTGATGCCGCACGACAAGTAATGACCTTGCTACTAGCTTCTTCATTATCAAGAGCTGTCGGTGGACGCATTGGGTTGTCAGAAAGCGAAATAATTGAGTTTCTTGCTGCACCTAATAGAAAAGCTGACGAGTTTTTAGATGTCATACAAAAACTACGTGAACAAGCGTGGTACTTGCACCGTGAGGACCAGCGTTTTTTTATTAAGGAAACGGAGAATTTATCACGTCAGATAGAACGTAATGCAATAGAAATCCCACAGCCTAAAATAGATCAAGCCCTCATTAATCGCTTAAAAGGTATTTTGCAACCTAATAAACGTAATGCCTATCAAGACGTTCAGGTCTTACCTCGGTTGGATGAATTAAAGTTAGGAGGGCCGCGCGTACTGATTGTTATAAAATCCGATGGTAGGTTGCCTCCTAGTGAACTCACTAATTTCTTTGAGTTTCAGCAGGAAAAGAATAATTTACTCGTCCTCACAGGGCAAGATAGTATTATGGCTGACGCCGTTGAGGATCGTCTCCGCGAACTTTATGCCATTGAACAAATCAATAAACGTCTAAAAGCCGGTGATACTTTATTTGAAGAAGCTCGCGATCGCCTTGAAGAAGCTGAAGGTCGTTTTAATAAAGCTTTATCGGCAGCTTACAATACTATTTTATTTCCCGGGGTTGATGACACAGATGGGTCGGATCGTTTATTAAAGGTCACCATTGATAATGGTTTAAAAGTGGGTGAGGGTGAGCAATCAGCAGAAACACAAATAGAGAAATTAATGGCCGATCCCCGTGCTAACTATAAATTAGCTGCTGATCTTAAAGAAGATTTTGGCCAATATTTTGCGATGGCTGAGTCAGAGTTGTGGCCATCAGGCGCGGGTAATCGACGTACTCCATGGAAAGATGTTGTCAACCGAGCTAAATGCAATCCGAGTTGGCCATGGATGCCTGGCGGTAGTGGTATGGAAACACTTAAAGTAGGAGCACTTAAGCAAGGCCGTTGGCGTCTTGGAGAAGATGGTTATATCGAAAAAGGGCCATTTCCCAAAGAGAAGGCTAGTGTAAACGTCTCTCTATTAAGTACACACCCTGATACGGGCGAATCTAAGATTAGTATAACGCCTAGAAATGCTGGTGAAAGCCCTGTTGTTTACTACTCAACAAGAGCAGAAGTATCGGAGGCAGATTCGCAAATTGAAGATATTGAAAACTTTAGTACTACGGAAGCCACTTTATATTTTTTGGTGAAAGATCCCAGTGGTAATTATGAAAGCGCCTCACCTACACAATGGGTTGCAGATTTAAAAATTCGTCACCAGGTAGAACCATTAGCTGACAAACGTAAGATAACTTTACAATGCACACCTAATGCAGAAATGCTTTTTACCTTGGATGGTACGAATCCGAGAGATGGTAAAGTCTACAATACACCAGTTGAAATTGATTCAGGATCAGCTCGCTTATTGGTATATGCAAAATCTGGAGAGGCAACTAAAACAGCTGATTTTTCAATTCCGCATAGTGGCGTTAAAACCGTACAGATTGATGATGCAAAACCTGCACGTTTAAGCAGAACAAAGGGAGTGACAGTCGATACTACTGATAAAGTTTTCGGGATAATAAATCATTTTAGAAATCATGACGCTACTCAATTTAAAGGTGTACGTATCGAAATTGGTGAGGGGGAAAATACTGTTGGAATCCGTTTTGGTGAACGACAAATAACCGCCGCAATGATTGAGACTACTATAAACAGTTTACGCGATTTGTTAAATGAAGTTGACGCTCCTGTGACCATCACTGTGAAAGATGGGATTGATTTTACGAATGGTTTCGAGGCCAAAGAATTTGCTAAGTTAATTGGCATTGAGCTTCGTTCAGGCGATATTGTTCAAGATCAATGATCGGCTAAGAAATTAAGATAGGGATAGTTGATGGCAAAGCCAGCACGGATAAAAGAGAAGACTGCAATAAAATACGCGACCCTTGGTTTTGGAGTGCCCGCAACCAGTGATCCACATCATTTTAAAGTCACTATTCCGAAGGCCAATAGCAGTAAGGTACAAATTAGTGAGTACCTTGGTCTGCAAGCGCAAAGTGATGAGTTTGCAGTTATTGATCGCGTAATTCTTGAAAGACCTCGCTGGACATCCATTCGTTCGGAGGTGCAACGTAGCTTTAATGCAAGACTGAAAAGTTACAATGTAAAAATCTCCGCATGGAAGGTTGGTGAAAATGTTGTCGACCGACTACTCGGGAAAGAACTGTGTGTATTAGCTTGGGCTATTGAGGGGATGGATATGGATAAAATACCCGTGGCAGTACGTAATTGGTTGGCGCTTCGACCCGAAGAGCGGTGGTGGTTGTTTGGTATGGCAGCGATTAGTACCGGTGGTATTAATGATGGTGAAAAAGGCTGGCGAATAGCGTTGCGCCATGCGCTGGGCGATGTTGCACAAAGCGATCAACTAAAGCCGCGTGGTCGAAAAATTGTACCGAATACTTTACAGAGCGATAGGATGTACACGCTAGATTTATTTGGAGATGGAGATGGAGATGGAGATGGAGATGGAGATTAAATGACAGAGCTCATTCCCTTTGCACTGAAAGATGCGCCCGCATTAATTGAGACTGTATTTCCAGTTCAAAAGGTTTCCGTTGAAGCGCAAAAAGAAAGAAAAGCAAATCTTGGTCAAACACTAACAGCTCTGGGTTCATACTGGAAGGGACGTAAGCCTCTTATTTTGGTCAGATCTGTAGTGTTAGGTAGCCTATTGCCTCAAACGGATAACACTGAAAAAGATTTAGAAATTTTTGAATTACTTATGGGCTTTGATGAACAAAGTCTTGCGAAAAGAGCTTTGATTCAAAACGCTATTAAGCCAAAAGACATTGCTGAGAAAGTAAGCCTGCACAACCCGTGGGATTATTTTGTCCACAATGTTAAAGCAGAAGGCGAACGTTTCAGAGAAGTTGATGCTTTAACCTTTCCGTTAAATCCAGTCTCTTTAGGATTAAAACTACGTTGGCGACGTGACATCAAAGAAATAGATAAGATCAGTTTATTAACCCTATATCTTGGAGAGACCGATGGGTATGAAGAGAAGTCATTACTTTGTAAACGCCCAGAAGAAGTTGACCAAAAATGGTTATATCAACACGCATGGTCAAAAGTAAATCGGCACTATAAAGACTTTGGAATCAATGCAAGCTCCCACCAGGAGCTAACCGAACAACTAGGCATCTTAAAATATGGCCATAGGCCCAGAGTAGCCGACACCTTTAGTGGAGGTGGCTCTATTCCATTTGAAGCAGCACGTTTGGGGTGTGATGTGTACGCGTCGGATCTAAATCCAGTTGCTTGCATGTTGACATGGAGTGCTTTTAATATAATTGGAGCTTCCAAAGCCAAACAAGAAACAATCGCAGACCTTCAGAGTAAATCTGTAAAAAATATTGAAGAAGAAATATTAGAACTTGGTATTGAAACTGACGAAATGGGAAATAGAGCTAAAGGTTTCCTATACTGTCTTGAAACTGTCTGTCCACATACAGGTTGGACTGTTCCCCTTGCAACTTCATGGGTTATTTCTAAAAGAAGAAAAATAATAGCAAAGCTAGTCCCGAATATTATTGATAAGGAATTTGATATTGATGTAGTAAATCATGCCTCTCCAGAGGATATGAAAAATGCAAGCAAAGGGACTGTCAGGGATGGTGCTCTAGTTTATTCTTTGAACGGGAAACAATACAGAACCCCAATAAAAACGATTCGTCAAGATTATAAAGACCAAGATGGTAATATAAAAAATCAATTGCGTCATTGGGGTGTAGATGAATTTACTTCTCGCCAAGACGACATATTCACAGAGCGTTTGTATGCTATTCACTGGATTTCAGAAAACTCCTTTGGGTCTAACCGAGAAGAGACTTATTTCTCATCAGTCACAAAACAAGATTTTGAACGAGAAAGTAAGGTTATTGGATACATTGAAGAGAATATAGCTAACTGGCAAGACTTGTCGCTTCTACCAAATATGCATATCGAAAATGGATATAACACGGACCAACCAATTAGAGAGCGTGGCTGGAAATATTGGCATCAACTATTCAATCCGAGACAATTACTAATTCATGTAATTTCAAAAAAATATTTGAATTCACCATATTTAGTTCCTGGATTTTTCAACGCATTAAATTGGAACGCAAGATTAAGTGTATGGGATAAAGATTGGGAAAAAGCACAAAATGTATTTATGACTCAATCTTTGAATACTCTTGTCTCATATGGTATGAGATCATCTTACTTTGATAGGTCGGCGAGATTTCCAAATTATAATTATAAGGAACTTCTTAGAAATTCATATGAAGTGAAAAACATAGAAGCTTGTAAAGTCAATACTATTAACGATTTATATGTTACAGATCCGCCTTATGCCGATGCCGTTAACTATCATGAAATAACGGAGTTTTTCATCGCATGGCTACGAAAAGATCCACCCAAACCATTTGATGAGTGGGCCTGGGACTCGCGACGCGCTTTGGCCATTAAAGGTTCAGGCGATGATTTCCGCAAAGGCATGGTAGGAGCCTATAAAGCCATGGCAGATCACATGCCGGACAATGGCATGCAATGCGTCATGTTCACTCACCAAGATACTGGGGTTTGGTCAGATATGATCGGCATATTCTGGGCTGCTGGATTACAAGTGGTAGGTGCTTGGTACATCGCAACAGAAACCACATCAGAATTAAAAAAAGGCGGTTACGTTCAGGGAACCGTTATCTTGATGCTACGCAAACGTCCTACTGGGGAGAATGCAGGTTTTAAGCAACGCCTATTGCCTGCCGTTCGGGCGGAAGTAAAAAATCAAATCCAAACTATGATGCACCTTAACGATGAGGTGAAGGACAAGATGGGCGAGCCCGTATTTAATGACTCCGATTTGCAGATGGCAGGTTACGCAGCGGCTCTAAAAGTGCTGACATCTTATACGCACATTGGTGGAGAAGATGTCACCACCTTCGCGCTGCGGCCTCGTACTAAAGGTGAAGTGACGGTAGTTGATGAAATCGTTCAGCAAGCCGCCGAAGCGGCTAATAGCTTGTTAGTGCCTGACGGGCTGAGCGCCGATACTTGGCAAAAACTCAGTGGTATTCAGCGTTTTTATTTGCGCATGATGGATATTGAAACCACGGGTGCAGCCAAGTTAGATAACTACCAAAACTTCGCTAAAGCTTTTCGTGTGGAAGACTATTCACGAGTTATGGGCAGTATGACGGCTAATAAAGCACAATTAAAACGCATACCTGAATTTGCTTCGCGCGACTTAACAGAAAGCAGTGAAATTGGATCCACCTGGCTTGGACACCTTATCATTGGTTTGCAACAGTTATTAGCGGAGACAGATCCTCAAGCCGTTATCAGTCAGCTTCAAGCCAGCTTACCTGACTTTATAGAAATTAGACCCTTGTTGATTGATGTACTGACTTTTATCGAAAACAAAGCCCCCGAAAAGAACACGCGTGATATCGCAGAAATATTAGGGGCACGTATTCGTAATATGCGTGCTCTCGGTCAATAAGTATTTATAAAATAAAAAGTACCAATAATGAGATATGAGCTTGATTCATGATGGGTAAGATGAAGTGTGAAACCGCAATGCTTAGGGGCAAACGGTAATATGGCAATTAGACGTTTATCTTCTCGCACGCACCACCTTGACAGTAGTTTTCTATTAGAGCAACTTAAAGGTGCTCGCAGTTATAAGCGTATCGCGGGTTACTTTACTAGTTCATTGTTTGAGGTGGCTAACGAATTGATTGAAGCTATCCCAGATGTAAAAATTGTTTGTAATGTTGATATTCACCCCGATGACTTAAAAGTTGCTCAGCTCCGTAAATCCAAAATGATTGGACGTTGGAATGAACAAGATATTGAGACTGAAGCTTTATTAAATCGGGAACGATATCGTCGACTAGATAGTTTTTTAGCAAAACATGGTCAAGTAATTCGCGTTGCACCTGATAGCTTGTGCGGTTTTTTACATGGTAAGGCCGGTGTGATTGAGCTAGCAAATGGTCGTAAATTGGGTTTTATGGGCTCAATGAATGAGACTAGTAGCGGTTGGCAAAGACATTATGAAATACTTTGGGAAGATGATTCAGCTGAAGGTATTGCATGGATAGAAGATGAGTTTTTTTATCTTTGGAATGCTGCATGTCAATTACCGGATGCTGTTGTTCGTGAAGTTAAACGCCGTGGTTATCGCCGTGAAATTGATTTTGATGAAATTGGTGATGATCATGATCTAGCACCGGCAGCACTTATTGAGTCACCGCTCTACCGTCAAGGTTTTTCTCTACAACCCTGGCAGCAAGGTTTTGTTAGTGAATGTGTGCGACATTACCATAACTATGGCATTGTACGGTTATTAATTGCGGATGAAGTTGGGTTAGGGAAAACATTATCCATGGGTACTGCAGCATTGAGTTTATGCTTGCTTAGTGATAAGAAAAATAAGAAACGGAAGCCAGTTGTTATTTTTTGCCCCGCCACTTTATGTGAGCAGTGGCAGACTGAAATGATTGATAAACTTGGTATTCCTTGTGCCCGGTGGCATACTCAAAAGAAGGCCTGGTTGGATCCTGAAGGGCGTATGATTTCTTCATCAGGTCAAGAATTTATTGCAAAATGTCCATTACGGATGGGGATTGTTTCTACGGGTCTGATGATGCGTGACTCTTTAGAGAAACAATATTTGCTTGGCTTACGTTATGGGTTGGTTATTTTGGATGAGGCGCATAAGGCCCGAAGTCGACAAGGTTTTGGAAAAGACGCGGGCAGCTTCAATGAACTTCTCGCGTTTATTCGCGAAATTGCTGCCCGTTCAGATCACGTTCTTCTCGGTACCGCCACTCCAATACAAACACAGCCTGAAGATCTATGGGATTTAATGGGCATTCTTCATCAAGGACGAGGTAATTTTGTTTTAGGGAATGACTTTACCCAATGGCATCGACCTGACGAAGTGTTACCAATCTTAGCAGGTGAACAACTCGTATCAGAACCTAGTTTTGCTTGGGAGTTGTTACGTTCACCCTTGCCAGTTGTTGACTCTTCTAACGAACAACATTCAAGAAAACTTTTTAGGTCAATTAGAGAAGATCTTGAAATAATCAATGATTCTAATAAATGGGATATAAGCGCCGCATTATCTGATTTATCAGAAGACTCTAAAGATTACTTTGAAGAAGAATTGGATAGGGAAATTTCAGGGGCTAGTTTTTTTCAGCGAGAAAACCCTTTTGTTCGGCATATCGTTTTACGCAAGCGTGTGACTTTAGAGGAAGCGAATTTACTACCTCGTATTGGTGTCGATGTACACCCCGATCAAGAGTTAGCTAAAGAAGTGCACAACTATAATGGGTTGTTTGAAGGTAAAGCATTAAGAACCAATGAAGACTTTCGTCAAGCTTATTCAGAAGCGCGTAATTTTGGTAAGGCACTGGCGAGTAGTGGTAAAGGTAGTGGTTTCATGAAGAATCTTATGGAGCAACGTATTTGTTCCAGTATCGCTGCTGGTTTGAATACAGCAAGAATGCTGCTGGAAGGAAGAACGCTACAGGAAGAGAGTGACGATCAAGAAGTTGAGCTAACAGTTCAAAGTTCTGATGAAATTGCAGTACTTGAGCGGATGATTGTGCGATTAGAAAGGATAGGGGAAGATCCAAAGCTTCAGGCGATTATCCATTATCTAGAAAAAGAGCAATGGCTTAAATATGGCGTTATTATTTTTAGTCAATATTATGATACAGCCAAATGGATTGCTGATTCTTTAGCAGCTCGCTATCCCGACCGAGCGGTAGGTTTATACGCTGGCGCAGGACGTAGTCGACTTTATCAAAAAAGCGAAAGTGTTAATATTGAACGAGAAACCTTAAAAGGTATGGTTGCTGAACATCAATTGGAACTTATGGTGGCGACCGATGCTGCCTGTGAAGGATTAAACCTACAGACTCTTGGTGCTTTGATTAATGTAGATCTTCCTTGGAACCCAACGCGTCTTGAACAACGAATTGGTCGGATCAAACGTTTTGGTCAGATACGCGACAAAGTCGATATGCTTAATCTTGTAAATGAGCAAACAGTCGATGAAAAAGTGTATGAAAAACTATCTGAACGTATGAAAGATCGTTATGACCTGTTTGGTTCCTTACCTGATACGATTAAAGATGAGTGGATTGAGGATATTGAAACTATGGGTGAAAAGATGGATGAGTATATTGACGCCCAGAAAACAGCTAATGGGTTTGATTTGCGGTATACCTCGACAATGGAGGTATCAGATAAAGATTGGCGTGATTGCTCAGATGTACTATCGCGTCGTGATTTCACTGAACTGATGATTGCAGGGTGGGGTGTGACTAAGTAGTTGATAAGCAAAGGTTGGGCAGGGCGAGGGGGTGGAAGTCTCTATCTATGTTAAGATTCAGGTTAAGTCAAAGGATGGATTTGATGAAGCTCTATTTTAAAGCATGTCCTAAATATGCTTTTTTATGAGCACCTAGTTTTTAGGAAAATTTATTTAGTGTAAGAGTGACCGATGCAATCATATAAATCTAATTATACAATAGTAGTTAAAAAAGATGATGGGTTTGTACTTTCTTTAGATCAATTAGAGTCTGATTTCTTAAGAACACCTGCGGGCTCAATTGTTTCTTACAAAAATGAAGAATTTATTGCACATATTGCATCAGAGCTTGAGCAATTCATAACACTTAAAACCCAGAACGGTGCATTAATTGAGGATCAGTTAGAATGTATAACTTCATACTCATTATTCTCTGGTCTAATTGATTTTATTCAAGGTTCTGAGCTGCCAAGTATTCAGCAAGTATCATTTCAATTAACCAGTGACCCATTACTTAATTCGTTTGCTGGGCCCGAAAGATCGGACCAATTGAGGAATTGGAATCCCATTGCTTCTTGGCTTGATTTAACAGTACTTAAGGATCATGAAGGAATGGCTCTTTTATGCTCTGGCATCGGATTAGTTGATACTGGCGACGAATCGAATAATGTCTATGAGTTCATAGTGAACATGGAGTATGAAGGTGACGAGAATGAACCTAAACTAATTAGTTTTGAGGAGTTTTCAACGGTAATTCGCGATGTTTGGTCAACCTTAACTGATCCGCAAAGGATTGTGGTTGAAGTTTTAAGGTCTAATTTTTCTTCATTACTTGCAGCTCTTTGTTTTATTAAAAAGGGATGTACTGAGAGTGAGTTTTCACTTGCAGTTCTTGCAGGGGTACCAGAATTAGCGATAGCTAAAGGTTCAGCATCGGATATTCCGACCTTTATTGGCGGTGAAATTGTTGATTTCAGTGTAACTCCAGAGGGTTACTTTGAAAGTGAAAATCAACGTAATTATAAAGAAGTAATTGAAATTGTAAGAACTTGTGATTATTTTCTTAGGTTACTGGCTGTTGAAAATGAAATAAATCGTATTATAGAAAAAGGGGAGTCTAAAAGTCTTGAATTTAAAGAAACATTAAGTCTTGATGTTAGAACTAATAAAAAAGAAAAATATATAGAGCATAGCGCATTGAAGACTGTCGTTGCTTTTCTTAACAGCATTGGAGGTACGTTACTGATTGGTGTTGGAGATGATGGTTTAATTACTGGGGTTGAAAAAGAAATAAACAAGTTGTATAAAATGAGTACAGATAAGTTTTTATTGCATTTTAAAAATCTTTTTAAAACTCGGATTGGTGAACAGTTCTACCCTTTTGTTGAATACAATATTATTAAAAGTGATGGAAAAAATGTTCTTCGAGTTGATTGTCTAGCGTCATCAAAACCATGTTATCTTGATAATGAGGGGTTTTATGTTCGGATGAATCCAGCAACTGATAAGTTAGAAGGCCCTAAATTAGTTGAGTATGTGCAGCATCATTTTGGATCCATTGAGTAAATCCTTAGTAGTGTGTGAAATAGAAAGATGAAGTCTAAACTTTTGTCGAAAATAGTAACGCTTTTTAGAATATTGGTTTAGATAGTAGTTCGGGCTGTTAGTGTTGGTTTTGAATATTTTAAAGGGAACTTGAATCGTATCAGATCAGCGGCTAAGTTCTCAGATCATGAATACCATATTCAAGTTGTCGAACTTCACAATACGGGCCCAAGTACGCAAATAGCATTAGCAGCATTGATTGCGTTCAACTCTATTTTAATGAATAAGTCACTTCAAGAGCAGGTGGTTGTGTTGGGTGATATGACGCTGGGTGGCGTTGTTAATCCGGTGCAGGATTTAGCAGGGAGTTTACAATTAGCCATGGATAGTGGAGGGACTCGAGTACTGTTACCGATGGCATCAGCATCAGATATCCCAACAGTTCCTGCAGAGTTGTTTTCAAAATTCCGAATAAGCTTTTATGCAGACCCTGTAGATGTAGTTTATAAGGCGCTTGGGGTTCAATAGTCTTAGTTATGTGTGATGACTTTTGTGGGAAGCACTAGGAGTGCAATATGGCGGAAAGAATCTTAAGAGTAAAATGGGAAGGAACTTATGGAACTCCACATGAGACCGCACCTAAACGAATTGATATTTTTGTCGACAAAAATGGTGATTATTTTGCTAAATTTATTCGGTTGAGTGACTATCAAGGTCGAATTGCTACCAGAATAGAGGTTGATAGCGACGAGATTGATGAGATGTTTGGAACTTTGTCGACTCTATCAATACCGGCTTGCCCAATCCCGAATATTGGGTGTGATGGTGGCTATACTGAACTAGAAGTGGGCGGTTATACGGGGTTATCTCATTTTCGTTGGTGGAGTGTTCCCCCTGATGGGTGGGAAGTTTTAGATGAAATTGCGGGAAAAATAATAAACAAGGTTGATTCCTTATAAGTTTCATTTAACATGTTAAATGAAGTGTGGCTTTTTAGAAATAAACCTCAAGGTTATCATTTTACGCTCAGGTTTTACTTTAAAGCCTTGTGACTTACGAATTAAAAAATCCCTCATTATTTCCTCATAATCCTCATTACCAAATAGTGCTTTAATTGTTCCTGAACACGCTAGTTCGTTGTTGATAAATGAGGAATGATTATGATGCAAAACACCAGTAACAAAGCCCCTTATGTTTTTGTCCCCGTTGAGTACCCAGAATTGGCAGAAGGGGAAGAAATACAACCTTATCAACCTGGATTTATCTGCTCAGAATGGCTAGATCTTGAGCTTATTGAACCCTCTGAAAACAATTAATATTCTCAAGCACTCGTAGTACCATTTTTTCTTCATTATTTACCCATTACTTCCCAAAGATTGAAAACACGCCCGGTGATTTAATAACACAGACTTTTTAGTTATTAGATTTTAGTTTAGGGACGGGGCCGATGAATAAAATAACATTTCTAAAACCACAGCTTTGGTCTGTTTTCATTTTATTGTTTTGCAGTGTTGCCTCTGCAGACTATGCCAATATCAATAGTGTTCGCCAGGGTGAGTTCTTATTTAATACCAATACCCCTAATAAATATCAAGTAGCACCCACAATTTCTACTCGGGTATTAATTGATGTCACCGGCCCTATTGCTCGAACTAAAGTTAGACAGCGTTTTAGTAACCCAACTGGTCAATGGATTAGTGGAACTTATGCTTTTCCGTTACCAGAAGATGCCGCAGTTGATCATATGAAGATCTTAGTGGGTGGGCGAATCATTGAGGGGGTCATTCGTGAGAAAGATCAAGCTCGAAAGATTTATGAGAAAGCCAAAAGTGAAGGCAAACGTACCAGTCTTGTCGAACAACTACGTCCTAACTTATTTACCACCTCCGTGGCTAATATAGCCCCTTCCGGTGTTATTGATATTGAGATTGAATATCAGGAGTTACTGACCTTAGATCAAGGTAACTTTAGGCTACGTTTTCCGATGGCGATTACACCCCGTTATTCTTCAGATAATGAATCCAGCTTTAATCAATATGACACCCCTGTCGTTGGGCGTTGGGTCAATGTTGTTAAAAGGGCAGGTGAGACACCTAGTGAGCCTATTAATAACCCTTCCGAATTATCCATTACTGTTAATCTTAATGCAGGGTTTCAAGTTGAGAATATAAACAGTACTTACCACCCCGTTACGATTAATAATATAACTGACAGTAAGCACGGTGAAGTTAAAAAGATCAAGTTGGGTTTGAGCGGTCATCGAGGTGAACATGACTTTGAGTTGGTGTGGAAACCTAAAGCTGACATTGTTCCTAAAGGCATGTTTTTTGTTGAAACAGGTAAAGACTGGCAACACGGTTTGTTAATGGTCACGCCGCCGCTGAATAAGAGTCTTTATGAAAAACGACACAGAGATGTAACCTACATTATCGATACATCCGGTTCTATGGGCGGTGAGTCTATTGCCCAAGCTAAAAAGGCTCTGCGTAAGGCGTTAACGCGCCTATCGATTGCAGATAGGTTTAATATTATTGCGTTTAATAGCACGGCGAGTCGTTTGTTTAAGAAATCCGTACCTGTAACGACACAGGCCATTGATGAAGCAGATGAGTTTATACTGGGTCTTGAAGCCTATGGTGGCACTGAGATGATGCCTGCATTTGGCATGGCACTAGGCGCTACAGATGAAGGGAACAATGATCGCTTACAACAAATCGTCTTTATTACTGACGGTGCTGTTGAACATGAAGAAAAGCTCTTCAAGTTGATCCATAACCATCTTGGTGAGCGTCGATTGTTTACCGTAGCTATCGGGTCAGCGCCTAATTCCTACTTTATGCGCAAAGCTGCACAGTTTGGTCGTGGTTCTTATACCTTTATTGGGGATACCCAAGAAGTATCAGAGAAGATGAATCAATTGTTTTCCAAGATGGAACAG
>Ga0114933_10003711_pt1 | contig 14697 bp, 18 predicted proteins | sample 4SBtaG_FD_89691 | JGI IMG/M metagenome (GOLD analysis project Ga0114933, IMG submission 89691) | Deep subsurface microbial communities from Kolumbo volcano to uncover new lineages of life (NeLLi) - 4SBTROV12_W25 metaG | ecosystem: Environmental > Aquatic > Marine > Volcanic | place: Kolumbo... | reverse complement strand
ATCCAGATTTTTATGAAGTTTCAAAAAATATATCTAACTATGAACAAAGGAATATTGATTTAGGATTGAAAATTAAAGAACTTGAAATGCTTAATACTGAGGCATCAAAAAAAGAGGCGAGACGATTAAAAAATCTTGATACATATGGAGACCTTCCTTTTGATTCATTATTTATTGGAGTAGAAAATTTTAAACAATTATCAATGATAAGCTCAATATTGCCATATTATGATGTTGATCCTAAAAAAATTCAATATTTAGGAAATACAGTTTGGGACAAAGATTCAATTATTAAAGAACCAGGTTTAAATAACTCTCTTTTTACAAGCCTTAACAATAACTCATCTGAAAATTTTGAAAATGAATATATTGAAATGTTTAATCAAAAACCTCATCCAGTAGCCAGCCTAGCTTATGATGCTATTGGGCTGGTAGCTAATCTCTATCAAAATAATCAAAGTGTAAATGCTTTCTCTCTCACCTCAACAAGAGGCTTTATTGGAATTAATGGTAAATTTAAATTCTTGAAAAATGGAAATATTGAAAGAATTCCAAGTATCTACAGAGTTAAAAATCAAAAGCTATACAAGGTTGAAAATTAATCTAAATCTTTTTTAGATATGAATTTAATTTTTGGAAAGCAATAGCTCTATGACTTATTCTTTCCTTAAAACTATATTTCATTTCACCAAAAGTTTTTTTATATCCATTAGGAACAAAAATAGGATCGTATCCAAAACCATTATTGCCTCTTGGAGGAAATTGAAGATGACCGTAAACTTTCCCCTCAAAAACTTTATACGTATTATCTGGAAAATATAGACTCAATGCACAAACAAAAAATGCCCTTCTATCTTTTTTGGTCATACTGCAAATAGTTTTCATTTTTTTCTCAATCTTATTCATTGCTACACTAAAATCTTTTTTTCTACCTGCCCATCTCGCAGAATAAATTCCAGGTTCATTATTGATTAATGGGATACAAAGGCCACTATCATCAGCAATTGCTATATGGTTTGTTTTTTTTGATGTATTCTTAGACTTAAGAACTGAGTTTTCGATAAAAGTTAAACCTGTTTCCCTTGGTTCATTAATGTTAAATCTTTTTAAAGATATTGTTTTAATACCTTGTTTTTTTAATAGGGCATTAATTTCTCGAACCTTACCTAAGTTATGGCTTGCAACAACAATTTTGTTAGGAAATTTATTCAAATATAATCATTTAGATAATTGGGCATAAATTATAAGGACGATCCCAGTTCATCATTTTCAAAAATTTATGACGTATTAGACCTTTTACTTCTGTATCAGATATTCGAATAGGAATAAGCTGTGTCTCCCTTAATGTATTAGACTGATCATTATAAGCAAGAATACGAGTACTTGGTCCTTGCCAATAACTTGACTTTAATAATGTCTCATCAATTGAATGGCCTATAAAAAATTCACTATCTTGATCCCAATGAACATTGTTTAAAAGTTGCTCGGGAGTAATAAACATATCAATCTCATACTGAACAATCTCTTTACTTATTGGACAATATGTAAATTGTTCATATCTCTCGATATCACAATCATTATTCATTAACTCATATTGAATTCTTGGAAGATATTGGTTTATTACAACATTATTAAATTCATCAGATACAAAATTATAAATATCTGGATTTTTAAGCACAGCATCATTCCATAAAGGTCTAATTTTTTCTTCTAAACTAAATTTATTAATATTTAGCTCACATTTTTGCTCATGATTCTTATCAATAGCAGAATAAACATCATTAGAGTCTTTTTCAAAAGACCATCCAAAATCTTCAATATTTTTTGCTCCTACATTAGAAAAAGTAAAAAAAATTGCTATGGCCAAGGATACAAACAGATATTTATACATAATTGTAAATTTTTTTTTAAATCTAATGAAACAATATCACCTAAACCTCTCATTATAAAGATAAATTAAATTAGCTATGCGAGGTCTTGACGGTCATAGTTTAGATCATTACATATAAAATAATTAAAATGAATAATGACTAAAAAAAAGACTAAAATAAAAAATACTAAAACTGATTCTGAATCTAATGAAGTTGATACTAATCAAGGTATCAACGAAGAAACTCATGAAGAAAAAACAAAAGTCTTATCAGTTGAAGAAAAACTCGAAGATGCTGAAAACAGACTTTTAAGAACTCTAGCCGAGACTGAAAATCTGAGAAAACGCTACGAAAGAGAAAAAGAAGATCTTAGTAACTATGTTATATCAAACTTTGCAAAAGAAACTTTAGCTATACTTGATAATCTTCAAAGAGCCTTGAGTTCAATAAAAACTAATGATTTTAAAGACACTGATGAGAATATTAAAACATTTGTTGAAGGAATAGAATTAACAGAAAAGCAAATTATTACTATTTTCGAAAAATTTAAAATTGAAAAGGTGAAATCGTTAGATAGTAATTTCGATCCTAATTTTCACCAGGCTATGTTTGAAGTTGAGTCTAAAGATAAAGAGCCTGGAACAGTTGTTGAGGTTGTTCAGGAGGGATATAAAATTGGAGATCGTCTTTTAAGGCCAGCATTAGTTGGGGTCTCAAAGAAAAAAAACTAATAAAATCAATTATATATTTAGTATTTTCAGAATACAAAATTGTTTGTTCTAGGGGTTGTATGAACAATAGTTAGTGCCCATATGTACAGCAATTACAAAGAAGGTTAAAAATAATGGCAAAAGTTATTGGAATAGATTTAGGTACAACTAACTGTTGTATCTCTATAATGGATGGGAAAGATCCCAAAGTAATTGAAAATGCTGAAGGATCTAGAACAACTCCTTCAATTGTTAGTTTTGGAAGTGAAGACGAAAGATTGGTAGGTCAGCCAGCAAAAAGACAAGGCGTAACAAATCCTGAAAATACTTTTTTTGCAATTAAGCGTCTGATTGGTAGATCATTTGAAGATCCAATGGTCAAAAAGGATGCTGACATGGTCCCATTTAATATCATTAAGTCTGAGAGTGGTGATGCTTGGGTTGAATCTAATAATAATAAATATTCTCCATCACAAATTTCTGCGTTTATTTTACAAAAATTAAAAGAAGATGCAGAACGTTACTTAGGTGAAAAAGTTGAGAAAGCTGTAATTACCGTACCAGCTTACTTTAATGATGCTCAAAGACAAGCTACTAAAGATGCGGGTAAAATTGCTGGTTTAGAAGTTGAAAGAATAGTTAATGAGCCTACTGCTGCTGCCTTAGCATACGGGCTAGATAAGAAAGATGGTAAAACAATTGCTGTCTATGATTTAGGTGGCGGAACTTTTGATATTTCAATTTTGGAAATTGGAGACGGGGTATTCGAAGTAAAATCAACTAACGGTGACACTTTCTTAGGTGGTGAAGATTTTGATGCAAGACTATTACAATATCTTGCAGATGAATTTCAAAAAGAAAATAGTATTGACCTTAAGCAAGACAAGCTTGCCCTGCAAAGACTTAAAGAGGCTGCTGAAAAGGCAAAAATTGAACTGTCATCGACACCACAAACTGAAATTAATTTACCTTTTATTACTGCAGATCAATCGGGACCTAAACATCTAAATATAAAAGTTACTCGTGCTAAATTAGAAACTCTTGTTGATGACTTGATAGAAAGAACAATTAAGCCTTGTGATGCAGCTTTGAAAGATGCAGGACTAAGTGCTGGTGAAATTGATGAAATTGTTCTAGTTGGAGGAATGACTAGAATGCCTAAAGTCATAGAAACAGTAAAAAATTTCTTTGGAAAAGAGCCAAATAAAGGTGTCAATCCTGATGAAGTTGTTGCTATGGGTGCTGCAATACAAGCGGGAATCCTTCAAGGAGATGTTAAAGATGTTCTTCTTCTAGATGTAACTCCTCTTTCTCTTGGAATTGAAACTCTTGGAGGTGTATTTACAAAACTTATTGATAAAAATACAACAATTCCGACAAAAAAAAGTCAGGTATTTTCTACCGCCGATGACAACCAAACTGCTGTAACAATAAGAGTTTGCCAAGGTGAACGAGAGATGGCATCTGATAACAAATTACTTGGAAATTTTGACTTAGTTGGAATTCCGCCTGCCCCTAGAGGTGTACCACAGGTAGAGGTAACATTTGATATTGACGCAAATGGTATTGTTAATGTTTCCGCTAAAGATAAAGGTACTGGTAAAGAGCAACAAATTAAAATTCAAGCATCTGGAGGTTTGTCTGATGATGAAATTGACAAAATGGTCAAAGAAGCTGAAGCTAATGCGGAAGAAGATAAAAAGAAAAGAGAAGTCATAGATACTAAAAACCAGGCAGATACTATGATTCACTCTGCAGAGAAAAATCTTCAAGAGTTTGGTGATAAAGTTTCTGATCAAGAAAAGACTACAATTGAAAATGATATTAAATCATTAAAAGATTCTCTAGAAAAAGATGATATAGAAGAAATTAAAAAAGGACTTGAAGCTCTAACACAATCTTCAATGAAACTTGGCGAGGCAATGTACAAAGCTCAACAACAAGATGGAGGTCAACCAAATGTTGATCCAGGCCAACCAGGATCAGACACAGATCAAAAAAATGAAAAAGTTGTTGATGCTGAATTTGAAGAAGTAAAAGACGATAGTAAACAAGCGTAAGCATAGGACGCTTATGTCAAAAAGAGATTACTATGAAGTTCTTGGAATTTCAAAATCAGCAAATGAATCTGAAATAAAAAAAGCTTATAGAAAGCTAGCAATGCAGTACCATCCTGATCGTAACCAAGGTGATGCAGAGGCAGAGGCAAAATTTAAAGAAGCAAGTGAAGCTTATGCTATTCTTCAAGATTCAGAAAAAAGATCAGCTTATGATCAATTTGGCCATGCCGCAGTTGATGGTAGTGCTGGTGGACAAGGTGGAGGATTTGGTTTCGATTTTTCATCCTCAGCCTTCCAAGATATTTTTGATGATTTTTTTGGTGATTCATCTTTCTTTGGTGGGGGCGGCAGAAGAAGAAAAGCAAATAATCGTGGTTCAGACTTAAGATACGACATAACCGTGACACTTGAAGAGGCTTTTGAAGGTAAAAAATATAAAGTTAAAATTCCTACACAGATTAGATGTGATGACTGCTCTGGTTCTGGTGCTGCCCAAGGAAGTCAGCCAGTTACCTGTCAGATGTGTGCTGGACAAGGTCAAGTTAGATCGCAGCAAGGATTTTTTTCAATTCAGCAAACATGTCCTCAATGCCAAGGATCTGGCTCTATGATATCTAATCCATGTAAACCTTGTAGGGGTTCAGGTAGAATTCAAAAATCAAAAAGTCTTATGGTAAAAATTCCTCAAGGTGTAGACGATGGATCTAGAATTCGTCTTTCAGGGGAAGGAGAAGCAGGACCTAATGGTGGTCAACAAGGAGACTTATATATATTTGTTAATGTAAAAGAACATAATATTTTTGTTAGAGAAGATGAAAATTTATTTGCTGAAATTCCTATAGCTATGGTTGATGCTGCTATTGGAGGATCAATAGATGTACCTACAATAGATGGAGGGAAAGCAAGACTCAAAATTCCACAAGGAACACAATCTGGTGATCAATTTCGACTAAAATCAAAAGGTATGCCACATGTTCGTGGTGGGCATTTTGGTGATATGTATATCCAAGCTAAAGTTGAAACTCCGACAAATTTGAATAAAAAACAAACAGAAATTCTAAAATCTTTCCAAGAGATTAGCAGTGAGAAAGAAACTCCACTTAGTTCAGCTTTTTTCAATAAAGCCAAAGAATTTTGGAAATCTAAAAAGTAATAATACTTACTTTTTATTATTAATTAATCTATCTTAGAAAAATGAAAAAAATTAAAGTTGTTGTCACTGGTGCTTCTGGACGTATGGGTCAAACTATTATTAAAAAAGTTTTAGGTGACAAAAATTTGAAGCTTATTGGTGCTTTAGAAGTTTCTGGACACAAAAATATAGGTCAAGATTTAGGAAAAATTTTAAAAACAAAAAAAATAGGAATCAAAATTTCAGACAACATCATTGACCTTTTTGCAAAAACTGATTCGGTTATAGATTTTACAACTCCTAACGCAACAGTAGAACACGCCAAATATGCTGCTCAAGCAAGAATAGTACATGTTATAGGAACAACTGGATTATCAAATATTCAGTCAAAAAAAATTGTATATGCTTCTAAACATGCAACAATTATCAAATCGGGTAATATGAGTTTAGGAGTAAATTTACTTGAAACTTTGGTAAAACAGGCGGCCTCAAAACTTGATACCTCATTTAGCATTCTAATTAATGAGGAACATCATAAACATAAAATTGATGCCCCCTCTGGAACAGCTCTTATGTTAGGTAGTGCTGCAGCTAAAGGAAAAAATATAAAATTAGATAGAATAAAAAAGATAAGCAAGATCAATACAAAGGGGAAGGCAACTAAAGGTAAGATTGTTTTTTCTTCTTTTAGAAAAGGTGAAACTGTTGGAAACCACGAGGTAATCTTTTCCAGTCCTGATGAAACTGTTAGCCTAAGACATAAAGCAAATGATCGCGGAATTTTTGCTGCTGGCGCAATTTATGCTGTTAAATGGGGGCAGGAAAAAAAGCCTGGACTATTTTCTATGGTCGATGTTTTAGGCCTTTAAAAAATCCAATGAATAAAAATGAACGAGCTAGTTCAGTTCTAAAAATCTTAAATCATACCTACCGTAAGGTCCCAATTCCACTTCAACATAAAAACCAATTTGAGTTACTTATTGCTGTTCTACTAAGTGCACAATGTACAGATAAGAGAGTAAATAAAGTAACGCCATCATTGTTTTCCAAAGCTAATAATCCAATTAAAATGCAGAAAGTTCCTTTGAAAACTATATACAATATAATAAGGCCTTGTGGTCTTGCTCCCCAAAAATCAAAAGCAATTTTAAATTTGTCTAAAATTCTTGTAAAAAAATTTAACAGTAAGGTGCCTGAAGATTTCGAAGAGCTCGAAAAATTACCTGGAGTAGGGCATAAAACTGCAAGTGTGGTAATGTCCCAAGGATTTGGACATCCTGCATTTCCAGTTGACACACATATTCATCGATTGGCACAAAGATGGGGATTAACAAATGGTAAAAATGTTATTCAGACTGAAAAAGATTTAAAAGAATTATTTCCTAGAAAATATTGGAACAAACTTCACCTACAAATAATTTATTATGGAAGGGAGTTTTGTACAGCGAGGAGCTGTTATGGTTTAGAGTGTAAAATTTGTAGAACATGTTACCCAAATCGAAAAAAGCCATTCAAGACAAAAAAAGCATAGTTTAATATTTAATAACTTTAAGTAAACTACTCAAACTGATAGTATACTTTTAATATATAAAAAAATGAAAAAAAAAATAGCTTTAGTAATAGGCGCAGGTAGTAGCTTAGGATCAGCAGTTGCAAGAAGTTTTTCTAAAGAAGGTTTCACAGTAGTCGTTGCAAGACGAACGGGTGAAGAGCTTTCTAAATTAAAAGAAGAAATAGAAAATTCTGGTGGTAGTTGTTTTCCATTTTCTTTAGATGCTCGTAAGGAAGAAGATGTAATAAACTTAATTAATAAAATAGAGAATGAAATTGGTGAAATAGAAGTTGCGGTCTATAATATAGGTGCAAATATTAAGTTTGGGATTACAGAAACAACATCACAAAAATATTATAAAGTTTGGGAAATGGCTGCCTTTGGAGCATTTTTGATGGGCAGGGAGGTAGCTAAGAAAATGATTCCTAGAAATAGAGGAACCATTATTTTTACTGGAGCAACGGCAAGTGTAAGAGGTGGTGATGGATTTGCAGCTTTTGCAGGAGCCAAACATGCTAAAAGAGCTTTAGCTCAAAGTATGGCTAGAGAACTGGGCCCTAAAGGGATTCATGTAGCTCACGTAATAGTTGATGGAGCGATAGACACTCCATGGGTTAATAAGCTTTTTCCAGAATATGTTAAAGAAAAAAAGAAGGTAGACGGCCTTATGAATCCTGATGACATCGCAGCAAATTATATTATGCTCCACAAACAACCAAGAAATGCTTGGACTCAAGAATTAGACTTAAGACCGTGGGTGGAAAAATGGTAGATCAAAAATTTGATATAGTTGGAATAGGAAATTCCATAGTTGATGTTATTGCTGATATTGATGACCAATATTTAGAAGAACATAATATTAGAAAAGGTCTGATGTCCTTAGTTGATTTAGAAAGTGTTAAGAAGATTTCTGATAACTTAGATATTAAAACTACAGTATCTGGAGGGTCAGTAGCAAATTCAATAGTCTGCCTTGCGCAAAATGAAATTAAAACAGCATTTATTGGCAAAGTTGGAAAAGATTTAATGGGTGATAAATTTATTGATGGACTTACAAAAGAACAAGTACATTTTGCAAATACCCCACAATCTGATGAAGCTGAAACAGGTAGATGTATGGTAATGGTTTCTCCTGATGCTCAGAGAACCATGAGCACTTATCTTGGCATTTCTCAAAAATTGAATTCCAATGACATTAATGAAGAGGTCATTAAAAATTCTCACATCACTTATCTAGAAGGATATTTATGGGATTTAGATGATGCACAAGTTGCAATTAAGAAAGCAACCGAATGTGCAAAGGCTAATGGAAATAAAGTAGCCTTTAGCGTTTCGGATGTATTCTGTATTGAAAGGTTTAGAGACAGTTTTCAAAAACTTGTTAAAGATGATGCGGATATAGTATTTGCTAATGAAGAAGAGGCGAAGGCACTTTTTGAAGTTGACAACTTAGATGCAGCAATTGAACAAATGACCAGTCTTAATAAAATATTTGCTGTCACTCGTGGTGAAAATGGTGCTCAAATAATTTTGAATAATGACTCTATTATTATTCAACCAGAAAAAATTGAGAAGCTTGTTGATACTACTGGAGCAGGAGATATTTTTGCTGCTGGATTTTTACTAGAATATATCAAAAATAATTCATTGGAAGAATGTGGTAAAAAAGGTGTTAGTCTAGCCTCTCAGATCATTCAAAAATACGGTGCAAGGTTATAGTTATGAGCAATCCATTTTGTTCTTAAATAACGTAGTGCAATAATGCTAGATAAACAATGGGTTCCTCCCAAAACATTAGAAGAAAAAGTTCGAGATTTTATAGTTCCTGACTGGCTAAGGATTCGAGAAAGAGCATGGCGAGAAAGAAGAAAGGGAGAAAAGGAAATCAAACTAATTCCTCAGCTATTAAGTAATTGCAATAGAGCAATTGATATAGGTGCTAACGTCGGTGTATGGAGCTACTGGCTATCAAAATATGCTAAACAAGTAGAATCGTTTGAACCAAATCCAAAAGTCTTTAATGCTTTAAAAAATATAAAAATTAAAAATGTAAATAGCTATAATATTGCACTTTCAAATAAAACGGGCTCAGTTGATTTACTTATACCTAAAGGTAGTAAAGGATTTTCAAATCAAGGCGCATCTTTAAGTTCTATCAAAATAAAAGGTGAGCATAAAAGTATATCTATAGAAGCTAAACGATTAGATGAGTATAATTTCTTAGACGTTGATTTTATAAAAATTGATGTTGAAGGTCATGAACATGAGGTAATTGAAGGAGCTCGAGAGACAATAAAAAAATTTAAACCTACAATGGTGATTGAGATGGAGGAAAAGCACAATCAAATTCCCATAGAGGAACAAATATCATCTGTAGAAAAAATGGGATACCAATGTTGTGTTTTTATTAATGAGACAATTATCAAAATTAAAGAGATAGACTTAGATAAATTTCACCGCAACCCCACCAACAAAGATACTTACTTATTTAATTTTATTTTTTACCCTAGTTAAATCTAAGTTGTAGGATCATCAGAAACTTGAATTATTAACTTTCCCTTATTTTCACCAGAAAATAACTTTTTAATTGATGCAGCAGAGTTTTCTAATCCAGGCACTATATCATTTTTATATTGAATTTTACCTTCTCTGATCCATTGACTAAGGTCCATAAAAGACTCCATCATTCTTTTGTAGTAATCAAAAATGATAAATCCTTGTAATCTAATTCTTTTAATTAAAAGATTCCCCCAAGCAGGACCAGGAACCAGCGACTCTGCGTTATATCCTGAAATAAGTCCACATAAACTGATACGACCTTTTATATTCATTCTTGTTAAAACTGCTTCTGTAATAGGGCCTCCAACATTTTCAAAATAAATATCAACTCCATCTGGGCAAAGTTCTTTTAATCTTTTTCTCACATTTTCAGTTTTATGATTAATTGCGCCATCAAGTTTTAAGTCTTTTGTTAACCATTCACACTTTTCATCTGAACCAGCAATACCAACTACTTTGCATCCCTTGATTTTTCCTATTTGACACACAATTGAACCTACAGCCCCTGCTGCCGCTGAAACTACTAATGTTTCACCTTCTTTCGGATCTGTAATATCAAGCAAACCAAAATATGCAGTCATTCCAGTCATACCCAAAACGCTCATAAAGCTATCTAATGGAAAGCCAGTATTTTGAGGTATTGTTCTTACACCTTTACCATCACTAATTAAATACTCCTGCCAACCTCCCATACAGTTAACAATGTCACCTTTTTTGAATTTTTCATTTTTGGACTCTTCAATAACACCTATAGTACCTCCGCGCATAACATCTCCAATTTGCATAGCATCTACATATGAGGCCTGACCACTCATCCATCCCCTATTCGCCGGATCTAATGACAAATATACATTTCTAACAAGAATTTCATTATCCTTTAACTCAGACAATTCATTTTCTTGAAAGACTAAATCACCATCTTGTATATCTCCTTTTGGAAAGCTTGATAGTATCCATTGATTATTTTTCATTATTTTCATTTTCTCCCATTAGTTTTTTAAAATTTATCTGAGGCATATCAACACTTACACAAGTTGATGTTGCTGTAACAACTATACGATTATCTTGTTCTAGTCGACCTTCTAAAAAAACAATATTTTTTCCTGACTTCACCACTTTTCCAAATCCAATCACCTTACCAGGTTTGGTTGGGTATAAAAAATTTGTTTTAAGCTCAATAGTTGGTGGTCTTTTTTTGAATTTATTTTGAAATATATAAGCGAGAGCAGTTGCATCATCAACTAATCCACTCACAATTCCGCCTTGAACATCGCCTGCAGGATTACAAAATTTTTTATCAACATCAAATTCAACTTTAATTGTACCTTCTTTTGTATCTGCTTCTAATACAGTCAAATTAAACAGGCGAAAAAGCTGGTTTTGATTAAATAACTTAATCAGATCATTATCTGAAATATTGTCGTTCATATTTTAAACTACTTTAATTTTATTTTTTCTGCCAATACCATTGGACCTAAAGGCCTACCAGCTAATAAGTGAAAATGTAAATGGGGAACTTCCTGATGAGAGTCTTTGCCTGCATTTGCAATTAATCTATATCCATTCCCTCCGGACTGTTCACTAATGCCGAGTTTATCTGCAACTATTGCAATAGCACGATTAAACCCAACAATTTCTTCATTAGATGCATTCGCACTAAAATCATTAACATCTGTATATTCACCTTTCGGAATAATTAGTGCATGAGAAGGTGCCTGTGGCCTTATATCTTCAAAAGATAGGGCATAATCATCTTCATATATTTTGTCACAAGGAATTTCTCCTCTAATTATTTTTGCAAAAATATTTTCTTTATCGTAACTCATTATTTTCTTAGCCCTGTTTTACCCTCTCTTTTTTCTAATTCTTCATAAATTTGATCAGGTGTTAATCCAAATTTCTTCCATAAAACCAGCAGATGATAAATAAGATCTGCAGATTCATATATTATTTGTGAAATTTCTTCTTTTTCCGCAGCTTCGATGGTTTCTAAAGATTCTTCTTTAAGCTTTGCAATACATTTCTCTTTACCTTCAGACAAGAGTTGTGCTGTATAGGACTGACTAGGATCATCCATCGATCTTTTTTCAATAGTCTCGAATAACCTGACTAATACTTCAACTTTATTGCTCATTATCATATTCCTTTACGATAGCAAAAAGGCGATCTTTATTATCTCCTAAAATTTTTTTTGCTGACTGGTATTCGTTACTTTCATATGCCATTTTTGCTTGTTCATAAGATGGAAATTCAACAATAACGTTGCGCTCATATTCTTTACCTTCTTTTATTAATTGCTCTCCTCCCCGAACTAAAAACTTACCTTCATATTTCTTAACAGCCTTACCCGCATTGGAAGCATATTCTTTTTGTTTTTCAATGTCTAAAACATTAACTTTAACAATCCAATAACCTTTCATAACTAAATCCTAACTGGTATATCATTATCAGCAAGATATCTTTTTACATCTTCTATTCTATATTCTCCAAAGTGAAAAATGGAAGCTGCTAACAATGCACTTGCCCCACCAATAGCAACACCCTCATACATGTGCTCAAGATTGCCGACTCCACCAGAAGCTATAACGGGAATAGTAAGATTTGATGTAATGACTTTGAGAAGATCGTTATCAAACCCAGATTTAGTTCCATCTCTATCCATTGAAGTAAGTAGAATTTCTCCTGCACCAAGTTCTTCAACTTCTTTACAATAATCTAGAACATCAATGTCTGTTGCGTTTCTCCCTCCATGAGTAAAGACTTGCCATTGTTGCTCTTTCACTTTTTTTGCATCTACTGCTATAACAATTGTAGATGCTCCATATTTGTTTGATGCTTCTCTGACTAAATCTCTATTTTGCACGACAGCAGTATTAATTGAAACTTTATCAGCTCCAGAATGTAAGAGTTTTGCAATATCTTCTAAGGTTCTCACGCCTCCTCCAACTGTGAGAGGAATAAAACAGTTTTCAGCAGTTTTTTGAACAACATCTAGAAGTGTTTTTCTATTATCACTTGAAGCAGTAATATCTAAAAAACAAAGCTCATCTGCGCCCTCAGCATTATATATTTTGGCTTGTTCTACAGGATCGCCCGCATCAACAAGATCAACGAAATTAACGCCTTTAACAACTCTACCATTATCAACATCTAAACATGGGATAATTCTTTTCTTGAGCATATTAAGCTAATACCTCTAAAGCATTCCTGATATCAAACTCATTGTCATAAATTGCTTTACCAACTATTACTCCTTTTATTGATTTATAGTTTTGTTGGCTTAATAATGAAATATCATCAACTGACGAAACACCGCCCGATGCAACAAGTGGGATATTTGTATTGCTCATTACATTCTCTAACATTTGATGGTTGATTCCTTTCTTCATTCCATCTCTCATTACATCAGTACAAATAATTGAATTAATTTTCATACTGTTTATAGAATTTAAAAATGAGTCTAGATTGATGTTGCGCACATTTACCCACCCCTTAGTAGCGACTTGATTATTTTTAATATCAAGAGCTATAGAAATTAGATTTGGAAACTTATTAACCATACTTATGAAAAAATCTTGATCTTCGAAAACAACTGTTCCAAGAATTATATTTGAAATTCCAATATCTAATAATTTTACTATCTGCTCTTCACTTCTGACTCCACCTCCACATTGAATTTTAAGTTTTGTTTGAGAACAGATCTCTTCGATACATTTAATGTTTTTTGAAACTCCTTCCAAAGCTCCATCAAGATCAACACAATGAAGCCATTCAATTCCCAAGTCTTCAAATATTTTTGCCTGATCAATCGGAGAAGTATTATACACCTGTGATTTTTCAAAATCTCCTTGGATAAGTCTTACACACTGTCCGTCTTTTAAATCAATTGCTGGAAATAAAATCATTTGTTGTTCCACTTTAAAAAATTTGTAATGATAACCTGACCACTATCGTGACTTTTTTCAGGATGAAATTGTGTTCCAAAAATATTTTCTCTATTTACTGCTGCAGTAATTTCATTTGGGTAGTTTGTTGTCGCAACTATATCTTGAGGATTTGTTGCCTGAAAATAGTAACTATGAACAAAATAAAGGTTAGTTTTCTGACTTAATCCTGAAAATAATGGATTGTCTAAGAAATCTACCTCATTCCAGCCCATGTGAGGGATTTTGTAGTCTTTGGTCTCAGCAATTTTAACTACTGAACCAGGTATCCATCCAAAACCTTTATGGTTTCCGTATTCTTCTGCTGTTTCAGCTAGAAGTTGCATCCCAACACAAATACCCATAAACGGAATTTTTTTTGAAATGACTGACTCTTCTATAGATTCATACATACCTGTAATATCAAAAATTGATTTTTTGCAATCTGCAAAAGCACCCACTCCTGGCAAGACTATTTTATCTGCATTCTTTACAACTTCTGGATCATTAGTAATTTTAATATCATAGGGCTCTCGTAGATTTTGATTTGCAGCTTCAAAAGACTTGTTTACAGAATGTAGATTTCCCGAACCGTAATTGATTATAACCAGCTTCATTAAATTATAAATGTTATAGAGAACTTCCCATTCTCTAGAATATTTTTAAAGTTGACCCTTAGTTGAAGGAATAACATTGTGCTCTCTTTCATCAACAGTAACTGCTTTCCTCAAACTTCTTGCCAAACCTTTGTAACAAGATTCAATTATGTGGTGGTTATTATCTCCATACAAATTTTCTACATGCAATGTTGTACCACTTGCCTGTGCGAAAGCTTGGAACCACTCTTTGAACAATTCTGTATCAAAATCACCTTGTGATGATGTAATCTT
>Ga0114933_10003707_pt1 | contig 14703 bp, 20 predicted proteins | sample 4SBtaG_FD_89691 | JGI IMG/M metagenome (GOLD analysis project Ga0114933, IMG submission 89691) | Deep subsurface microbial communities from Kolumbo volcano to uncover new lineages of life (NeLLi) - 4SBTROV12_W25 metaG | ecosystem: Environmental > Aquatic > Marine > Volcanic | place: Kolumbo... | reverse complement strand
TGTTTCCAATTGCCTCATCTATTGATGAATAATTAGAATCAGCTCTTTGCCAGACAGTTGCATAATAACCTACTTTGCCTTTCTTAACTTCGGCCATAACAACTTCGGCGTTTGCCCTATCATGTGCAATCCAACCAGGTCCTGTATCCATGAATGCTGCATGAATGTGTCCAAATCTCAAACCTTCAATTATTGTTTCATAATTAGATGGAACAACAACATCAACTTCGACTTCACCATCAAATTCAGATTCCAAGAATCGTGCAAGTGACTCTGCTTTTGGCGTAAGTTCATCTGCTTTCTCAGAGGGAATGAATCCGATTGTTATTTTGTCAATTCCATAATCAATAGACTCTGTCTGTACAGACTGTGGAACAGTCTGTTCAATTCCAGAATCAGTTGGTACAACAAAACCAATTGCTATACCAATAATAAGTGCCCCAATTGCGGCACCTATGATTTTTGCATTAGACATTGAAAAAAAATTTAGGTACAGCTAATTAAATGAATTGAGGTTTCTTAATTCATATTCTAAGATTATAGAATGAACAATTAGAATAGAAAAATAAATTCAACACTGTTTTTAATAATTTGATACAAAATTTAATCATTATACCGTTAGTGACTCATTGTCGCATGCTTGATCTCTAACCGACAACCATTGGCAAAAGTCACATGTCGTCTCGTCTACTGGAAAAGTTGCTAACGGTATTTTTTCTAATAATATAGAACAAAAACCTGAAAACTTCACAGGTTTTTAATAATTAGATTTTCATTTTTTTGTATGGAAGAAATTAACAGAGAGCCATTTGTTCTTGTCAGTGTTTTCAAAGAAGATGCAAAACCAGAAGAAATTGCAACGGCAATGCCTGCAATATCATTGATTATTGATGAATGGCATAATTCTGGAAGAATGATTTGGAGTGGTCCATTTGATGATAACAAGACTTCAATGTCAGTTATAGAGGCTACACAATCTGAGGCAGAGCAATTCTATACAAAATACAATGGTACTGCACAGCAATTCCTATCTACCTATATGTACAAATGGGATGCAATGCCATTTTTGTCACTAATTGGTAACAAAGTAAACGAGGCTACGCTTCAGATTACTCCCGAGCAACAGTAATCCTCCTTTTTTATTCTATAACATATCGTTTTGCCATTTGAATATGCTCATCTGTAAGATGTTTTGCCATCATTACGCCAAGCATGTATGATCTAGCAACTGCATCATTAGGTTTGTTTTTCAAAACCTGCATATTCATTTCAAATTGCTCCACTGCAACTCTCTTAAAATCAGTCATAAGCAGATGATATGATACATCTTAATCATTCTTACTTAGTGGTGTAGCAAACACGATAGGATAGCCATCAGGGTCTCGCACTTGGAAAAATCTTTCTCCCCATTCAGCATCTTTAGGTTTTGTTTCAAATTTTGCTAGACTAGAAAAAGTATCATCATTTCTCAAGTAATAATATAATGCATCCACATCCTCCGTATGAAAAATAACTCTGCAATAGTCATTATTTGCTTTCTCAATAATTTGCTGTTGTAGTTCTATGTTGAGATACATATCTGGTGATTGGCTTATTTTGAATGTGGTAAAATTTGAGTCTAATCCACCATATGATATCTCAAACTTTGGGATGCTAGAATAAAACATACAAGAGTTTTTCATATTTTTTGTAAAAATTGTGATTGCGGAAATTTTTGAAACCTTCATAATATTCATTATATTGAAATTATTTCAAGTTTTGAATTTTTGTCTATTTTGAATTTGTCTACAAAGCCTGCTGTGACTTCTAATGCATATTTGGCATTTCCAGAAGTTGCTGCATCAGATTCACATGCCATAATTTCTACAGGTGTCACGCAAGGAGGAACGTCTTTTGATATGCTAACAACATTACCGTCTTCATCAAACCAAATAATATCAAGTGGAAATTGCATGTTTAACATCCACATAGATTTTGGACCAGGTTCGTCAAAAACAAATAGCATTCCCTGGTCAAATGGTAATTCATTTTGGAACATTAAGCCTCTTACATGTCTAGGTTCAGTATCAGCTATCTGCACTTCTAATATTTTATCACCAACCATAATTGTACCTCGTGGAAATTCAACTTGCTCTAACTTCACCTCAGCAGGTAATGTAGCAACTCCAGCAACACCAACAATTAGTGCTGCTATTCCAATTGGAATTAAAACTTGTAATCTCGTTGGCACATTCTGTAATAATTTTTACAAGATAAAAACTAAGATGGGCTCATATGGCCATGGAAGTTTTTTATTGTTGACATTGCTTCGCTTGTATGACTACCTATATCCTTGAGTGTTGCGCCGTTGTATACCCTCTCTAAGTATTTACCAGCTATAATCATTGGTGCCCCAACTGCAACAGTTACACATGTAGGCTCTGGAACCCAAAGCATTATGAAACCTAGTTTCTGCATTTTTTTCCCAGGTGCCGAGGCTCTGTTTAATGCGCCTAATGATCTTGCAGTACCTTTGTCATTAATTTTTGAAATATCTGAATAGAGACTAGAGCGCCTATTTGCAGATTCTCTCATATGCTTAAGTCTCTCTATGCGTTTTTTGAGTAAATCAGACATTTTCTATCTCTCACAAAGAAATTAGTTAAAATTCAGTGATCAAATTCAACTACATACATGTCAAGAATTTGTTACAAACTCACGGAATTTATATCTGAAAGTAGTTGAAACAGACTATAATGAAGAAACTAAGTTCCAAAAGACTTGATTCAATTAGAGCAGCACATGAGTCAGAAAAGCTAGAATCAAGTACAAGAATGGAAGACTATCTGGAAGTTATTGCAGAACTAGTTGACATGAAAGGATATGCTACCACATTAGATATTTCCAGATACATGAATGTTAGTCCTCCTAGTGTCACAAAAATGCTCAAAAGATTGGATAAAAATGGATTTTTGTATTATGAAAAATATCATGGAATATCACTTACACCAACAGGAGAGCAACTTGCAGAAACAATTAGGCAAAAACATGGAACGTTGTTAGAATTCTTTGAAATACTTGGAATAGGAAGAGAAATTGCAAATCAGGATGCTGAGGGTATAGAACACCATCTTAATCCAAAAACAACAAGACAGTTAAGAAAATTTATCACTTTTTTAAAATCTAATCCAAAGATCACAAAAAATTTTAACGATTTGTAAGAAAAACTTGAACGCTACTTTTTGACTGGGCGAATCTAGTAAATTTCTTGCCATCATTTGAACGTTTTAAAATCTTAATATGCCCTTTCCTACCAATTTTTGAAGAAAATAATAGTTCACCATCAACATAGATGCCAGCATAATTTCCAGAATATTGTTTTCCAACATCTAATAATAATGCAGTTCTAGATTCAGAAAAATCAAAAGGAATATCATTATCATATGTTAGGTTAGAATTGCTAATATGCTCTGAATTGATTTCTTCAACATCAATGTGTAAGTTCAGCATTGCCTCTAACTCTTTGATATTACTTCCATTACGACCAATTATTCCAGGTATGGAATCTTTTGAAACATATACCTTAATTCTTGAATCACTAAGAAATTCTACCTGTGGATTGGGATCATATCGTCTTAATTTATCAATTATTTTTTCTTCGGCTAGACTTTCTATTCCAATTTTTTTTTGTTTTTTTGATACTGGAATTATTACATTCTCTTCTCCAAATGTATAAATTTCAAATTCCAAATTACTGGTTTCAAAATCACAAATTTCAATCACAGGTCTTGCCAAATCCTGCTCTACCATACCACTTGGTACTTTTACTTTTAGTTCCAATTCGAAAACTTTACTGATTCTTCCATCTTTGACAAAAACAACAGTATCCAAAATGCTTGGAATAATCCCAAGTTCTATTTTCCCAATAAATCTCTGTACAGCATCAAGTGGTGCATTTGCATGTACCACCCCCACCATACCAACGCCAGTTAGCCTCAAATCACTGAAAATTCTAAAGTCATCCCTACGTCTAACTTCATCAAATATTGTATAATCCGGTCTTACAAGTAAAAGAATGTCTGCAGAATTTTCAAAACTTCCATCAAGTCTGGTATATTGGGTTACACCAGGATCCACTTGCAAATCTCGTGGTGATTCAAATGTTTTCACAATTTTTCCACTTCGATTATAGAAATTTGCAAGTCCTGAAGCAAGTGTACTTTTTCCAGAGCCAGGTGGACCAGAAATTAATATTCCCTCCGCCCTCTCTGTTAATCTTGCCATCAATTTTTCAGAGATATTGTACTCTTCAAGTGCCATCTGTTTAATTGGGTGAACAATTGTAATCTCCAGTAATTCCGAAAATGGTGGTCTAGTAATAGCAATTCTATAATCCCTATACTGAATAACAAGAGCTCCTGGTTTTGAGATTTCAACATTTCCTAGCATCTCATCATCAACTGCAGTAAGAATTTGGCTTGAAATCAATTCAAGATAATCCCTTTGTAGTGTTTTATTGCCTATTTGTACCAACTCAAAATTTCCTGGTTTTCCTTTTTTGGCTAATGGTTTTTGGTTTTCTTTTAGGTGTATGCTCATGGTTGTTGGGTCAAAAAATTTTAGAAATTCCAGACTGCCAGATTTTTGGTCATCAATTAATCCTGATTCAAAGTTTTGAGCCTCAGTCATAATACTAGTTTTGTGATGGTTTTATTATGTCATTCTTAACCTGATTTTCATTAATGAATTGATTAATTATTAAGAAATTTATCAAATAGTGTGGAGAATTAATTGGATAGTAAATTAGATGTGATTGCAGAACAAGTCAAAACATGCAAAAAATGTGATTTATGCCAGACCAGAACAAATGCAGTTCCTGGAAAAGGCAATAAAAATGCCGAGATAATTTTAATTGGTGAAGCTCCTGGAAGAAATGAGGATAAAAATGGTGAACCGTTCGTAGGTTCTGCTGGAAAAAGATTAAATGAAATTCTATTGGATGCGGGAATTCATAGAGACGACGTATACATAACAAATATTGTAAAATGTAGACCGCCTAACAATAGAGCACCCACAAAAAATGAGGAAAAAGCATGCCTAGATTACATAAATGAAGAAATCTCGATAATTAATCCAAAAGTTGTATGTGTTATGGGAAATACAGCATTCAATACACTGCTAGAAGGAAAAGAAATTACCAAAAATCATGGGAGTTTTATAGAAAAGGATGGAAGAACATATTTTGTTACTTTTCATCCTGCTGCGACAATCTATAATCAAAAACTTGTTGATGAATTAAAAAAAGATTTTAAGAAATTGACTGAATTTTTAGTAGATAATGATAAGGAGAAACAATATCAAGAGAGGAGATGTGATTTCTGTATGGCAAAGACAAAACATGAGGTATTAGTTGTACCAAAAATTGTCACAAAGAAACGAAGATGGTTATACAAATGTACACAATGTAATCATGAAAGATGGCTTATTCCATACAGAACAGTTGCTGAAGGCTTGTATTGAATAATTTATAATTCTAGACCAAATGAATTGGCAAAATCATAGAACTTTTGATACTCTGACAAAAACATAATGCCTTTTTCAGTTATGACATAACAGTTTCTACCATCATATTCAATCTTAGTAATAAGACCTGAACCAATCAAATTGCTTGTCAGTGAAATTAATCTGTCATGGGATAGGTTTGCTTTTTGAGTTAGTCTTGAAATAATCAAACCTTGAGTTCCGGCATCTTGCATTTTGTCAAGAACTTGTGCCATAATCTGCATGTTTGTTCTGTACTTCAATTCTGTGGTTCCTCCATCTCTACAAGTAGTCCTGACCACATGTAGTCATAGACATGTTTTTTATCTACTTGAGTTCGAGACTCTTGTAATAACTCACTCATGCCATGGCCCCCAAAATGGTTGTTGCTAAATTATGTGTGTTCACACATGGATGACCTTCACTTTTTGCACAGCTAATTAGTTTACTATCACAGCTTAGAAGTGTAGCATTATGAGTAATTGAAAATGCCAAAATCTGATTGTCTGGTTCATGAAGACTATGACTGTATTTACTTAGTAGGTCATTTGCTAGCAAAATTGTATCATTAGAATATGCTACAGTCTTTACACTGGCGTTTAATTTATCCTGCAATTCACTAAGAATTTGTTTCAAGGTTAGTTCAGGATTAATTGATTGAATTTGGTTTTTGATCTCCCACAAAACAGTCTTACTTAGGATAACCTCTGAATTTGAGAAATTCACATGTGTGCTAATACAGCTAAGGTAATTTGGATTTTCAAGAATTTTTCTTATCACACATGTATCTAGTGTGTATGTGGTTTGCTCCTGTTTTTCCACATAAAGTGTTGTATTTCTCATCATAAAGCCTATTATGTGGTGGAATATAAGTATAGTGAGTGAAAGGTCCATTTTTTATACATAACACTCTATTTTTGATCGAGATAATAGATTATGTTAACTTTAATAGAAGTTATTTTCACATAAAGCGTGTCAAATAAAGACTGGGAACGTATGACCTCAGGCAACAGAATGATTAGATTAAGCCCTGATCATCAGAGAAAAATCAACCAGCTAGTTGAAGCAAATCCAGATAGATTTAGGGATGTTGATGATTTCATCTTTAGAGCAATTGACGTATACCTGGCATGGGAAAAAAATCCAGTCAAAGTAATAGACAAATTAACTGATATGGAACCAACAATGCTTCAATTTGCATTCATGCAAAGTATGGTGGAACCTACTGTACTAAAACAAATCTATCCTGGATACCCTGAAAAGTATGGGAGTGAATGGAAAGAATTTCTAGATTCGATACCTGCTACAGATAAAACTACAAATGAATCAGAAGTAACCCAACAAACTTTTACAACAGATAACGAATTTGAAAACGTTCAAACAAATTTAGATATAACAAAAGAATTTATCAAACAAATTAATTTCAATGAAATCTCAAAAGAAGGATATGATGAAATAAAATTTGATGGGTGGCCACTACTTTTTACACATTATAGCAGACTCTTACCAGTAAAGATTGCAATCTCTCTTCTTGGTAATATGATGAGAGAACAAAAATCACCAGTAATAAACTTCAATGATTTTAGAGCAAGAGCATATGAACTTGCAGAAGAAATTTCAAAAAAGCTTATAGTATATGAAAAAGAAAATAAGAAAACAAGAGAGGAAAAAATCTCAACAGGACTTCCAAGACCTTCCATAATTAGTGAAGTCACAGCAAAACAAGCATTAGCAGAACAAAGATACAAGGATAGATATTTTGGAAAACTAAAGAGAAGGCACGATACAGGGGAGACAACTTTTGAAGGTGCACTTATGGCACTTGGAATAATTAAGATATTTGCAAAAAAGAAAGATGTATTAATCACACTAACTGATCTAGGTAAGAAATTCTATCTCTTGGATAATCCAATAATTAATGGAACAAATTTTCCAGCATTCTCAAATGAAGAACGTGAATTTTTAGTGACAAAAATAATTCCAAATAGACCATTAGAAACAAAACTAATCAAAACTGCAACTGAAATTATAACATATGAGGATGCATTATCATCAGAAATTACAGATACACTTGATACGGAATTTGAAAACACACTGAAAAATTTTGTCAAAAAATCAAATGACAAGAAATTCACTGATAAAATTCAGAGTGATATAATTGATAAAACAGATGAATTAAGACAAAATAATGAAGGTAAGCAGACTCCTGTAGAAGCATGTAGGATTGCCACCATGGGAAGACTGACAGAATTAGGCGTAGTTTCTTGGGATATTAATAAAGAAGGAAAATCAGAATATGAAATTGCTGATAATGAACTAGCCATAGCAATTAAAAAATTATAGAAAACCGCTTTTCTGTCACTACTTATTCTCAAACACTCGATATTCACCAATTATGGAGGAACATTGATGACAAATGTATTGCCCCCTTTCAACTAGAATTAATCCATCTGCAATTTGTTCATTTGGTGTTTCTTCTATCTGATATTTCGGAGGGCCATTAAACTCAGATTCACATTTATTACAAAAATACTTGTGCATGTCTTTTTCTTCTAGTTTTCCAACAGGTGCAAGAAAGTACTTATCGACGTTTGGAACCAATTTTGATTTAGTTGCAAGTTCTTCAGACAATTCTGCAATAACATAACCGCCAGAACCTTCTAGTTTTATCTCGACCAATTCAAAATGTGTTAAAATTCTAAGAAATAAAGTGTTACTTAGTCCTCATCTGATTCTTCATTTTTTTCCTTTTTATGGTACAGAACCCATTCGTGTTTTTTGTATAATGATTCCATTGTATTATTACACAAGTTAGCGATCATTAATATGGTGATAAACAATGTTTGTCAAATTAGTCATTTATGACCTCATTTAATTGAAAAACCAAATCGATAGTATTCACTAAATAATGTAACAGTAGATTATTGATATGGATAATGCACTAGATAGTAAAAAAACACTAATTGCTGGCTTGCTTTTGATGCTTGGAATTACTGTCTTGGGTGGCTTTATCATGACTACGTTTATGGGCGTAAAGTAATAACTAGAATCCTTCAGGAGGTTTCTGTACAAATACATTGCAAACTAATGCGTCAGTTTTTTCATCTCTGTACTGAACATTACATGAAACAAATTTTCCTTTCAAGGCTTGCTCTAACTCTTCTTGTGTAGTTTCACGGTACTCAGGATTCTCAGGATTATCAATTTTTCCAATTATTATTTTCTCAATTCTGCTATATTGGTCCTGATTATCCTTTCTGTAGTGGGTAACATCTAACTCAAATGCATTTCCAGCCACACATCTTATGACTGGCCCACCTATGCCATCGCCCATGTTAACTTCCCTCTGGTAAAACTGATGAATGGTGAGATATAATTTTCCATAAATCTCCATTTCTGCCATATACAAATGAAAATCTTGCTTCAACTGTTTTGTCTGGCAAGACAAAATTGTAAAGACCAGAATTCACCGCAACTGTGTCCCAGGAATATGGGTGCTCTGATACAATTTCAACTGAAACTGGATTCTTGAGGAGGTTTTCAAAATATTCAGAAATTGCATTATGCCCAACTCTCTCTTTTGCCGAAAACGTTCCCAATAAAAGTGCCCTTTTATCATAAAGAAGTGTAACTTGACTTGGATCACCTTGTTTTATAGTTTCAACCCATTTTTGTAACAATTCAGATGTTATAGGAATTTCAGACATTGATAATGCAAGATCTACTGGGTAATTATTTTTTTTGTTTGTTATTTTTTCCAGTCAGATACCCAATATTTCAAGGAACATTTTACCAATTCTTTTTTTGTATGTAATCTTAGATCCCTTTTACACTTTGGGCATACTGAATCCATTATTTAATCCACTTTGTGGTTACAAAAAAGTATTACATTATAATATACTAATAATCGATTTTTTTAATTCTTACATTACTACCTTTTGTTTCAAGATAGTGCCCAAGGAAGTTTTTCAATTGTTCGGTAAATCCTACACCCTGTGCATTAATCATCATACCAGATGTCTCTATTACAGACAACATTTCTGGACTTAATTCAATATTAAAAAATGACCATCCAGCCATCATTGATGGTTCTTCAAGAACAAAACCATTCTTGACATTACATTTATCTTCAAGTTGGGTCATCGCATTTTTTACTATCATTATTTCCTCATCATATTTTCTTGTGCTTAGTTGGAATAAGGGTTTCATCAGAGAATCATATTAAAAATTAAACAAAAAATTAGGTAATAAATAATTTGTAAGTGTTCCCAAGCAGATTATACTTACTGCAATTATTACCCATTTCCACGGTACATCAATCAATATTAGATATTTTTGGAATCTGTATTTAAGGTAACATTTCTTATAACTAACTCATACAATGGAAAATTAAATGAAGTTTGGAACACTATCAAAGATCATAATATTACTCGGTGTATTCATTCTAACATATGGAATTTTTTCCATGATAGGTGTGTAATTTTAACTAGTTCTACCCAATGATTCAAGAATCGCACGTTTTGAATCTAATGTATCTGTATCAGCAGGATCTAACTCTAATGCCTTTTCTACATACTCTAATGCATCCTCATGTCTACCAAGTTTATGTAATGCATACGCAGCATTATTCCATGCCATTGCATAATTTTGATTAATTGATATTGCATGTTCACTGTTTTTCAAAGACTCTTCAAATTTACCTAAACCACCCAATGCAAGTGCTTTATTCACATAGATTTTTTCATTCTTATCATCTATCGCAAGTGCTTTATCATGACACTCTAAAGCATCTTCAAACTTTCTTAACATAGATAATGCATGTCCTTTATTATTTAATGTGAAAGCAGTTGATAATTCAACATCAGAAATAAAAAATGCATTTCCATTCAGTATCTTATCACAGCATGCTATAGCATCTTCTGGTTTTTTCAATTTAATTAAACATGCACTTTTGTGAAGTAATGCATTAGCGTTTTTATCATCTATTGCAATCTCTTTCTCACATAATTCTAAACATTCACTGTGTTTTTGTTGATCAGAAAGAAGCGTTGCTTTATGTATAAAATCATCACGTGACATTAGCAAATTATATGAGATCAATATGTTATATCAATTTTGATTTTTATCTAATATTATAGAAGGTGGATCCGAAGGGATTTGAACCCTTGACCTCCGCAGTGTGAGTGCGGCATCCAAACCAAGCTAGACGACGGATCCAAGATAAATTTGAAAATGTGTTATTTAGACGTTAGAGAATATAGTGAAAAGGTATACTAACTGTATAAAATTAGTAAAAATATGGGAACTGAATGTGAACATTTTGAACATGCAAAAGATGTAGATCCAAACACAAAAGGTTGCGAAGAATGTGAAAAAGAAAAAACACCATGGGTTGCTATACGTATGTGCTTAGCATGTGGTCATGTTGGATGCTGTGATTCATCAATTGGTAGACATGCAACTAAACATCATGAAGAAACTGGTCATCCAGTAATGGTTGCTCTTCCAACAAAGTCATGGCGCTGGTGTTACGTTCACAAGGATTACTATTAGGATTAAAAATGAAAAACAGTAAAAATGGTAAATGGGATTTAAGTGATTTAGTAAAAAATCCAACAGGACAGGTGTTTGATAAAAAAATTAAAGAGATTGAAAAACATGCCAAACAATTTCAGTTACAAAAAAAGACATTAACACCGTCAATATCAGAATCCAAGTTTCTTAAAATGCTGCATCAAATTGAAAATATATCTGAGAAATCTAGTCACATTGGTGGATATGCTTCACTAAAATATTCTGAAGACACACAATCAGATGAGGCAACTGCACTTCTAACAAAAATTTCACAGTTTGGATCAAAAATTGAAAATCAAATACTATTTTTTGATTTGTGGTGGAAAAAACAAGTAGACGAGAAAAATGCCAAGAGGCTCATGAAAAATGCTGGTGAACTCTCAGATTATCTAAGATACAAGAGACTAATGTCAAAATATTCCCTTACCGAACCAGAAGAACGTATAATCAACACACTAGATGTTACTGGCATAAGAGCTCTTGTCAAATTATATGACAAGATTACAAATGCATTTACCTATACTATCAAGATTAATGGAAAACAAAAAACTATGGGTAGAGAGGAGTTAACAACTTTTGTTCGAAGTAAAAGTGCAAAGACACGAGAAACAGCTTACAAGGCATTGTTATCAAAATATCAAAAAAATAAGGGTGTAGTAGGAGAAATTTATCAAAATATTGTCCTAAACTGGAAGAATGAAGGTATTGATATGAGAGATTTTTCATCTCCAATAGCGATACAAAATGTTGGTAATGATATTGATGATAAGACAGTAAAATCACTCTTACATGTTTGCAAAAAGAATGCATCTGTTTTTCAAAAATATTTTTCGAAAAAAGCAAGTATGGTAGGAATGAAAAAACTTAGAAGATACGATCTATATGCTCCAACAAAAAGTAAGATAAAAGAAAAAAATTATTCATATGATAATGCTGTAAAACTGGTTCTTAACTCACTTACCAAATTTAGTCCAAAGATGTCTGAATTTGCATCACAGGTGTTTAATGAAAACCATGTTGATCACTCCATTAGACCTGGTAAACGTGACGGTGCATTCTGTAGTACCCCATTACCATACATAACTCCATTTGTTCTAATTAACTATACTGGAAAATCACGAGATGTCTTCACATTAGCACATGAAATAGGACATGCAGTACATAGCATTGCAGCGTCAGACAAATCTATTCTAGTTTCTGATGCATCATTACCACTTGCAGAGACCGCATCCACATTCTCTGAGCTGTTATTGTACGATAGTATCTCAGACTCGATTAGTGATCAAGAGAAAAAGTCTATGCTTGCTGAAAAGATTGATGACTTTTATGCGACAATCTGCCGTCAGTCATTTTTCACAATTTTTGAGATGGACGCACATGAACAAATTGCAAATTCTACAACTGTTGATGAATTATCAAATACATATCTTAAAAATCTCAAAACACAATTTGGTAATTCAATTGATGTCTCAGATGATTTTGCAATAGAATGGAGCTACATTCCTCATTTTTACCATAGCCCATTCTACTGTTATTCATATTCATTTGGAAATCTTCTTTCACTATCACTTTTCCAGACATACAAAAAGGAAGGGGAGAGTTTTGCTCCAGCGTACATTGATATTCTTGCTGCAGGAGGTTCCAAAAAGCCTGAATTACTACTAAAAGAATATGGATTTGACATTAGTAAGACAAAATTCTGGCAGGATGGATTTGACTACATCAAAAACCAGGTAAATACACTCTCTAAATTATAGATAATAAAATGGGGCTGACAGCCAGAGCCATCTGACTGCCAGCTTGTTCCCCAACGGTTTGAATCGATGTCAATTTTTGATAAATTCTATTTGGATTTAAACGTTGATTACTCATAGTAAAACTAATAATCCAAAATTTTTTCCCAATACATTGTGTTAAAAATAGTTTTTTTGGTTTTTCTATTGATTTTAACTATTGCAGTAATACCACCAGTATTAGCCCAAGAACTGAAAAATCCACCATTTTCAGAAAATCTTGTTGTTGTCTACAATTATCAATTAAGAATGGGTGAAGGTGATGGAATTATGCTAATCAAATCAGCAGGTGATGTTGAAATCTCAGTTGGGTTACAAAGTACAAGTAATGATGAATTCAAGTTTTCCGATAATCTGATTAACACAATCAATAAGGAATCATCAGTACAGTCTATTGTTTTTACAAACATGGAAGAAATTGATCATAATGGGGAATTGATTGGATGTGTTCCTGGTGTAAAAAGTGGTAACCAATGCATATTAATCAATCTTGATTTTGATGAAATTAAAAAATTCATTACTGAGGAAGACAGAAAAGAGTCTGATGGGAACGTAAAGAGAGTACAAATAGAAACAAAAATAATTGGAGATTCGTTTATTGATGAAATTAATCAAGAATTTCAATCTAATGCAGAATTTCATTCAATATACATTCAAAGAGGAAACACTGAATCAGACTTGGAAAAAGTGATTGAAGGCACTATCTCTGCAGTATATACGATGCCAAAACAAAATTCTATGGAATTATTTGACAGTCTTTCAAATTTATTCATATCTAAAAAGATCAGTGGTGGTGGTGGATTTTATGACATTGCAAATGACCTATCAAATGATGAAACATATGGTATACCAAGATACGAAGGACAGATTGCAGGTCCATCAATTACTACATCAACTGTTGCGATGACTATTTTCCCAGAAGGAGATGATGCACGATATATGCTAAATGTCTCAACTAAATATTACAACGTCAGTGCTAATATATCAGAAATTGAACCACTAGAACCTCTTTTCCTAAATGAATTACAACGCTCAACTTATTTCGATGATGAATTCACACCGCTGAACTCAATTTTAGATGTACTTGTTTTTACAGATGAAGTATATCCAGTCAAAATTGAATCTGCAAACAGTCATGTTATTGAAAAAATCTCAACTGTTGAGGACATAACAAAAAAAGGATGGTTTTTCGAGAAAACACATGGGAGTTTTATAGCTGGGAAGTTTCTTTTTGGACAAAGTAATGTAGTCACAAGTGATGAACTAAAATTCAACCTATTAGAATGGGATGGAGCAAGTGCTGTTAATATTCAATCAAGTGTATTAGAAGAAATTGATGAAAGACCGATTGTTGAAGAACAAGTTGTTGAAGAAGAGGTAGACGACCAAACACAATATGCAATTTTAGCAGTAATTATTGTAGTAGCTGTAGCTGCTGCAATTTACTATATGAAGGGATACAAATCAAAGCGCTAGAGAATTAACACTGCGGCTGCAAAAACTGTAGTCCATTTACCATCCTTGTCACCTTTTGCGGTTTGTGTCATGTTTTGTGTTTTGTAAATTTTGCCAGAAATTGTCCATTGTTGTCTTTTTTCATCCCAACTTTTGTCAGGATCAAAGTCAATTCCCAAAGATGATGCAAGCATTTGTGCTGCAATATCTTCTGCATATTCACCTGCAACCTTTTCATTTTGGCCAAATGCCTCATACTCAGATAGATAACCATACTTCGTTCGGTCTTTTGGTTGTGCAACTCCAACTGATGCAGAAATCAATCTATGTGGTTCATTTGTTTGATTCTTGGAATAAATTG
>Ga0114933_10003706_pt1 | contig 14705 bp, 11 predicted proteins | sample 4SBtaG_FD_89691 | JGI IMG/M metagenome (GOLD analysis project Ga0114933, IMG submission 89691) | Deep subsurface microbial communities from Kolumbo volcano to uncover new lineages of life (NeLLi) - 4SBTROV12_W25 metaG | ecosystem: Environmental > Aquatic > Marine > Volcanic | place: Kolumbo... | reverse complement strand
GAGTACAAACCATCGACCTGTGGAAGCTTGCCCAATATTGGCTGAGCATCAGGAGTCACCTCATACAAACCGCCCCACTCGGTCAATACTTCCGAAAATTCTAGGAGGGGCATTCGATCTACTGCATGTGAAAAATGAGTCATCCGCCACTCTTCATCTACTCTGGTGTCGAATCCAGCTGACTGATCTGGATTCGACATGCCCGTCAGTACACCCCCACTTTCATAATGGAAATAAAGAGATTTCGAAAAATCTATTACGAAAGGAAAATCAGTTCCCACACCCTCAATCGGGCGAGTCACCATGATCTGGCGCATAACTGGCTTAACAGGAAGATCTACACCAGCAAGTGCTGCGATATCCCCAGACCAAGGTCCAGCTGCTACGATAACCGTGGGAGACTCTATCCATGTCCCATCCTGAAGTCCGACAGCTTGTACCTGGCCACCCTTAACCTTTATATCCGAGACCGAAGTTCCTGTTTCCAATTGTGCGCCCAGGTGGCGAGCTTGTGTTGTGTATCCCTGTAGAACGCTATGTGGATCAGTGATCCCATCTCTTCCGTAAAAAGCGCCACACATGATATCCTCGATCTGGATTTGGGGAGCAGATCGAGCAATCTGAGCTGGGTCCAGCAATTCTGTTTCGATTCCACATGTGTGCTGAAGTACAATATTTTCTTTAAACGACGCAACATCACGATCGTTATCCAAGAGAAATAGATAGCCACAAAAATTAATGTCTACCTCTTGATCCATTTCTTCTGGGAATCTTTCGATCATCTCAATACTTCTCTTAGACAGTTCTATGTTGACCTTTGTTGAAAACTGATGACGAATGCCACCAGCGTTAGTCCCCGTAGCACCCATCCCGAACTGCTGGTCTTTTTCGAGAAGAACGACATCGCTGCAACCCCTGGCAGACAAATGATAAGCGATACTCATTCCCATTATGCCACCACCGATGATGACCACATCTGCAGTCCTATTCATAATCCCCTACCATCTCCATCTTGCCTGGTTACAAAACAATATCACTCCTACGTGTACATTAGAATGCATGGGGAGTATACACACACATAGACCCGGCCTCAATGCATCAACAATCTCTGAAACAGTAACGGCCTTTGAGGGAAAGCTCGGCGAAGAGAAAGCCCCCAAAGACCGCTTGAATTAGACCGCATAGCGGTCTTCTTCTAATCTGTTGGCTGTAATATACCCATAATCTAATGAGCAAAACACTGTTTATATTTTCTGGATGTGGCACACAAATCTAGGGGAGTGTACCCCACTGGGGGTGCTTTCAGCCCACATTGGTGAATGTCCACTTATTAGGACCTGTCCCAGTCCACTTGCAGAATGGGGGGCTACCTGGCAGAAAAGTGAAATTAGTTTTTTAGGGGTATTTGAGGGTTACAATGGCCACTTATTGGCCACTTTCTCAACTAAGCAGTAGTAGACCTACACTGAAGTATGTAGAGAAACCCTATATAGAATAGTGTTTTCAGAGAGCTGGCGAACGGACTCGAACCGTTGACCTGCTGCTTACAAGGCAGCTGCTCTACCAACTGAGCTACGCCAGCAATAACGAAAGATAAAATATCCAAAACAAGATGGATTGCCCAGCCAACGGAGTGAATCAAACTCTCTACTGGCGCCACCCAAGTCTCTAGACTCATATTTCGATTTAATAAATACCAACAGTTAAGACTTACTTTCCTTCCAAGATTTCAAATACGGTGTGAGACAAATGAGCAATATGACAAATTCAGGGACCATCGCTCTTTCCCCAATCAACTCTTTCCTAGCCAGATACAATAAACTGGGACAGTTGTCTGTATTACTGTCTTTTACAGTATTAATTTCATGCGCTCCCGACACAACGATGGATTCTGACATTTTCGATAGCTCAGAAATAGCTATAGCCATGCAGTCCATTACTCCCGATGCCATAGAAGGACACATCAGAGTTCTTGCAGATGACAGCCTGGAAGGCAGAGCACCTGGAACTGAGGGTTTTGAAGGAGCCTCAGTGTACTTGGAATCCGAAATGGAAAAAATCGGGTTGATGCCGATGGGGCCAGACGGAACTTTCAGACAAAACGTCCCCCTTCAAGAAAGCATAGTCAATGAAGATGAAAGTGGTTTGTCGATGAGTGTGAACGATGAAACCAGAGTTTTCACGTATGCCGAAGATTTTACTCTAAGTCCCAATGCCAGTAAAACTGAAGTGTCAGTGACAGGCGAAGTTGTCTTCGCAGGATACGGAGTCAGCGCACCAGAGCTTGGATACGACGATTATGCCAATATTGATGTGACGGGGAAAATAGTACTCTATCTTTCAGGTTCACCCGCAATGATGCCGAGTACACAAAGAGCGTACTACTCTTCAGGGGCTGTTAAAAATCAAGAGGCCAGTGCAAGGGGTGCTGTCGGCATTATGAGCTTCACTTATCCAGAAGACCCTCGTTTTCGTTGGAATGTCAGGGTGGCAACGTCTCGGAGGGGTGGTTTCGCTTGGCTAGATGAAAATGGATCGCCAAGAGGTCGCGGTGGGGATTCTCCAATCCTTGGTTCTGCGAACCTTAACCACTCCCTAGCCAATGCCCTTTTTGAAAATTCAGATGTTCCCATAGAGGCAGTGTTCGAAGCAGCAGCTGAAAGCACCCCCCAAGGTTTTGACCTAAAAACCAGTGTAACGATAACAACAAGTAGCAGACACCGGATGGTTTCCAGTCATAACCTGATAGCAAAAGTGGAAGGTAGCGACCCTGAGTTGAAAAACGAACATGTCGTTTACGTTGCCCATCTCGATCACTTTGGCATTGGAGCTCCTGACGAAGACGGAGATCAAATCTATAACGGTGCACATGATAACGCCTCGGGAACGTCAATCGTGTTAGAGGTTGCCAGAGCATATTCCCAATTAACTGACCCAGCAAAAAGATCGATACTTTTCCTTTTTGTAACAGCAGAGGAATGGGGCTTACTGGGGTCCGACTACTTCATCAATTATCCCACCGTTCCTAAGTCTAGCATAGTGGCCAATATGTCCTTGGATATGCCTTTCTTATACCATCCTCTACTAGACATTGTACCCTATGGAGCAGAACATTCTAGCTTGAATGAGGCCATCACTGCTGCTACAAATCATATGGACATTGCTATAGGTCCAGACCCCATCCCCGAACAAGTATTATTCATTCGTAGTGACCACTACAGTTTTGTCCGTCAGGGTGTTCCAGCACTTTTCATAAAAAGTGGATTCGAGACGGGTGATGAGAGAGACGGCGGTGCTATGAATTCAGCGTTTAGGACCGAAAGATACCACACTCCCAACGACGAAATGGATCAGGGCTTTGATTTTGGAGCTGGCGTATCACACGCCCAAGTCAATTTTCTTACTGGTTATTATGTTGCAATGGACGACAACAGACCCACCTGGAATGAAGGTGATTTCTTCGGAAATATTTTTGGGAATGACTGACTTCTAAGAGAATCTCGACTCAATCAAGAAATACTCTATGGAAGTCTTTGGCAATTATGCGACGAGCTTATTATATAGCCATGCAAATATGCCTCCGGCTACAACACCGTCGACTAAGCCATACAAAAATATCACCACAGCGCCGACTACACCTTCCATGCCCTGATATCCTGGATATACCGACTCCATAACGCTAAGGAAGGCAACGCCGTAAGAAGGGGATATCAACTGTATGAGTGAAATTGCGCATAATCCCCCTCCCCACACTAGGCCACATGTCAAAGCGAAATGTTTTACTGAAAGCATACCCAAATCCTCCATTTTAAAGGAAATTCACTGATGTTCAATTACTAACAATCTGAGAAAACACGTCATTCTGTATGCCATACTCACGCCAACTTTTATGATCGAAGTGCCACCATTCACCCTCGTAGACTGTGAACCCCTGATTCTCCATTGCGCGTCTCAGTCTTTCACGAAGCCACCGTTGACGGGACGTTCCCCCTGGATAATCTGGGTAGGACCGTGGGGAAAATTCATCGTAAGACCCGACCATTTCCATAGGAGTTCCATTTGAAAGTTCATACAAGGTTAAATCGACGGCCGCCCCCCTGTTGTGCCTTGACCCGTTTGCAGGATTTGCCACAAAAAAACGTTGCTCAACAGGCGTCGCGTCCCAGAACATCTTAGTGACATACCAAGGCCTGTAGGCATCGTGTATCAGCAATCCAAATCCGTACTGAGAAAGCTCCCTATGAGCACGCCCCACTGCCTGAGCTGCGGGACGCTGCAAGAAGGCTTTTGGTTCGTTATAGAAAATCGAGGACATAAAATTGTTTGTCGTTGCATAACGAACATCTAATTCGACTCCGGGTTCCACCTCAGTAATTTCTACGAGTTCAGAGTTGCGGAATTCGCCCGATTCCTCTGGAGGTTTAGCATCTAAAGCTTCGCCTCTCAATTCTTCCACTGGACGCTGGGGAATTATCCGGAAGGTCTCACCCGCCATGGTGCCAACATCACGACGGAAGAATTCTATCCCAGCAGCTTCCACCACAGTCGCCCTCCCCTCCGGATCCCTGTTAAAAAACAATCTTTCTCCAGGGTAAAGCCCCCTGTCCTCGGGAAATGCATACTCATCTGGACCAATTTCTACTAACGGTTCCAAGTAAAACCACTCAATCAATGCATGCAAAGAACCTCTTCGCTCCAAAATGTAAAGCACATTGTGGTCCCAACCATATTCACCAATCAGTCCTTCCCAGTGTTCAGGAATGGTCGGCGGCATCTGATCGGAATTCTGTCTATTCATTACCGGGCCATCCACAATCCTTATTCCATTTTCTGTTCTCAGGAATTTCATTCCGTAAGAGGTTCTTCCATCGACAACTAAAGTATCCCCCAGTGCTAAAACCTCGACAGTTGCACCGCCCGCATAAGGAGTCATAAACAAACGACCGTTCCTCTCATCCAGTTCCAACCCTTCCAACCCACTACCGTAAATACCTTCTAGAGACCTGGCCAACTCAGGTTCAAGAGAGTCGCTTGCCCTAGGAATTACTAGAGAATCTTTATTTTGTGCCGCCAACATCATTTCCAATGCAGCATTTACAATCCTTGAAACCACAGCATTCGTTCCATCAAGAGATGATACTGCTACAACTCCGAGTTTAGCCTCTGGCAGAAAGGCCAACTCCGTTGAAAAACCATAAATTGCACCGCCATGCCCCAATTTTCGAAAGCCGTTCAGAGTGCCAACCCGAAACCCAAGACCGTATCCGCTAGTCGCATTTTCTGCTGCATACTGTGGCTGCCACATCGCTTCAAGAGTCTCTGTCTGGATAAGCCTAGATTCTTCACCGAGACCTCCATTGAGCATCGCTTTGATGAAAAGAGATAGATCCTCAACGCTAGAGTACATGCTTCCTGCTGGAGCCATACCTAGTTGAAAGGTTGGAGCTGGAAATGGAGCTCTGTCAAAACCCCACATGTATGCATCGGCCAAATGTTCAATGATTTTTTTATCTGGAGAAAAAGAACTTTCATTCATTCCTAGAGGAACTAGAACCGACTCCTTTAATTCATCGGCAAATTTGCGGTCTCGAAGAACTTCCAGGACATAACCGACTACGGCAATCGCTGCATTCGAGTACTTAGTCCTTTCTTCAGGAGCGTAGGTCAGAGATGTCTGATTCAAACTCCTTACTGTTGCAGCTAAGGAGGGTTCTGTATCGTCAAAATAGTGACCAACTGGTGGCTCCCTGACTAAACCAGACCGGTGCGACATCAACTGACGCAAAGTAATCTCACCACCATATTTATTCAGAGGCAGGAAGCCAGGAATATAGGTTGAAACCGACACATCCAAATCGATTAGCCCTTCTTCAACAAGTTTCATTATTGCAAGGTCTGTGAAAAGCTTAGAAACAGATCCCACACGATAAATGGTCTTCTTAGTAGCAGGACTCCCAGTCTGAGAATTCTCAGTGCCAAATCCAGCTGCCCAAACAACCTCTTGGTCGTCCACTAGCGAGATTGACACAGCCGGCAGCCCTTTAGTCTCCATTTCGGCCCTGATCATAAGTTCAATTTCTGCAACCACATCTTGGTATTTCTCTGAAGCGTCTACCGAAACATTAACCCTTGAAGTTCTCTGATTTTCTTGCTGACAAGCAAGCAATAGTAGACTGATAACCATCGTTAACTTCAAGACTCTTGAGTTCTTGGCATTCGGCACTCTCGATACCTCCGGCTATTGGACAAAGGTCCTGTTCTAAAAATTGTAATCCACTAAACTGTCCCGGAGGCAATTTGCACTTCACCACCGAACAAAACTCTATTCTTATTAAGATTCATTTTCTCCCGATGACTCCAGGCACCAACTCTATTAGTCTAGGAGCATGATGTTATCAAAACCAGACCACCAGGATCCAGATCTCTATGGGGAAAAATAACGGTTCAGCCACCATCTTCATCACTACTCCTCTGGAAACCGAATTGGTCGACAGAATCAGATCCGTTTCCCCAGAGCATGTGACTGTGCTGTATGATCCTGATCTGTTGCCTCCGACCAGATACACGTGTGACCATGATGGCATAGAAGGATTCACTCTCAATTCTGAACAAGAAAGCCGCTGGAAAAAATACATGGAATCGGCTGATATTCTTTGGAACTTTCCGCCAAAAACAAGAGATGGAACTCGCGGGCTGGATTTTGCACCCAACGTAAAATGGATTCAGACTACTAGCTCAGGTATTGGTAAAAGAATTGAGGAACTGGACCTTAGTAATTCAAACATCCTAATAACAAATTCCAGAGGTGTTCATGCGGGCCCCCTAGCTGAATTCGTTTTCCTGGTCCTTCTCAGCCACGTTAAGCACCTACACCAGATGCAAAGAGACCAAAAAAAGCGACACTGGGAACGCTTCTGTAGCGATGAACTAGCTGGACAGACCCTGGCTTTGATTGGGATGGGCGAATTGGGACGTAGGATAGCTTCAGTAGGAAGAGTTTTTAACATGAGGATTATCGCTCTCGCCAGTCCTGGGTCGCAAAAAACAGCTCAAGAATTAGACATCGATAAACTTTTTCCAAACGATCAACTGCATGCTATGCTTAGTGAGACTGATGCACTTGTGCTCGCGGTTCCACATACACCCGAAACGGATAGGATGATCGATGAGCGTGCTCTAGGAGCTCTAAAGAAACATTCCGTATTCATCAACATAGCCCGTGGGCATATTGTGGACGAAATGGCACTGACCAAATACCTAAAGCAAGGTCAAATCGCCTTCGCAGGGCTAGATACCCTTACCGTAGAGCCCTTGCCAAAGGACAGCTCCCTATGGGATCTTCCCAATGTTCTAATAAGTCCACACTCTGCAAGCACAGTAAAGACTGAGAACGAGAGGATCACAGAAATATTTTGTCACAACTTGTTGTGTTACCTCGAAGATCGCCAAAAAGATATGCGAAACCTTGTAAACAATAGACTAATGTACTAATCCGGTGAAACGAATATGCTAGAAACAACTTCCAAAACGAAAACATTTTTCACGATTATAGCCCTATGGTGCGCCTTCCTTCCCGTGGACCTAAGTGGTCAGAGGTTGCACACTCTTTCATACGGAAACCCTGAACAAGTTGGCATGTCATCTGCTGTCCTGGCTGGAGGCACTGGTCTATATCAAGAAGCTGTGGACAAAGGTGACCTAGTCGGTGCTGTTTTGATGGTGGTTCGTCAAGGACGAATTGTCCTTCACGATGCGGTGGGATGGAAAGACAAAGCACGAAATCTAACTATGGAACCCAATACGATGTTTAGGATGGCTTCGAATACCAAGCCTCTGGTAGCAACTGCCATAGCTCAATTGGTTGAGGACGGGAAAATGTCCTATTCGGATATGGTGAGAGACCATATGCCAGAATGGGATAACTACCGTTCAGGTTTTATCAATATTGGTCATCTGCTGTCACATAGCAGCGGATTGCGGATATCAAGCCTTTTTTTGGGACCGCTGATGGAACCATCAGCACAACATCCCAATGCTCCGACTTTACAACTGGAGTCAGCCCGTTTTGGATCGATAGGTGCGGAGGTAACTCCTGGACAGAGCTACAGCTACAATAATCCTGGTTATAACACCCTTGCAGCAATAGTAGAAATCGTCTCGGGTCAACTTCTCGAAGAATATTTAGAGGCAAACGTTTATAATCCATTGGGAATGGAGGATTCTTATAACCATCAAATTGGCCATGACCTAGAAGGCAAACTGAACCGCATGGGTGAAGTCTACTACCGACGCAGTTCGGAAACAGAAGAATGGATGCCAGAAGGCACTCCTGGTGGTCCAGTAGCATTTCCATTTGCACGTGGTTCGGGGGGAATGATCTCCACTGCTATCGACTACGCCATTTTCTGTCAGATGCTGTTAAATGGAGGAATTTATGGGGATACCAGAATCCTTGATGAGGCGAGTGTACAATTATTGACCAGTCCAAAAATAACTGTAGGAGAAACCAGTAGTTATGGCTATGGATTCAGCATAGACAATGGGGTTTATGGACACTCTGGTTCCGATGGTACGAGAGCTTGGATAGATCCTGAGCGTGAAATCATAGCAATCGTATTCACCCAAACACCTGGGGCCAGAAGAGAGGGAGGAAACCCCTGGGAAAGATTTCGCGATCTAATCAACCTCTCCATAAACAATCCTAGTTAACCACAATAGGTTCACCTGTTAATATGGGATTAAGCTGATGCCCCACTGTTACAACTGTGGTAGACACGTGGATGGCCCTGGAGACAACTGCAGGTTTTGTGGTTGGGAATATACCGACCAATGGGAAGAACCAGCACAACCAGAAGTCGTCGTCAAGCGCGTACATGGTCAGCCTGGGGGTTGCTGTTCTTGCTGCCTTCCTGGCTGTTTCTGGATTTTCTTCCTTTGGCTTCTGATAGCCTACCTGTTGGGAGAAATCTGGAAATGGATCTTTTAGTAACTCAGTCCCCTCATCAACCTAACCTTACCGCCGACTGCGTAATTTCGACAACAGCCGCAAGATTTCTAGGTATAGCCATACGAGCGTGACCATCAAAGAAAAAGCTCCGAACCATTCCATATGTTTCGGAAGACCAGCTTCAGCAGCATCTTCAATGAAATCGAAATCCAGCACCAAATTAAGTGCAGCGATGCCGACCACAACCATAGAAAAGCCGATTCCCATTGGTCCACTAGAATGAATGAAACCTATGCTTATGCCAAAAAATCCCAGAACGAAGCTGGCCATGTACAACAAGAAAATCCCGCCAGTGGCAGAAACAATCATCAGCTTGAAATTCTCAGTTGCCTTAATGATTCCACTCATGTAGCACAGCAATAGTGTAAAAAACACCCCGAATGTTAAACTAACTGCCTGCAGTCCAATTCCAGGGAACTGAGCTTCAGCCATAACCGTGATGCCCCCCAAAGCTACTCCCTCAAGGCCTGCATATACTGGTGCTGTTGTCCCTGCCCATTCCTTCTTAAAAATAGTCACCATTGCTGCAATTAGACCTAGAATGAGTGCGGGAACCATAAATCCTGGGTTATTCCACCCATAGATAGAAGCTGCAAAGCAACATACTAGAAGAAACATCGTTTTCTGGGCAGTCCCAGCAATAGTCATCCTCTCTGAGATGGCAAAAGAATTACCGTAACCGGGTTTTATATTGGCAAATCCTGAAATGGCCGGATTACTAGATCTTCCGAACGTATTGAGTGCTGCATGTTTTGACATACCTGATCCCCTTAAGAATTTGGTTCTCTTGATCTGCCGAGTTGATCATCAGCATACCCCAAAAGAAATATAATCTGCAATTAATCAGAACTAAACACGAACTCCATCCTTATTACCAACTCATCCCTAACTTCTCGAAATGCTTCCATCCGCTCCTCTTCCGACTGTTCTGCTAACACAGGGTCCTCCAGTGCCCAGTGGATTCTAAGCGGTGTGTCCATCCAAACGGGGCAAACACCTTCCGCACAAAGTGTGATCACAGCGTCTATTGGGGTATCAATGTCATCAACGCTCTTGGAGGTCTGTCCCGATATATCTATACCGATTTCACTTAAGGCTTCAATAGCTTGAGGTCTGACAAAAGTTGGTGATTCTCCTGCAGAATAAATTTCCACACCTGTGGGACCCATGCTACGAGCTATTCCCTCTGCCATCTGGCTCCGCGCAGAATTTTGAACGCATAGAAACAGTATTCGTTTCGGTCCTGCCTTCTTCAGAGCGGCAGCTTCAGGTAACCAACTGCTATCACTCATGAATCAATAATAATTTTTCGATTTTAATACCCACGATTGACATCGATTAAATTCAGCAATGGTTCACCAGCCATGTAACGTCTCAAATTCTCTCGATAGAAAACATACTGGTTGTCTCTATAGCGAGGTGAATAATCGGAGACGTGAGGAGTCATGATGACACGTGGAAGATCCCATAATTCAAAATCGTCTTGAGGAAGATCATCCGTACCAAATCCGGCTATTTTTTCAGACTTCAGTGCCTCCTTGAGGTCATCCCAATTAATTACACCAAGTCGTGCAATACTCAAGAAATAAGCGGATTCTTTCATCGCATCAAAAAACCTCATATCGAACAAACCTAAGGTTGCTGGTGTTGGAGGAACCGCCGCAAAAACGATATCTGCCTCCTTGGCCAATTCATACATTTCATCGGACAACCCAACATAATCGACAAAATCAGGGCCAGATCGGCTACTATTCCTGGTAGCTATGACTCTCATCCCTAAAGCATTAGCTAACTTGGCCAACTCGGTACCTATACTCCCCAGACCCACCACGAATAAAGTCAAATCCTGGAATTCAGCATCAAGATGTTTATCTCTCACCACATCAGTTCTGGTCCGTCCCCAAATATGTTTTCGTTGCCTTTCGGCGTGAATATCCATACCCCCAATGAGTGAAAGCATTATTGTGAGTGAATGTTGCGCGATGGAATGCTTGGTCATATCGCGAATGGAGCTAACCAAGACATTCTGCTCCTTCATCTTCTCTTGCATTCTCTGAGCATCTTCACCAACCGTGTTGAAACACCTGTCCAACCCAACGCTTCCTGATTGTATCCAGTGGATCTGGGATCCAATTGCTTCAATCGTCGCTGGTCCACAGCCCAAACCAATTGTAGCCTGCGCATCATCTAGAACACCTCGACTAATAGCGTCAGTCAGATTTTTAACAGGAACAAACTCTACCTCAGGAGCTACGGACTGTAGGAAATCCAATCTCTCTAATCGTCCTTCCCAAGGTTCATTCCCTGGCATCTCCACCACCACCTTTTGCAACGGACTCCAACCAGGCATCTCTCTAACTGGCAGTTCCGATTCACGAAGACTGAATTTATCCACGAATTCGTCTGGAGTGAGTTGTGCATAGTCCTCGACACTAAAAGATGTTCTTTCAGTCAAATCCGCACTAGGAATCTCCCCATCATCTGGAACGCAAGAATTAAGAATCGCCGCCAAAACAATGAGAGGATATGCCACGTAGATACCGTAACTACTATTAAGTTTTCTATTCATCGATTTCTACCCTCGCCACTCTTACCTGTTGAGTTTCTTCGGTAACATCTGTCCATGCTACCATCAATGACTCATCTGGTCCTTGAACTAGCTGGGGGAATCCCGTAGCACGACCCGATGTCGTAACAGTCAATGTTACACTTTCTGAAATGACACCCTCAGAAGTAATCCTGCGCATTCTAACTTCAGCTCCTCCATCTCCAGTTCGTTCCAACCAGGATACCAAAGCCTCACCGTTCGAAAGTCCTACAACAGCAACTCTTCCCGCAGGATTTCCATCATCAATAACCGTGGGAGTACCGAAAGACTCACCTAGATCCGAGGAACTCGCTACCTTCACCCTAGGTTGTTCTTCTGCACCGGTGAACCAACCGACATATAGCTGGTTCTCCGCCATTGCTACAGAAGGACCATTAACAGGACATCCTCCTATATTCCAACCGTCTTCATATACAACCTCACCATCGGTCCAATTCCCCTCTACCAGACGAGTTATATAAATATCCCTGATCTCCGCCTCCGTTCGATCCCTATACACAACTACTGGACCCCCTGGTGTCATAGCAGCATCTGTTTGACAACAATCACACACCCTTCCATCCATCAAAGTCTCCGGCCCTGGAGTCCCATCAACTCCCATTTCTCTATATCTAAGCGTCATCTCTCTCGCTACCGATTCATCTTGTTCTGCAGCCGCGAACTGACGCCCGTCAAGCCATATAAATCCCATAGTTTGTTCCAATGAAACCGAACTTACAAAACCATGTTCAGTGGGAGTCCCGTCGTCGTGAGGTGTCCATGGTTCTGACCAATTTTGTCCACCATCGTTTGATTGTGCAATTCTAACACCATAGTCGTAACCGCCCTGTGTTCCAGACTGCAACCAGTGTGCCCACAAGGTGCCGTTAGGACCATGTCTTATAGATGGAAAATCCGCCCAATTAACAAAAAAATCAGTCCCTTCAGTTATAATTTTTCCTTGGGACCAGCCATCGGCTTCTAACGTGGAAAATTTTAATTGATGTCCATCCTCACCATTTGCTTCTAGCCAACTCATCAATATTTGGTCTCCCGAAGCGGACAAAAAGGGCTCGCCACTATTCTCACTTGCAGGTGAAACCAACTCCTGCACTCCTACTTTTAATTGGGCCGGTCCCTCCTGACAACTTGAAAACAGGACTAATGCTACAAGTACAATACTGCCCCACCTCACTTTTCTGGATGAACTCAACATTGATTACCTCCTATTATTTCTAATTCTACTAGCCAGATTTTTTCCATCTAGTAGCGCCCCCCCCTGAATCTTCTAGCACTATTCCCTTGGAAAGCAACTCGTCCCGAATTTGGTCTGCCCGCTGGAAATCCCGATTCTGTCGTGCCTCGCTTCTCTCATCTAAAAGCCTCTCTACCCACATTTCCATGGAAGAATCTACCTGACGAGTCTCTTTAGCAATAGAAAGTAAACCAAACACCAAATCCAGGGACTTCAACGTTTCCAAAGCTCTGTCGACATCTCCCTGGAAGATATCAGAGCCAGAGTCTAGCTCTCCATTAGCCTTATTAATAAAGACAAAAAGTACCGCCAGAGCTTCAGCAGAATTCAGATCATCATCCATCACGCTCTGGAATTCACTAATAGTCTTTGAGGAGATAGCACTTAGTTCACCTTCTCCATCTACGGGCAGTTCCTTGAGCGAACTGAGTCTGGCCTCAAAATCAACTATTCTCTGCACAGCTGATGCAGACGCGATAAGATCCTTCCTCGTAAAATTGAGCTCCTTTCGGTACTGTGCACTTAGTAGCTGATGACGGATAGCAGCAGGCTCAAATTCCTCTTCCAAAAGTTGCCGGACAGTTATCGTATTGCCAAGTGATTTTGACATTTTACTGCCCTCAACGATCAAGTGCTTTACATGCACCCAGTGGCGTACAAAAGGTTTTCCCGTTACGGCCTCAGATTGGGCAATCTCATTTTCATGGTGAGGAAAAACCAAATCCTCGCCGCCCATATGTATATCCAAGGTTTCCCCAAGTTCTTTGATGCTCATGACTGAGCACTCGAGATGCCAACCTGGCCTTCCTCTTCCCCATGGAGAATCCCAAGAAGCTTCCACTTCTTCGTCGATAGACTTAGTGGTTTTCCACAAAACAAAATCTCGGACATCCTCTTTTTCATATTCATCCGAATCAACCCTGGATACTGTGGTCGCAGTCTCTAGATCCAAGCCTCTTAAACGACCGTACTCTGGAAATGAACCTATGGAAAAGTATACTGAACCGTCGGGTGTCGAATACGCCATTCCATTTTCTATCAGGCGTTCAGTCCAAGAGATCATTTCTTTTATGTAGTCCGTTGCTAAGGGGTAAACTTCAGCGGGAAGGATCCCTAATTTTTCAGCATCTTCTAAAATCTGCTCACCAAAAGGTCCGGTATATTCCTTTATGGTCTGACCCGCTTCGGCGGCCTTCAGAATCGTCTTGTCGTCGACATCAGTCAGATTCATCACAAAACGAACATTATAGCCTGACCATACCAAGTATCGGTGGAGCAAGTCGTAGACCAAAAAGCTTCGATAATTGCCAATATGAGCATGGTCATAAATAGTTGGACCACACGCATACAAAGAAACTGTTGGAGGATTTGAAGGTTCAAATCGCTTTAGCGACCGGCTTAGAGTATCGAATAATTTTAGACTCATACAAAATTCTCTAGGCAATGTTTGAAAATGCTCACACCGATCAAGAAATCTCTTCGTTTAATCGCTGTAGTGTATAATATGGGTCGTCTGATTGAGTGATAGATCGTCCCACTACCAGGTAATCTGCACCTGCCTCCACCGCTCCCAATGGAGTAGAAACTCTCGCCTGGTCGTGAGCATCCTCTCCAGCAAGCCGAATTCCAGGTGTCACCACAATAAAATCCATACCTAATGAACTTTTGAGCATCTTCGCTTCTTTTGGTGAAGCCACTACTCCTGTGAGTCCCGCCTGCTTCGCTTGATTCCCTAATCTTAAAATTTCTTCCGGAAGAGATTTGACTGGCCGTCCCCAAATATTTTCTACCTCACTATCAGTCATAGATGTCAGCACGGTCACCCCTAAAAGCGAGACGAGACCGCCTGACGCTTC
>Ga0114933_10003705_pt1 | contig 14706 bp, 13 predicted proteins | sample 4SBtaG_FD_89691 | JGI IMG/M metagenome (GOLD analysis project Ga0114933, IMG submission 89691) | Deep subsurface microbial communities from Kolumbo volcano to uncover new lineages of life (NeLLi) - 4SBTROV12_W25 metaG | ecosystem: Environmental > Aquatic > Marine > Volcanic | place: Kolumbo... | reverse complement strand
TTTTGGTAGTAATGTTTTTATTAATCCAAATGAGTAAACAAGGGTCTTTTATAAATCAAGATAGCTTAGGAGATGAAACAAAAATAAATCAATTAATGTTAGCTACACCAGCAATATTTATAATCTGTTTTGGATTAATTTTAGTTAGAATTTTTCCTGTAATGATGAAATTAGTTGGGATAATTTTAAACAAAAAACCTTTTTCAAGATTTGCGGCTCCCGAATTAATTTTGGGGATATGGCAAATGTCAAGAAATCCATCACATTATTCAAGATTATCTTTGCTGCTGATTCTAACAGCAGCCTTAGGAGTATTTGCATCAAGTTTTGAAGCATCGCTCAAGCAAAGTAATATTGATCAAGTTTTGTATAATAATGCAGGAGAAATAAAACTTGAATCGACTGAAATTCATAAAGAGAAATATTCAAAGTCTATATTAAATGAATTATCAAAATCTGAGAATATCAATAATTTATCCCCCATTCTAAGAAAAAAAGCATCGGTTTCATCAAAATATTCAAATGATTATTTTGAACTAATAGGTGTAGATCCAACTAATATTGAGGAAATTATATTAATGAGGCAGGATATAAAAGACGAAGATTTAGGTGAAAAATTCAGAAAAATAAATAATATAACAGAAAATGGAATAATAATACCAAAAGATAGTAGGTGGATTTCAGCAAAAATAAGACCACTAACAAAACTCCCCGATTCATATTTATTAGCGAGATTATCAGATGCTAATAATAATTTTTTCACAATACCATTAGGAAATTTATCTCCAAATTCTTCTGATGAATTTAGATTTCATTGCCCAGAAAACAGTCAAAATGATTGGTGCAGGGTTGGTGTAAGTCTTCAGACTGCTATATCTAGTTTTAGAAGAAATTCAGTCGAAGAATTTTTCCCAAAAAAACCCTTGAGTTTACATTCTTTAGGAATATTTTCCAATAGTTCTATAGAGGCTTCTGCAGTAGATATTTCAGATATAAGTGTAATTGATGACTCAGGAAAAATTACAACTATTATAGAAAATTTTAGTGGAGACTATAATTATATTTGGAGTACTATCAAACCTTCACAAGATTCTCTTGGTGACATGATATCAATAGAATCATACTTGAAAAAAGAAACTTACTACCCTTTTCAGAATACAGAAGAAAAGTTTTTACGATTTAGATGGACTAATATTCGAGCAAGAGAATATAGAGGAATATGGTATGGAAAACACTTAGAAGAAATACCAGCAATAGCTGATAAAAAATTCCTTAGTAAATATAATTTACCAATAGGTGATTATAGAAACCCAACAAAGGTTAATATTCTCGTAGACTCTAGTCCTATGAAGTTAAGAATTATAGATTCTATAGATTTATTTCCTACCGCAGGATATGAGCTAGATCCATTCATAATTGTTGACTATAAATCAATGATCAATCATATGAATATCAAAAAGCATGTAGGTAATATACAGCCCAACGAATTTTGGATAAACTCAGATATGAATATACAAAATGAAATAGAAAAACCTGACTTTTTAGATAATTATATTTTGGATATAAATATACAAGAAGATGTTGATGAAATTTTAAAAACAATGGACATCAAAGCAGGATCATCAAAATATTATCTTAACGATGAGCTAAAAAAAGTCTCATTAAATCCATTAGTTATTGCAGGTTGGAAAGCTCTTCTTGGAGTTGCATTTTTTTCAGTACTAATAATAAGTGCATTAGGATTTATAATTCATAGCAATTTTTCATTTAATCATAGAAAATATGAATTAGCATTGTTAAGAACAATCGGACTATCCATGAAGCAGCTAATAACCCTAATTTTATTTGAACAAATTATAATTATTGGACTATCATTAGGTCTTGGTATTTTTATGGGATTATTACTAGGGTCAACTATATTACCTTATTTAGCAAATTCTACTGGTTCAGAGATATTATTACCACCAATGGAAATCTTATTCAGGTGGTCTGAATTTCGATTTATTTTTTTCCTCCTGCTTATAGTATTTATAATAGTAATTGGAATAATTATATTCTCTGTATTTAAAATGTCTTTACATAAAGTGATGAGAATAGGAGAATAAATATTATGAAAAATTATTATATTGAATGTACAAATCTTTTCAAAATATATAAAGCATCTGATTTAGAAGTTGTAGCACTAAGAGGTTTAGAATTATTTGTTAATAAAGGTGAAATAATTTCAATCATTGGATCTTCAGGAAGTGGTAAATCTACGTTACTAAATATTCTTGCAGGTTATGATTTTCCTTCTGCTGGTAAAGTAAATGTCGGAAATTATGATTTATTACAAATGTCTAATGAAGAAATAGTAAGATACAGAAGAAGTGAAGTAGGATTTATCTGGCAAGATACTAATAAAAATCTTTTTAATTACTTGTCAGCAATAGAAAATATCAAATTACCAATGGTAATTACAGGTAAAAATAAATATGAAATTAATGACAGGTCTAATGAGCTAATTGAGCTAGTTGGATTAGGTAATAGAAAAAATCATATGCCTTATGAGCTATCTGGAGGAGAGCAGCAAAGAATTGCAATCGCTGTAGCGTTAGCAAACAATCCGCCTTTAATACTTGCAGATGAACCAACAGGTGAGCTTGATGATGAAACATCTCAAAATATACTAGATTTATTAAATCAACTAAATCAGATGTTAAACACTACTATAGTAATAGTAACTCATGACCCTAATATATCCAATGAAGTAAGTAGAAGTATAACAATTAAAGATGGAAAGACTAGTTTAGAAACCAAAATAATAGATAATGAAAAAAAAGAATATTTGCTTGTAGATTCAATTGGATCTTTACAAATACCAAAAAATTTACTGGATAATAATAATATTAATAAAAGAGTAAGAATATATGATGAAAACGGGAGTATAAAAATAGAGGCTGATGATGAATAACAATCTAATACAAGCAAATAATTTATCCAGAAATTACACACTAAAAGGTGAAAAAATTCAAGCAATAAAAAATATTAATCTAAGTATTGACAATGGAGAGTTCCTTACACTTGTTGGAAGGTCAGGCTCAGGAAAAACAACGCTACTAAATCTTTTGGCTGGATTAGATCAACCATCTGATGGAAATATTTTTTTTAAAGGCCAAAACATTAATGATTATGATGAGAAAGAACAGATAAATTTCAGACGATTTGAAATAGGAGTTATATTTCAATCTTTTTCTTTATTACCTTTGTTGTCAGCTTATGAGAATATAGAGCTTCCAATGAGAATCTCTGGGATTACATCACGAGAAAGAAACAAAAGAACTATAAGTGCATTAAAAATGATTGGATTAGAAAAAAGAGGAAACCATCGACCATATGAATTATCGGGTGGAGAACAGCAAAGAATTTCGATAGCTAGAGCAGTAGCAATGCGCCCTAAACTTTTATTAGCAGATGAACCAACAGGTGAGCTAGACTCAGTAAATGCATTTTCAATATTTAGTTTATTTAAAGAGATGGTAGATGATCAAAATATGTCTATCATCGCAACTACTCATGATCGAACTTTATTAGATTTATCTGATAAAACATTAAATATATCAGACGGTGAAATCATTTCTTAATTAAGTTTGATTTACATAAATAAGACAACTTTATTGCTTCAGCCAAATTCTTATTCAAGATATTTATATGCCCCATTTTTCTACCTATTCTTGGTTGTTTCTTTCCGTATAAGTATAATTTCGAACCAGAAATATTAAGAGCTTTTTTCCAATTTGGATTTTTATTTTCCTCCCATATATCTCCAAGTATATTAAACATTACTACAGGAGATAATAATTGTGGTTGTGTTAAATCAAAACCTAACAAAATTTTTACTACTTGATCAAACTGAGAGATATCACATGCATCAAGAGTATAATGTCCTGAATTGTGTGGCCTTGGAGCTATCTCATTTATATAGATATCTTCTCCAAGAATAAACATTTCAATACAAATCAATCCAATTAATTCTAGTTTTTTTACAATAATTTGTGACAAAATATTGATTTTTGTTTCTAAATTTTTTGAAATCCTTGCAGGGATTATTGATTTGTCTAAAATATGATTTACATGTATATTTTCCGATATAGGAAATGAGGTAATTTTACCTGATAAATCTCTTGAACAAATAATAGAAACTTCTTTACTAAAATTTATGAACTGTTCAACGATAATTTGTTTATTTTTTTCTAATATTTCAAGGTACGATGATGAAATTTCATCAAAATTCTTAATTATTTTTTGGCCCTTTCCATCATAACCTTCAGTAGCTGTTTTTATCACAACTGGAAAATTATAAAGTTCACAAAATTCTATAATATCTTTCTCTTTATTTACCACCTTAAATTCAGCGACTGGCAATTTATTATCTTTAAAAAATTGTTTTTCAAAAATTCTATTTTGAGAAATAGATAATATCTTAGATGAAGGAAAAACACTCCTAAATTTTTCTATATACTTAATAGAATTTAAGCTAACATTTTCAAATTCATATGTAATTATGTCACAAGTATTAATTAATTCATCACATGCTTTAATATCATCATAATTCGCAATTATTTTCTCATCAGATACTACAAAGGCAGGAGAATCTGGATTAGGATCTAAAATAGTAGTATTTACTCCCATTTCTTTAGCGGAAATAGCAATCATTTTACCGAGTTGGCCACCACCAATAATACCTATCTTTTTCATAGAGTTTCTTTCTATATATCAAGATTAATAGACTTGATTATCTTTTCAATATTTTTTCTTTTTTCTTGAATTTTTTCTTGAATTTTTTCATCCATTAAACCAATAATTTGAGCTGCTAAAATACCTGCATTCGCTGCTCCTGAGCTACCTATAGCAACAGTAGCTACAGGGACTCCTTTAGGCATTTGTACTATAGATAAAAGAGAGTCTATTCCCTTCAAAGATTTGGATTCTACAGGAACTCCTATAACAGGCAAAACTGTTTTTGCTGCAGTCATGCCTGGCAGATGAGCAGAACCTCCGGCACCAGCAATTATAACTTTTATACCCCTTGATTTCGCTAATTCTGCATATTCAAACATTAAATCGGGAGTTCTATGAGCAGATATTACTTTTACCTCATATGGTATTGAAAATTCTTCTATAATTTCAATAGCATATTTCATTGTTGGTAAATCAGAATCACTACCCATAATTATTGATATCAAAGACTTCTCCATTTTAACTCTAAATAACTTATTATTTCAATATTTTACATCTGATGGATAACATATGGTTCGAAATTCATGATAAAAATAAATTAAATTATGCCAATATTCAATTATAAAACTGAAAAAATCTTCTATGATACTTATGGTAGTGGGCCACTTCTAATTTTACATCATGGATTCGGATCTAATAGATTCTCTTGGATAAAATACGATTGGATTAACTCTCTTGTTAATGAATTTAAAATTTTAATCTTTGATGCACTTGGACATGGAACATCTAGTAAACCGCATAATTCCGATTATTATACTATTGAAGAAAGAGCAAAATTAACTGTTAGCTTAGCTAAAAATTTGAACTACGAAAAATTTGGGTTTTTGGGGTTTTCTTTGGGTGGGAGAGTTGGATTTGAACTAGCCTCAAATTATAACAATCATCTAAACTTTTTAGTTATTGGAGGAATGCATAATAAACCTCCATCAATTAATAAAAATATATATAAAAGAAACATTAAAATATTGAAAAGTAAAAAAGGGAAGTTCGTCATGAAAGGTAACTCTAATCGACCTCCTAATGACCCTCTAGCGCTAGCAGCCTCTTACGAAGGAATGTTAATGTGGAAAGGGTTATCTAATGATACAATTAAATTTAACTTTCCAACTGCAATGTTTTGCGGAGAAAAAGATAAGTATTATAATGATATTAAGTTATTTTCAAAAGAAAAAAATCTTAAGTTCATAGCCATACCTCGAGCTAATCATTTGAGCTCTTTAAAATCGTCAAATCAAGTTTTTCTTGAGATAAATAACTTCATGATAGAAAATAAATACTAAGGAGAAAAAATGGAAAAAAAATGCATGATGGTAGTTACAGCCCATCCGGATGATGCTGATTTTGGATGCTCAGCAAGCGTTGCTAAATTTTCAAGAGAAGGTTGGGATGTAGTCTATGTAATCTGCACAGACGGTTCAAAAGGGACAGAGGATAGAAATATAAAACCAAAAGAATTATCTAAGATGAGATATGACGAACAAAAAAATTCTGGAAAAGTTTTAGGATTAAGAGATGTTGTATTCCTTAATTATCCAGATGGCTACCTAGAGCCTTCATTAGATGTAAGAAAAGATATATCAAGACAAATCAGAATATGGAAACCAGAAATCCTTATAACTACTAACCCAACAAGAGATCTTAATAATTCAACTTATTTAGGGCATCCTGATCATTTTGCTGCAGGAGAAGCAACTTTATCCGCTGTCTTTCCTTCTGCCAGAGATCATCTTACTTTTCCAGATTTATTTGGAAAAGAAAATTTAGAACCTCACAAAGTTAAAGAAGTTTGGATAATGACTTATGGAGAAACTGCAGATTTTTGGAATCCAGTTAGTGAAATAGATGTGGACACTTCTATAGAAGCCTTATTAAAGCATGTAAGCCAGATTCCTGACCCTCAAGGAGCTGCATCATGGATGAAAAAAAGAAGGCAAAATCTAGGGGGGAACATAGACTCCGATTTCGCTGAGTCATTCAAAAGATTTATAATGAACTAAACTTCACCTAAGCTTTCATCTGATGTAGATGATGATAGATCACTTCCATATTTCTCATTAACAATAGTTTTTAATTCAGCAAATTCATTTTGTATACCTCGTAAAAGAATACCAGCATCTGATGAATGTAATATAAATCTAGCACCCAAATCAATTGCAACTTTTGATGCTTCTATAGTTTGCTGATGAATCATTGTTGGAACACCACGTTTATCTGCTTCACTGATTACATGTTTCAAAGTATCAAGGTAAACTGGATTGTCATTTTCATTGGGGATTCCTAAAGATGTAGTCATATCATTTGGTCCAATAAAAACTCCATCAATCTTTGCTGAATCAATCATATTACTAATATTTTCTGCGGCTGGTTTACTTTCAACTCCCATAATAAATATATGATCTTTATGAAGTTTTTCAAAATATTCTTTAGTTTTATCGCTTGGAAAATCACCTGTATTTACATAATTCTCATAATATTCACCTTTTAATGGATGTGTTCGTAGCTTTCCTACACAATGTTTTACCTCATCAATATCCTCACAATAAGGTACTAATACTCCATCAGCACCAGCATCCATTGCCATAGCTACATAAATTGGATCTGTGCTTGGCGTTCTTACTATTGCTGTAATATCCAAAGATTGAAACTGTTCTACTGTATTAGCGATTAATTCTCTATCTCTTGATCCGTGCTCTGAATCAATAACTACAAAATCTAAACCACAACCAGCATAAACTCTTTTCCATCTCATACCTGTCATACACCAAATCATATATCCAAAAACTGGCTTGCCATCTTTTAGACGTTGTTTTAATTGTGCTGGTTTCATTTTTTTCTCCTAAACTATTATATTAATATACTTCTTAAGTCATTTACATGTTCGATTTCAAAATCTGGTGAAGGTAAATCTTTTGGGTAAATTCTACCCATTTTTATCCAAGCTGTTTTCATACCCAATTTATTAGCACCTAGTATATCAGTATATGCATTATCTCCTACAAAAATTATTTCATTATTCTTAAGATTTTTTTGTCCTAATTTCTCTTTACCAATTAAGTATATCTTAGAATCTGGTTTATCTTTTGCATAAATTTTTGAAGGCAAAATAAATGGTATCTTTTTAGATAACCCGGTAATCTCAACCTTTTTATATTGATAACTATTACCATTGGTAACTACACCCCAATTATATTGAGATTTATTTATCCAATCAATAAATTCCATAGCTCCAGGAATAATTTTCATATGCTTTATCATTGATTCAAAATAAAATTTGTAGTGACCTTCTTCATCACCTTTAACCTCTGGCCATTTAGCTTTTATTTGCCTAAATGAATCTATAGGAACAGCAGTATTATTAGGAGAGAGGCTCAAGAAATAATCCATTGCTTCATTAAGATCCATAGAATTTTTAATGACTTCTTCTTGGTAATAATAATCTTTATAAACTTCTGTGTAAGCTCCAGCACGATCGATTAGTGTATCATCTAAATCAAATAAAGCAGCTCTAATATTTAACATTTACACATCCGCAACTCCATTATCTTCAAGGTTCCAAGAACCTGAATATCTTTCATTATTTTTATCAGAATTAAAAGGTTTCATTGCTAAAATTGATTCATCAATATCTGTACCGAGTCCTGGAGTTTCTGGAAGTTCAAAAAATCCTTCTCTTATGACTAATGGGGTTGTTTGTACTTTATCATGCCAAGGCATATCTCTTGCTGTCTCGAGTATTAGGAAATTTGGAACAGCTGCACAAACATGTAAAGATGCTGCAGTTGCTATAGGCCCATTGGGATTATGAGGTGCAAATTTAATATATTCAATTTCTGCCATAGAAGCTATTCTTCTTATCTCTGAAATTCCACCTGTATGAGCAATATCTGGTTGAATAACATCGACTAATCTTCTATTTAATAATTCCTTAAATCCCCACCTGAAAAATAATCTTTCACCGGTTGCAATATCTGTTCTATGGCCTGCATTCCTTACTTGCTCTAAGGCGTTAATATTTTCTGGCGGCACTGGCTCTTCAAAAAATAGCAGATTAAATTCTTCTACAGCATCTAGCTGTTTTATAGCAATAGAAGGTCTAACTCTCCCATGATTATCAATCATTATATCTATATCTGAACCAAGTTCTTTTCTCATACCCTTAATTTTTTCATGTAAATTTTCAGCGGCATCATTTTCGGACCATTTATTATCCTCACTTGCCGTCCATCCCCCAGTCTTAAAAGCTGAAAATCCCTCATCAACTAATTTTTTACCGCCTCTTATGTCTGCCGCATGAGTATAAGCCTTAACTCTATCTCTCACTGCGCCACCAAGCATTTTATAAATCGGCATATTATTTACTTTTCCTGTAATATCCCAAAGTGCAATATCTATAGCTGCCATAGCAGAACCCATTACAACTCCTCCTCTCCAGAATCCATGACGATACATTATCTGCCAATTTCTTTCAATTTGAGTTGGATCATTTCCTATTAATCTTTTTGCTAAAACTTTAATCCCAGCAGCGACTGATTCTTCATGCCTTTCTAAAGTTCCTTCTCCCCAACCATGAACTCCTTCATCAGTCTCAACTTTACAAAATACCCAATCTCTTCCACCAGTTTCCATTAAAAATGTTTTTATATCTGTGATTTTCATAAGTCTAACTTTTTCTCCATAATATTTATAAAATTATAAATTTAATATTTAATTTTAGAACCCTAATAAGGGTCTACTCTATACTCTTTTATTACATCTTCATTTAACTCAAAGCCTAATCCAGGCCTGCTGGGAACTTCAATGTTACCATTTTCTAGTAAGTTGATTTTTGGAATCAGTAAATCTGTAACTAATGGAGTTTTAGGAAATGCAACAGGAAATTCAAAATATGGCATGTTTGGAACTATGGCAGAAAGGTGTAATTCTGCAGCTAATCCTATTACGTGACACCAAGTATGCGGGATGCATAATGATCCAAATTTATAGGCATTTTCAGCTATATATAATATTTCTTCTAATCCCCCAGCTCTTACTGAGCTTGGTTGAACTACATCTAGCCTCCCTATACTTAATAAATCATTAAAGTCATGTCTTGTAGTAAATCCCCAATCTCCAGCGGCGATTCTGATATTCGTTGATTCAACTAATTTCTTATAACCATAAATATTATCTGCAGGTAATGGTGCCTCTATAAAATATATATTAAACTCCTCTATATATTTTATTGTTTCTAATGCTTGTCCTACATCAACCCATTTATTTTGAACATCGATCATTAAATCTCGATTGTCTCCCAAAATAGATCTTGCCTTACTTACCACAGATACATCAGTTTCGCGATCCACATTAGCAAATTGTCCTGGCCACTCTTCAATCTTTATAGCTCTAAAACCTTTTGAAATAGCAAAATTAATTCTTGATTCCATTTCTTCAAGATTGCTTCCTGGCGGATAAACTGTAGCATAAGGTGTAACCTCTTTTTTAGTTTCAAATATACTAGCAGATGTGGTAAAAGATTTCCATAAAAGCTCATGTATAGGTTTTTTATGATATTTTCCTGTGATATCCCATAACGCTGTTTCAATAGCACCTATTGCCCCAATTACCACTCCTCTTCTTCCAAATACTCCTGTTGAATTATACATTTTTTGCCATAATCTTCTAACTTGCGTAGGATCTTCATTTATCAATAAATTTTCTAATCCTAATGAAGATTTTATGATTGCATCTATAATAAGACTTGGTGCTTCGCATTGCCCTATACCCGTAATTCCATCATCTGTGAAAACTCTCACAACTGTTATATCATAGCCTCCTGTTGATGCAGGGGCATCATCTTTTGAATTTCCATATGTAGGATTCCAAGAAGTTACATTGCCATCTGCATTATCTCGAAGTGCAATAGTTTCTATATTTGTAATTTTCATATGTTTAACTTTTCAGATTTTATTATTATAAAATCATAAACTTTATAATTAATCTTTATTTTGTAATACTTATAATTTGAATAATAAATTATTTATCTAATTAATTCAGATGTATATTTATGAAATGTTTTTTATCTTTGGATAAAGGAGTAAAACTAAAAAAATAATTATAAAACAACCTATCGATAGTAAATAATAACCAACATTAACTCCCCAATTATCTGCCACTATTCCTACCATCAAACCAAAAACAGGTGATAGAGCATTATCTAATAAAGTAATTGATAACATTCTTCCTCTTAATTTTTCTGGTGATATTTCAATAATCGTTAAGGAATTTAAAGACCTGAAAATTGTTTGGCTTGATGCAATAATAATAATAAAAATAAATACAGTCCATTGCATATTGGAAACCCCAAAACCAAATAAGCTTGCCGCATATGTCGAAGATACAACAAGCATTAGTATTCCTTTTTTATTTAATCTTCTTCTTGTAGCAATATAAAAGCCACCTAATAAACCACCAATAGCACCAGTAGACTGAATTAATCCTAATAACTTTACACCTTCACCAAATTTTTGCTCAACAAGTTGAGGGAGTAAAGTTTGATGGGCAAAACCTATAGATAATGGTCCTAATCCTAAAAAAACTAAAGCTAATACCAACCTATTATCTTTCATATATTTAAATCCTTCAAATAATTGATTAAGAGAATTACCTTGCTGTTTTTTTACACTAGATGTAGGTAGATTAATTCTAGATGTAAAAAATAAAACTAATAAATATGCAATAAAAGCACAAATATATGCAGCCCAAATATCAGTAGAATAGATCAAAATAGATACTAAAGCTGGGCCTAAAAACCTAGTACTATTGATAGCTATTGAATTTAAAGATAAAGCATTAGCTATATTTTTTGAATCAACTAAGGATGGAATAATAGCAGTCCTAGTAGGTTGATTCATAGACATACTAGCTCCTAACCCAAAAGAAATAAGGTAGACATGCCACATTTGTATATCCCCATAAAATAAAATAAGAAACATTAATAAATGCATCAACGCTGACCATGATTGTATAGACATTAATAATATTTTTTTATTAAACCTATCAGCAGCAACACCTCCAAATAAACCTAATATAAGCATAGGTAAAGCTCTAACAAGTAAAACAGAACCGACAGATGTTGACGATCCAGTTAATGTCCACACTAGCCAAGCCCTTGCTACCATATCTGAATGCATTCCAACGGCTGATAAAACTTGTCCGAACCATAAATTTCTAAAATTTTTATTACTTAAAGATCTGAAAGCAAAAAATAAATTTTTATCTTTTATCATGATGACTTGTTTTTTGTTTGTGCAATAGCCGAACCAATTATTACTAATATTGAACCAATATATAATTCTATTCCAATATTTTCACCAAGAATAATCCAACTTAATAAAACACCAAAAATAGGCTGGCTAAGAGATATAAAAATAACTCTAGATGGAAGATAAGTTCTTAGCAACCAATGTTGAGCCATAAAAGCAAATCCAGCAATAATTATTCCTGTATATACAACTGAAATAATTATATTTTTTGTAAAAAAACTATTGGTTGGACTTTCAAAAATATAACTTCCAACAAAAAAAATTATTATCCCAAAAATTGCTTGAGAGGCAAGCATTTTATGCTGTTCAATCGTTTGCCCTAAATTAGAAATAAATATTTGCCTGATAGCTAATAATATTGCACATATTAAGCATAAAAAATCACCTAAAATATAATCATAACTAGAATTTGAAAAATTATTTATAAAAACTACGATTATACCTGAATATGCTACTATTACTCCAATAATTCTATATCTTGTTAATTTGTCTCCTGGAACAACAAAATGAGCTACAATACCTGCCCACAATGGATATGTTGTAAAAATTAAAACCGCATGACTTGCAGGAGTATAACTTTGCCCTACATTTAGAAAAATTAATTGTATAGAAAATAATATACCTAGAGTAAATAAAGGTAGATATTCTCTATTTTTTATTCTAAAAGATTTTTTAGTTAATAAAGAATAAATTAAAACAATTGCACCGCCAGCTACAAACCTCATCCAACCTAAACGTAGAGGAGATGTATCCAATAAACCTAATTTTGTACCTACTGGATTGCCCGACCATAATATTGCTAAAAATAAAGCTAATGACCCAGCTTTTTTATCAAGATTTTTTCTAGAATCTTTTTTCAAAAATAATCACTTAATCAAGGTGTCTCAAATATTGTCCAACCCAGTCATATTCGACATAATCAACGTAAGCATCCATAAGTGCTTTTGTAATCGGGCCTGGTATTTTCTTTGAATTAACTTCTCTTCCTTGGATTGTTCTTACTCCGCAAATACATAATGAGGTTGATGTAAGAAAAATTTCATCTGCAGTAAGAGCATCATATAGATCAATATCTTTTACTATTAAAGGAATATCTAATTTTTTTGCAAGTTCTATTGTTGTTTCTCTAGAAATCCCTCCTAAAACAAACTGCTCAGATGGAGTATATATAGTTCCATTTTTTACTGAAAAAAAGTTAGATCCAATTCCTTCAGTTATAAAACCTCTATTATCAAGTAAAATTGCCCATGCATCAGGATTTTGTGCTTTAGCTTCGAGGTCTCCCATTATAAGATTCAAGTAATTGTGAGTTTTAACTCTAGGGCTTAATGATTCAGTAGGGATTCTTCTTACTGAGGGAATAATTACATCCATTCCATCCTTATATAATTTAGCTCTTGGTTTAAGAGGTAAGGGCATACACTCGATAATTAAATTTGGGCCTCCATCTGTATCCCACATATCTCCTCCCACAAAATCAACTCCCCTAGATACTCTTTGACCAACCCAGTAGTCATCATTTTTATCTATTAAAGGTAAGTTTGCATTTAATACATTCATGGTTTGATCAATCATTTCATTCTTGTTGATACCTGGATCTATTTTTACATAACTTAGAGAGTCATAAAATCTATCAATGTGCTCTTCTAGTTTAAATATTTTATGGCCAAAAGTTCTTGTCATGTCAAAAACACCATCACCATATTTAAAACTTCTGTCTCTAAAAGGAATCATCACTTCAGATTCTGGAACTATTTTTCCATTGAAGTATGCTACCCTTTCATTACTATTTTTCATATTCACTATAACTCCTTTTTTAGATACTACTAATAATTATTTTATTCTGTCCAAAATTCCCCATGCTTGTGAACAATTAATGGATCAATTTGTGCTCCTAAACCATAGCCATCTGGAATCACAAGCATATCTCCAATTATATTTTCATTAGGAAAAAGTACCTCTTTTCTCCAGTCTATTTCATATACCGCATGCTCTAGTGGTAAAGTATTATTAAATGCCAAAGTTGAATGAGCAGATGCAAGTAAAGATAGAGGACCAGACGGACAATGCATCGAAACAGATTTTTCTTTTTTTGACTCTAAGGTTTTTCCTATAAGAAAAGCTTCTATTGGGCCACCACAGAATTTAATATCTGGCATTACAACATCAAGAATATCATTAGCTATCAATTTTTCAAAAAGGGATAATCCATAACCATGCTCTGCTCCAGCAATAGGAATTGTAGATTTTTCTTTTATTTTTCTTAAATCTGAAGAATATTCTATTGGATCAATAGGCTCTTCATACCAGCCAACTCCTCTATCTGTTAATTCACTAAGAAGGTCAAATGCCGATTCATTATCAAATCTTGAGTGACAATCTACAAGTAAAGTTGAATCTCCTATTGATTCTATAACACTACTGATTCTACTTAGTCCAATTAGGGCTTCTTTTGGTAATCCGGGTGCATTAAAGGGTGACTTACACTCATCAAATGGCGCGCACTTTAATGTCTTGAATCCTTGATCATTTACAAACTTAGCCATCTTTGAAAAAGATTCTGGAGACCTATCTAACATTTCTTGTAAAACAGGATTAAAGTTTTTTTTAGTTTTTTTATCTAACA
>Ga0114933_10003703_pt1 | contig 14709 bp, 6 predicted proteins | sample 4SBtaG_FD_89691 | JGI IMG/M metagenome (GOLD analysis project Ga0114933, IMG submission 89691) | Deep subsurface microbial communities from Kolumbo volcano to uncover new lineages of life (NeLLi) - 4SBTROV12_W25 metaG | ecosystem: Environmental > Aquatic > Marine > Volcanic | place: Kolumbo... | reverse complement strand
GTAGCAAAAATATCTACTTCAGGAGATGCAGTAAAAAGAGCTGGTATAGTAAAACCTGATAGTAAGGCAAATCCTAAGACAGTTAATTCAGAGTTTTATTCTGTATTTGAAGATCCAGATGTTAATGACCCAACTAAATGGGAAGATGAAAGAATCGATAATTATGGAAGAGTTGCTTTTTCTACTACCGACAATAAAGGAGATAAAATTATTATAGATTGGAACACACCTAAAGAATCAGGTGGGGAGTTGTATAATTTAATAGGGCAACAAAAAGGATATGAATACGATACCTTTAAGGTGGATACTAATAATAGTCAATTAGTAAGAATCCAACCAGGTGCCAATGAAGGTAGTTTACCTTATAACCCTAATAATAACGCCACCACCACTGCAGTAGTAGTTCCTAATAGGATAAATTGTGAAGAAGTAAGTAATGTGACGGTATTATTTGGTAGTGAAAATGATTTAGGTTTCCAATTACCTAACGATAGTGAATGTGAATGTTCGGTAGATATTACTTTTGATTATATGTTAAAATATAATGCAGCTAATTTAATACAATGTGCATCCCAAAACATAGGATGTGAGGCAGCAATAATAAATGATGCTACTTTAGAGTGTATTTGGTGTAAAAATTTCCTAACATTTACTAATAGTCAAACAGAAAGTTCTTTACTGGAACAAAATTATGGTGATAAACCTAACAGAACAGAAGAATTACAAGTATGGCAGAGTGATGTTGCCCAACAAGAACCTAATGTAGAATGTTGTAATGCTGCGGGAGGTACGATTGTCCCAACAAATGGAGATTTTTGGGATGAAATTAATGATAGCTGGGCAAACCAAACGGATATTGATTATATGAATTTAGTAAATGGTAATGCCCCTCAATTCATTAATATGTTTACTCCGGAAATGCAACTTTACCAACAACAATATAGTAAATTTCAGGGAGGGTTAAATGCAATATTCGCAGCAGAATGTATTCAATATTCAATGCCCCCTAATATCAACTGTTGTGTAGATGATAATGGTCAACTTATTAATCCTAGTGATTATATAACTACTCAGAATGTGTGTGCATTACCTTTATCTGTAGATTGTGGTATATATTCTAATTTAATTTATAATTATCAAAATTTACTTAACCAATTTAATCATATTAAATTAGAATTAGAAAATTGTGTAAATCAATCTGAAGGATATGGTGGATTAGTAAGAGGAACGGATGAATTAATAGTGGAAACTGAAACTAATAAAGAAACTATTAAAGAAGAGGGTAGAAAAGAAGAAGAAACTATAGATAGAGAGATAGAAGATTTAAATAATAAAGTGGATGATTTAGACACTCAAATACAAACTAAAGAAAATGATAATTCTGCAATTAGACAATCTTTAACTGAAACCTCCCCAACTACTGATTGTAGTGTTTATGAGGAAACACTTAAACAATTAAACAATTTTGATGTTGATTCTTTTTGTAAAACACAAACTAATCAACGTAGACAAAGTGGGGTAGAAGAATTTAATACTGCCTATAATGATTGTGTAAAACAAAAAACTGCTTCTCTTGAAGAAGATAAAAAAACTTATTCTTTATTATTAAATAAATGTAGAGAAAATAATGAGTTTAATGAAAAATTAATTGAGGCAAAAAACCAAAATAATCAAGTTAAAATTGATTTATACGAAAAAGAAATACAAAATACTCAAAAACAAATAAATAATTTAACTGATGGACCTAATGGGGTGGTAACTAATAATGAGGAGTTACAGGGTTCTGCGGTTCAGAAAAATGATGTGGTTAATACTATAGATACTACTGCGGCTTTATTAGGTAAAACCCCTAATGAAGTTACGGATGATAGTGGGCGATTAGAATTAACCGACCAAGATAAAATATCTTTAGAAATACAGAATAAACAAAATGATGCTAAAATAAACCAATTAAATAGAAAGAAAGAAGAATTAGTTGCACAACTTAATGAAAAAACAACCCAAAAAGAAGAAATTGCAAAACAAACTAGTGAAAAGGTTAATGAAGCGGAGAATGATTTAGATGTTTATACTGGTAGAAAAGAAGAATATGAAACTAGACAACAAACCAATAAAAAATGTTGTTTAACCACTTTAAATAGTGTAAATACCTCAATAAATGGTATTAATGTTAATATTGCGGCACTTACTACTTTAGCACAAAATTGTTATGATACTTGGTATAACTCTATAGAGAGTAATTTACAAAGTATTAATATAAGTTCAGGAGGAAATTATATAAGTTATATTGATGATATTAAATTAAAATTTAAATTATTTGTAGATAATAATGGTTTAACTAATTTACCATATACCAATGTAGTAAACCCTATATGGGAGTGGGATCCAACTGCAACTTATAGTGGTGTTTACTTTGATGGGACACAATATGATATCTCATTAGTTGAACAAGGAATATTAGATTCAATAATTGCACAAGGAGATAATCCTTCTACAGAGTTATTTACCCCTAATTGGTCAACTCTTACTTTTAATTTACCTGATTGTGTGTGTAAAGATTTAAGGACATTATACCCAGATAAAAGATTTAAAATTGGTATAGAAATAGAAAATTATGAATGTGCAGTATGTTTATTAGTAGATAATATACGAGTAGATATAAGCGATTGTGATACTCAAAGAAACTTATCATTAAATAATTGTTTAATACCTGAATTAAGTTGTGTAATAGATAATAGAAAATCTTGGGTTTATACAACCGAAGGGTTAGAAGAAGTTACTATTTATCCTGATGGTGAATGTAATAGTGGATCCACAAATAACTATGATATTACTAAATTAGTTACTCCACAAAATAGATTATGGCAAGAATTAGAATATAGATATACTGAGTATGATTTACATCATTCAGATTTATTAATGAATACTAAATCTGCAACATTTAGTATCGATCCAGCAAATGCTATAGAATGTGATGTCTATAATTTTTGGAAAAATATTAATTGTGATGAATGCCCAACTAGTTGTGATAGTGGTGATACGATAGTCTTTGAAGGTGAATTATTAAGTGGTGGTACATTGGTGGATTATTCGTTACCATTGTCAGGCACTACACCTGCAGGATTAACTTTTAGTTGTGACACTTATACTACTATTTTACAACAACAAGTTACTGAACTCAAAAATGATTATTATACTTTAACTGCAAATTATAGTGAATCTATTAATGCATCTTATAGTGATTTACTTAATAAAGGTGGATCTCTTTCAGGATTTGAAATTGAAGAAAATAATTGTGGGTCAAGTAACCTAATCATTGGGGATAATAACCAATTAGATAATTTATTTGGTGTTATTACTGAAAATGAAGATGGAACAATTTCTTTTTGGGAAACTTATTTATATGATACAACTACACCTTATACTGGTGGAGTAAATGAAGAAATTTTTAGTGGTATAACCGCACAAACCTTTAACCAAACTACTTCTTTTGATAGTGAGTGTTGTCAAACACTTAATAATCTAATTACTGCAAATGGTATTAATGGTTTAGGGGTTAATAAAGAATATGTTTGGAATAACTCTTTAAGTGCGTGTACTTGGATGGAAATAAATAATTGTGAAGGTGATTGTGAATATAGTGGAGTTAAGAATTTACAACAAACAATTGCTGGTGGTGAATGTTATACTGCCACTACTCAGTTTAATGTAGTAGTAACAGGAACGAGTACAGGATACACTGCAGGATATTGTGTCGCACCATTATCTCTCACTCCTGCAGAAGATGGATGTGAATTAATTGAGACTACAGGTGCAACTTTAAATGTAACTAATGTAACTGCATATACGGGTAGTAAACAAGTGGGTTATTCGGTTAATGGTACAAGATGGTACTCATTAGATTTAAACACTGCAGATTTACCCTATAATTTACAAGGTAGTAGTACTCAATTATTAAATAATAGTGGGGTTCCAGTGCCTGTAGATGCGAATGTTAACTCTGTTAACTCTCCACTTAATACTTTATGGGTATCCCAATCATCAACACTTAATGGAAGATTAAATAATTGTAGTATATGGGGAACATTAGGTGCACCTAATCCTAATCCACCTATTGGTAGTTGGATAGGATTTAGTTATTGTATACAAATAAATGATCCTGGGACATATACTCTTGGTATAGGTGCAGATAATAGAAGTAGATTTTACCTAAATGGGGATTTATTATTTACCTCTACAGGGTTAAGTGGTAACGATAATTCTGATTTAAGTGTATGGAAAGTATTTGAAATAGACTTACCGTCTGGTGAACATGTTATCGCAATGGAAGGTAGAAATGATGGAGATGAAGCAGGATTTGGTGCGGAAATATACTCCGCCACTACTAATCAATTAACCGGAATGACTACAACAGTAGAATTAGATGCAGTTACTTTATTTTCTACTAAAGATTATAGAAGTGATGTGGTAGGGGGAACTTATTTATTTGAATTCGGTAGTAGTGGTGGTAGCCCAATAGGGTATAGTTGTCCTGCAGGATATACCTTTACTAATGGTACTTGTTATGGAAGCCCTACATGTGTAAAAATTACTACATCAGGATTAAGTTATGATATTACTGCAACCACTACTAGTAGTACGGTTACTGTAACCGGAACCACTACCATATGTGAGGATATATGTGTCGTAACAGGAACTACTAATGTATGTATAAACCCTCTAGATTATTTAGAGGTTGCCCCTTCAGAAATAAAAGTAAAAGAGGTATTTGATGATGTGGTGTTAAGTAATCTCATAGATGCTAAAAGCCGTCAAGTTATATCCAATTACCCACTCTTACAATTATTCTATCAATTATATTTAAACGCAAGTAATTGTGGAGTAGGTTTAGGTGGAAATTTAACGTATAATAGCCTTTTCCAATTTATGGATAAAATAGGGGATTATTGGTTAGATTTATTAGAACAAGTAGTTCCAGCAACTACTATATGGGAAGGGTGTGATAATTCAGGTAAGATTTATAGAAATACTATATTCGATCAAAACAAATACGCTTATCGTAAATACACATTAAATTTCAATGATAGTATAGAATGTCCCTTATCAGGAATAACGAGTAGTGATATTGGTTCAGAAACAGTAGATGTACAAGTAATACAACAATCTTTATATCCTGAAAATGCAACAATTAAAGATATAATTAAAGAATTAACTAAATTACAGAATGAGATATATCAAGTAGAAAAATTAATTGATATTTTAAAAGATAGATTATGTGCTTGTGAGCATGTGGATCCTGATCCTAATGATCCACAAGATTTTGGTGCTAGGGAAGAGTGTATAGAATCTATTAGTGAACAACTAAAACAACAAATTGAATCTTTAGAAGCGATGAAAGAAGAATACAATAAATTAAATAGTGAATTAAATAAACTTCAATCGGCAGCTAAAGAACAAGAAGAAACTTTTGATGGACTTTTTACTAAGTGTACACAAATAGGGGATACCTTAACTAAAGCAGAAAAAGATTTAGAGGATCAATATGTTAGAGGTACATTAGAATATGAAAGACAAAGAAATTATATTGCTGGGTTAAAAGATAGTTATGAGAAATGTAAAAGAAAATCACGTACTCAATATAGTAATTATAATACTGTTTTCATAACACATATTAATAATAGTAATGAGTTTGAGGGAAGTGTTACTGTTATTGGTGATCCAGAATGGGAACCAGGAGGTTATTTTTATAATAGTGAATTAATACATGATTGTAATGTTTAAAATATTTATAGATAATGAAGAAAAGTAGTGGGAAAATAGAAAATGTAAGTGTAGAAGCAGTATACTCTATCCCTATAGTTGGGTTAATTAATAACCCCGATAGTAGTAGTATATTGGCTAGTTATGAGGCATCTTCATTAACTACTTATATGGATGTGGGTGGTAATAAATTCTTACCTACTAATCTTTCGAATGTTCCTACAATTTATCAAATGACTGCACCAGTAACATGGGGAAATAGTATTTTTAAAACAGTACAAACCACTCCTACCGTCACTATTTTTATGGATGGAGAAAGAAGTGAACCTTCATTACCTATCCCTATCTTACCTTTCACAAAGATGAAATACATTACTAATGGTAAAATGTCTGAAGCACCTGGAGAAAGAAGTGAAAAAAGGAATTTTGGTAATGTACCTGTAAGTAATCAGGAATTATATCCTTACGTTGAAAGGTCAGATATAGATGGATTTGATTTCCCTCAATTTTCCGTTAGGGGTACACGTAAGATACCAGCTACTACTGCAGACACTTTATGTGGTCCGGTTACTTATACGGGATACACTTACGATAGATTGAACTATAATTGGATGTTTGGTAATAATGCGGGAATTAACTTTAATCCTATAAAAACAGGTGCTACACCAACTATTTTTAGTGGGGCAATGCAAACACAAGAAGGATGTGCGACTATTAGTAATAGTGAAGGAGAGTTATTATTTTACACTAATGGTGAAACAATTTATACCAGCGGACATACAGTAATGATGAACGGAACAGGTTTAAGTAGTTCTGGAACGTCCACACAATCAGCATTAATCGTACCTCAGCCTGATAGTAACAAATATTATGTATTTACTACCGATTTCAACGGTTCCCCTAATGGGTTTGAATATTCTATAGTTAATATGGAGTTAGATGATGGTAATGGAGAAGTAGAAACCAAAAACATTAAGTTAATTAATAGTGCGGTTAGTGAAAAAGTAACTGGTTGTAATCATGGTAGCGAAGATGCTTATTGGGTGGTAACACATACTAGTGGAGATAGTAGATATTATAGTTATAAATTAAACTCTGCGGGATTAAGTGGTCCGATTATTTCTGATACTGGTTCCACACATAATACAGCTAGAGGGTATATGAAAACTTCTCCTAACGGAGAAAAAATTATTAGTGCTTTATATGATGAAGATATAATAGATATTGGAGATTTTAATGACGATACTGGAAGAGTAAGTAATGTGATGACACTTACAGGTATTACTTATGATGTTGGTCCTTATGGATTGGAGTTTTCATCTGATTCTTCTAAATTTTATATTTCTGATGGGGCTGGTGAAAAATTATATCAGTTTGATATTTCTTATAGTACGGTGGAAGAAATAAGGGATAATATGATAGAATTACCTTCCATTACAGGTGCTAGTTTAGGTGCATTACAAATGGGTCCGGATGAAAAAATATATATTGCAGAATTAAATAATACTTCTTTACATGTAATACATCGACCTAATGGGTTAGGTGTTCAGTGTAATTTACATATAGATGATTTTTCTTTAACCTCTTCTACTATTACAGGTGTAACTTCTATGTGGGGGTTACCTAATGTTATTACTACTAAAGCATTATCTTGTGATAGATATGTTTATATTAACCCAAGAGGTAGAGTGGCATTTAATTTTGATGTAGTAGTTAATAATGTTAATGATATTATAGATGCGAAAAAATTAGGTTTTAGTGCGGAAGTTTATAAGTACGATCAAACCGAAAAAGAATTCACCAATTCATCCATATTTAATTTTGTATTTGATTATAATGTATTAAGTGCAGATACTACTAATTTAGCAACTATTCCTTTAGTCTATATAGGTGAAGGGGAATTTATAATTAAAGGTTATTGGGGTTACAATATAAATACTTTAATATCCAAACAATTAGGTGTAAGAAAATATAGTATAGATACCTATAAAAGAGGAACAGAATATGGTTTATATTCGCCAGAAACGGATTGGTACTTCATTAACTTATATGAAGCTGATGTACCATTTTTTGAAAATACGACGGTTCCGGTTCCAGTAAGTATTAACAATTTAGTTGTTAATTCAGTTTATACTAATGAAGGGCAAACAGATTACCCTATTCAAGGATTGTCTGATCCTATTGTAAGTTATAACGGTAATGTATTAGCTAAAAATATTGAATATAGTGCAACCACTAGTGGATTAACTAGGGGTATAAAATTATTAATTGAACCAATTTTAGCGGATCAAATGTTAACATATGCATATGTTAGAGAAGGACAAGAGGGTGACCTTTATGGGGATATTTATACCATAACTGACCCAATTATTAGTGGTGGTACAAATAATGATCCTTTTACTAATAGAGTTTTTTATAATACTACACATAGTAAGTATGAATATTGGTTAGAGAATGCGCCTGCCAGTGACGTGTTATTATCACTTAATGGTAATGTATTAGCGGAAAATATTGAGTATTATAGGTCTACTAGTGACGCATCTCGTTTAATTATAGAGGGGAATTTACAAATAGGGGATATTTTAGAAGCATTTTATACACCTAGTGCTTCAGTAATCGGATATATCTACACTAATAGACCAACTATTGCGTGGAGGATATTATCTGAACCAATAAATGATGAAGGAAGATTCGTTGTAGAATTTACTACAGAAGATGATCCTGATTTTGAAAATATAGTCTATAATTTTACTACACCTTATGTGATAGGGAATAAAAGTTATAGTCTAGAAACATATTTAGAAAATGCTCAAGCAGGAGACATTTTTCTTTATAGAATAAAAAATGAAAAATTTTATAAACCAATAATGGGAGAAATAATTTATAGTTATGCTTATAGTGATGTTGTAAAAGTAGAAATAGCGACAAATATTGGGGAAAGTTACTAATAATATTTACATTGAGCATATTTATATTAAAATAATATATCGGTAATGAGTTATATAAATCAACAAAGCACGGCGTTAATAAGAGTTAAATTAACGGATATAGGAAGAGAGCAATTGGCCAAAGGGCAATTGACGTTTTCTAACTATGTTCTAGGGGATTCTGAAGTAGATTATGATTATGTAAAAGGATGGGCACAATTTGCCCCTAGTGAAGGTGCAGCGACAGGAGAATTTTATTTTCCTGAAGCAGATGGAAACATAATAAAAAACATCTATTCAAAAGTATTAAGACCGAAGGATGATCAACCATTTCCTTCTTCTTTTTTATTAGATCAGGGAAATAATTTTGTATTTCCTTTAAATCAACAAAGTAATATCCAATTAATTAAAGGTATAGTTTCTAATGAGGCAGATGATAGAGGATTCTTTTCAGGATCCACAGTAGAAACTGGATTAGTTGCGATGACTGGCACAGACTTCATTAAAGAAACTGGTACTATAGATTTAAGTGCTTTTAATGGGGCAATTGACACTTCTACTTATATTCAAGGAGTGTTATCAGGAATTACTTTAACTGCTACGAGTGCTAATGATTATATAATTTTTAGATTATCGAATAGCACATTAGGAGATATTGTGGGTGATACTATGACTGCAGCAACAATAAATGCTGTTTATAATATAGTATCTATTAGTGGCGACACTATTAATGTAGATAGGGAATTACCTACCTTAAGTGGTGATGCAGGAACTATTATAACTTATTATACTTTACCTGGTGGTGATGATCCATTAGACACATATTATGGGTTACCATCTACTACAGCATATTGGAATACGGGTACATTATCTTTTGATAGTAGTTGTGATATTTGTGTAGAAAATATTCCAGTATGGAATATGAATAACGTATGGACTGAAAATTTAGCAGGGTTATGGAAAGAAGCCCCTACTAATTATCATGAAAATACTTTATTTGGTTCTGAACAATACGCAGGTTCGAAACAATTTTTAGGGATGAATGAAGTATTAACTGTAACACAAAGTAGTAACAATTTATCTTCTAGTTATATTGATCCATTTAGTAAAGGTATTTCTATTATCCATTATACTAATAATTGTATTTCTAATTCATATGGTGAAATGTTCCTAATAGATGGGGATAGTGATAAGTTATTATCTTTAGATATACCGGTTATGTGGCATAGACGAAACGAAGGCACTGGTAGTGGTACTACATTGGGAATGACATTTGTTTCGGATACTATACAAAAAACTTTATCATATAATAATACTATTCAATATTATGATTTAATAGAGGCTAGTGGGATGACGGTAACGCCAACCTTACCCCTAGTAGTTGGTAAAGTATTTCCAGATTTAAAAATTGTGGTGATAGAAAATGAAGAATTATTGGCGGCGATGTCATATAAATCTAATAGAAATTATAGTTTACCTGATTTGGCAGCAGAATTAGTAAGTTGTACTAATGGATTATGTACAGGATCAGTGGGTGCAGGAGAAAGAATGTATTTAACGTATTGGTTAGAAAATACTGGAACCACTACTACCCCTACTTTACCTTGTCAAAGATATACTGTTATTGATAATAATACTAATAGCGATAAAGATGTGCAATTTAGGTTATCAAATGTAGGGGAGTTACCTTATATGAGAAAACCAGATGCACCTGGTTATGATGGATTTGGATTCTTTGCAGATAAATTCAATATATTATGTCAAGTTGTTGATCCAACCATTCAGTCACGACCAGTTTCTTCACAATGGAGATTAATTGATTATACCTCAGCTAGTATAAATGGTGGTGCAGGCGCAATTGACCCTGAACTATTAGAAAACCAAAGTTCTTCAAATACAGGATTTTTATTAACTGGTGATATTTACGATGCGGCTAGTGCATCCACTTTTAATTTAGGGACAACATTAGATATGTCAAGTGGAGAGTTTTATGGTAAAATGACATTTGGAGACGAAAGATTATTTTATGGTAATTTAAGGACACATATAGGTGCAACCATTTATAAAACATTATTTAATATTAATGTAGATGGTGCTACTATTTGTTCAAGTAGTAATCCTTCATTTGATAATACTTGTGATAGATTTATAACCGAAGTAGGTATTTTAGATGATTTACAAAATTTAGTTTTAGTAGGAAAATTATCTAGACCAATAAAAATAGGTGACGCTAGTACTGCTTCATTAGAATTAACTATAGATTTTTAAAAAAATAAAACAATGGGATTTTTAAATACCGCAACGACAATAACTATAACAGCAAAACTTACTAGAAATGGTAGGGAAAGAATGTTAAAAGAAACTAATACAATTTTTTCACATTTTGTAGTAGGAGATTCTGATGCTAATTATAGGACAAGTGCAAGTTTACCCACTGGTACTATTCCAACAACAGGAGGAAATCTAGGGGGAGAAAATAATGCGGATGATGCACTTATTAGTAGTAAAGTATTTGTAAATAATACAACTCAAACTACTAAGTCAGTAGAGCCCAATTCATCTCAAGTGAGATCCACAATGGATACATTAGGTGAAAATGTGGTAAGTGGAAGTAATTTAACATTTATTTCTATAAATAAAGGAGATAATACTAATGCATTTACTAATTTATTTAGAAGTTTAAGTCTTCCTATTATAAGTACTAGGATGAATACCTTTACAGGTACCACCTCAAACAACGGTGGATGGTCTGATACTGCTTTCAGTGGTTTCGCATCCAATAATGTATTATTAGCAGTTATTGATAATAATGAATATGGGGATTTAATAGACGGTAAAAGTATAAGAGTTAACTTACCAGTGGGAACTGGGTTTACTAGTGGTGGTGCAATCACTGCAATCACTACGTATGATATTTACAGTACTTTCCCAAGAACTAATATTACTCTATCTAATTTAGATAATCAATTTAGAGATAATAGTAATTTACCTACTTCACTATTTGGTTCACAATTTGATGTTTCGTATTTAGTAACTGATAACATTCAAAGACCAAATAATGACGCAACTAGAAGTTGGGCAACAGGGTATGATACATTTAAACCTTTTAGTGTTAATGATAAACAATTAATTAATGTAAATTCTGTAGCTTCTACTGGAATTGTGGCAGACAAAGTAGTAGGAATTGCTTATTTAGAAAAAGGTATTTTAGCATTCACTGACCCTACGATTGTAGATAATGTGGCGGTTAATTTTACGGGAGATACAGAAACAAATACCGAAACAAATGGTTTAGGTCTTTATTTTTACACCGGAGGGACTTATAATGTAACTTTAGATGCGACAGAAAATACAGTTTTACAAAGCTTACTCTGTATTGCTGGTAGAAATGAATTTTATAGGTCGCAAAATGAAACTATTGGGATGAGTGATGATATTCGAATAAGTGAAATTGCAATAACTGATATCGCAGGAGATATTTTAGCAATTGGTAAATTTGATAGACAAGTCATTAAAAAGAAAAATGATTTTATTGTCATGGATGTCCAAATAGTGGTATAAATAAAACCTAAAAGAGGTTTTAAAAAGAAAATGTTTTATAAATGAGTAGAATTTTAGGACTAGATGTGTCCACTAAAACTATTGGGATAGCAATTTTTGAAGACGAAGAAGATCGAGGTAAATTACAGTTATTAACCCATATTACACCTGTAGTTAAACCTAAACCTAAAGATAATATTGAATTATTAATGAAAAAAGCTCACGCTTTTGAAAATGAATTTTTAGAAAAATATAGTGATATAGAAATTGATAGAGTTTTTATTGAAGAACCTTTATTACGTTCCAATAATGTGAATACTGTAGCTACTTTATTAAGATTTAATGGAATGATATGTAGGTCAGTATATGAAGTATTAAATGTAGTGCCTGAATTTATTTCTTCTTATGATGCGAGAAAATTTGCGTTTCCCGATTTAATGGCGATAAGGATGTTTAAAAAAAGTGGGGAAAGATACTCAGAAAAAGAAATAGCCAAAAAGAATCCTGTATTATTTGGTGGACTTCCCTATGATATAGATAAAAAAGCAGTTGTTCACCAAAAAGTAAGTGAAATAGAACCACAAATCGTTTGGATTTACGATAAACACCAAAAACTAAAAAAAGAAAATTTTGATATGACAGATGCATATGCGTGTGTTGTAGGAGGAATGCGAAAATGTGGGGATTGGTTATAATTGGATTTTAAAAAAAAATTTCTTATATTTGCTATGTGTCAGAATTAATAGTAGAAATATTAGAAGATTTTTTAGGTGATTCTAGAAAACATTATTCCAATAAAAGTCAAATATCTTTTGATTGTCCTGTTTGTTCAACAATAAAAGGATTAGATTGTGGAGATGGTAAAGGTAATTTAGAAGTAAATTATCACCATCATGTCTATAAATGTTGGGCTTGTTCGGAAACGTATGGTACACACGGAACTATCAATAAATTAATTAGGAAATATGGTAATCATACCCATTTAAAACAATATCGTTTAGTTATACCTAATGAAAAGAAACCAACTGAAACTAAAGATTTACCTATAATAGAAGGATTACCAAAAGAGTTTATGCCTTTAACTATTGAGCGCACCAATGAAGATTATCAAAAGGCGATACATTATTTGAAGAAGAGAAATATTGGGAAAGATTTAATAGAAAAATACAATTTAGGTTATGCTACTACAGGAGATTATGGGGGTAGAATTATTTTTCCCTCCTATGATGAAGAAAATGAAATAAATTATTATTTGGGAAGAAGTTACGATAGATACAGTAAATTAAAATATAAAAATCCCGAAGTATCTAAAATGGAGATAGTTTTTAATGAAGGTAAAATAAATTGGGATTCTAACATTTATTTAGTAGAAGGGGTATTTGATCATATTGCAATACCTAATAGTATTCCTATGTTAGGTAAGGTATTAAATGATATATTATTTAAAAAATTAGTAGATAGGGCGGAGTGTAAAGTTATAATAGTATTGGATCATGATGCACAAAAAGATGCAATAAATTTATATAGAAAATTAAATAGTACTAAGTTACATAATAGAGTTTTAATTGTTTATATGCCTGAAAGATTTGATATCGCCGATGTCCACCAAAAGTTAGGTAGTAAGGGGGTTGTGAAACTATTGTCTACCGCCAGAAAAATAAAAGAAAGTTTGTTATAGTCATAAATTTTTACTATCTTTGGAATATGAAAACTATAATCACATTATTCTTTGTTGTTTTAATTTCATTAACTTATGGGCAAACCTTACCTAATGTTACGGGGGTAAGTAATCCTAATCCTACGATAAGAGATATAGGATATTCTCCTAAACCAGATTATGGGTTAGCGGTTACAGGTGCAGGTATGAGTATATGTGCGATAGGTACCACCATGAAAACTTCTGCATATACTCAGTATAGTGGAAAATATGGTATTACCCACATAAATCGTGAAAATAATCATAATCAATCATTAAAATTGTCTACCCTTTCTATAGGTTTATTATTGACATTGACAGGTATACTTATCCAAAACCATAAAAAAATTAAAAAGTTAAAGAATGGATAATTTATATGATAAAATCGATAAAAAAATTTTAAAGTCTTTACCTAACCCTAGTAATGGGGCATATGAGATTAAAATTAAGATACCTGAATTCACATTTTTAGGTGTTAGTAAACAACCTGATTTTGCAACTATGTACCTTACTTTTTATCCTAAAGATAAAATAATTGAATTAAAATCTTTGAAGGAATACTCCTTCCAATTAAGAAATATTGTGGTTTCTTATGAAAGATTAATCAATTTATTTTATGATCATTTAATGGAAACTTATAAACCGGATAGATTAAGAATGGTTATGGTATGTAATCCACGAGGTGGAATTAGTTCTAAATTAACCATTGATTCCGATTGGGAAGTAAGAGGAGGAAAAGAAAAATTTAATGATTGGAATGGGGAAGATATTTGGGAAGTTACGATG
>Ga0114933_10003702_pt1 | contig 14711 bp, 11 predicted proteins | sample 4SBtaG_FD_89691 | JGI IMG/M metagenome (GOLD analysis project Ga0114933, IMG submission 89691) | Deep subsurface microbial communities from Kolumbo volcano to uncover new lineages of life (NeLLi) - 4SBTROV12_W25 metaG | ecosystem: Environmental > Aquatic > Marine > Volcanic | place: Kolumbo... | reverse complement strand
GAACTTTGCCTGCTTATAGAGATAATAGGTTAAAGACAGATGATCATCTGACACCTCAGCTTTTTCTACCAGATTACCGTATTGTGAAAAAGGCTCATTGTCATCGGCAGAGCTGTCCATTGCATTTTGGAAAACCATCTGACCGATCCCTGGGGCTGTGACACCTTTTAAAGAGGCTGGGTTTAATTTTGTAAAAGCACCGAAATCTGCCAGAGTCAGATTCCCACCTTTAGGCGCCTTTGGGTTTGAATATATATAAGGTTCGCCTTGTTTGTATTTAAGACCTTGCGGGCCATATAATGAGAGCCCATGATGAGGTGCTGCCATTACCTGATAAGCAAAAAGCAGTAACCCGATGGTTATATTTAAAATAATTTTCATAATTGATATATTTCATTCCATTGAAAGAATTTGATTTTCTTTTAATATATTAACATTCTTGCCAGTAAGTGGGTCAACCCGTTTGTTTTATGCTTAAACCACTCTCTAACTTGTTATGATATGCGTTATTTGTTAATCTTGATCATTAATTTGTTCAGGCTCGCCTGGCAGAGGGAGGCTCCCTCCTAGTTAACTATCCGGACACAGGAAAATTAAATAATGCAATTAAGAAAGACATGAAAGATCCATATTGGGAAATTGGTGATTGGGGGAGATTCTCCAATTGCTGTTCAAAGTATGGCAGCCACTCAAACTCAAGATTTGACTGCAACTGCTCGACAGATAGAAGTGCTGGAAAAAGCCAATGCCGATATTATTCGCATTGCAGTGGATAACGAAAAAGATGTGGAAGCTCTAAAAATATTACGAGAGAAATTTCCTGATAGTACTTGGTCTGTAGATTTGCAGGAGAATTATAAGTTGGCACCCCTGGTTGCCCCATGGGTTGACAAGATTCGTTATAATCCCGGCCACCTTTTTCACCTTGAAAAAGATAAATCCATTCGTGAAAAAGTGCAATTCATTGTTGAGGCGGCAAGGAAAAACCAATGCGCCCTCCGAATTGGAGTTAACTGCGGTTCAGTGGACCCTGATTATAAAGAAAAATATAAAAATGATTCCACAGAGGCTATGGTTCGTTGTGCAGTAGATCATTGTCAGATGCTTGATGAGATGAAATTCGAAAATTATTGTGTCTCGTTGAAGGACTCTGATTCTGATAAAGTGATCGATGCTAATCGTAGATTTGCCGCAGAAAGACCAGATGTTCCTCTGCACTTGGGTGTTACCGAAGCAGGGCTTCCACCCGAGGGGATTATCAAGACTCGCATTGCTTTTGAACAATTGATATCGGCTGGAATTGGAGATACGATCCGGGTTTCTCTAACTTTGCCGAATGATGACAAAGGCCAGGAAATTGATGTGGGCCGTGAACTTTTGAAGGATATTTCCGAGGGGCGATTTCGTTCGGTACCTGAAAATTTTCTTGATGGACTAAATATCATAGCCTGTCCAAGTTGCTCTCGCGTCGAAAATGATAAGTTTGTCGATTTGGCTCAGGATGTTCGTAAAATGACAGAATATGCGGAAAAATATAAACTAACAATCGCTGTTATGGGTTGCCGTGTAAATGGGCCTGGAGAAACCGATGATGCAGATCTAGGTCTTTGGTGTGGGCCCACACGTGTTAATTTGAAAAAGGGCACAGAAACTCTTGGTTCCTTTTCCTATGAAGAAATTTTAAAGGAATTAAAGAAAGAAGTTGATCAAATGATACTTGAGAAATTTGATGCACTTGAACTCAATTAAAGAAAAAAACTTTTAAAGGCCGAATGATGGAATACGATGTTGAGGAATTAGAAGAACTAAAACGCAAATTAAATATCACCATTCCTGAGGAGGAAGTATCTAAACGTGTCAACGATGCTTATAAGCAATTAAATCGGGAAATGAAGATGCCGGGATTTCGGCCGGGGAAAATTCCACAAAAGGTTCTTGAAAAACAAGTTCCGTTGCAATCATTTGGACAGATGTTTCAGGATTTAATGCAGGAATATTATGAAGAGGCTCTTCATAAAACAGGACTCCGTCCCACCGGGCAACCGGAAATTGACCATACAGGGTTGCAGGATATAAAGAAGAATGAGCCCTTAAAGTTTTCAGTGATCTTGGATATTAAACCCGAGATAAAAATAAAAAACTATAAAGGAATGAAGTTTAAAAAGAAGGAAGCTGTAGTCACAGACGAAGAAATTGAAGAGACTCTAGGCAAAGTTTTAAGTCGGCACGGTTCATTGGAGGATATGCCATCAGATTATGTCGCCGCTAAATGGGATATTTTAAAGATAGATTTTCAGGGTTTTTTTGCTGATCAACTAATGGAAAATGAAAAGGCAGATGATTTTGAACTTCGAATCGGTGAAAAGAAAATGCTGGATGGATTTGAAGAGCAGTTAATTGGACACAAAGCAGGAGAAGAATTTGAAATAAAGGTAATTCTTCCGCCTAATTGGAACAATAAAACGCGTCGAATAAATTTTCCAATACCTGGAGCCAATGAAGAGCAGGAAGATGACAGGGCTACATTTAAGATTAAACTGAAAGAAATAAAACAACTAAGTCTTCCTGAGTTAACGATTGAAATTGCTAAACGAGAAGGTTTTGATTCGATTGATGAGCTGCGTCGCGGTATCAAGGTAGATCTTCAAAACCATAAAGATCAGCAAGAGGAGCTTAAAGTTAAAGAAGATATTTTTAATTTCCTAGTCAAAGAATCTGATGTGATGCCTCCAGAGTCGATTATAGAGCGTGAATTAAAATTTATGATTGAAGGTATGAAATTTCAAATAGCGCAATCGGGTATGAAGATTGAAGATTCTGGTTTCGAGCCTGAAAAAGCAGAGAAAGAATGGAGAGAGAAAGCCATTTTTAACACCAAAGGATATATGGCTTTGGAATCAATTGCTCAGGTTGAAAGTATTCATATCACACAACAGGATATGGAGGCTGAGTATGAATTGTTGGCAGAACAAACGAAACAAAAAGTAGAGGACATTCAGAAGCGCATTATGTCTAATCCAGATTCTCTGAATCAAACAACTACTAAACTTTTAGGGCAAAAGACAATGAATTTTATTTATTCAAATTGCGAATTTGAATACTATAAAGATGAACCAAAAAAAGATTAAAATATTATAAAAGAAAGCTTCCCTCAACTTTTAGGACAAGGACCACCCCACCTCCCTAATCAGAAAATTCCCCAATAAAGAAATCTGCAATTTTATCAATCATGGCTTAATTTTTTATGCAAAAGGACGATAAGTTACTTAAGGTCATCATTTATTTATGGAAATCAGTCATGTCCTGAAATCCTAATAAGTTACTGTATTTAAATGCTTTAAATGACTGAGAAAAGCTGAAAAATATTATCTGGCCTATGAATAAGGTCGATAGATTTGATACTGCCACTCAGAAGATTGAGACAAATATTGCAATAATATTTCAAGTGTAAGAATTAAAGTAAAATGACAAAAAATTATACAAGATCAGAAAAGGCGGTAATTTTTTTGATGACTCTGGATGAGGAAACCGTGGAACAGGTTTTGGACAGCTTGGAAGAACGAGAAATCCAGAGGGTAGCAAATTATATGACCAAACTTGAGGATGTGGATACTAAGGTTATGGATATGGTAAGTAAAGAATTTTATGACTCAATAAATTTGGGTGAAAGAGGTTTAGAGGAGGGAGAATTAGATACCCTAAAAACTATATTGATCCAAGAGATAAATTCTTTCAAGCCAAACGAAAAAATAAAAAAAAATACTGGCCATCGAGAAGAATTGGGGGGAGGTTTAGAAACCGTTCGAGGGCTAGATCCTAAAAATATTTCCTCGTTAATCACCAACGAGCATCCGCAAACTGCAGCAATCATTTTAGCTCATCTTGATTCGTCTTTAGCTAGTGCGACCATCAGTGAGCTTCCAGAAGAAAACAGAATGGAAATTGTTCATCGACTCGCAACTTTGGATAATATATCCCCATCTGTTATACGTGATCTTGATCAGGCATTGCAGGCGGAACTCCAAAACTCTAGTGCAGTTTCGGATAATAAGTTAGGAGGAGTTGAAGTAGCAGCAGCAGTGATGAGTTCACTGGATCGTAATACAGAGACAACGATCCTTACTTCAATGGATGAAATAGATGCCGATTTGGCGAATAAAATCCGAAGAATGCGATTTAGTTTTGAAGACTTGATAAAAGTTGACAATACTAGTATTCAGTTACTTATAAAAGAAATCAACTACGAAGAATTCCTGATTGCGTTGAAAACTGCTTCCGATGAGTTAAAAGAAAAACTATACACCAATATTGGTTTGGTGATGCTTAAAGACCACTTGAAAGGATTGGGGCCTACAAAAAAAAGTAATATTGAAAAAGCCCAGCAGAATATTATTAAAGTGTGTAAGAAACTGGAAAAGGAAGGTAAAATTTTGCTTAGTGGTGGGAGCGGTGAGTACGTTTAAGTTTTATATTTCTGTTTTGTTTTTTTATAAGAATTTTCCAAGTTTTTAAGAGATCTGTGCGTTAATTGGAATGAGATGTGATTTTACTCCCTTCACTTCATCCAGAGTTTCTAAAACCTGATAAATTTGATTTATTCCCTGTGTTAGGGTTCCCTCTAGATGTATATAATAATTTCCAGCCTCAGTGTCTTCGCCAAGATTGGATTCAAGATGTAGAATATTTAGTCCCGCATTTGCTAAGGGAACAGTTGCATCCTCTACTATCCCTATGCGGTCTTCCGCAAATAAACTGATTCGAACATCTGGCTCACAGTGCTGTTGGTTGCCATCCTCTAATTCAACTAGATGAGAATCGAGGCTTAGGGGTGTGCAAACAGAGGAGATGATATTTTGAAGCGATTCTTTGTCGCCATCATGTTCAACCATCAACATGATGGTAAAATAATTTCCCAAACGACCCATCGATGACTCACCTAGATTACAACCATTTTTGCAAAGCCCTGCACTCAATCTCGCAACAATTTTGGGTTGATCTAGACCCACCAATGAAAGCATGAACCAATTTTTCATAAAGCGTAACCTCTGGACTCAAAAATTTGTATTCGTAAGAATAACACATATTTCGATAAAAAATGTGGTCAGGTAGGTAAGAATAAATTGAACATTAACTGTATCAGATTTTAACCAAACCTTGGATATTAGGGTGGAGCTAGAAATTAAAAAACCTGATCAGGATCTATATAATAAGGTGAGGCTATAGATAAAAATAATGGATTACTGAAAATTTTTTTTATAGAAACAATAAACCCGGATCCATTTTAAAGTATCCGGGTTCATTTGTTTCTTTTGTTTTCTTAGTCGTTTCTTAATCCATAGAACCTTCTCTTTTCATTGGAGCATGTGCGTTGAGAATCCCAGAGTTAAGAATCTGGGGGTTTCCATTGGCATACTTTCTTGCTGCATAGAAGTGGTTTGTTGCTTCTCCATGTCGATCTAGAGCATCTAGGCTTAGCGCTTCATTGTAATGGGATTCCCCTATATTATGATCAATTTTGGATGCCACTTGAAAATGTTTCAATGCTACATCATAGTGTCCAAGATTGTAATGAGTAATCCCTTCTTCATTATGCTTGTTAGCTTCTGCATTTGCACCACTAGGGAATTTTAAGGCAGGATCTGCAGAAAACGCCAATGACGACATAGCTGTTATAAACAATAAGGCTAAAATAAATGATAATTTTTTCATCGAAAACTCCTTCAAAGTATTGATAAAAAATGAAATCAAGCATTATTCAAAACCTACCGAATAATTAACAAAATATTTTTGCTTTGTTAAATTATTTAAGGTCTTAAATTAAGCTTTTGTTTTATACCGTCCTTCCTTAGTGCTTTAATAATACCCTAAAAAAACATCAGAATTAAACCTTTTAATAGTAGTGGATTATATTAAGATTCATTTAACGCATCGCGATAAACAGCAATGGTTTGGTCCATCATTTTTTCGATATTTAACTCTTTTAAACAATAGGTATACGCTTTTTCTGCAACTGCTTGAGCCGTTTGGCGATTTTTTAATAATCTCAAAATTCCTTTTGCAAGATCTTCCGAATTTTTTGGTTCTACTAAAATACCTCGTTCCCCATGGCCTAATAATTCTGGTACAGAACCAACGGAGGTTGCCACTAGGGGTGTTTTCATTGCAAAAGCTTGTGGAATAACTTGTGGTGTTCCTTCACCAGAATAAGATGCGAGTATCTGTATATCGATGCCACCCATTATCTCAGGAATGTCTTCTCGGTGCCCTAATAGAAAGATAAATTTTTCAAGATTTTTATTTTTTACTTTTGATTGGATAGCCTCATACCCTGGTCCAGAACCGACAATTACAAATCGGGCTTGGGGAAACTGCTCTAAAACTATTGGTGCACAATCCACGAAATAATCATAGCCTTTCCATCCACGAATCACACCAATTTTTCCAATTAGAAATTGGTTTGAATTAATTTTAAGCTCTTTTTTGATTTTGCTACAGTCTATATTAAAATCAAATCTTTTAAAATCCACACCTGCAGAAATTGACTTTATATCTGCACGGTCAACGCCAGGAACAGAGGCGACAACTTCTGAGATTGCTTCACCGCTGGTAATTATTCTTTTTGGAATATAGGAATATAACCAGTTATTTAAAAAATTTGTTTTAATAGGAATAGAGATATGACGACTCCGTATAACGGGGATGTCTAAAAATTTACCAACAATTCCTGCAAGCCAACTATCGATAGAGCTGTGAGTATGTATTATATCGGGCCTAACGAGTTTGATTATTTTAGAAAAAGATAGGATTGAAAATAAATTTGCGGGATTTTTCATTCTTAGAGCATAGCAATTAAAATTTTGAGAGCTAAGGCTTTTGCATCTATTCCATAAAGCGCTATTAGGTTGACAAACTATTGAGACTTTATGTCCTTTGTCTAGTAATAACTGGCATTCCTGGAATATTCTTATTTCTTGTCCACCCCAACCGGTGGCTGCCTCAGAATGTAAAATATGAAGAGATTTCAAAATGGTTTGTGAAGGGGAAAAGAAGATTAGGTAAAATTTAAGTTGGCGTCTGCTAATAATACCCTTTAACCATGTTCTAATCTACTGAGAATTTATAGCATTATTGATGGCAATGAGAATTGCTGCATAGTTCAAACAAAATATTATTAAATTTTAATATTTTTATAACTGATATGCGATAATCCAATTTGATAACCAGCTTATTTTCAGTAATAGCCCAAAAATAATATGACAGGTCCAAGTTTTTCCAAAAACCTAACAATTACGGTTATTCTCAGCCAATACAATAGAATTAGTGGGGGTAATAGAATTTTGCTTGAATATGCCAATCGTCTGCATGAAATGGGGCATAACCTGAGGCTATATGTTCTAGCAAAACCTTCAAGGTGGTACCGGATTGATCATTGGCAAAGAATTTTAAACAAAACAGTTATCAAATTACCCTCAGAAGAAATTGATTGGATGGATAACAAGATCCCAATTAATGTTCTTACGTGCAATAATGAAAAGCTTATCCCAGATTCCGATATAATACTGGCTACAGCATGGCAAACGGCATATTTTATAGCCCCTCTGTCAGATAGTAAGGGTAAAAAATTCTACTTTGTTCAACATGATGAAAGCCTTTGGACTCGTGATAAAAATAAGGCAAGAAAAACTTATTTTATGTCTCTTGAAAAAATTGTGGTTTCGACTTGGTTAAGAAACGTTTTGCTAGAAAAGTATCATCAGGAGACCGAAATTTTGATAAACCCAGTTAACGATAAAATATTTTTTAATGATAGAATTAGACAGAATAATGCTTTGAGGGTTTGTTTATTACATCACGATTATGATTGGAAGGGCTACAAAGATGCAATAGAAGCTATTAAAATAGTTCGGTCTAATAATTGTGAGATTCATCCGGTGGTCTTTGGAGAGAAACTTCAAGATCCTTCTTACCTTTTTAAAGATGCAGGCTTTAAATTTGAATATCATTACCGTCCTACGGGGGAAGCGTTACGTCAGCTTTATGGCTCTTGTGGAACTTATTTATGCCCAAGTTGGTTTGAAGGTTCGGGATTGCCTTCCATGGAGGCTATTGCGTGTGGGGCGGCATTGGTTACAACTAATACAGGTGGAAGTCAGGATTATGCTATCGATGAGGAAACAGCTTTGGTTTCACCGCCTCAAGAACCTAAAAAATTAGCAAATAATCTTGAACGTGTTCTAAGGGATGAAACCTTGAGGCAAAAACTGGTTAAAAATGGCTATCAGAAAATTAAAGAGTTTTCTTGGGAGGCTAATACTTTGAAACTCGAAACATTATTTAAAAGAAGTCTTATTTCTTCAAAATGAATTAAATACTTCTTCCACTATCCAAAATGCATTTTAATTCGTTCATAGTACGAAATTATAAAAATAAATCAGCTATTCTATCCAAACCTCAATCAAGACGGAGTAGGTAATGGGACCAAAACTTGATCTTTTTACACAAAACCCTTTATCGCTAACATCATTAATCATTAATCTAGGAATTGGTGTATTTTTATCCATTTTATTAAGGTTACACTTTAAATACTTTGGGTCCACTCTCAGTAATAGAGAGGAATTTTCTCATGTTTGTCCTTTTATATTGTTGACGACTATATTGATTATTACCGTCGTGAAGTCATCTTTAGCTCTGTCTTTAGGGCTAGTAGGAGCTCTTTCTATTGTCCGTTTTAGAACCCCTATCAAGGAACCAGAAGAGTTAGCTTACCTATTTATTGCCATTGCAATGGGATTGGGACTAGGTGCTGACCAGCGTATGGCCACGTTGGTTGCAGGCCCGTTAATACTTATTGCCATGGCAGTATTTAAATGGACAAAAAAAGAGTCAAAAAAGAAGAATCTTTTTTTATCTTTAGATTGGAGAGAAAACTCAGGAAAAACAGAGAATTTTTTAACCCAATTTAATCAGGTAATTGAAAAACATGTGTTGGTATCTGACCTTCGTCGCATGGATGTTAGAGATGGAGGTTTAGAAGCTACCTATTTTATCGATGTGGAAAACCCGGTTAACTTGTCAATGCTGGTTGAGGATCTTAAAAAAACATTTTCTGGTATTGGTATTACCTTCATCGACCAGAATCAAATGCCTAGTATTTAAAAAATATGATTATTAAGGAGAATAGAAAGAAACCACTTTCCTTAATACATCAAATTGGCACAGCCTTAAAGTTCCCCCTGAAAATTATAATTCGTTCGATTTCTGCTGTTTTTAATTTTAAAAATAAGATCGCTCTGATTCTGATTACTATATTCGTATGGTCTTTCCTGTTTGCGTTCTTTGTCCATCGAAGGTCTGATGACCTTGGTTTGAATGAAATGGCAAAGGCATTTAACCTTAGAGGTCGGGATTTTAAACATAAAACCTCTGAATCTTTTAAATCAGTTATTTTTGCTCCCTTTCGCTGGATACAGGCCAACCTTTCTGATCAGGGCATTCCCAGTTTTAATATCGATATAAAATTTAAGGATATGCAAAGGTTAATATTAAAAAGAGATGATGCCATTAATTCTGGGATTCTTATCAAGGGAGATAATGATTATGTGCCTGGGAGAATAAGGTTCAACAACAAAAATTATAAAATAAAAATCAGACTAAAGGGAGATTGGATCGATCATTTGGAAGGGGATAAATGGTCTTTTAGAATTCACATTAAGGGGGATAACCATTTTTTGGGTATGAAGCGGTTATCTATTCAGCATCCCCGCACTCGAAATTTTGAAACTGAAATTCTACTTTTTGAGGCCCTTAAAAGGGAAGGGGTTTTAGTTCCTCGTTACTTTTTCGTTGAAGTTTCTATCAATGGAAAAAATATTGGGTTGATGGCTCTGGAAGAACATTTTTCGAAAGAATTGCTTGAATCACAACGCCGAAAGGAAGGAGTTATCATCAAATTTAATGAAGATAGTTTTTGGAAAAGTGGCTTAATCAATACGTTTGATAATTTTAAAATAGCTCAAATTATCCCTTTCCGATCTAATAAAGTTGCCCGTTCAAAAAAGCTTTCAAATGACCTTATTCTTGCCAAAAACCTATTAAAAGGGTTTGTGAGAGGTGATCTAAAACCCTTGGATGTCTTCGACCCGATTATTATGGGGAAATTCATTGCTATTGCAGATGTTTGGGGAGCCACACATATGTTGAGATGGCATAATTTTAGATTTTATTACAACCCAATCACCGCTTTGCTTGAACCTATAGGCTTTGATGCCGACCTTCGGACAGAAATCAGTCGAAGCTCTTCAGCTTTAGATGAGCCAATTGTCTCAGCAATCATTGAAGGAGACCCTGTTATAAAATTGGTTTATCTGAAAACTGTTGAAAAACTTATACAGGAAATAGAACAGGGAACAACGAATAAATGGTTCGAGGCTATCAGCAAAAAGCAATTGGGGATCCTTCATAAAGAATTTCCATTATTAAATGGTATTCGGTTTGAAGAAATAGCTAAAAGGGGTAGAGAGGCTCTTTCCAGAATTTCGATTTCAAGGCAATATCCCGAAGTATTACAGGTGAATTCCATTCGTAGTAAAAGTTCGTTTTATCTGGAGTTGATCAACCCTTTAACCCAACCCATTGAGGTTGAAAAAATTTATTGTGACGAAAAAAGTGCCAGAGAAAATAAACTTATATTAGATAATTCAATTAAGCTTCCTTTGACGGTAAAGCCAACTTTTTTGGGTGAACGTCCTGAAGAAAAAAGAATCTCCTATAATTTAATTAAAAAGGATTTTAAATGTGACATAGTTTTAAATGTGAGAATTGCAGGTGAGGAAATGCTAAGAACGATTCGATCTAAAATAATTTATCCCACTATAAAAAAACAGGTAGTGCCAGATTTCAATCTTCAGGAAACGTTGGATCTGCATCCATTTATAAAGTATGTGGAAGGTGAAAATATCCTTCAAGTTTTGCCTGGTGTTTGGCAGGTAAGTGAGTGGATTAATGTTCCAAAAAAAATGACGCTGGAAATCTCAAAAGGAACGACTCTACGATTTGAGAAAACATCTGGGTTGATAGCAAATGGGCCCTTAAATTTAAAAGGCACAAGAGAAGAACCAGTTGTTCTTATGGGCAGTGACCATTTATCAGGTTTTGATACTTGGTCTGGAATTGCGTTAATGAAGGCTCAAAAATCTTCTATCTGGTCTCACGTGAAAATATTTAAAACCTCAGGAGTTAGTAAGGATGGATGGAGTTTGACTGGTGGTATAAATTTCTATGAATCAGATATTATAATGGATAACGTTAGTTTTTTTGGTAATCAATCTGAAGATGCTCTGAATATTGTAAGATCTAAATTCAATTTAAAAAATATAAGCATTAAAAACACAACGTCAGATGGGTTTGATTCGGATTTCTCAAGTGGGACTATAGAAAATAGTAGATTTGAAAATATTGGTTCTCAGGGTGGAGGAGATGGAGTTGATGTAAGTGGGTCGATAGTCAAGATTATAAATAGCTATTTTGAAAATATCTCAGATAAGGGTATTTCTGTTGGGGAAAACAGTAATCTTACTGCAACCAATATTGACATTAAAAATGCGGATATTGGGGTTGCGAGTAAAGATGGGTCTCTATTATCAATATCTGATTCAAAATTTTCAGAAATTAGGAAAGCAGGACTTATGTCCTATAACAAAAAGTCGGAATATGGATCATCAGAGATTTTGGCTAAAAACATTTCAATAGAGTCGATAGGTGATAAGTTTATCTCTCAAAATGGAAGTAAAATTACTATTGATGGTGTGGAAACTGCTTCTGTCGAACTGAATGTCAAAAAACTTTATAGTCTAGAAGTCGATTAATGAGTGATTCTAGTTCTACTCTATCCAGGTATGAAATTAAGTTTGTCGCAGAGTCTTTTCAGTATCATAATATTTTAAATTGGTTAAACCAACACAACTCCTGCCTGAAGGTAGAATATCCTGACCGACAAGTAAATAATATATACTTTGATTCATACAATCATAATTCATATTGTGAAAATATTTACGGATCTTCCATCAAGTCGAAAGTTAGGTTTCGTTGGTATGGCTCTTCGGAGGTACCAAAAATTGGTTCTCTGGAAATAAAATGTAAAAGAAATCAGTTGAACTGGAAATTGATTTACAAAATTCAAGAAGATATACAAAAAAATGGTGGTAACTGGAAATCCATACAATCGGAAATTCAAAGACAGATTCCGTTGGACGGAAAGGAATGGATGGAGATGAATCCGCTTCCAGTTTTGATAAACAGATATAAGAGAAAATATTTAGTATCGAGAGATAGAAAATTCCGTGTAACATTGGATTCAAATTTAAAAATTTATGACCAATCTCGAAAACCCTTCCCAAACTATTGCTTGAAATCTAATCTCCCTGAGGTTGTAGTTATGGAGATTAAATTTTCTGGGAATTTGAGGGAGCATGTTGCTCAAGTGTTCAGAGATATTCCCTGGAGGTCTAGCCGGTTTTCAAAATACGTCGCTGGAGTTCTTTCTGTCAATATTTAGATCAGTACTAAAGACTAGAATTTTCATTTTTTTCGAAATTATAATAAATGTATAGGTAATCAAGCGTTTTTCGGATGCTTCTTTGATTGTCCCCGTTCCTTCACCTGCCCAGTTTTCTAATTGCATATCGCCCTTGCGATAATGATTAAACCACTCATATTTTCCAAAAGGAAATAAAAGGCCTACAGGAATCCTGTAAGGCCTTTAAAAATGGTCGGGATGAGAGGATTTGAACCTCCGACCACTCGCTCCCCGAGCGAGTGCGCTACCAGACTGCGCTACATCCCGAATTCTAGTGATATGAAAATGTGCATATAGATGCGGCAATTGATTGCATCATTTTGAAAAGATGTATCACAAATTAGTTGATTGATAGGGGGATGTCAATAAAATTGCCCGCCTGTATACTGCCAGTTTTCATTTTCTTTGGCTTCCACTGCATTCCTATGTTATTATCCCTAAGTATATGAAATTTATATAGTTTTTTGACCTTCTTAGAAGTCGAAAGTCTTTGGATTTTTTATTTTGGCAGATTGGGGTTATAGATAAAATATACTTATAGCAGGAATCTTTTTAAATTCATTAGGTGTAATGCATATGAAAGTTTTGAATATTCTCGAGTCAATTGATTTTAGTTCTGAAAAAATGAAAAAAGTAAGCTTGTTCGATACTGATAATTTCTTTTGTGATATATACTGTCTGGAATCGGGGCAGTTTCAAAAAGTCCATTCCCATGAGGGTTCGGACAAGGTTTATATGGTATTGCAAGGTAAAGGCACAGTAACCGTGGGCTCAGAAGAAAAAGAACTTTCTGAAAATGATATTACCCTGGCACCCTCGGGAGAGGATCATGGGGTAATGAATGATTCAGGCGCAAAACTCGTGCTACTGGTTTTTATGTCACCAAAACCCCATTAGGCTTGCCACCTAAGCGAAAAGGTGATTCAATAATAGTATTACTAAAATTTTTGATACTTATTAAATGATCTACTTGGTATTTCCGACATCCTGGCATCCTTCGCAGCCCTACTTGAGTCTGCCGAGTTTAAAAGCGTTCTTGAACCAGAACGGTGTGCACGATGTAGTTCAAAGAGATTTAGCGATCGAATTGCTCAACGATCTTTGTACTTGGGAAAAGACCAAACCGCTTTACGAAAGAATCATTCGTGAGTTGAACGAATTAAGTTCCAAACCTCGATTAACGCAGGTGGAATCAGAAAAATTTGCCAAACTGAGGGAAGCGGAAGAAATCATTATGGCATTGAAAGATCAGATCGATGCCGCGGTAAACTCACAACGCAGTCCGGAGTTTTATGAAATCGATCAGTATATGGAAAACCTGAAGGTGATGGACGTGTGGCTTGATAATATACTTGCTCCTTATTATCCGTCGCAGTTGACAGTCATTGGCAGTCAAATGCGTTTTTCGCCTTACTCTTCAAAAGAAGTGATCGATTCCTTCAGCCACCCTGAAGAAAACTTTTTTTACGATCTCTATGAGAAATGGTACCTCGATGACATCTTGAAAGAAGATATTGATATTTTCGGAATTTCCATCACATCGGTGGAGCAGATCATATCAGGTTTGACTCTAGCCTATCTGGTTAAGAAGAACCGCCCTGAAATACATATTACTATCGGTGGCAGTGTATTTACTAAACTCGTTGACCGTTTGGAAAAAGACGCATCTCCTTTATTTGATTTTGTCGACAGCTTTATTGTGCATGAGGGAGAAACCCCACTACTCCGTTTGGTAGAACATCTGAGGGGAGATGGGGACTTGAGCAAAGTTCCTAACTTGATTTATAGGGAAGAGGGCATAGTTAAAGTGAATCGGCCCTTTGCAAAAGAAGAACTTAATGCCCTTCCAACGCCTGATTTTGATGGATTACCTTTAGATCTCTATCTTTCCCCAACCCGAGTATTACCTGTAATGGGTTCACGGGGTTGCTATTGGGAAAAATGTGCATTTTGTTCAATTCCCTTCGACCATATGAATTTTCATGTGCGTTATGCAGAAAATGTGGTCAATGACTTTAAGGTTCTTCAAGAAAAATATAATTGTGACCATTTCTTTTTTACCGATGAAGCATTGCCTATAAATTTTTTAAGGACCTTTGCAGCTAAAATTATAGAACAAAAAATCGATGTTCAATGG
>Ga0114933_10003701_pt1 | contig 14721 bp, 13 predicted proteins | sample 4SBtaG_FD_89691 | JGI IMG/M metagenome (GOLD analysis project Ga0114933, IMG submission 89691) | Deep subsurface microbial communities from Kolumbo volcano to uncover new lineages of life (NeLLi) - 4SBTROV12_W25 metaG | ecosystem: Environmental > Aquatic > Marine > Volcanic | place: Kolumbo... | reverse complement strand
CGGCAACCAACGCGACCTCGGAGAAGACGACCTGATCCGCTACGCGGCACAGGTCGGGGTGCGCGCCCGTTGGGTGCGTGCGGCATTGGCCGACCACCGACATCGGGCCACCATCGAGGCCGACCAGACGCTCGCCCGAAGCCTCGGCGCCTCAGGCACGCCTGCGTTCTTCGTCAACGGCCGCAACCTGCGCGGAGCCCAACCCTACGCCGCCTTCGAGCGCCTGATCGATGAGGTCCTGCCGGCGGCGCGCGCGCGCGTCGAGGCGGGCACGAGGGCCGCGAACGTCTACGACGTGCTCACGGGCGACGGCGCCACCACACCTCAGATGATCCCGGGCGACGCGCCCGCGGCCCCGACGCGCCCCCCTGCGGACCAGGTGTACGCGATCGCGGAGCCGAGCCATGCGCCGACCCGCGGCCCCGCCTCCGCGCCCGTCACCATCCAGATCTTCAGCGACTTCCAGTGCCCGTTCTGCAACCGGGTCCGACCGACGATCGAGCAGGTCGTTTCGCACTACGGTAGTCGGGTACGCCTCGTCTGGCGCGACTACCCGCTGCCGTTCCACACCAGCGCGATGCCCGCCGCGGAGGCCGCTCGCGAGGTCTTCGCCCAAGCCGGCAACGACGCCTTTTGGCGCTTCAACGACCTGCTCTTCGAGAACCAGCGCGCCCTCGAGACAGAGGACCTGGTCCGATGGGCCGGCACCATCCCCGGGGTCGACGCCAACGCCGTCCGACGGGCCCTCTCGGACCATCGTCACCGCGCGGGGGTCGAGGCCGACATGCAGGCCATCTCGGACGCAGGCGCTCGCATCGGCACGCCGAGCTTCTTCATCGAGGGGCGCTTGCTCCAAGGGGCTCAGCCGTTCCCGGCGTTTCAGGCGGCCATCGACCGGGCGCTCGGGGAGCCCTGACCCTCGGGTAGGTGCAGGGGCACCCGGCAAGGGGGACGCGGACGACGCGCTGCACCCGTTGTCCGCATGCGGCTAAACTTCGCAGCGCCCTTCGGTGCCGTCGACCGGGGTGAACTCCGTTTCGCCCGCGCAGCGGATCGTGCAGACAGAGGTGTCACGACAAGCGACCGTGCAATCTGCTTCGCACGTGAGGTTGCAGGTCGCGCCCGCTTCACACTCGAGGTCGCCCTCGTCGGCCAGCGTCACGTCACACTCGGAGCCGGAGCAGCTCACGTCCGCGTCGCGCCCTGCGGTCACCGTGCAGGAGCTCATCTGCTCACACTCCACGTCGGCGTCGGCACCAGGCGTGGTGAACGTGCACGTCGCCCCGGCCTCGCAGTCGAGGTCCGCGTTGTCGCCCATCGCCGTGACCATACACGTCGCGTCGGTGCGACAGTCGACATCGGTGCCAGCGCCCTGGGAGTCGACCGTGCACGAGCTCATCGCCTCGCAGTCGACCTCACAGGCCTCCATGCCGCAGTCGGTCGCGCAGACGTTGCCCTCGTTGCAGTCGAGCGCGCAGGTCGCCCCATCGAGCGCGGCGCAGTCCAGTTCACACGAGAGACCCACGGAACAGAGGCAAGCCGCCCCGGTGCAGGCGCAGTCGGGACCAGGACACAACACCATGTCGCCAGGCCCCGCCGTGTCAGACGCACAGCCGGTGAAGAGGAGAGACGCGAAGGCGAAAGCGAGAGCGGTGATCTTCATGCGGGGTGAGTCACGGCCCCGGGCAAAAACGATTAAGAAATCTGACGACTTCGACGCACACGCTTCATTCACCCCGATAATGACGAAAACAATCGCCCCTGCCTAGACTGGTTTTTCGCTTCTTCTGGATCAGTTTTGTCCCTCGGAAAAGGGGGGAAGCGATGAACGAAATGGGCATTCTGTTCTGTCGACCAGGTCGGGGCAGCACGCTGGAGGACGCGTTTGAGATCGAGGCCGATGTGGTCGATGCACTCGAGGTGCAGACCCACGTGGTCAACGCCGATCTCGTCGCTGACGGGGAGGCGGACCTCGCCCTCGAAGCGGCGCAGCTCGATGGAGGAGCACTGCTCTACCGGGGGCCCATCCTGCCGGCGGAGACCTACGAGGCGCTCGAGGACGCGCTCCGGTTTCGCGGCGTGGAGCTCGCCGTCGACTCCGTCGCGTACGAGCACGCGCTCTACGTGCCTGAACACCACGACGCGATCGAGGATCTCTCCGCGCCGACGCGCTGGACCTACGGGACGGACATCGGGGAGGCGTGGGCGGCGGCGCTGGAGCTCGGTGATCCGCCGTGGCTGATCAAGGACCACGTCAAGAGCGCCAAGGAGCAGTGGGAGAGCGCTTGTTTTGTGCCGGAGGGCGCCACCCAGGCTGACTTCCAAGACGTGGCGGAGGGGCTGCTCGAGCACCGCGGTGAGCTCTTCGAGCGCGGCTTCGTCATCCGAAAATTTCTGGATCTAGCGACCAGCAGCGTGCGCACCTTGGAGCGACGCATTCCCGAGGAACACCGCCTCTTCTTCTGGCAAGGAGCCCTCGTCGCGCACGCGCCCTACCACCCGATCGTTGATCCGCTCCGCGATACCGCGGCGTTCGAGGTCCTCGGCTCGCGCATCGACTCACCCTTCTTTACCGCCGATGTCGCCTTCCTCAGCGCTGGGGGCTGGGTCGTCATCGAGATCAACGACGGCGGGGTCTCCACGTTGCCCGAGGACCTTCACCCCAGGGACCTCTACGCGCAGATCTTCGCGTAGCTGGCCGCTCAGCCGGGCGGGCAGGCTGCCGCGTCCACGCAGATCGTGTCGGTGGGGCGACCTGGATAAGCGCAGCACGCGCGCGCGCAGGCGCACGGACACGAAGAGCACGGTGCAGGAACGAACGGTTCGCAGAGGCCAACGACACAAACCTGATTGCTTCCGCAGGGTCGCCCGCACTCCCCGCAGTGGAGGGGGTCTGACTGGGTGTCGACGCACCCTTCTTCGCAAATCTCCATGCCCACGGCGCAGCTCGTGCCGCAACTCCCGTCGACGCAGAGGGGGCAGCTCCGGTCAGCACCGCCGCAATGCTGCCCGTTGGCGTTGGTGTCGACACAGTCCTCACCGACGAGGCTCAGCGGCGGCCGACACACGCACGATCCAGCAATGCAGTACTCGTCGTCCTCGCATTCGGTCTCGGTATCTCCGCAGTTCTCGGGGTCTCGCGACGAGAGGCCTGTGGCGCTGTCGGGGGTCGACACCGATCCGTCGAAGAGCTCGACGGATTGCTCCGTGCAGCCGGCGAAGAACACGAGCGCCGCGAGAGCCGCCCGCCTCATGGAGAGGAGAGGCTCGAGGCCGCGCGGGCCTGCGGCGAGTTGGGGTAACGCTCGCGCAGGGAATCGAGCGCGCGCTGCACACCCGCTCGGTCGCCGAGGCTACGAGCGGCGTCCGCCTGAATCCACAGCGCCTCGGCACCAAGCCGAGACCGAGGAAACCGGCGGCGCTGAGTCGTCGCGGCAGAGCGCGCCCTAGCGGCGTCACCCCCTCGAAGCTCGAGTCGGGCCAGCCGAACCCACGACGCCTCGGCGAGGGCGCCGTGCCCCCCACCGACGTGCCGGAAGATCCGTCGCGCAGCCCCCCGCTCTCCCTCGCGCCACAGACGCTCTGCCCGCGCCAGACGATCACGGTCCGAGGCCTGGCGCGCCGGCCGGGCCGCGCCGGTCCCTTCGACGGATGATTCCGAAGAAGGCTCCAATGGCGGCTCCGAAGAGGGCTCCGAAGAGGGCTCCGAAGAAGGCTCCGAAGAAGGCTCCGAAGAAGGCTCCGAAGAAGGCTCCGAGGGCACCTCGGCCTCGGCACGGCGGTCGCCCCGCGACCACCGCTCCCCGCCACGCAGGTGAATCTCGCGTTCGCCGGGTGCCCGCACCACAACATGTCCCTCTTGCACGACGACCTCGGCGTGCGGGCCCTCCCGGACGACCGAGAAGCGCGTTCCCCAGACCTCGACAGAGATCTCGCCCGCGACCACGCGCAGCGTGCCACCACCCAGGTCATCGGCCTGCACGTCGACGCGCCCCGAGAGAAGCTCCAGCTCCGTGCTGCAGCCATCGGCCGCCCTGAGGTTCAAGCCGCCCTGAAACTCGGCCGAGCCTCGGTGACCGAGATCGAGGCGGCCGTCCCGGGGGGTTGCCGAGGCGGCGTGCCATCCCGCGCACGCGGGACCGGAGGCGACCGGCGCCGCCGGCTCGCTCACCGCCGCGAGGTAGAGGAGGCCCGCGGCCGCGACGGCCAGTGCGCCGCCGACCAAAGCCCACGGCAGCCGCGGCTTGGGTTTGAGCACCAGCGCGGGTCCCTGACGCTGCACCTCGTCGAGAATGCGAGCGCGGGCCGCGCTCGTGAGCTTGGGCTGCGCCTCGTCGGCGAGGGAAGCGAAGCTCGAACGGAGGTCGTCCAGCTCATCCGGAATGCTGGGATCGGGCGTGATGAAGTCGTCGTCGCTCATGGCGCCCCCAACAACCCGCGGACGGTCGGGTCCGCCATCAGCTCGTGGCGCGCGTGGTAGATGCGGGAGCGCACGGTGTGCACCTTCACGTCTGTGAGGGCAGCGATTTCGGTCGGGCTCATGCCTTCGAGCGCCCAGAGGGTGAAGGCGATGCGCTTCTTCGGCCCAACGCGGTCGAGCGCCGCGTGCAGCTTCCGGAGGCGCTCGGACGCGATCGCGGAGCGCTCCGGCCCCTGCCCCCTCGAGACGAGCTCCAGCGGCATCGCGCCACGACGCTTCTCGAAGGCCGAGGGGCGCAAGGCCCGCCTCGCGACACGAACGGTGATTCCGCCGACGAAGGTGGAGAGCTTGCTCTGGCCGCGAAAGGTCGGGAGCGCCCGGCAGAGCTCGAGAAACACGTTCTGAACCAGGTCCTCGAAGTCGCGGCGCTGCCCCAGGATACGCCCGAGGAGGCGCTCGACCCGTGGCAGCTCTCGCTCGGCGATTTCACGCAGCGCGACGCTGTCCCCCGCCTGAGCCCGCGCCACCAGCGCCGGCTCATCCACGGGCTGCGATCCCTCCGAAGGCTTCACCTTCGACGGAAGTCTCAACACGCTGGCGGTCGCGGGCACGTCCTTGGGTCGCGACACATCGACCAAGTGATTAACCGGAGGCTCTTTCTTCTTCATCGAAAGCGCCACCCGAGCCCCGCCCGAGCGCCCAGCCGTACGGTGGGCTCGCGCACCAAGGTGGTGCCGCCGCCGGTGAATCGCACGGCCGCGGGCAGAACGTCGACGCTGGCCTCGAGGAAGACCTCGAGCCCCTCGACCAGCGGCTGGCGCACGTCGAGCCCCAGGCCGACGAACCAGCCGGGCCGCACCGCGCTCTCGTCGTCGTCGTCGCCCTGAGGGCGAGCGCTGCCTACCACGACGGCCCCCCCGACCCGCAGGTGACCGAGCAGCCGGGTGCGCAGCTCGCCGAGGTCACCCCCGCCCGTGACACGGGCGCCAAAGTCGTGGCGCGCGTAGCTGCCCTCGAAGCCGCCACCCTCGAAACCGTAGGCGCCGAGCGCTGAGACGAAGACGCCCCCTCCGACCCGCCAAGCCTCACCGTCGACGCCGGCGAGCAGCTCACCAAAGAGCGTCGGCTGGATCAAGAGCGGCGCTTGGTCGATGGAGAGCCACCCCTCGACACCGATCCCGACGGTGCCCTCGAGCGCCCACGATCGCGTCGAACCGTGGGGCTCCACGGACTCGGGGTCGACCACCTCGACGTCCTGGGTCTCCTCGCCGGCGGCGTTTGCGTCGAGATCGACCGATCCGGACTCGGCCGCGTTCGGATCGGCCGCGGTGGAATCAGCGAGGCTCGTCTCGATGGCGCTCGCCTCGACGACGGTAGCGCCCACCGAGGCGGGGTCCCCTCCGGAACGGGCGACCTCGAGCAGCTCGGAGGCGACGACCGCCAGGGCGTACCCGTCTTCGTGGCCGTCGAAGCGACGCTCGAGGACCAGCCCATCGTGGCGGCGGAGCACCCGCACCTGCGGCACGCCCGTGTCGATGCTCACCAGCATCGTCGCGACCGCCGGGAGCTCAGCCGGGCTCCCGTCAAAGCGGAGGTCGGAGGCTACGGGCACGAACGACACGAAGGCGGACGTGGCGGTCTGGCTCTCCGCCCCCGTGACCCAGAGGGCGACCGACCGCTCCGCCGCCTCTCCCGCCGGGGGAGCGCTCTGGGCCAGAGCCACGGAGGCCCCGGTCGACGCGAGGAGCACCCCGACAGTCAGGAGAACCCGGAGCGCCTCGCGTGCGCCTACGCCGACTTCGTCCGCCAACACGAACCACAAGATACCAAGGGTGGCGCCGGTCCGCGCGTCGGGGCGGCTCAACAGGAGGTCAGCGTGGTCTCGTACACGATGTCGCCTTCGCCGGTATCGTGGATCGTGACTCGATAGGTCTCACCCGCTGCCGGCGTCCACCCCATGGGCGTGAACCCCACCGTGGGAGGCGGGCCTCCGCCGCCGGTCAGGTACGACTCGACCGGCAGGTCCGCGCCGTCGCTGACGCGCTGCACCGTCGCCGTCGCGCTTCCGAGCGAGAAGTGGTTCGCGTGAAAGGACCACGTGTACTGAGCGGTCGGGAGCGGCGCGATGCCCTGGTTGGGGTAGGCCGTCCAGTCGCGGTCCGAGCGACCGCCGCCGGTGAACACGCCGAGGCACTGGCCCCGACCGGCGAAGCCGATCTGCACCGATGTCAGGCGCTCACCCAGGATCCAACGCCGGTGGCCCAGGCTGGGTGTGTTTCGGTCGCTCATGTAGCCGTCGATGGCGGCGCCTGGGGTCCGATACCCCAGCGCGATGTTGGAGCTACCCGCGGCTGAAGCGCCACCGCTCGTGTAGCAGTCCCAGCTCGAAGGCGGGCTGTGGCTGAGCCGGTTGTTGACGTTCATCATGTGTGCGCACTCCATCCAGTCCGAGTGGTTGGAGGCGTCGTGGTCCACGGGACCCAGCCCGGCGAGCCATCGGAACATCGCGAGGCGCCGCAGTGTGTCGTCGATCGCGTCGCTGTCCATGGCGCCGGCGTCACACATCATCGCCCCGGCAGTCCATGGTGAGCTGGAGTTCTCGACGTGACCCATCGCCCACTGCTCGCAGACCTCAGCCTCCGTGCGTCCAGCGGGATCTCCGGGGAGCAGCATCACACACCCTCCGCCGGCCGCGGGCGCAAAGCCCGCATCGCAGACGCACGCGGAGATGACGGTGTCACAGTGCGCGTTGGCGTCGCACATGGCCCCGCCGCAGGGGGGAGGAGGCCCCGCGTCGGGATCCATCGGCGGGCCGGCGTCCGTGCCCATCATCAGCGGGCCCCCGTCGGTGCCCATCATCGGCGGGCCCCCGTCGTCGAGCATGATCTGAATCCCCGAGTCCTCCTCGGGCGTGGGATCGCCACCAGAGGTGAACGTTCCGGTGCAGCCCACCAGCGACAAGCTCGCCACCAGAGCTGCCCAGCGCGCCGAGCCATCGAGTCGAATCATCACCGCCGCCTCTCTCCCGCCCGAGCCACGATAGCGGTCCCCCACCCGGAGGTCACGGGAGGCAAACGTTCAAGTCCATCGAATCCACAGACGTGCAGGCGAGGTCCGCGTAGCAGTCCGCTGAGGTCCCGCACCGGGCGGCGCAGAAGAACTGCATCGACGGATCGCCTTCGAGCGAGATGCAGACGCCGCCGTTGCACTCGGAATCCGTGATGCACTCGTGGGTGCACATGTTGCCGTCAGCGGTCGTTCCGTCGTCGAGATCGAAGAGCAGCCGGTGGCAACGGTCCGCGACGCCGGCGCAGTCGAGATCGTCCTCGCAGCCCGCGTAGGTGGGTGCGCCCGAGCCGCATGAAGCGAGCAGGAGCGCCGCGAGGCCGAGCAGCGCACGTGTCACCGGCGCATCGACCCCGCCGCGGCCGTCGTGACGAAGGTGCCGTGGGGGAAGTGACGGTAGTGCTCGACCTCGATGATCGGGCCCGTCTCTTCGGACCCCGCGTCCGTCACGTGTCCGTAGACTTTGACGAGCGACCCTGTCCAGAGGCGGTCCGTGCCGTCGCTGAGATCTTCCTGCCGAACGGTGACGAGGGCCTGGAACGGGCCGATCTGGCGCTGCGAGACCGTGACGCGGCACGAGCCGCTGCGCTCGTCCGAGCAGAGGTGGCGCGCCTGGTGCCGACGATACTGCAGGGTCAAGCGGGCCTCACCGGTCGAGCGATCCAGGTCCTCGATTGCGGTGACCGTGCCGAACCAGCCGATCAGGTCTTCGGCGTGGCGGTCGGGGAACCGTCGGACGTCCTCGTAGGAGAGCGTCACCTCGCGCTCCATGAAGCCGCCTTCGTCGCCGTAGGCCTCGTAGCTTCGGGCGAAGTTGTACGGATTGCCGCCGCAGCCCGCGACCAGAGAAAGGAAGACCAGCCCCACCGTGAATCGAGCACGCATCGCGCGAACCCTACACGTGATGCGCAGGCGCGAAAAGACGCCACGGCGCGGTTGCGTCGAAGAGGGGGGGACTCTAACGTGCCGGCTCGAACGAGTACGGCTCCCACAGAGCCCGAGGAGGTCGCGTATGCCCGGTCAGGCCGCACGGGGAATTCACTTCGTCGAACCGCTCATCTTCGAGCGTGGGACCCCGGGGCGCCACGGCGCGTCCGTGCCCGCGCTGGACGTGCCAGCCGCCGACCCGAAGTCGCTCTTCGGGTCGATGTTTCGCGAGGAGCCGGCGCTCCTGCCGGAGGTCTCCGAGCCGGAGGCCTTTCGGCACTTCGTGCGCCTGAGCCAGACCAACTTCTGCATCGACAGCAACCTCTACCCGCTCGGGTCCTGCACGATGAAGTACAACCCGAAGGTCAACGAGCACCTCGCTCGTCTGCCCGGGTTCGCCAACATTCACCCGTACGCCCCGGAGCGGATGCTCCAGGGAGCCCTCGAGCTCATGCACCGGCTCGAGCTCGGGCTCGCCGAGGTCTCCGGCCTCGACCGGGTCACGCTTCAGCCCGCGGCTGGCGCGCAAGGTGAGCTGACCGGCCTGATGATGATCCGTGCCTGGCATCAGGCGCAGGGACGCAGCCCCAAGAAGGTGCTGATCCCGATGACCGCGCACGGCACCAACCCGGCGTCCTGCGCGCTCAATGGGCTCAAAGCGGTGCCGTTTCCCGCGGCTGACAGCGGGATCGTGCTGGCTTCGGATCTCGCGCAGCTCATCGATGACGACGTCGCCGCCATCATGATCACCAACCCGAGCACCGTGGGCCTCTTCGAAAGCGAGCTGCCGAAGATCGCCGCGTTGATGCACGACGCGGGCGCGCTCGTCTACGGGGACGGCGCCAACCTCAACGCGTTGATGGGGCGGACCCGGCCGGGTGATCTCGGCGTCGACGTCATGCAGTTCAACCTGCACAAGACCTTCACCACGCCTCACGGCGGCGGTGGCCCTGGGTGCGGACCCGTGGGCTACAAGAACACCCTCGCGCCCTTCGCCCCAAGCCCGACGGTCGAGAAGAGGGAAGACGGCACCTACTTCCTCGAGTACCAGCGGCCCCAGAGCGTGGGGCGGCTGCGCTCCTTCTACGGCAACTTCGGCATGATGGTGCGCGCCTACGCCTACCTCCGCGAGATGGGCGCCGAGGGCCTGCAGCTCGCCACGGAGCTCGCCGTGCTGAACGCCAACTACCTTCGGGTCTGTCTCGGCGAGACGTGGCACGTGGCCTTCGATCAGGTCTGCATGCACGAGGTGATCATCAACGATCGCCACCTGAAGCCGACCGGCGTCACGACCCTGGACATCGCCAAGCGTCTGCTCGACTACGGCTTCCACGCGCCGACCGTCTACTTCCCGCTCGTCGTCAAAGGCGCGATGCTCATCGAGCCGACCGAGACGGAGACCAAGGAGTCCCTCGACGCCTTCATCGCCGCGCTCGAGGCGATCAGCGCCGAAGCGCACGACGACGCCGACATGGTCAAGCACGCGCCTCACCTGACGGGGCTTCGGCGCCTCGACGAGACGCGAGCCGCCCGCAAGCCGGTGCTCCGTTGGCGGCCCGAAGAAGCCGGGGATGATCCGACGGATTGAATGCGTACCAGGGTCGAGAGGTCTAGAAGTGCAGTGCCGCGCTCTAGGGGGGTACCTTTTCACTCCTACTGACCGTATCTTGGGAACCGTTGATGCCTGATCCCTCTCGAAACGAGTCCTCCCGTACCGGCCTGCGGACCCTCCTGGCGCTGCTGGCCACCGGCTCGATCCTCGGCGTCGCGGCCGTGCCCTCGGCCCAGGTGCCCGCGCCAAGTCCCATGCTCAATGGCACGTGGCAGCTTCAGGGCAGCGTTCAGCAGGCCCGGGGGCAGATCCAAGTCTCCATCAACCGTGCGGTCGCGAGCCTGACCCCCGACATCCAGCGGCTCGCTCGGGCGCGCATCGCCGAGTCGACGACGATCCCCAGCACCATTGAGATTCAAGCCCGGGCAGACCACATCCACCTGGCCTTCGCTGGCGAGGCGCCCCGCACCTTCGAAGGCACGCCGGGCACGTCTCAGAATGTCTACAGCCGAAGCGGTGTGCGGGCTCAGCTCACCCAGACGTACCGCCCCGACGGCGGTATCGAGCAGCGGTTCCGCGCGCTCGACGGCACCCAGTGGAACTTCCTCACGCCTCAGGCCGGCGGAAGGACGCTTCACCTCGACGTGCTCATGCGCAGCCGACGCCTCACCCAGGACGTACGCTTCCGCCTCGTCTTCCAGCGCTCGCGCTGAACGAAACGGCCTGTTCGCTAGACGCCGCCGCGCCTGACCCCGGCGGCGGCCCATCGGCCTGTCGGGTCGCGCGCCCACCCGTCGCCGCTATCCTAGCGCCGTGAACGACTACGACCTGCACCCACGCATGAGCATCGGGGGCGAGAACGTGCCCGGCGCCTCTCGCTTCGACGTCGAGAACCCCGCGACGGAAGAGCGCTGCGGCAGCGCTCCCGAGTGCACACGTGAGGAGCTCGACCGCGCCATGCAAGCGGCGGCCGACGCGTTCGCCGGATGGAGCCGAGCGCCGGATCGCCGCGAGATCCTCACGCGGGCCGCGGGCGCGATCCGAGACCACAAGGACCGCCTGGCGCGGGTGCTCACTCTCGAGCAAGGAAAGCCGCTCGGCGAGGCGCTCGAAGAGATCGGGGGCACCGCCTACTGGCTCAAGGCGACAACCAAGTTCGAGCTGCCCGTCGAGTCGATCGAGGAGAGCGCCAAGCGGCGCATCGAGGTGCGAAGGCGCCCGCTCGGCGTGGTCGGCGCGATCACGCCCTGGAACTACCCGGTCTTGCTCGCGATGTGGAAGATCGCGCCCGCGCTGCTCGCGGGCAACACCGTGGTGCTCAAGCCGTCACCACACACGCCGCTCTCGACCCTCGTCCTCGGCGAGATCCTGCAGGAAGTCTTGCCCCCCGGTGTGCTCAACATCGTGTCGGGGCAGGACGCCCTCGGCGCCTGGATCACCGAGCACCCGGCGACCCGTAAGGTCACCTTCACCGGCTCGGTCGCGACCGGCAAGAAGGTCATGGCCAGCGCCGCCCATGACCTGAAGCGGGTGACGCTGGAGCTCGGGGGAAACGACGCGGCCATCGTGCTCGACGATGTCGACCCAGCCAAGATCGCCGAAGCCCTCTTCTGGGGCGCGTTCGAGAACTCCGGTCAGGTTTGCTCCGCCATCAAGCGCCTCTACGTGCACGAGGCGGTCATCGAGCCCGTCACCCAAGCCATCGCCGCACTGGCCGACGCGACGCCGATGGGCGACGGCATGAAGGAGGGCGTCGAGCTCGGACCGATCAACAACCGGGCTCAGTTCGAGCGGGTCGTCGAGCTCCTCGAGGACGCGAAGCGAGACGGCGCGAAGGTCCGGGCGGGCGGTGAGCGTGTGGGGAGGAAAGGACACTTCCTGGCCGCGACCGTGCTGCGAGGGCTCGGCGAAGAGGCCCGCGTCGTGGCCGAGGAGCAGTTCGGCCCTGTGCTTCCGATCCTCCCGTTCAACCGCGTCGAGGACGTGATCGAGCGAGCCAACGGGACGCCGTTTGGGTTGAGCGGATCGGTCTGGAGCGCAAACGTCGATCGCGCGCTCGAGGTCGGCGAAGCGCTCGAGTGCGGCACGGTCTGGGTCAACCAGCACCTCTCGATCCCGATCCACGCTCCGTTCGGTGGCTTCAAGCACTCGGGCATCGGCCGGGAACACGGGCGCTGGGGCCTCGAGGCGTTCACGGAACCGCAGACGTTCAACGTCGCCCTGGGGTAGCGCCACGACCCAAGAAGCGTCCGGAGTCGGTATCATCGCGGCGTGAGCACGGCGATCGTTCTTTCTGGGGGTGGCGCACGAGGCGCGTATGAGGCTGGCGTCGTCGAGGGCATCGTCGAGGTGCTCGGCAAGAAGCGTCGACGGGCTCCCTTCTCGATCTTCACCGGCACCAGCGTCGGAGCGATCAACGCGGCCTATCTCGCCGCACACGGCGATCTGCCCGACATGAACATCGAAGGACTGCTCGCGCACTGGCGAGGCCTCGAGCTCTCGAAACATGTCTCCCTCGACCCCATTCGCTTTCTCACCGGGGGGCAGTTCCGAGAGCGGCTCGCACGGTGGCGAGAGGGCGGCGACGAGCACTTCGGGCGCTCGCTGCTCGACCCCAAGGCGCTCGAGGAGCTGGTTCGCACGGGGGTGCCCTACGACCGACTCCACCAGAACGTGCGGGACTCCACCGTAGAGGGTCTGGTGGTAGCCGCGCTCGAGATCTCCACGGCTCGGACGAGCCTCTTCGCCGAGATCGCCCCGGACGCGACCTTCTCGCCCTCGCGGGATCCCCGCCGTCTCCAGCGACCGGCGGAGATCGAGGCTCGCCACGTGCTCGCCTCCGCGGCGCTGCCGCTGCTCTTTCCAGCACGAAAGATCGGGCGCCACTACTACTGCGACGGTGGGATCCGCTTCAACACGCCGATCTCTCCGGCCATTCGCTGCGGTGCAGACCGACTCGTGGTCGTCTCTCTTCTGTACCCAAAATCAGACCACGTCGCCGACGACAGCCCAGACGCGTTGAGCAACATCGCCGCGTACCCGAGCCCCGTCTTCCTCCTCGGCAAGGTGCTGAACGCGCTCCTGCTCGACCCGGTCCGCTACGACCTTCAGGTCATGGAGCGCTTCAACCGGCTGATCGGAGCGCTCGAGGACAACCTCTCGCCCGATGAGATGCGCAAGGTGGACGCGGTGCTGACCAAGGCCCGCGGCGCACCCTATCGTCGTCTCGAGACGCTGGTCTTCTCACCCTCGGTCGACATCGGCCAGCTGGCCCATGAACACGCGCGTCAGAGCAGCCCTCGATCGCTGGCCGGACTCATGATCAAGCGGCTCGCGAGCCTGCGTGATCAGATCGAAGCCGACCTCCTCAGCTTCATCCTCTTCGACGGGGAATTCGCGAGTCGGCTCGCACAGCTGGGGCATAATGACGCGGTGCGTCGGTCCGACGAGATCCTGTCCTTCTTTGGGGAGTGACAACAGGTGTTGACGCACCGCCCATCGCGTCCCCGCCAGCGGTGGATAGAGTGCGATACCCCACACCCCAACACGTGAGAATCATTGCAAAAAACAATGAGTCCACATGTTGTGCACAACTTGTGTGCAATCCGTGCGCAGCGCCGGGCCTCCGAGAGGTAGGCTCAGGTATGCTCTAGGCCGACACTTCCGTACCTGAGCCTACTTCGGCGCCGTCCCGTTCCAGCCTCAGCGGAACCAGGTCGTCCTGCATCGTCTGTGCGCGGTCCGGCTCGGCGTAGTCGCTGTGGCAGGTCGCCTTCTCGCCGACCGAGCCGCCCATGCGTCCGCGCGTCTTGCTGGCGAGCTGATGGATCTCATCGGGGCTGAGGTAGCCCCGGGTCTCGAGGGTCGCGCGCTGCTCCGGGCTGAGCGCCGGGCTCTTCTCGACTCGAGCCCGCTGGAAGCCCTCGGCGTTGCCGCTCTCGAGCTCGACGATCTCCTTGCTGATGCGCACCGAGCACCAGTCGTGGCCGCACATGGCGCAGAAGTCCGTGTCCACGTCGAGGTCTTCGTCGTGGAGCGCTCGGGCGAAGTCGCCGTCGAACGCGAGGTCGAAGTGTTTCTCCCAGTTGAGAGCGGCGCGCGCCTTGGTGAGGTCGTCGTCCCAGTCCCGCGTGTGTGGGATGCCGAGCGCGACGTCCGACGCGTGAGCGGCGATCTTGTAGGCGATGCAGCCCTGCTTGACGTCGTCGCGCTTGGGCAGACCGACGTGCTCCTTCGGCGTGACGTAGCAAAGCATGCTCGCGCCGTGGTAGCCGGCCGCCGTGGCCCCGATGCTGCTCGTGATGTGGTCGTAGCCCGGGAAAACGTCCGTCACCAAGGGCCCGAGCACGTAGAACGGAGCGCCGTGGCAGAGCCTGCGCTGGAGCTTCATGTTGTACTCGATCTGGTCGAACGGCACGTGGCCGGGCCCCTCCACCATGACCTGGCAGCCCTTGCGCCAGGCTCGCTCGGTGAGCTCTCCGAGCACCGCGAGCTCCGCGAGCTGTGCACGATCGGTGGCGTCGGCGAGGCCGCCGGGACGCAAGCCGTCTCCGAGGGAGAAGCTCACGTCGTAGGCACGCATCACGTCGCAGATCTTGTCGAAGAGCGTGTACGTCGGGTTCTGCTTCCCGTGCACGAGCATCCACTTGGCGAGCAGTGAGCCGCCGCGGCTCACGATCCCGATCAGGCGCTTCTTCACGTAACCCAGGTGCTCGCGCAGCACGCCGGCGTGGATGGTGAAGTAGTCGACGCCCTG
>Ga0114933_10003698_pt1 | contig 14723 bp, 6 predicted proteins | sample 4SBtaG_FD_89691 | JGI IMG/M metagenome (GOLD analysis project Ga0114933, IMG submission 89691) | Deep subsurface microbial communities from Kolumbo volcano to uncover new lineages of life (NeLLi) - 4SBTROV12_W25 metaG | ecosystem: Environmental > Aquatic > Marine > Volcanic | place: Kolumbo... | reverse complement strand
TCCGCGAGGTGCTCGCGCAGCTGACGCCGGAGGAAGTCAACGAAGACCGCCTCAAGTTCGCTCACAACCTGATCGAGACGGCCGAGGACGACCTCGACAAGCTCGGTCTTCAGCTCGACACGCTCAAGATCCAGAGCGTCTCCGATGACACCGGCTACCTCGACTCGATCGGCCGACCGGCCATCGCGCTGGCGCTGCGCGACGCCGAGAACGCCGAGAACCAGGCAATGCAGGAGACCGCGCAGGTCGAAGCAACCACGAGCCAGGAGGCAGAGGTCTCCAAGGCGCAGGCCCAGCTGATCGTGCAGAAGAAGCAGAACGAGCTCCGGCGCGTTCAGGCTGAGCTCGAAGGCGCGGCCATGGCGGTGGAGCGGGAGGCGGAAGCCGCCGCGAAGACCGCGCGGGCCCAGGCGGAGCTCGAGCTGCAGGAGATTCGAGCGAAGCTCGAGAAGCTCCGGCTCGAGGCCGACGTGGTCATCCCGGCTCAGCTCGACCGTGAGGCGAGGACGATCGCCGCGATCGGCCGAGCCGCGCCGACCAAGGAGAACGGTGCGGCAGCCGTCGAGGTGCTTCGCCTGATGAGCGACGCCTGGAAGGACATGGGTCCGCAGGCCCGTGAGATCTACGTCATTCAACACCTCGAGGACATTGTCGGCACGGTCGTCGACCAGCTCGACAACATCGAGATCGACGAAGTGCAGGTGCTCGACCACGGCGATGGCGCCGGCCTGAGCAGCTACGCAGCGACCTACCCGAAGATGGTCGCGGAGGTCATGAGCGCACTCAAGGAGACCACCGGCGTGGACGTGCCGGGGATCCTTCGAGGGGACACGAACAACAACAAGAGTGGCGCCCCCACGCGTGGCGGCGGCCTCAGCTCGAGGAGGGTCTAATCATGGGTTTCAGTGCAATCTTGGCCCTCGGGGGCATCGCTCTCATCGGCGTCGTCGCGACGATGCTGCTCATCAAGAACGTGCTCTACGTCTGCCAGCCCAATGAAGTGCTGGTGTTCAGTGGGCGCGCTCGAGGAACGCTCGGTTACCGCTTCATCAAGGGCGGTCGGACGATCCGGATCCCGCTGATCGAGACCGTCGATCGCATGGATTTGACCAACATGATCATCGAGCTGCAGGTGCGCGGCGCGTACTGCAAGGGCGGCATCCCGCTGACCGTGCAGGGCGTGGCGAACATCAAGGTGCCCGGTGAGGAGCCCCTCATTCACGCGAGCCTCGAGCGCTTCCTCGGCAAGTCCCGCCCGGAGATCATGAAGGTCGCCCGCGAGACGCTCGAAGGTAACTTGCGCGGGGTGCTGGCGACGCTGACCCCCGAGCAGGTCAACCAAGACAAGGAAGCCTTCGCGGTCAAGCTCACCGAAGAGGCGGAGCACGACCTGACCAACATCGGGCTCGTCCTCGACACCCTCAAGATCCAGAACGTGAGCGACGACGTCGGCTACCTCGACGCCATCGGTCGCATGTACTCGGCCGACATCCGCAAGAAGGCGAAGATCGCCGAGGCGCGGATGAACTCCGAAGCACAGATCCAGAAGTGGTCGAACACGCGGGAGGCGGAGGTCGCGAAGCTGAACGCGCAGATTCAGGTCGCCATCAAGGACAACGAGCGCCGCATCGCGGACGCAGAGACGAAACGAGAGGCGATGATTGCGGAGGAGCAGGCGGAGGTGCAGGCGCAGATCGCGCAGGCCACCGCTGAGATCAGCATGCAGGAGGCCCGCATCGAGCAGGTCACGCGCCGCCTCCGGGCGGACGTGGTCGAGCCGGCGCAAGCAGCCAAGGCGCGAGCCGAGGAGAACGCCAAGGCGGCCGCGGCCGAGATCATCGAGCAGGGTCGCGCCACCGCGAACGTGCTCAGCAACCTGGCCACGACCTACCGCGCCAGCGGCGCGAGCGGTCGCGACGTGCTCTTGATGCAGAAGCTCGTGCCCATGCTCCGCAAGGTGAGCGGCACGATCGGCGACATCAAGGTCGACAAGCTCACCGTGATCGGAAGCGGGGGCGGCGGCGGAGGTGAGGGTGACCTGGCGAGCTCTTTGGTGAAGACCAACGAGCAGATCAAAGCCGCCGTCGGCGTGGACATCCCGAAGCTGATCAGCGGCATCACCGGCGGCGACGGGTCCCCACAGCGGACCAACGTCTAGCCAGCAACGTCCAAGCAACGTCTAGCCAGCGACCTCTGGCCGCGGCGTACCACGACACCGACCCCCGCGAGCCCACCGGCCGCGGGGGTTGTTTCGTTGGACCGCTCCACTTGATCTCGAGACACCGGCGGGCGGGGTCTGCTTCCGCATTCGGCGCCCGCGCCGAACGTGAAAGGCCGAGTGCGGCGAATGGAGACTGCGCAGCCGCAGCCTCGCATCAGGGTCAGCGGCGGCCAGCCCGCTCGGAGAGCACGACCAGGTTCTGTTGGAAGCGCGCATCGAAGCCCTCGAGCATCGCGGCGACGTCGGGTGAAGCGAGGGCCGCTCGGACCTTCCCCGTGCCCTCATCGACGGCCTTGCGCTCCTTACCGGCGAGGCCCGCGATGGGGTCGCCGACGTCGTCGTTCCCCCCGCGTCGGAGGCGACGGAGGGCGGCCAGCGCGGCGCGCGGCAAGCCTTTGACCGACCCCAGCGCGGCCCTCATGGAGGTCTGGAGCAGCTTCATGTCGGCTCCCGCGACCGCGCTCTCGAACGCCTTGCGGATCAGGGTCGCCTCGGCGAGCCGCGCCCCCTTCTCGGCACCCTCGGGCAGACGTCCAGCGCCCAGCGCGGTGTCGAGCGCACGCCCGAGGAGGACCGCCTCGCTCAGGTCGGTGGCGAGGTACTTGACCCCCATCACCCACACCAGGACCTTGCGAAACGGAAAGAGCAACAAACGAATGGGCAAGAGGAGCACGAAGACCAGGCAGCCTTCCATGCACCCGCGCGAGTCCGAGTAGAGCGGAGCGACCGCGCCGCTGCCGAAGGTGCGACCGCGCGCCGAGAGCGTCTGCGAGACCATGAGCGCCAGGGCCCTCTCGCGCAGAATGTCATCGAGAAACGGCACCGGAACGAACCGCGCGACCGACGCGAGCAACCCGCAGATCACGCGGATGTTGAGATCTCGGTCTTCGCTCATCGCCCCCCGACGAACCGCGTCAGCTTGGGATTATTCATGACGTGGCCGATCATCTTGTGGAACCGAGCGCCGAGCATGCGCTTCATTCGCCACATTCCGCGCCCATCCGGCTGCGGGATGATGTAGAGGCGACCAGCCTCGAGCTCGTCGATCGCGATCTTGGCGACCTGCTCCGCGCTCCACTTCGACTCGGTGATCAACTTGCTCGTCTGGTTGCGCAGATGGGGCGTGGACGTCCGTGACGCGAGGTGGATGTTGGTGCGAAAGAAGGTCGGACAGAGCGCGCTCACGCTGACGCCGGTGCCGATCAGCTCGCCCGCCATCGTCTCGCTCAACGACACGACGCCGGCCTTGCTGACGTTGTAGGGAGCCATCGTCGGCGCGGCGAGCAGGCCCGCGGCGGAGGCGACGTTGAGGATCCAGCCCGAGCCCTGCTTCTTCATGCGGGGGGCCAGCGAGTGGCAGCCGTAGATGACACCCCAGAGGTTGATGTCGATCTGCCACTTCCAGTCCTCGAGCGTGACGTCGCCCACCGGACCGGTCACCGCGACGCCGGCGTTGTTCACTCCGATGTCGATGCCGCCGAAGGCCTCATCGGCCAAGGCGGCCTGAGCCTCGACCTGCTCCGCGTCTCGCACGTCGCAGAGGATCGTGCGCACCTCGGCGCCGCGACGCTCGGCCAGATCAGCCGTTTCCTTCAGCCCATCCTCGTCGATGTCGCTGAGCACCAGCCGGCCGCGACGCGACGCGAGCTCGAGCGCGACAGCGCGGCCGAAGCCGCTGGACGCGCCGGTGATGAAAGATCGAGGACGAGAAGGCAGCTTGTTCATGCGGGAGTCTTATCATCTCTGCCATGCAGATCGGGATCTTCGGCGCCGGAGCCATCGGCTCATTCCTCGGTACCCGCTTGAGCGCCTCGGGCCAGGCGGTACGGCTTCTCGCGCGAGCCAATGTGGTGGAGGTCGCCGATGAGCTGCGAGCCACCGATCGAGGCGGGACGACGGTGCACGCCAAGAACCTCACGGCGAGCGAAGACCCCGAGGTCTTGCGCGGGGTCGACATCTGCCTCGTGACGGTGAAGTCTCAGGACACGCCGGAGGTCGCCCGCGCGCTCGCCGAGCTCCTCGGCCCCGAGGCCCTCGTCGTGTCGTTTCAGAACGGCCTCGACAACGCGCGCCGGCTCGGCGCCGCGGTTTCCGGCACCGCGGTGCAGGGCATCGTGACCTACAACGTGTACCGAGAGACGGCCGCGGAAACGCGCCAAGCGACCTCGGGCAAGCTCGTCGTCGGCAAGGCCCCCGGGGCGCGGGCGAAGCTCACGTTCCTGGTCGACGCCCTACGGCAGGCTGGCGAGACCGTCGAAGTCGCTGAGGACATCGACGGCGAGGTCGCCGGAAAGCTCCTGATCAACCTGAACAATGGCGTCTGCGCAGCGACCGGCCTGCGGATCGCTGACTCACTCGGAAACCGGAAGGCCCGCTGGTGTTTCGCGGAGTGCATCGCTGAAGGCAGCCGCGTCTTCGCGCGAGCCGGGATCCGACCGATCAGCCCCTTCGCGCTCCCCCTCCCGATCATCGCCCGCACGCTGAAACTCCCCAACGCGGTCGTGATGCGGGTCGCTCGCGGGCTCGCCTCCGTGGCCCCGACCGCCAAGTCCAGCACGCTTCAGGACCTCGAACGAGGGCGCACCACGGAGATCGCCGACCTGAACGGGGCCATCGTGAGGCTGGCCGGTGATCACAATGTACCTTGCCCCGCCAACCGTACGGTCGTCGACGCGGTTCGGGCCCATGAGGCGTCCGTGCTCGAGAACCTGCCGATCCACTTCGTGAAGCCGGCGGCGCTCAAGGCGAGGATTCGAACGCGCTAGTCAGCGCGCCGCGCGCCGCGGATGCTCGACTCTGAAACATCCCGACGTGCTGGACTCGCAGTGAAACGGCGCCTCCGTGGGGGGACACGCCTCGGTGCATTCCTCGTCCGCGCGGGAGAGGCCGTCTTGGCACGTGGCGTCCGGCCCGTCGGCGTCGCAGACGCGCCGACAGGTCTCGCCGCCCGAGAGCGTCGAGCAGTCTCGCGTGCGGCCGAAGAGCTGGCCGGAGAGCTCCCCGCCCACGGCACGAAACTGTTCCCCCTGTGGGGCGAAGCGGGCGCAGCCCGTCCAGCATCCGCACGCGGCGATGGGCTCACAGAACACGCCGGCTGGCTCCGGCTCCCGGACGAGCTCCCCGACGCCCGTCGTCTGGACCGCCCCGGTGGCCAGTGTCACCTGCTGCCGCACCACGCTGGGCGCCATTTCTCCGCGTAGATCGAAGAAGGTGAGCACCCCGGCTTCGACCGCCGGCGCGCGAACCAGGGCCCACTCGGCTTCGCTCGCGAACTGGCGACCCATCTCTTCGTCGGGCTGGAGCGGCTGGCCGCCCTGCTTGCCCAGGAGAATGTCGAGCGCTCTGCGCGCCTGCTCGTCCGGCGTCAGGCCGTCCCCGAGGCGAGTGAAGAGCGCGGCGCCCGAGATGAGCTGCTCGCCGTCGGTCGAGACACCGACCACGTTGCATCGCGAGAGATCAGCGACCCCGACGAGCGCCACCCGATAGAGCGAGAGTCCGTCGATGGCGTAGCTGTCGAAGGGCGTGATCTCGTTTCCGCCCTGCAGGGCCGAGAGCGCCGACGGCAGATCGTTGTCCACCTCACCGCCGATCTCGTTGCCGCCGCCGCACCCCGCCATGACCAGCAGCGGGAGCAGCCCACAGAGCCGCGCGCGGCAAGGCGTCAGTAGAAGCAGCAGCGGAAACCCGTATTGGGGAAGGCAAACGCGTTGTCACCCACGGTGAAGTCGAAGGTGCAGGTGCGACCGGGCTCGACGTTGTTGTACGCGCCGCCTCGGATCTCGTGCACGCCGCCCGTAGGCGAGGTGTTGGTCCACTCCTTCACGTTGCCGCTCAGGTCGTAGATGGCGCCTGCGCCACCCCAGCTCGCGCGGCATGACCCGAAGGTCGAGGAGCCGGTCGGGTAGACCGCGTCCTGGTCTCCGCTCGCACCGCTGCTGTCGAACTCTTCGCCGTTGCAGGTCAACGGTGAGGAGCTCGAGCAACTCGCGAGATAGCTCCACTCGCAGCTCCCGGAGCTCGCCTGGCAGGCGTTCTCCCAGTCGTTCGAGTCACAGAGTCGCCAGCCGGAGCCTCCCGTGCAGGAGCCGCTGGCGTTGAGTGCGCAGCAGGCGTCGCGAGCCTCCGGCCACGTCACGTTGGTCCAGGGCAGCACGTTCGGCGCGGAGCACGCCCGGTCCTCGACGGCGCCCGGATCACCGGCGGCCGCGTCCGGGCGGGAGGCCTCGTACTGCATGACGCGCACACCGCCGATGTTCACGGTTGGGATCGCGCTCAGCGGGATGTCCTCGTCGGTCATCCCGTCGCAGTCGTCGTCGAGGTTGTTGCAGAGCTCATCCGGCAAGCCAGCGAGCGGCGGAGCCGCGTTGCAGAGCGTGCCCGAGGCGTCCGAAGTGCACTCGATCGTGCCCGTCGTCCGGCACGCGCCGGCGCCGTTACCGCACGTGTTGCCGACCGTCGGGAAGGGGTCGTCGACAATGCCGTTGCAGTCGTTGTCCATCATGTCGCAGCTCACTTCGGACGGCTCGTACGCCCCGCCGTACGTGCAGACCCATCCCATCGCGCCCGTGCAGACCGGCGTGGTCCCAGCGCAGACCCCGTTGGGGTTGCAGAAGGAGGTGGGCGGCGTGAGGCCCATGTCCGTGGTTCCGTCGCAGTCGTCGTCGGCGCCGTTGCAGATCTCGGTGCCCGCAAACGAGCACGCGTACTCACAGCCGTTCGTGTCATCCATGTCGGCGTTGAAAAAGCCGTCGAGGCACCCGAGCAAAGAACAGGTCGAAGCCGAACACCCCGCGACGCCGTCTGTGTACGCGCAGACCGTCCCGCACCCGCCGCAGTTGTTGCGGTCGTTGGCCAAGTCGAAGTTCTCGTCGGTCATGCCGTCGCAGTCGTTGTCGAGCGTGTCGCAGACCTCGATGGTGGGTCCCGTCGCGCCCTGACACTGCAGGGCGCCCCCAAGACACATCTCCATGCCCCCGCTGCACTCCCCGGTCGTGACGCCGCAGGCGCTGCCTCCACCTGGGTTGCCTTCGTCGATGCTTCCGTCGCAGTCGTCGTCGAGGGAGTTGCAGCTCTCCGCCATCGACGGGTCGACCGCGCCGACGCAGTCGAGCGCGCCGCCCGTGCACTGCATGCGCCCGGTCGAGCAGACCCCGAGGTCGGTGCCGCAGGCAGTCCCACCGCCCGGGTTGCCCTCGTCGGTCATCCCGTCGCAGTCCTCGTCCGAGCCGTTGCAGGTCTCTGTCGCGGGCAGCACCGCGCCCATGCAAGCGATCGTGCCGCCGATGCACGCCTCGACGCCGCCTGTACAGTCCCCGACGGCGATGCCGCAGGCGCCCCCGCCGCCAGGGTCACCCTCGTCGATCATGCCGTCGCAGTCATCGTCGGCGAGGTTGCATGTTTCGGTCGCCGGGGTCGCCACCGTGCAGGCGTATTCGCACCCGTTCGCTGGGTTGCCGTCCACGTCGATGAAGTCGGGCTCGCAGTCCCCGAGCACGCACGCGCCGGACACGCAGCTGGCCGCGCCGTGGGCGAACGTACACACGACGCCGCAGGCGCCGCAGTTGTCGACGTCCGTGTCCGTATCCACATCCTCGTCCACGACTCCGTCGCAGTCGTTGTCGCGTAGATCACAGGCCGCGTCGTCGGGGGTCTCGACCAAACAACGGTACTCACATCCGTTGGCCGGGTCGCCGTCCAGATCAAAGCGCCCCACGTCGCAGCTGTCGACTTCGCAGACGCCCGCCGAGCAAGAGGGGAAGGCGCCGGTCGGTGCGCAAAGATCATTGCAGGCGCCGCAGTGCTCGGTGTTGTTCTGGAGGTCGAAGTCCTCGTCGGTCATGCCGTCGCAGTCGTCGTCGAGGCCGTTGCACGCCTCCTCCACGCAAGCGTCGACCCCGCCGTCGTACCCGCCGTCGGCGCCCGCGTCGCGGGGGCCCGCGTCGACGCCGCCAGCATCCACCCCGGCGTCGCCGCCGTCAGCCATGCCGTCGTCACAGTCGAGGCAGAAGGGCTCGACGTCACAGCCGCTGGTCAATGACACGGTGACGGCCACGACGAGCGCGAGCGCGAAAGGGAGCGCCGCCCCCCGCTGACGGCGTACTTCTTTTCCCCCTGCGCCGAGTCGACGTCGACGTCGCCAGGTCACGAAGCCGAAGACGCCGAGGGCCAGCGCCCACGGCATCCCGCCTCTGTTGCGCGCTTCGGTGGGTGCCCCGACGCGGCAGCTGCAACCGCCGGCGGCGAGCACTCGGTCGTGGGGATCATCGCCGGTGCCGGCGTCGAAGCCCCCGGCGTCCACGCCCGCGTCCACGCCGGTGAGGTCTTCGACGCACTCGCCCTCCTCACAGACCGTCATGGCCGGGCAATTCAGGGCGTTGCAGGGATCGGCCACGCAGTTGCCGGTCGACGCTTCGCAGACCTGAGCGGCCGGGCAGCGGATCGCGAGGCACAGGTCTTCGACGCAGTCGCCCGTCGCGGGGGCGCAGATCTCGCCGCCCGGACACGAGCTGTCCGCGCAGAGATCACCCTCGCAGGTGCCCGCCCGACAGACCTCGCCGGCCGCGCAGTCGACGCCCGCACAGATCGCCTCGCACACCCCGTCCCGACAGGCCTCCATGGCGCCACAGGTCACCGTCGTGCACGGGTCGGCGTCACAGACGCCCGTGTCGATGTTGCAGATCTCGCCGCCGCCGCAGCCGAGGCCACGGCAGTTGTTCTCGACACATCGGCCCAGCGGATCTCTGGGGTCACAGACCGTGCCGCCCATGCAGACGACGCCATCGCAGGCGAACGTGCACTCGTTGCTGCGGCAGACACAGTTGGCGACGTCCGTCGAGCCGGGCCCGCAGAGGGTTTCACCCATTCGCTCGACGGTCTCAGCGCCGCACGTGGTGTCGTCGCAGCGCTCGGCGACACAGAAGCACTCCCCCCCGGTCTCCACCGGCGCGCGCCCCGTCGGGCACACAAAGCCGAACTCGCTCATCATGCAAGGCAACGCACACTGACAGTCGACACACGACGACCCAGGCGGGCAAAGCGCGCCGGTGTCCGGCGGCTCATCGGTCATTCCGTCGCAGTCGTTGTCCTCACAGTCACAAGCCTCGCGGCCCGGACCCACCTCGCCCTCGCAGATCAGACGACCCGCGATGCACCGCTCCATGCCAGGCATGCAGAGGCCCTCGGACGAACCACAGGGCCCGCCGAGGCCGAGGCCCTCGTCGATCGTCCCATCGCAATCGTTGTCGAGGTCATCGCAGGCTTCCATCTCGGCGGGGATGCCGCCCTCACAGACGAGACCACCGGCGCGACACACGTTGCGCCCCGGCACACACTCGCCAACGTCGCTGCCGCACGGCGCCCCAACAGGGATGCCGTCGTCGATGACGCCGTCACAGTCGTTGTCGAGGCCGTCGCAGAGCTCCATCGTCGGGCCGGTGCCGCCCATGCAGGTGAGCGTGCCGCTCACGCAGGCGAACGTGCCCGAGGTGCACTCCCCCGTGTCATCACCACAGGCGCCGCCACCTTCGGGGTCGCCTTCGTCGATGCGCGTGTCGCAGTCGTTGTCCAGCCCATCACAGACCTCGGGGCTGGGTCCCGTCTCGCCCACGCAGACGACGCTGCCCATCGAGCAGGTCAGCACGCCGAGCTCACAGGCTCCGACGTCACTCATGCCGCAGGTACCGCCGCCTCCGGGGTTGCCTTCGTCGGTCACCCCGTCGCAGTCGTCGTCGAGGCTGTTGCAGGTCTCCATCGGGTCGGGGCCGGTGCCGCCGCGGCAGACGAGCATGCCGCCCATGCACTCGAGCGTGCCCGCCGTGCAAATACCCAGCGCGGTCCCACAGGCGCCCCCGCCACCGGGGTCGCCTTCGTCGGTCATGCCGTCGCAGTCGTCGTCTTCTCCGTCGCAGAGCTCGGGAGTCATACCGACCGCACCGATGCACATCCCGAACGTGCCAGCCACGCACACTTCGTTGCCGGGCAGGCACTCGCCGGTGGAGTCCCCACACGGGCGACTGAAGCCGTCGATGGTGCCGTCGCAGTCGTTGTCCAGGTTGTCGCAGACCTCCGTCGACGGGCCGACCGAACCGGCGCACGAGCCCCAGGTCCCGGACCCTCCGACGACGCACGTCTCCGTGCCGCCGGTGCACTCTCCGACGTCCGTCCCGCAAGCGCGGGTGACGTCCTCATCGATCGTCATGTCGCAGTCGTTGTCGCGGCCGTCGCAGATCTCCGCCGTCGGCGAGCACCCGGCGCAGATGTCTCCGCCCATGCCGTCCTCATCGATGATGCCGTCGCAGTCGTCGTCGCTGCGGTTGCAGATCTCGGTCGGCGGGGGCGCGCAATCGCCGCAAGCGTTCGCGACGCCCTCGTCGGTGCTGCCGTCGCAGTCGTCGTCGACCGTGTTGCAAGTCTCGGAGGGCACAGGGCCACAGGTGCCGCAGGCGTTCTGAACGCCCTCATCGATGCGGGTGTCGCAGTCGTCGTCGAGCAGGTTGCAGACCTCGGAGAGCAGCGAATCGCGCACGATCGAGGAGAGCCCAGCCGAGAGCGTGACCAGGTCGTCGGCGAAGAACGCCCGGTCCCCGCCGGTGGCGCCCGCGTCGGTTCCACCGGCGATGGCGATGTCGTTGAGCTGCGTGCGAGCCGCGCCGCTGACCGCGAACCCGACCACATACGTGAGGATGCCGGCGCTGCGCAGCGCTGCGGCCGCAGCCTCGGGGTCACCGAGGCAGGTCTCAGCCCCGTCGGTGAGCAGGATGACGCTGTAGGGGCGGCACGCCGAGGCCGAGTCGGCCGCTCGGATCGGGCTGATGTAGTTGCCGACGGAGGTCAGGAGGCCCGCGAGCGGGGTCGGCCCTTCGGGACGGAGCTCACAGTCACCGACACCCGAGGCGACGTTGCAGAAGTTTGCGGTCGTGCGGCTGTTGACGAAGTTCGACTCGGCGTTGTCCAGCCAGCTCAAGATGCCGTAGCTGTTGTCCATGCCCGAGTACGCGCCTCGATCGGGGAAGCCGACGAGCACGTCACCTCCGCTAGCGCCGATCGAACACTGGCCGCCGTAGTTCGTGCAAACGCTCGGGCTCCCGCCGCTATGCCTTCGCAGGGCGGGGCGTCCGCCGCTGCCAGGCCGGCACGCGCCCGGCCAGAGCGAGGGCCAGTCGAATGGGCACGCCCCGGTGGGAATGGCGGTGCCGGTGTTGCACTGCGGGTTCCCATAGGAAGTGACGTAGGGCCCGAGCGCGTTGCACTCGAAGTCGTTCACCTCCAGGCAAGAGATGCCGCTGCCCTGGGTCTGAGGGAACCGCGCGAGCATCCAGTCGACGTCGCCGAACGCGAGCACGGTGTTCGAGACCGCCTGCTTGGCGATCGACATCCGGCTGTCGTTGGGCAGACCGTCACAGTTCGTGTCGATGCCCGCCGTGCAGTTGGTCCCGCACATCTCGCCGCTGCCGCCGGCGGTGCAGTTGGTCAGCACGCCATCGCCGAAGGTCGGGATGCCGTCCAGATCCAGGGCCATGGAGCCGGACGTATCGAAAGCGATCGCGATGCGTGGCGCGATCTGGGCACTGGCGGAGGCGGGCGAGAACGCGGCGACCAGCAATGCCGCGATGAGCCCAAGAGCGGATAATTTCATGAGCGAGCCGAACGCCGATCAAATCACGCGCACTGAATTCGGTCAATGTTGCGGGATCCTTTGCGCAATGGGTGCCGCATCGGAGAGGATTCGACGCGGTGGCGAGTTCGGCAGGCAAGTCAGCACCGATGAACGGTCAGGGGGACAAACCCACGCTCCTGATGGTGGGCACGGGCGACCCGATGGACGCCGCACTGCGGGTCGCGCTCGATCGCCATGGCCTCTTTGTTGAGACGGTCGCGCTCGCGGAGCTGAGGCGATCGGTGCACCTGACAGCGCCGGATCTCTTGCTCCTGGTCGGGGACGCGGCCGACGAGGGCGGCCTCACCGCGCTGAGCGAGCTGGCAGATGACGCGTCCGTCGCGGCCGTTCCGGTGGTCTTGCTCACCAAGGACCAGGCGCTCGAGAGCCGGCTGCGGGCGTTCCGACACGGAGCGATGGCGGTCGTTCCGAGGAGCGCTAGCGCGGACGCGATCGCTCGGAGAGTGGTGCAGCTCGAGGGGGAGCTCTCCGAGCAATTCGAGGAAAAAGCGGGCGAAATCGGCGAGGCCACGTTCGATGAGCTGATCGCGCTCGTAAAAAAAGAGCTGCGCAGCGGCATCCTCTCGGTGCACCAACCAGGCGCTGAAAAGGCGGCGACGCGGGTCGTCTTGGGCGCCGGCCGACCCGTCGCGGCGGCCGTTCAGGAGTTCGTCGACAAACTACGGCCTCACGTGAAGGAGGCGGACCCGATACACTATCAGTTCCACACGAGCACGGGCGGCCCCGTCGGGTTGCTCGAACTCGGATCGACGGCGTCTACGGAAATGGTTGCACTTCCAAACCTGCGAGTGCTGGTGGTCGATGATGACCCGCAGCGCGCAGATACGATCGCGCATGAGCTTCGGCAGCGCGGAGCGCTCGTATTTGTCACCGACACGGCCGGCAGCGGCATCGAACGCGCGCATGGGTTGGACCCACAGGTCGCCATCGTCGATTCGGCCGGCCTTCAGGGGGAGGGCTTCGAGGTCGTCCGCCACATTCGCAAGGACATGCGGTTGCGGTGGGCCTCGATGCTGGTGGCTCCGTGGGATGAGATCTGGCCCAAGGACGCGAGCGCGCCCAATGTGCACGGGCTGGCCACTCGCATCGAGCCATTCCTGACGTCCGAGCGAGAGCTCGCCGATCGTCTGAACGAAGACGGCCCGGTCGACTGGCGACTCGAGGCGATGGGCCCGAGCCGCTTGATGCGGGTGCTCGTCGAGTCGGGCGCCACTTTGCACGTGACGGTGCGGAACCCGAAGGCGCGGGTGGAGGTGGACGTCGCCGAGGGCCTGGTCGTGGGCGCGGTCTCACACCTCGAGGACGGCACAGAGCTCGCCGGCACGCGCTCGCTGGGATCGATGCTCGCCCTCGGCTCCGGGAGAGTGCACATCGAGCACCGCGCAAACCCTGCGGTGGCGAATGTGATGTCACCGGTCGACGAGGCGCTCTCGTCGGCGGCCGACGACCGCGATGGACTGCGCACGTTTGTCTCCTTTGCCGAAGACGAACCGGCTCACGAGGCACAGACCGCCGTCAAAGATCTGGGCAAGCTCGCCCGCACCGGCGAGGCGATCTTGGAAGGCATGCAAGGCACGCCGACCCCCGCCAGCGTGCCGAGCCCCAAGATTCCTTCGCCTCGAAAGAAGATCGCCGTGCCGCCGCCCCGGCCCAAGCGAGCCGTCGGCGGGCCCGTCGCGGCCGGAGAGCGACGCCAGAAGCGCAACGTGCAGCGCAAGAAGACGCTCGCGATGGGGGCGCTGGTGATCCCGCCGCCCGATGCCGACCCGGCGAAGAAGGCCGAGCTGAAGAAGCAGGCCGCTCTGAAAGCCCGGGAGGTGCTCGACGCCCGGGAGGCCGAGAAGGCCAAGAAGGCCGAGGAAACGAAGAAGGCCGAGGAAGCGAAGAAGGCCGAGGAAGCGAAGAAGGCCGAGGAAGCGAAGAAGGCCGAGGAAGCGAAGAAGGCCGAAGCACAGAGAGCGCTCGAGCAGAAGGCCGAGGAGGATCTCCGCCAGCAGGAGCTGAGGAAGATCCGGGAGATCGAGGCGCTCGAGGAGGGCACCAGCTCGGACGAGGCGACGGCGATCATGAACTACGCCGACGCCGGCCTCGATCTACCGATCCGGGGGGCCTCGGCGCCGGCCACCAAGCCGGACGAGTCCTCGGAGGCCCCGACCGTAGTCCCGCCGCCCTCAGAAGAGATGCCGGCGATGCCCGAGATGCCGCGCGCCAGCAAGGTCCGCCGGGCGGAACCGGCGGCTCCGGAGGAGGTGGACGCCTCCGAAGACGAAACGCTGCCCGCGGTGCGCCCCGAGGACCTCGCTCGCGCCGAGGGGCTGGAGTCGTCCGACCTCGAAGATCTCCTGATGAGCGAACCGGGCGTCCTGCCGTCGACGCCCCCTGGCTCGGCTCCGATCAAGATCGGCTCTCTGCCGCCTCCCGCCGCGACGCCTGCAACGCCAGACTCGGCATCGCCGAAGCCCGCCTCGCCGAACCCCGCCACGGCGGCCCCAGCCCCACCCACGCCAGCCGCCTCCGCGCCGACTCCGGCCCCGCAAGCCGCTCCAGCTGCCGCAGCCGCGCCAGCGGCGAGACCCGCGCCCGCCGTCTCTGCCGAGCCGCCGCGGGCTCGACGCAAGGCCAGCCTGGCGCGTTTGGCAGCCAAGGCTTCGGTGGTGGTGGCCGCCCTGGTGCTGCTCGTGGTCATCGCGCTGATCGGATATCGCTACTCGGGCGTGCGCGAGCCCCACGTGGACAGCCTGCTGGCGACCCTCGGCGGACGCGGCGCACCCGTCGCGGACCCCGTCGTCGAAGACCCCGTCGTCGAAGACCCCGTCGTCGAAGACC
>Ga0114933_10003697_pt1 | contig 14730 bp, 12 predicted proteins | sample 4SBtaG_FD_89691 | JGI IMG/M metagenome (GOLD analysis project Ga0114933, IMG submission 89691) | Deep subsurface microbial communities from Kolumbo volcano to uncover new lineages of life (NeLLi) - 4SBTROV12_W25 metaG | ecosystem: Environmental > Aquatic > Marine > Volcanic | place: Kolumbo... | reverse complement strand
GATGAGCCGTCCATGCAGACCGCCTCGTCGAAGCCGACCCACGTCCAGGTGCGGTCTTCGCCCGTCATCGGCTCACCCATCGAGATGGCCTCCGCGGTCGTGCAGTCGAACGCCTCGGGCATCGGCGTGCCGGGCGGGCAGGTCGACATGAAGCCCGCGTCGGTCCCCGGCGGGCCGGCGTCGACCTCGACCGGACCCGCGTCGACCATGGACCCGCTGTCCGTCGTCGATCCGGCGTCGGTGCCTCCGGCCGGAGGCGAGGAGTCACACCCGAGGGCAAAGACGACGAGCAGGAGCGTGGCGTGTTTCATGGCGCGCACCTTAGCGGCAGGAGTCAACGCGTGCACGAGGACGCGACGTCAACTTGGGTTCCTCTTCAGTGAACTTCGTTCACGAATCGGAGGGCGCCCTGAGCCAGGCCGCGAGCGCCTCGCTCGTGAGGCCTCGCTGCTCACCATGGATGGGCTCGAGGGTGCGGCGCGCGACGCGCTCGCCGCTCTCTGCGTCGAGCACGACGAGCGTCGCGATACGGTCCACGCGGTGCTCGGCGATCAGCGCGCGGTGTCGGTCGAAGCGGCCGACCTCGACGTAGACGACGACATATTGCTCCTCGATCACGGTGCGCGCCGGCTCGAGATGACTCAGACGCACCACCTCTCGGCAGTCCTCACACCAGTCTGCGACGAAGTCGAGCAGCACCCGGCGCCCGCTCGAGCCCGCCTGCTCGCGGGCCGCGGCGATCTGCGCCGTGAGCGCCTGCTCGCTCACCGGCGTCCACGGATCAGCCTCTAGCCCGGAAGGAGCGCGGCTCGGCTCGGCCTCGCCGCAGCCGCCCGCGGTGAGCGCGATCACCGCGCCGAGGAGCAAGAAACGCGGCACTCGTAAGGTCATCGTAAGGACTCGCTGGAAGGGGTGTCGAGGCGCCCTGTCACGTCTGCGAACGCCCTCTGACAGGGAGGGCCGTCAGCATAGCCGTAGTAGTGAACGGCGCCCGGCCGCAGCGCGAGCAAGGTCGCCGAGCACGTTCCATAGATCGGGGTGTGCACGCAGATCGACTGCAGCGCCTGCAAGACTTCGTGGGTGAAGATGGATCCCTCGGGCGGCGCCGGGATCTGCGCGAGCGGCGGCACGTCGTGGTCGCCGAGCGCGCGGCGGAGCTCCGTCGCCTGCTCTGCCCAGGGCCGGTCCTGACAAGCCTCGGCGAACCCGCGCGCTCGCTCGGCCTTGGGGAAGTCAGGTGAGTCCATGCGGTCGTTCGGGAGCACCCACACACCATCGCGCAGTGCCTCGACCTCGACGCTCGCGCGGTCCGACCGAGCGTAGGCGACGTGCAGGTTCGTGGCGTCCCCGTAGAGCAGGTTGAAGCCGTTGTATTCGCGCGCGTCCAGCGTGCCCAAGAAGGCGTCGATCTCGGCGACCCCACGGTGCGCGAGCGCGCGCATGACAACGTCGCCGCGGGACGCCCGTGACTCGTCGGCGCCGCTATGCTGACGCTGGTTCGTGAGCGCGACGAAGATCCCCAGCGCGTTGGCGCCCATCCAGGTCCCGCCCTTGACGAGGTCCACCCCGGCCAGGATGGGTGGACTCTGCTCGTCTGTGCCTGGCAGCCGGCGCGGTGGGGCGCTCGCGCGAGCGTAGAACTCATCGCGGTTGGCGCCCACGACGAGCGGGAGCTGCGCGCCGGCTCGCTTGATGGCGACGATCGTGCACATCTCAGATGACCGCCAGCGCGAGCCGCTCGTCGATCGTCAGCAAGCGCGGGTGCCCGTACCCGAAGTGCTCGCGCCAGTCCTGCGGCCCGGTGTCCCGCTCGAGCGTCCAGCCGGTCTCGTCGAGCAGCGCGCGCATCGCCTCGGGCAGCAGCAGCCCGTGCAACGGCTCACCCAGCCAGCGAAACCCGAGGTACACGGCCTTCGAGAGCTTCGTGCGCCAGAACGGATCGTCCTCCGTCGCGTAGGTGACCGCCAGCGTGCTGCCCGGCGCCGATCGCGCGGCCAAGGTGAGCAAGGTCTGCCGCGACGCCTCGATCGGCAGGTACGGCATGACGCCTTCCCAGAGCCAGAGGGTGGAGGCGCTTTCGTCGTGGCCCTCGGCCGCCAGCCGCTCGCCGAGATCCTCTCGCATGAAGTCGACCGACACGAACCGGAGGTCTGTCGCGACGGGGTCCAGGCCGGCGACACGCCCGCGCTTGTACCGCTGCGTCGCCGGGTGATCGACCTCGTAGACGGTGCGGTCTGCCAGCTCCGGCAGGCGCCAGGCACGCGCGTCGAGACCAGCGCCGAGGATGACGACCTGAGAGACGCCGCAGAGGCAAGCCTCGCGGACCGCTCGGTCCAGGGCGGCGGTTCTCAGCGCGATGTGATCGACAAAGCCGAGGGAGCCCAAGCGGAGGAGCCAAGAAACGCCCGACGTGCGAGCCGCCAGAGGGGTCAGCCCGTCGAGCACGCCGCCGAGCAACGGAGCGACCACGCGGGCCGCAAACGGATCGCGCGCGGGCGCGGCGCTCCGCGAGGGGAGCGTCGCGACGCCGCGCGCGACGGCGACCATGATGGCGGTTCGACTCGGGGAATCCTCGATCATCCCCCGAGGGTTAGCACGACCTTCAGCCGCCGGGCGCCGTGCAGGCGCCGCCCGAGGGATACGTGTCCTGGCCGGCCATGTTGGCGATGCACTCGTTGTCGTAGGTCATGCCATCACAAGCGCAGTGCGGGTCGATCTCGAAGGTGCAGGCGGTCGGGCGGGGCCGGCAGACGCCTTGCTCATCGAAGCCGCCGCAGCGGTGGCCGCTCGGGCCTGCGTCGTCGGGGAAGTCACACCACTCGTCGGCGTTGCACGTCGCGCCGGCAAGACCGCCACATGCTCGGACCCCGCCGCAGGACGCGTGATCCCGCAGGCACGCTTCGAGCGAGGTGAGCCCCGCGCAGTCCGAACCCGTGCACTCACACGCGGAGAGCGCCTGACACGCGCCGCCGTCCCAGTAGTAGCCGAGCACGACCTCACAGCCGCCGACGCCGCGCACGTCGTCGGGCACGCAGAAGGAGAGCTCGCATTCGCCCTCGTGGGACACGACGGCCCCGGCAATGTTGGCCGCCGTGGCGCAGTCGTAGGTGACGCCGTCACAGCCACAGACCTGCGCGGCGGTGGGGCCGCAGCCGACCGGCCCGGGGATGCGTTCGCAGGTCCCGGTGCCGGAGCAGACGCCCTCGGGCCGCGAGCAGAACTCGAACATGCCGCACTCGGCGTTGGTCGTGCACGTCGGGGTCCCCGAGCAATGCAGATGAGCCGCCTCGCAGGCCGCCGGTTCGGTCCAGCCGCTGCCGCAGTCGGCGCCCACACAGGAACAGCCGCTCTGCGAGACGCAGGCCGTCCCGTTCCAGAAGATACCGAGCTCCGCGTCACACGGACCCTCGCCGACGGCTTCCTGCGCGTCGCAAGAGTGACAGCCGCCGTGGGCGCTCTCACACTGCACGTCGGTGTCGTAGACCGAGCCACAGTCCGCGCCCACGCACGAACAGCCACCGATGACCGTGCAGGCGGTGCCATCCCACACGACGCCGATGATCGCCGCACAGGGGCCATCACCGCGGGCGTCCTGCGCGGCACACATGGGCGGCGGGGTCTCGCACTCTCCGATGCGCGCGACCACGACGCCGGCCGTCATCGCCCCGCAGCCGTTGCCGTAGGTCATTCCATCACAGCCACAGACCGGGGCGTACTCCTCTGTGCACTCGCCAGGGCCGCGCGGCACACAGGTGCCGTCCGGGGTGCCGTCGGGGCAGTGCGAGAGAGCACAATAGTCGGTCGCGCCGCAGTCGCTGTTGTCAGCGCACTCGGTGGTGCACGCGATGGCGGTACAGCCTTGACCGGGCTCGGTACAGACGCCGCAGGAGGCGTTGCAGCAGACCTGGCCGACCGCACAGGTGTTGGGGCCACACGCGACGCCGGTGCTTCCGTCTGCCCCGGCGCCCGCATCGGAGCTGCCCCCGTCGTTGTCGCCGACGTGCACGCGCTGGCAGCCCGTCAACGGGACGGCGGCGGCCAGCAGGATCAAAGAGGTTAAGAGTGCCCTCGAGAAAGTCATGACCCGTCTGTGGCCAGGCCTCTCGCGTTCCGTCACGGAAAACTCACGCGCCGCACTTCTCGCGGCGGCAGGCCCCTGCACCCGGTGGTCGAGACCCTCTCTCGCTCGCTCCCGTCGGCGCGCAGACGCCGCACGGCGCCGAGCTCCGCGTCCGGAAGGAGCAGGAGGTCATGCGCGGCGTCATACACGCCATCGCCAATACTGAACGGGGTGGACTCGAAGAGCACCGAGGCCGTCCCGTCGATGAGCATCACCCGGTCCATGACGTCGGTCACCCCGTCGCCGAAGTCGGTGTCCGCCCAGGCGACGGTGAGCCAGCGGGAGGCAGAGATCGCGACGGTCGGGCCGCTCGGCACGGGCTCGGTAGCGTGCTCGGCGGCACGCCAGCCGGCGACCTCGATCAGCTCGCCTGCCGGGCCGAGGCGCAACGACACGACGCCCGAGCCGGCCCGCCGGACCGACTCTTCAGCGAAGGTCGAGCCGCTGCAGGTGACGACGACGACGTCGGGTTCGCCATCGACGGCGTCCAGCTCGGCGCAGTGCTCCAGGCCCTCGAACGGATGAATCGACACGGAACGGGAGAGCGGCTCCACCAACGCCACCGCGCCAGGTCCGGTGCGCATGAAGTCGGCCGAGAGGCGCGCGAGGCCCACCACGACCCGACGCACGCCCGAGTCGCTCTGAAGTCGGACCATCCGGGTGGGGCGGGCGAAGATCTCGTCCCCGTCGACCTCGACGTTGGCGACGCCCAGATCGATGCGCGAAGCGACCCGCCCTCCTTCGAGGACCGCGATGTCGTTTCCACGCTCGAGCGCGTGGGTCTCGACGCCCGCGTTCACGCTGTACCGGCTCACCCAAACGCCGCCATCCATCGGCAAGACATCATGCGGGTTCGCAGTGAACGTGGAGCCCACGTCGACCTGGGAGCGCACCGGCTCCGCCGCACACGTGTCGAGGATCGAGACGACGTCTGTACCGAACCTGTCGATCAACGCGAGCGTGCACGGCGCATGGGGAGCCAGGGGCAACGAGACGTCACCGCTCAGCGCCGTCACGATCCCTGGGCGCGTGGTGCCCGAGTCGAGCCACGCGTCGGTGATCAGAGAGCCATCGGCGTCCAGCAGCCCGATCGCGCTCGAGGCGTAGTCGCTCGACACAAAAGCGAAGGCTGGGGAGCCGTCGAGCGGTTGAAGTTCGGCGGTGGTGCATTGCTCTGGAGCGCTGCACGATGCGCAGACGAGGAGCGCGACGAGCCCGAGCCGAGGGCTCACGACGCGTCCACGTAACGTGCAGCGACACCGTCGACATCAGGCCCGTTGCTGACCCCATCCCGGGGAAAAGGCTCACCCGTGTCGGGGTTGTCGTGGTCGTGTGCGGGGCTCAGCCGAAGGTAGACGAACCCCGTGCGGCGGATGCGTCCGGCCTCACCCTCCGGCGAGAGGGAGTCGAGGTCGAAGTGATCTCCCCCAGCGGCGGCCGCGTCGAAAGGGTCGACCGGGTTGCTCTCCGCGTGCAGACGGACCGGGGTCACGCCGGCGAAGCCGACCCAGGCGGACGTGAGGGGCGCGTACGTGTGCTCGTCCGCGGCCACGTAGTCGTGCGGGAGGGCGACCCAGGTCGACGCGTCGATGGAGACCTCGACCACGATCGGGTCCATGAACGTCGAACCCGCGCCGTAGTGGAACGCGTTCTCGAAGACAGCGAAGTCGACCCCGGGGCCGTTCCGCACCCGCCGGCCGCCCCAGCTCAGCACGAGGTGCTCGCCGTAGCCGATGGAGAACACGTCCGTACCGCCGCCCTCGTCGCCCGCGCCGCGCACGCCGTTGGTCGCGGCCGCCGGGTCGCCGAAGGGGCCCGGGCCCGCGCCGGGCGCCTCCTCGACGTCCGCCGCGGTCGCCGGAGCCGTCGCGATCGGGCCTCCGTCCGCGGGCTCGATGACACCGGCGTCCAGGACCTGAGCGTCAGGGAACTGAGCGTCAGGGAACTGAGCGTCGGGGGCCTGCGCATCCAGGGGTGAGGCGGCATCCCCGACGCCCGCGTCCACCGCGGACGTGCCATCACAGGCGGTGATCAGGAGGCTGGCCAGCGCTAGCGCGCCGAACCGTTGCAGCCACGTTGGGTACGGCTGCCTCGGCGCCGTCACACATCTGTCGAACTCGAAAAGCAACATCTCGGAGCCTCCCCACGGGGTCCCGAAAACCACTGCGCTCGATAGGAAACGCAGCGCTCATGGCAGGTCTTCGGACTCGCGAACACGCCTCTGTCGAGACACCTACTGGTCGCCGCTTCCCAGGCTCTTCGAGCCCAGTGCGTATTGACGACGGTCGCTTTCGCTCACCGCTGCGGGGCAGCTCCGGATTCTCACCGGATTCCCTCTTCACCGCCGTGACGAGCACGGCGGAACCACGAACCCAACGAGCGTGGGCCTCCGCCGAGCTGAATGCAATGCGACCCCCCCACAACAGACCTCACGTGTATCGATTGAGCCTTCTCCCTCTCGCCGCGTGTCTGCTCCTCGCCTGCGGCGCCCCAGCAACATCATCAGCGCCATCGTCGACCGCCGTGAGCGCGTCGTCCGGCGACTCCCCGGAGTGGTCCAACTCCCTGCTCCGCAGACTCGACCCAGACCTTCGCTCGCACGTGCGGCGCGGCACCACCGACCGCCTCGCCATCAAGGTCTACTTCCGAGACGCCCCCAGCGAAGACGAGCTTTCTTCCCTCTTGCTCTCGCGGGTCGGTCGACAAGTCATCGGCCAGGTCCGCCTCGCTACCCTGCACCGCATCGCGGCTCGGAGCGACGTCGATCGCATCGAGTCGATCCACGACGCCGGCTACTGATCCGCACGTTTCGCGCTATGGCGCAGCGTGCGCCTCCCGCTCCCGTGCACGCTCCTGGCCGCGCTCTTGGCCTCGCCCACCGGGCTCTGCCACGCGCAGGATGAAGACGAGCTCGGCGTCACCGCCCAGATCGAGCGTCCGATGGCGCGCACCGGCGGGGACGATCCGACCGCGAGCGCCACCGAGATCGACGCCCGCAACCGGCCCACGCCGCTCGACTCGCTCGCCGACGCGCTCCTCGAGGCCCCGGGCGCTCGGCCCCTTCGAACCGGCGGGGTCGGCAGCCCGGCGACCGTCTCGTTGCGAGGCAGCAACGCGGACCAGGTCGAGGTGCTCTTCGGCGACATCCCGCTCGCGAGCGCCGACGGCAGCTCGTTTGATCTCACGTCCATCCCGCTCTGGGCGCTCGAGCGGGTCGAGGTCTATCGAGGCGGCGCCCCCACGTGGCTCGCTCGCTCGGGCATCGGCGGTCTCGTCCGCCTGGTTCCGCGCGCGCCAGCGCGCTCCGCTGGCTTCAGCGCGACTGGCGCAGTGGGCTCCTTCGGGCTCGGTCACGCCAGACTCGCGCAGGCCGCGTCCGTAGACGACGTGGAGTGGATGGTCTCGGCTGGGGCCACGACCGCACAAAACGATTTTCCATTCCTCGCCGACGTCACACTTCTCGACGGGAGCGACGACGCGGTGGAGCGGACGCGCGCCAATGCCTGGACCACGCAGGGCGCGGGCTTTGCGCACCTGCGCATCCGGGCCGGCGACGGGCACCTGAGCGCGCTGGTCCTCGGGCGCGGAAGAGTGGGCGGTGTGCCTGGGCGAGCCGCGCAACCGACGAGCGAGTCGCGCCGAACCGAGGGCGAGCTCATCGGCGGCGTGGCCTGGTCGATCACGGACAACGGTGAGCCCGCCGCCGAGGCGGACTGGCGATTCGCCGCTTCGGCGTCCGTCGGCGTGCGCGAGCGCTCGCTCTTCGATCCCCTCTCCGAGATCGGGCTCGTTCCCGTGGACGCCACCGACCTCGCGGTCCGGGCGACCGCGCGCGCAGCAGCGGCCGGGCGGGCGCTTCCGTGGCTGGAGCTGACCGGCGTTGCCCTCTACGTGCACGAAACGCTCGCGCCCACGGACCGGCTCGCCCGAACGCCGAACCGCGAGAGCGGCCGTGACGAAGGCAACTTCGGGTTCGAGGCGCGGCTCTTCGGGCGCGCCGACGACGTGCGACTCGAGCTTCGCCCGTCGGTCCGGGTCGCGCTCGTCGACGCGAGGCTCCACGACCTCAGGCCGGGGCTCGGAGGCGCCTCGACCGACGCCTTCACCGCCGCACCCACTTTTCGAATCGGGGCAGCGCTAGAACCGATCGCTGGCGTCACGATCGCCGCCAGCGCGTCCTCGGCGACCCGCGTGCCCAACCAGGTGGAGCTCTTCGGCGACCGCAGCTTCCTCGTCGGGGTGGCCTCGCTCAGACCCGAACGCGCGGAGACCTTCGACGTGGGCCTCGTGGTCGCTGGCCGCGAGGCGACGGTGCGTGGTCGAGCGGAGCTGCGCGGCTTCGTCACACTCGCGAGCGACTTGATTCGATACCGCCGCTATAGCCTCTTCCAGGCCATCCCCGAGAACGTAGGCTCCGCCACGCTGGCGGGCGCGGAGCTCGGTCTGCGCGGCTCCATCACGCGCCACTTCTCCCTGAGCAGCGCGTGGACCTTGCTCGGCACCTGGAGCCCGAACGCGGGCCGAGACCGTCAGCTGCCTTTGCGACCCTGGCTCACGGGGTACGTTCGGCCCGAGGTCCGCGCGTACGGGGTCGGTCCGCTGGACCGGGTCGGCGTCTTCGCGGACCTCGTGTACGTCTCAGAGAGCTTCTGGGACCCGGCCAACACCGCGTCGATTCCCGCCCGCAGCCGGGTCGGACTGGGCGTCTCCATGGCGGTGTGGGAGGAGCGGCTGCAGGTGCAACTTACCTTACGAGACATCTTCGACCAGCGAGGCTTCGATCTCCTCGGCTTCCCGCTCCCGGGACGCTCGCTCGCGGTCAGCTTGGCGCTGCGTTCGGACTGATGTTCGGTGGACCGCGGAACAACCGGGCCACCTTTCTACGTCTGAAACTTTGCACAAACCGCCAACGTACCCAGAAATAGAGGAGAACTGATGCGCTCCACGTTGATCTCCCGGCTGGGCACCGCCAGCTCGAATCTCTCCCTGACCCTCCTGGTCATCGCCTGCGCGGGCGCCTCCAGCCAGGGCGGCTCGGCCGACCCAAGCGACCCCACCCAGGTCAGCGAGACCGCAGACTCGTCGGCGCCCATCTCGAACGAGGCGCCTCGGCCCGAGGCCGAGCCCGAGCCCGAGCCGGGCGATATCCCGCATTGGGCGGGCGGCGAAGCCCAGACCCCGGTCACCGAGGCGACCGCGCGCCGACGCGGGCTCACCCTCCTCGACCTCGGTGACGCGTACGCGCCGACGATCTTCACTGAAGACGAGTCACTCGGGCCGCGCGGTCGTCAGCCCTATCGCTCCCAGTTCGTTCGGCTGGCCAACGAAGAGCTGCGCAGCATGCGGCGAGACCCCACCGAGCGATACCTGGAGCTCTTCGGCATCTCCCCGACCTTGAACGTCATTCGGGAGCGCCTCGCGGACGAGGAGCGCCACCGGTGCCACGACGCCGTCGAGGACGCTGCGATCGGTGAGATCTCGCGCGCCCTGCGCCCCGGGGCAGACCCGACGGCGCAACGACGGCGCGTCGTCTCGGTCCGGGTCTTGAGGCGACGCCTCGAAGGTGTGGCGACGCGGCGCGGGCTGGCGTCGATCGACGAGCTGGCCGATGGCGGCAACTCACGCGAGGCCCGCGAATACCGCCGGCTCCAGCGCATCGAGCCCATCGTGCAGGGGATCCGCGCCGTCCAGGCCCACCTGCGCTGTGAAGGCACGCTGCACCGGCGAGCCCGCGACGGAGTGCTGGACGCCTGGACGGGTCGTGCGCTGCGCGTCTGGCAGTCGCGTCACATGATCATCAGCCTCGCGAGCCGACTCGACGAAGCGACTCGGGCGTCGATGGTGATGGACAGCCGCGAGCTCGATTTTCTGACCCTGCTGCGGGCGCTGAGGGAGCGTGTGGTCGACGCCACCGGCGTGCTCGAGGACGGCTCGACGAGCAACCAGTGGGGCACCGTCTTGGGTCGCCAGCTGAACATCGACGATGAGTTCCGCTGGATGAACCGGGTCGATCCGCTGGCCAACGGCACCCCGGATCTGGTCTCCCAGGAGACCGAGGCCGCCGCCAGCGCGCTCGGTTGGACTGACCCGGCCGCGGCCCTGGCGTGGATGAACGAAAACGCGGCCGATCGACAAGACGAGCGTGTCGTGGCGCTGCCACTGCCGCCGCCGCCGCCATACCACTCCGACCACATGGACCTGCACGTCGAGATCGACCGTGGAGACGTGTATTACGCGTTCCCGTTCACCGCAGAGGGACGACCGCGCGGCCGCCGCGTAGTGCACCGACCGATCACGACGATCTTCGTGCGGCACGAGGGGCGCGACATCCCGCTCGTGCGCTGGAACACCACGATCGGCGGATGGCAGCCAGAGATCAACCCGGCCGGCGGCGTAGGCATGCGATACAAGGAGTCCGACGTCGGGGCCCGCGTGTGGCGAGACGTGATCGCTGGGCCCGCGTGGCTGCCGCCCCCGAACACCCCCGACGACGAGCTCGTCCGACGGAGGAACGGGGAGTGGGTGCCCAACAACGACATCACCGGACCGGGCTATGACAGCGCCTACGGCATGACCATGGTCATCCACCACCAGGTCCAGGGTGAGGGGGAGGACGAGCGCTGGACCGACAACGGGATCCGGAGTCACGGCTCGGTCAGTTACCGCTCGATCTTGCGCGGATACAGCCACGGGTGTCACCGCCTCTTCAACCACCTCGCCGTCCGGATGAGCGGATTCCTCCTCAATCACAGGACCCACACCGTCCAGGGCAGAATCCCTGCCTCCTTGCGCCGCGAGCTGCACCCGGACCCCGAGAACGCCGAAGAGGTGGTCGTTCTCGAGATTTCGACCCGCGGGTTCCGCTTCGAGCTCGATCCGCCCGTGCCGGTCAACGTCAGCCGCGGCAACGTGCGCGGGGGCGAGCAGCGTCCGCTCCTGGGCTTCTACCCCTTGCCCGAGGAGCTCCAGGAGCAGGCTCGAGCCGAGGCCGAGGCCGCGCCAGGACCGACCGGCGAGTAGCGATGTAAGGCGGATCAAAGTTCGTTCCGGCGCGAAGCGGCCGAGCCTGATAGACTCGCATGCCCCAGTTCGCGATTTCGGTGATGAGCGGAACGAGCTACCCCCCCAACCCGACCGCGCTCTCCAGACTCGCAGACATGTTCCGCGGGGCGATGGGCCAGCTCGGGGTGAAGCCTGAGTCGGCCGACCTGGAGCGGTGGGCGGTCGTGATCCACTCCAGCATGAGCGGGCGGGGCCGGAGCTACCACACCGTCGACCACGTCTTTCAGGTCAACGGCGACAACGACGCGATCGGCACGCTGGCGATCCTCTTCCACGACACCGTCTACTGCGAGGTCGACGGCGGCCTGCCCCGTGCGCTGGTCCCGGTGCTCGGGGACGCGCTCTACGTCAAAGGCGATCACGTCGAGCTCGGCGAATTCGACCCTTCCCGCGGGGTGCTGCGTGCGCTCGTCACGCGAATCTTCGGGTTCGAGCCCGGACAGCGGGTGACGTTTCGCTCCGGCCTCAACGAGCTCGCCTCTGCTCTCCTCGCTGCGCGCACCCTCCGCTCGCACCTCGATCTGCGCACACTCGCCGAGGTCGTGACGTGTATCGAGGCGACCATCCCGTTCCGAGATCAGAACGCCGAGGAGCTGCTCGCGGCGCGGCTCGCCGAGGCCGATCGTGAGCATTCGTTGGGACTTGGCGCCGAAGGCGTCGAGCGAGCGGTCAGCCGGGCCGTCGAGGTCGCCAACCGTGACGTGGCCAACTTTGCCTATGAGGACCCCGCGTCCTTCTTGAGTCACACCTGGGAGATTCTCCCCGAGACGAACCCAACCCTGCGCGCCCCGGCCTACACGCTCGGGGAGTACAGGCTCGCGATGTCGAAGATGCAGGGTTTCCTCGGGAGCCTCGAAGCGACCCGGGTCTTCCGCGTGTTCCGCGACACGCCCAACGGACCGGACCTCGCCAGCTTGCACCGCCGGGCGACCACCAATCTCCAGCGCGGCGTTCGGTACCTACGTCAGAAGGTGCTCGCGGCCCGCCTGCTCGAGAGCCTGGCTCAGCTGACCGGCGGGGACGCGCCCGTCTCGCTCTTCATGGGGGATCTGCCCGCGGACTCCCGAAGCCGACGGCTGGAGGACATGCTCAGCGACGCGCCGGAGCTGGCCGAAGACGTCGACCCCTCGGTCTACCGCCTGCTCCTCGAGGGGCGCGAGAAGGAGTCGGGCTTCGACCTCCGACACTCCCCGCTCGCATCCCGACTCTACGCTCACCTCGGCGATGCAAGATCGGACGAGGTGCTCGCACAAGAAGACGGGTGGGCGCTGCTCGAGGCGCTGCCTCAGGCGATCGTCGTCTCAGTGACGAGGGCGACCGCGTCCCTGGCCACGACGCGAGAGCAGAAGTTGCTGAAGATCGCCAGCCGGCTCGCTCAGAGCGACGACGCGTAGGCGTCTTCCGAGAAGCCGACCAGCACCACCGAGCCTGCCTGCAAGATCGGACGCTTGATCAGCTTGCCGTCCGCCGCCAACGCGGCGAGGGACTCGGCCTCACCCATCGTCTTCAGCTTGTCCTTGAACCCGCCGTTGCGATAGCTCTGGCCGGACGTGTTGAAGAGCTTGCGGAGCGGCAACCCCGAACTCTCCCAGAGCTGCGAGAGCTCATCGGCAGTGGGCGGGGCCTTCACGATGTCGATGAGCTGGACTTCGACATCGTTGGCCTCGAGCCACTTGCGAGCCTTCCGGCAGGTCGAGCAGTTCGGGTAGTGGTAGAGCGTGGCCTTCGTCATGCGTGCACCCCAGGGGTCTCGATGCCGGTCTCCGGTCCTCGTTCGCCGTGCTCCTCGATCTCTTTGCGCGAGCTCTCGTGCAGGCGCGACCACATCCAGAGGCTCAGCTTCGGTGAGAGACGATCGATGTACCACGCCGCCTTCCACCACCGGGGCACGATGATGTAGGGCTCGTTCTTGGCCACGTCCTCGAGGACAAGTCGCGCAAAGTCGTCGACGTCCATGGGACGCAGCCTGTCCCAGAGCTTCTTCATCCGCTCGTCCGAGAGCCGCCGCCCGACTTTGCGACCGTAGCGGCCCCCGGTCAGGATCGGCGTGCGGATGACGCCTGGGCAGAGGGCGGAGACGCGCACACCAAAACGGGCCGCCTCGATGCGCAGAGCTTTGCTCAACCCGACGACGGCGTGTTTGCTCGCGGTGTAGCTGCCAGCGCCTGCTGCCGGCATGAGACCCGCCATCGACGCTGTGTTGATGATGTGCCCCGAGCCTTGCGCTCGCATGATCGGGTAGACCGCTTGCACACCGTAGGCGACGCCGCGCACGTTGACGTCGAGCACGTCGTCCCACGCTGCTCGGTCGTACTCGCTCACCTCTCCGCCAACGCCAATGCCCGCGTTGTTGAAGAGGTAGTCGAGGCTGCCGTGCCGCCGGCTGACATCCTTGGCGAGCGCAACGAACGCGGACGCGTCCCGCACATCCAGTTCGCGGGCCTCGGCACGGCCGCCACGGGCCGTGATCGCCGCCGCTACCTCCTTCGCCAGCTCGATCTGACGGTCGGCGAGCACCACGACCGCGCCCTGCGCCGCCATCGCCTCACCGATCGCCCGCCCGATGCCCGACGCGCCCCCTGTGATCAGTACCGTGTCTGCGTGCATGCGGGCTCTATAGCCCGGCTGCTACTCTGAAGCGATGGCAGAGGTCTGGCAGTGGCTCGAGGAGCGCGGTGCACATCGCGATGTGGTCACGTGGGCACGGCCTTTCGGCGAGCGCTGGGAGGAGGCATGGAACACGTGCCCGCGGGGTGACTGGCTGCTCGGGATCGCCGCCCGCGCTGGGATCGAGCGCAAGCTGATCGTCTCGGCCGCGTGCGCCTGTGCCCGCTTCGCCTTCGACTACCTGCCCGAGAGCGAGACGCGGCCGGGTGCCGCCGTCGATGCCGTCGAGCGCTGGCTCGACGGCGCTGACGAGCCCGAACTCCGAGAGGCGATGCAGACGTCGGCGGAGGCCGCGATCGACGACGCGCCCGATCCCTCGGTCGCCGCCGCCGCGATGGCCGGGCTCGCTTGTTTGCGCGCCATCGACACGCCGGAGGAGGCGGCCCTCGTCGTAACGAGCGCGGTTCAAGCCGCCCTGCTCGACGTGGGCGACTGCGCGATGATGAGCGCCGTCGGGTACGCGCAGTCGACGTGCGCGGACCTCACGCGCGAGCGAATCAGCTTCGCTAATGTGAAAGACTTCCTGCACAACTGACCTGCGCCGAAGAGGGTTGGACGCAGCTCCCGCCAATCTATTCAATGGCCACTTGACGCTAGTATAGAAGCGCCAGCGTGCCATCCTGGGCCAGGCCCGCCGATGCGCGACAGCAGCGCCGAGTGCGCTCTTCTGCGGCGAGTGATATCCAGCGAGCGGACGCGTGTGGCCCAGCCCGTGCAGGTCGACTCCGAGCATGCGGATCTTGCTCGCTCTGGTCTTCGGCGCCGTCCTCAGTTTTTCCCCGAGCGTGTATGCGGCTCCGAGCGAGGGGCCGAGCGGAAATGAGCTCGAGCGTGAGGGTGGTGGTGGGGCGGGTGGGTCGGAGTCCGAGTCGGAGTCCGAG
>Ga0114933_10003696_pt1 | contig 14751 bp, 11 predicted proteins | sample 4SBtaG_FD_89691 | JGI IMG/M metagenome (GOLD analysis project Ga0114933, IMG submission 89691) | Deep subsurface microbial communities from Kolumbo volcano to uncover new lineages of life (NeLLi) - 4SBTROV12_W25 metaG | ecosystem: Environmental > Aquatic > Marine > Volcanic | place: Kolumbo... | reverse complement strand
TATGGATCCGCTGGCAGTCTGGCTCGCGTCAGGGCAGTCGGATGCGGCGAATGGGTGCCGATTTGTAGGGAAACTATGGAATCCGAAACTCGATCCTGATGAAGCGGCTGAGGGTGCTCGCGAGGAACCGGTCTTTATGGAACAGCAAGAACCAGCGTCAATTTGAAAATTGTGCTACGGGAGCCCGAGTACCCGTTTAGCGGTGATATTTCTTTGTATCTCACTTGAGCCAGCATAGATTGTTATGCGCCTAACCTCCCGCCACAAGACGGAGACATCGACCGGTCCCTCATCGGTAACCATTGGCTCGACGTCCGCTGCGTGTTGGCCGGCCGCCTCAAACATTAAATCAGCAATACGTTGAATATTTTCCGTGGCAACAATTTTCATGAAAGATGAGCCGGCGCCAATATCCATGCCAGCTTTAGCTTGTTGTATCGCATGGGCAAAAACTGCTGACTGGGCGAGGACGTCCAGTTCTAGTTTATTAAGGTTATCCTGAAAGACCGGGTCGTTGATCCTTCCGGTTGCCCTCGCAACTCTTTGCAACTTATCCAGACATTGTAGAGCCAATTGCGGGTTGGCATTCCCAATTCTTTCAGAGGCGAGGAGGGCTTTAGCGACGGACCAACCGTCATTAAGTTTCCCAACGAGATTAGAAAATGGTATGCGAACATCATCGAAGAAAACTTCAGAAAATTCTTCGTCATCAGCAATGGTCATAATTGGCCGAATAGAAATTCCAGGGGTTTTTAAATCAATTAGGACCATTGAGATGCCTCCCTGCTTTTTAGGTGCATCCGGATTAGTTCTTACCAGGGCATACATCCAGTCAGCAGAATGACCTCCCGTCGTCCATATTTTTTGCCCATTTATAACAATCTCCTCGCCATCTACTTCGCCACGCGTTTGCAGGCTGGCGAGGTCAGACCCCGAGCCGGGTTCAGAATACCCTTGGCACCACATCACCTCCCCCGAAAGCATTTTTGGCAAGTGATCAGCTTTTTGCGCATCTGTTCCGTGACGCATTAGAATAGGTCCAATGTGCCCTAACGCCTGGCGGGAAAGGATAGGCGCCCCTGCATGGCCTAGCTCTTCCTGCAGAATTAGCTGTTCGGAAATACTCGCCTCCATACCACCATATTCTTTAGGCCAATTGGGTGCTATCCACCCTTTCTCAAATAGTTTGTGATGCCAAGGTTGGATCATGTCGCGAGGTGGACGGGTTGACCAGCCGCGGAGTTCGTCTGGAAGATTTTTTGCCATCCAGTTACGTACTTCCGATCTGAATTTTGCGTCTTGGGCGCTGTCTACTAGAAAGCTCAGAGAAGTCATGAGTTTTTACCGGTCTGGCTCAAAAGCGAAATATTCAAAATCATCATTTATTTTATCCCAACAAAGTTTGACAGGCATGCCGATCTCAACATCATTTGCTGCGCAGTTGTGCAGCAGGCTCATCAGTCGGACACCCTCTTCTAGGTCTACGGCTACGATAAGGTAGGGCTCTTCGCCCTCAAAGCCGCGCGCGGGAATCACTGTTTCGGTGTAGGAATAAACGGTACCCCTGCCGGCCACCTCACGCCATTCGAGGTTCCGTTTTCCGGTGTGCAAACTCAGACCCCGCGGATAGAACTGGTATTTATCAACTTCTGGATCATATTGAAGCAGGAACTTATGCTCGTTTACTGCGTCCCAGAAGGGTTTCGTAATATTTGTTGGCGTCGGGGCGGGGCGTTGCCGTTTTTCACTTTCTGCCATTATCCTCGCTCCATAATTAATACAGCGCTTGTGCCCCAATTACGGACATATGGGATAACACCGATCCCGGTACACATCGCAGTTGAGGGATTTGGCACCTGTCTGTCAGTAGCTTCACCAAAAAGTTGGCGCAAGGCTTCGATGATATTAAGTTGACCGCCGGCGAGGCCTGGCTGCCCCGCGGATATCTGACCGCCACCAGTATTGATTGGTAATTTCCCGGTCGGAGAAATATCAGTCGATAGAAGATATTCAGAGCCTTCTCCACGTCCGCAGAAGCCAATCTGTTCGAGTTGGAGCATTTCAGCGATGAGGAAATCGTCGTATGGATGAAACATATCAATATCTTCTGTCGACATACTTGCCTTCTTCAACGCCTGCGGCCCAACAATACTAAACCCTGTGTCAGTAATATCTGGCTGTTGATCGTGGATGTTGAAGTTTGTTAGCTCGGAATAGGCAATCGGATGCGCCATTTTTTTAACACCTAATCTCTTTGCACGATCCGTGCTGGTAATGATTATGGCGTTTGCACCGTCGCACGGCATAACAGAATCAAGTAACCGCAGCGGAGTGGATACCATTCGTGCGTTCAAGTAATCGTCCACATCCATCGGCTTGCGCAGGCCTTCGACCGCATTTTCATTAATTATGGCGCCATTTCGTTGTGCTACAGCTAATTTTCCAAGCGCCTCGAACTTTAGATCAAATTGATGCATGTAGCGATGCATAATGAGCCCGAATGCACCCGGAGGCCCCTGAATTCCCGTCGGGTTACGAAATTCAGAACGATAGGATCGTTGGTCATCTACCCGTCGGGTTGTGGGTGTTGCGGCAGCAATAGACAAAACCGTTTCGCAATACCCGGACTGAATTGCGGCTGCCGCACGCGCAACGTTTCCGGGCATTGAAGCCCCGCCGGTGTCGGTTGTTTGTGTCCATGATGTTTGAAGACCTAGATGATCACCAAGGTAGTTAGACCAAAAATTATTGCCGGCCTCACTCGATGGTAAAACTGTGGCCATGCCATCAATGTCCTTCGTGCTGAGGCCGGTATATTCCAAAACGTTAGACGCCGCCTCAGCGGCAACATCGTATGTTGTGCGACCTGAACGTCGGACATTCTTAACCTCACCGTAGCCGATGATAGCAATATCCTTATTTGTCAGAGATTTAATCATTTGATTGTTTCTATTAGTTTGTCTCCCTGAAATTACCCTACGCCGCGGTTAGTTTCTGTCAATATCTGACTTGCCGTTGCAAACACAGAAATGCTGCGCAAATATTGGAGTGGGACTGAAAGAGGAAAAACGGGATCATGGGAGGAGAAATAGCTAGCAAGGTCGGAGCCTTGCTGAACCCAGATAGTGTGGCCATCCTAGGTGCGCGGGAAAATCCAATGGATTGGACCGCCCGAATTTTTGCAAATTATCGACGCTTTGGATTTGATGGGCCGGTGTGGCCTGTTAATCCGCGGTTTAAAGAAATTTGGGGCGTAAAATGCTATGCGGGGTTATCGGATTTGCCCGGCGTTCCCGATCACCTTGTGGTTATGCGTGCCGCAGCGTCTGTCTGCGGTATTCTTCGTGAAGCAGCAGACATGGGTACCCGCAGCGCCACAGTTTATGCCGCGGGGTATTCTGAACTTGGCACAGAAGAAGGAAAGGCACTCGAAACGGAACTACGGTTGGTGATTGAAGAAACTGGCCTTGCCGTCTGCGGACCGAACTGTCTTGGTAGCATGTCTGCTCGCGGAAAATCTCTATGTTTACCGGACGATAGAATTCGGGAGCTGGTTAGAGGGCCTGTGGCGATGGTCGGACAAAGTGGGACCACGACGCCAGGGATTGGCCGTACCCTTATCGATCGCGGCATTGACGTGAGTTATATCGTAACCAGCGGTAATGAGGTTGGATTAACCACAGCCGATTATATTAATTATTTTGTCGACGATCCAGATGTGCGTTTAGTTTTTTGTTTGATTGAAGCTGTCCGGAAACCCCAGGAGTTTCTTGCTGCTTGCCGAAGGGCACGCGATGCGGGTAAACCCGTGATTGCCCTTAAAATGGGTGTTTCTGACGGGGGACGGGAAGCGGCACTGGCTCATACCGGTTCTCTAGCGGGGGCTGTAGAAGCGTTTGACGCGGTTGCTGGCGATGCGGGTGTCATCCGCGTGGAAAGTGGGGACGCCGCTATAGATCTCATTGAGTTACTCGTTAACGCCAAATTACCAAAAACCGATAAAGTTGGTGTTTTGGTCTATTCTGGGGGAGTACGAGGCCTATCTCTCGATGCGGCAGACCGACATGGCGTGCCATTGCCAGAATTTTCAATTGAGACCTCGGCTAAATTTAAGGAAATTCTTGGCGACGACCTTAGGGTCACGAACCCATTGGATGCTGCGGGGTTTATGAACCAAAAGCTAGAATCAATAATTGAAATGGTTACAGCCATCCAAAAAGATCCCAATATTGGAATGATTTTATTTCAGGAGGATTTGCCGCCCAGCGAAGGGATTAACGACGCCAATAAAAGACGCACAAAGCGTGTACTTGATACGATGAAGGAGTTTCAGGAAAACTTTTTAGATAAAGGTGGCAAGCCAATTGGTTTAATCTCCCCAGCCTCTGCCGATTTGACTGCGTTTAGCAGGGATGCACGTAAACAGTTTCCTAATATTCCTGTCCTAAGTGAGCCAAATCGGGCGTTTAAAGCGCTCCGGGCTGCCTTTACTTACCAAGACCGCGTCAGGGAAACTAGAGAACTGCCGCCGGTAAATGCCAGCAAACCCTCTGAGGTGATTGAGGCGACCCTTGCCAAGCTATCTGGTGATCAATCGCTAGTCCTTAGCGAACCAGAATCTAAGGGTCTGGTCTGTTCCTACGGTATAAAATCCCCAAAAGAGGAGTTTGCAAAGACTTCTTCAGATGCCGCTAAAATTGCTGATAAAATAGGATACCCCGTTGTCGTTAAAGGCGTCGCTGCGTCACTGATCCATAAATCGGATGCTGGGGCGGTAATACTTGGAGTTAAGGATGGACCTGCAGTTAAACAAGCTTGCAGCGACATCACCAATAATGTCGCCAATTTCGACCCAAAAATTAAACTTGAAGGTTGGCTTGTTGCGCAGTCGATAGACCACGGCCTGGAACTAGTTATTGGCATTCAGCGTGATCCGGAGGTGGGTCCTGTGGTTATGTTTGGGCTTGGTGGTTTATGGTTAGAATTAATAAAAGACGTTTCATTTTGTAGCCCTGGCTTTGGTCGCGCCCGCGCAAATCGTATGATTAACGAGACGCGCGCGGGGCAACTGATAGATGGTTATCGTGGAGAAGGTCCCTATGATCGGGAAGCAGTTATTGATGCCTTAGTGGCGGTCGGGGAAATGGCAGTTGACAATTCCATTGCAATTGAATCACTCGATATTAACCCTTTAGTAGCCCTATCGCCTGGTGACGGTGCTTACGCTCTTGACGCGCTTGCGGTTCTGAAACGGGAAACAATAGGATAGGAAAATGGAACTCGTTCTCACAGAAGAGCAGAGATTGGTGAAGGAGAGCGCTCAAAAGCTCGTGGAACGTTGTGGCGGGCCACGTGCGCACCGAGAACTTCGCAAATCAGACCCCGGATTTGATAGGGAGAGAGTTAAGACGATTGCTGAAGTTGGTTGGCTTTCACTGATGGTACCGGAAAAGGCCAGTGGACTTGGTATGGGAATGACCGAGCTCGCCCTTGCCTTGGAGCAAGCTGGCAGAGGCCTTTTGACAGAGCCAGTTGCCGCGTTGGCTGCGTGTGCTCGTGCGGTTGGGGTGGGTCGCGCAGCTACAGGTGCGGGGACAGAGCAAGAATTGAACACCCTGATCTCCGGCGAAAATTTTCTTATCCCCGTTCTCCAAGATCCCACCGCAAACGAAGAAAACCGGGAACTTATTTTGGCAGAACACTATCATTACGGTTATCAATTAACCGGCGTCCGTTCCTGCATTCCCTTCGCTGAAGAGGCAGATTCTTTCTTAGTCGATGCCAACACATCGGATGGAATAATCTTGATAGTCGTTCCCAGGGATACCTTCGGTATTACTGTTAAAGGATCCCGAATGGTTGATGGCACTGCGCATGGGACGATTGAATTTTCTGAAGTAACATTGATGGCGGATGACCTTCTAATAGCGGGCGCAAAGCAGGGAGAAAAACTGGCCGCAGATACTTACGATAGGATTTTACTAGGGATTTCTGCAGAAATGCTTGGTGTCATGGACCAGGCACTCGAGTTGGCGGTGAGTTATATGCGTACCCGTGAACAGTTTGGGCGCCCCATTGGTAGCTTCCAGGCGTTACAACACCGGGCTGTGAATGATCACATTCAGGTAGAACTAGTTCGATCGCTACTCTACCAGGTCTGTGCCGCTATTGATGCCGGTCACGGCAGCCGAACGATGGTGGCTGCAGTTAAAGCGCGCGCATCGGAAGCCGTTTTGTCGGTTACAAAATCTGTCATTCAAATGCATGGAGCAATTGGTTTTACGGACGAGTATGACGCCGGTCTCTATCTTCGACGTGGAATGGCTTTGGCAAGTCTCTATGGCAATGCGGCAGAGCACCGGGCACGCTATAGGCGACATTCTCTCCTTGATGCCGAGAAAGCTGCAGAGGCAAAAAAACGTCGCAAACGAAAGAAATCTAAAAAATCAATTTTTGCGACTTAATAGAATTTTCCATTTGCTTGACTTTTTCCAATGCCGCCCCTTTTGTTCTGCCTCATTACGAATTGTAACCCTTTATTTGCGAACGGTATAAAATAATGAATATTTTAATTCTTCCGGGCGATGGAATTGGCCCTGAAATCGTGGCAGTAGCGGATGCCGCGCTGCAAGCACTTGATCGGCGTTTTTCAATTGGGCTAGAGCTAGACCGTCAGGATGCAGGCCTGGCGGCGCTGCAGAGGGTCGGCACTACGCTTCCCGACGAAGTTGCCGCTAAGGCACGGGTCGCAGATGGTGTCGTTTTAGGTCCGGCTTCTACCGAAGATTATCCATTAGACGCAAAGGGAGGAATTAATATATCCGCATGGTTTCGGAGCCAGTTTGATCTATATGCCAATATCCGCCCCAGTAAGATTCGGGCAGGGGTCCCCGGACATGTTCCTGAAATGGATCTCATAATCGTTCGCGAAAATACAGAGGGTTTTTACGCAGATCGAAATATGGTGGTCGGCACGGGAGAGTTTATGCCGACACCTGATCTTGCTCTTGCCGTTGGGAAGGCTACCACCGAGGGTTGCAGGCGTATTGCCGTTGCGGCTTTTGAATTAGCCATGCGGCGCACCAAACGGGTCACAGCAGTCCATAAAGCAAATGTGCTGCGTCACTATAGCGGCTTGTTTTTGAAGCAAGTTGATGCGGTGGCCGCGGATTACCCAAGTGTAACTGTTGAGAAGGTGATTGTTGATGCGATGGCGGCCCTCCTAGTGCGGTCCCCCGAGAATTTTGATGTCGTTGTTACAACTAATATGTTTGGTGACATACTTTCTGATGAGGCGGCAGAACTCGCTGGCGGCCTCGGGCTTGCGGCATCACTAAATGTTGGTGACCGGCATGCAATTGCGCAGGCGGCACATGGTTCTGCTCCAGATATTGCGGGTGAAAATCGAGCAAATCCCGTAGCGATGGTGCATTCTACGGCAATGCTTTTAGATCATTTGGGGGCAAAGCACAAAGATGAGAAGTTAAACAAAGCAGCCCGTTTTCTTGCGGAGAGAACCGATCAATTACTCATATCTAAAACCACACGAACCCCTGATCTTGATGGAAGTTGCACAACAAGTGGATTTGGGGATGCACTCGTTGATTCTATTTTGAGGGCGTAAGGAGCTAGTGCTTGATCTTATGTTTCCCATGGTCGTGTTTAGGTGTTTTACCTAATGCACCAGCATGGCGGATCTTGACTGTAACCGTAATGTTACCGCTCTTTTCAAAAAATAATGTCAGCGGAAACTCTTCGCCCATTTTAAGCTTCCGGTTAAGCCCGATCATCATAACATGGTGCCCACCTGGTTTAAGTTTAACCGTTCCATTTGGTGGCAAGGGGATACTTTTGATTTGGCGCATCCGCATGATGCCGCTATCGTTTTTGTGGGTGTGTAACTCCACCCGTTTAGCGACCGGTGCCGCAACACCAATCAACTTTTCGGCGTGGTTCCCGTGGTTCATTATTTCAAGATAAGACACACCATTCTTACTAATTGAGGCGCGTGCCCAGGGATCTTTTATTTTGATCTTTCCGTGGTCCGACTTGGCGTTCGAGTGTTGGTGTATCGGCATTTTATTTTTTTGGGCCAATGTTGGTGCAGCTATAGAAATTACCATGATAGCTGCAAGGAGAGTCTTAGAAATCATTTATGTCTCCAAATCTAAGCGTCGTTATACAAAATTGCTGCCCGCAAGCGATCTGGGGTACAGGGAGCCTGCTTAACCCGGACCCCAGTTGCCTGATATATACCGCCAAAAATAGCCGGAGCGGTCGCACATAATGCAGGCTCGCCAATTCCTTTGGCTCCCCAAGGTCCCGTTGGTTCAGGGTCTTCAATGATATGGGTCTTGATCTCTGGAATGTCACCAATCGTTGGTATCAAATAATCATGCAAGTTTTCGGTGCGGCCTGGGATATATTCTTCCATTAGTGCAAAACCTAGTCCCTGCGCAACTCCGCCATGGATCTGGCCCTCCACCTGTTGAGGATTAAGGGATTGTCCGACATCGTGGGCGGCAGCAATGCGAAGGACTTTAACTGTACCCAGTTCCATATCAACTTCAACATCGGCAATTTGTGCGGCAAACCCATAGGTTCCATATGGTTTTCCTTGGCCATTCTCATTGAGCGGTTCGGTGGGTGGGTCAAAATAGCCTTCTCCCCGCAACACCTCTCCATTTTCTGCAATTGGCAGCGTTGAAAGGTCAATTTCACTTAATGTGTCTTGTTCTTGTACAATTAACTTGCCGGGACGAAATTTAATTGATGCATTCTTTCCAACATTCGCTAGTCGTAGAATTTGACCACGCAAATCTTCACCCGCCATCTTTACGGCATTCCCTGAAACGTATGCTTGTCGTGACGCTGAACTTTTCCCAGCATCGGCGGTAAGGTCGGTGTCTCCCCACACAAGGTTTAGCTGATTCAATTGTATACCTAGACCGTCGGCCGCTGCCTGCATCATTGTTGTGTTAGTCCCTTGGCCAATATCCTGTGCGCCTGAATAGAGGGTAACGTTTCCATCTGCCCCTAATCCAAGGTGCATGGTCGAGGGATTAGCGATGGAGGTGTTACCGCAGCCATACCACATGCAGCCGATGCCAACACCGCGTCGTTTTATCGTGTGAGAAGCGTTATAGTTTTCTGCCTCGGCACGCCACGCCTTCCAGTCACCGCGCAAGGCGTCGAGGCACTGATCAAGTCCGGCACTTTCCAGTTTTTGACCAGTCGCGGTTTCTTGACCCTTACGAATTGCGTTTATATATCGAAATTCCAGCGGGTCGATACCAGTCCTTTCTGCCATCTGGTCCATTAGTGAATCATGTGCGATTGCTGCTTGTGGGACACCAAACCCTCTGAATGCCCCGGCGGGAGGCTCATTAGCAAAAAAGGCACGGGACTTTGCGCTGACATTGGGAACAAAATATGGGCCAGTCGCATGAATTGGAACCCGATCCTTAACGGTTAGCCCCCATGAGACATAGGCCCCGGTATTAAAATCTCCATTAAATTCATATGCTTGAAGTTTTCCCCAATCGGTGCAGCCGTATCGTGCGGTAATTTGGGAGGGGTGACGTTTTGTTGTCGCGGCCATGCTTTCAATCCGATTGAACGTGCACCGGACAGGTCGGTTCAACTTCCAAGCTGCCAAAGCAACGAGTGGCTGAACGGTTTGGTCAAGCTTTCCGCCAAACCCGCCACCACAGGCTGTCGGAATTATACGAACGTCTTCGGGCTCTAGCCCCATGATAATTGCAACTTCATCTCGATCCATATAGGGGCTCTGGGTCGTGACCGTCACTTCGATACGGTCTCCTACGCGCTGTGCCCAACCAGCTTCAGGCTCAATGTAGCCGTGCTCTACAAAGCCGGTTACGAAAGATTCTTCAAAGACGACAGTACTTTCAGTGAAGCCCTTTGCGGTATCGCCCTTAAGCGTCGTCCCCTTAGCAAGAATATTGCCGGGATAATTATCATGCAGTTGCGCCGCTTTTTCTGCGACCGGTGGACCAAAACCCTGCACGGGTTCTTCTGCCTGCCATGAAATTGGTATTTCATCGTCTCGTATAGCCGCTATTGTCTCTGCGTCCCCGATCAGCGCAATGACAGCCTCGCCCCGATATCGCACAAACCCCTCGGCTAGGACAGGTTGATCCTTAATTTCAGGGTATATGCCAAACCCATTAATTCCGGTCACATCTTCGGCGGTCAATATATCTACAAGTCCTGAATATTTAGTTTTTAAAGGGCTAAAATCACCGAGGGTGAATGTGGCCCGCCAATATGGTGAGCGCACAGCACGAAGCCACAACGCGTCCGCCGGTGCTTGATCGGCGCCATATAACTCTGTCCCATCTATTTTTTGTCTTCCATCAACTTTGGCCGCGCGAGACCCGACGGCTTCGCCCACTGCCGGCACCTCTATATTTGCGTCAGTAGTATCCCCAATGTGCATGATGGCTTCGACGATTTTTCGATAACCGGTACAACGACACAGCACGCCGCCGAGGGCATCGTATATTTCTTCCTCGCTGGGGTCGTCGTTATGCTTTAACAAGTCGCTGGCTGCCATCAGCATACCGGGCGTACAGATACCACACTGTGCGGCACCAAAAAGGTGAAACGCCTCCTGCAAGTCGTTCAAGGAATTATTGTGAGACAAGCCTTCGACAGTGATGATTTCTGACCCCTTTGCTTGCGCTATAGGGGTAAGGCATGAACAAACTGACTGACCATTGAGACTAACTGTACATGCCCCACAGTCGCCAGCGTCGCAGCCAATTTTTGTTCCAGTAAAGCCCAGGTCATCACGGAGAATATGGGCCAACGGTCGAATGGGCTCGACGTCAACAACTGTCTCTTTCCCATTCAGAAGAAAATTGATTTCGGTCATGCCGGACCTGCTAGTTGTTCGATTGCGCGTCTAACCAAAGTTAAAGCAGCATCACGACGATATTCCGCACTTCCTCTAACATCAGCTATGGGCGACAGCTGGTTTAAGTGGTTCTCAGTAATTTGGTCGGCAATGCCAGGACGTAGTGGCTGACCCACTAGTGATCTCTCTAACAAATGCAGGCGCTTTGCGGCCGCAGAACAAGATCCAACGGCAATGCGTGCAGCGCCCACATTGCCGCTATCATTTTCGATGACAGCGGCAACCATCACAATTGAAATCACTAAATATCGCCGGGCGCCGAGTTTAAGAAAGGTTGAACTTGCGGAGTAGTTTGGTTTGGGAATACGGAAACCCGTCACGATTTCGTCGCTCGCACGCCGTGTCTTGCGGTTGCCCATAATGAACTTGGCTAGGGGCATGGAATGTTCGCCGCGAGTTGAAGCAAGGACCACTTCTGCATTTAAGGATAATAGAGGAGGAATACCGTCAGCGGCTGGTGAAGCGTTGCAAATATTTCCAGCGATAGTGCCGGCATTTTGAATTTGCACGCCGCCCACTTCACGTGCCGCGAGTTTTAGTCCATTAAAATACTCGGGTAGCGGTTGTTGGATGACATCTGTCCAACGGGTTAGCGCGCCAATATTAAAGTGGGTCTCACGCTCCGCAACTCCTCGCAGCTTTTCTATACCAGTGATATCAAGAATATTCTCGTTGAGGGGTTTGCCAACACGTGCCGGAAAATAATCTGTCCCGCCGGCCAGGACGAAAAGACTGTTTTCTGCTAGAGCGCGAACGGCTTCATCTACGGATTTAGGCTGTAAATATAGTGTCATGATTATACATAGTGGCGATGATAAGACAGAAAGAAAACCCCAGTGAAACGAATAGTCGTACTAGATAGAAGACGTTTCTTAAACACTTGTTTGACAGGTGTCGGTTGACTGACCAGACTCTAACCTAATTTTAGTTAACAGGATGATTACATGCCCGCTATCAAACAGGTTGATGTTATTCATGTCGCGTTGCCCACACGGCGTGAGCACAAATGGACTGGCCTGACAGAGCCAATCGGTGGATATATCCTGGTCCGCATGCACAGTGACGAAGGTATTGTCGGTTGGGGAGAGGCTCCCGCTCTTAAGGATTGGGGTGGCGATTATGGACGCTATTTTGGTGAATCCCCGGGGACCACTAAATTTGTTGTGGAAAAATACCTAACGCCTGCGGTGATTGGTTCTGAGGTTGGTAATATTGCTGATCTGCATCAACGTATGGACGCCATCATTAAAGGTTATCCCTACGCCAAAGCAGCGATGGATATCGCCGCCTACGATCTAGCTGGCCGCACCTTAGGCGTACCGGTCTGGCAGTTGCTAGGCGGTAAGGTGCGTGACCGGGTGCCCGTCACCCATTCTATCGGATTACTTGACATTGATCTGGCGGTCGAAGAATGCAAGCGCGTCGCTGATGAGGGAATTAAGACAATCAAGATTAAAGTCGGTGTGGACCCAGATCGAGATGTTGAAATTGTCAGTCGTGTGCGGATGGCGGTGGGCGATGAGATGGATATTTGCGTTGATGCCAATTGTGGCTACGCAACTCCACGCGATGCCGTCCGCATTATCAGAAAGATGGAGCAGTTTCGTCTCAAATATGCCGAGCAGCCGGTAGAAGGTATTGATCGTCTTGCTGAGGTGACGCGCGTTCTAGAAACTCCCGTCATGGCGGATGAAAGTGCCTGGTATGCGCGGGATGTGCTTGAGATTTTTGAGAAAAAAGCCGCAGATATCGTCTCGATTTATACAACAAAACCCGGCGGGCTCTACAACGCATTGGAAGTTGCAGGCGCGGCGCGGGCAGCGAAATTCTTGTGCAATGTCAATGGCTCGGTTGAAACTGGCGTCGGAAACCTTGCGAATATTCATCTTGCGGCGGCAGCTATCCCGGTGACCCTTTCTTGTGTCGTACCGGTATCCATGCCAGCAGAATCACAAAACGGGAATGTTGGCGGAATTTACTATATTGATGATTTGATTGTTGAACCGTTTGTCTTAGATGATGGGTGCATTGCCCTACCGGAAGGACCGGGCTTTGGGATCGATGTTGATGAAGCTAAGATAGAAAAATATCGCGACACGTCTCTGGAATAGTAAGAGAGGGTTGGCTTATGAATATTGTCGGTCTGCAATCAATAATTTACGGCGTCGAAGACGTGGAAATGGCGACCCGCTTTCAAGAAGACTGGGGGCTGGAATTGGTGGAAAAGGGTAAAACCGGTTCGGCCTTTAGGCTCCCTGACGATACATCTGTTCATATAAGGTCGGTTGATGACGATAACCTGCCGCCGCCAACGGTGCCCGGATCGACGGCGCGCGAGGTAATCTGGGGCGCGGCTGACAAAGACACGATAGAGGCCATAGGTGCCGAGCTCTCAATAGACAGGGAAGTAACCGTTGATTCAGAGGGAGCCCTACACACCTACGATGATCTTGGTTATCGTATAGGTTTTGAAGTTACCACGCGCGATGTTAAGCCTTTAGCTTTCCCGGACAGCAACACAGTAGGGAACGCCTCGAGGGTCGATAAACGGGCTGACGTATTTGCTCGAGGGCCTGTAAAGCAGCAGCGGATGTTCCACGTCGTCTATTGGGCACCCCAAGATCCAGCCGCCGCAGCGGAATTTTATCTCAATCGGCTTGGTTTCAAGGTTACGGAATCGTTGCTGGGAAAGAATTTTTTTATGCGGTGCGGTGGATCTAATGATCACCACAATTTGTTTCTCGAGAATGGTGGTAATAAAATTGGATTTCAACATGTCGCCTATGAAGTTCGGGATAGCGATGAAGTTTTAAAGTGCGGTACTTATATGGAAGAGGAGGGCTGGCAGAGCCAGCTTGGCCCTGGTCGTCATTACTTTGGGTCGGGCTGGTTCTGGTATTTTTGGAACCCAGCCGGGGGTCTAATTGAAACGGGCTTCGACTCAGATTTCATCAGCGCCGATTGGGAGCCTCTCCATCACGAAACAATTCCACCTGAAGCCGGTCGCCCTTGGATGGTACGACGGGATGAAATTGGAAAGTCGGTCGCTGAGGGGCAATGGCCACAGGTGGTTAACGGCAAAGTGTTTCCTGCAGCGGGTTGAAGTTTTTGATGGCGTTGGAACACCACGGGATCGACCCAGAATAGCTTAATGTTACCGTGAAATACCGCGGTATGATTGTTCTCTGAGGCAGAGTGGGTGGTTTGGGGCATTCGATCGATAAAATTCTTTAGAAGGAAGATACGAAAATGAAACCACTTACCCTTGGGAACGTCACTGTCACCAGTATCGTCGAGCGCGATGGTCCTTGGCGGGCGCCCGAGGTCATGTATCCAACGTGTGATAAGGAAACTGCCCTCGCACATCTGAAAACGATGGAGCCGTATGTTTACGACGCTCTTCAGAATTTGCTGGTCATAACTTATCAGACCTATATCGTCCGGACCCCGCACCACACTATTCTAATTGATACTTGTCTAGGCGATAATAAAGGCTACGGGCCACCCCATGACTTCCCTAAGAAGCCTTGGCTTGATGGGATGGCCGCAAACGGATTGAGTTTTGAGGATATTGATTATGTCTTTTGTACCCATTTGCACATCGACCATTGTGGTTGGAATACACGCCTTGTAAATGGCCGTTGGGTGCCAACGTTTCCGAATGCAAAATATATTTTTAGTCGCAAAGAGTATGAGGCGTGGGAAGAGGAAACCAGAAAGGGCTCCCGCCCGCCTGGAAATGTTTGGTCGCAGAATTGTCTTCCGATCGTTGAAGCAGGACAAGCGCTTCTGGTTGAAGACGACTTCGC
>Ga0114933_10003695_pt1 | contig 14760 bp, 13 predicted proteins | sample 4SBtaG_FD_89691 | JGI IMG/M metagenome (GOLD analysis project Ga0114933, IMG submission 89691) | Deep subsurface microbial communities from Kolumbo volcano to uncover new lineages of life (NeLLi) - 4SBTROV12_W25 metaG | ecosystem: Environmental > Aquatic > Marine > Volcanic | place: Kolumbo... | reverse complement strand
TGAGTGGGGAATGAAGGTTAGCGGTTGATCCGATGTGGGGTTGGACACGTGAGCGACAAGCCTTCCTTCCAGGACATCCTCAAGCAAGCTACCTAATAATTCAGCACGCCAGCCATCGGTAATCGGTGTCTGGCGTGTTTTTTTATTTCCATCAAGCCGCGACGAGAGGAATTCCCGAATCGTCTGCATCGTAGTCACCAGATTTGGTGCTATCGAGTTTTTTTGGCAATGAGTACCAATTGCTGTGAACAAGAACTGAGCGAGGGTGGATCGTTGTGGAATTCGACTGCTGCGGATTCGGCGAGGCCATTGATCTTCATCGAGGTCGAGTGCGACACGAATGGTTTCCAGGATGTCAGGCAAATGACGCTGCAACTGCCGATGCTCCATACCTCGGATGGAAGTCACACGACGCTCGTCCGCGGTTTTTCGCTTTGATATTTCACACATCAAGTCGTCGCGGAGGACGCGCTTTGCGGGTCGATTGAGCTCTTGTGCGACATCATCACGCCAGATCCAGAGTTCTCGTAAGATTGCTAATTCGCGTGCGTTGAGAGAACCGGACCCTGAAACACGCCGCCATTGCGGTGTTGTTTCCGATTTAATAATTGCTTCCTGCTGGCGGATTAATTCGTGCTGAACCCAGTCTTCTCGATTTAATTCTGAAATGCGTTGTTGAAGCGCTTTGTAAATCGGCATGAGATGTTCAACGTCGGCGGCAGCATAGTTGATTTGTTGCTCGGATAGAGGGCGCCTGGACCAGTCAGTTCGTGTCTCTCCTTTGTCCAGCGATATTCCAAGTAGGCGGTTGGTAAGCGTGGAATAGGCCGCAGGGTATTCAAATCCAACCATCCCTGCGATGAGCTGCACATCATATAACGGCAAGGGTACTTGGCCGGTATGAAGGTGCATAAAACGCAGTTCTTCACGGCACGCGTGTACCAGAACCTTTCTGTCAGGAGACGAAAGCCACTCCCAGAATGATGCAATGTCTGTTGCAAGTGGATCCACCAAGGCCACATCGTCACCGACCTTGACTTGCACAAGGCATAATTCAGGTCGGTAGGTGGATTCAGATACGAATTCAGTATCAAATGCTACCCATGTGCTTTGCTCATGCTTCGCTAGAAACGCACCTAGTGCTGATGAATTGTCAATCCACATTGGCGATGTCAAACTGGTGGTACTCCGCGGGCGACTCATGTTGGGAAGCTCAAATATGCAGCCGAACTCTGGTACGGCTAAAGCGAATCATAAAGGCATTGAGCGCAGGTTACAATGGCCGCTAATAGTCACATAGCACTTGATACCGTTGGCAGTCACGATACTTCATGCGATGCTAACACCATGTGATGCGTTATAGGAATTCAGAGAACCGATAGTTGAAATGCGTGACGTCTGGCTAAAACCGAATCAACGGGCATTGACCGCAAGTGTCATCATGCCGCTAGCAATTATTGTGCTGGCAGCGTTAATGTTGACCGGTGTCCTGGGGGATGTGCATTGGGTGATTCAAGGAGTAACCGGCGGATTGGCACTCGTGTCAGTTTTTGCTGTGGTGGTGCTGGTTAAATGGTTTTACCACCCACGGCTTGCCTATGAAGAGGGAATGCTCCTGGTGAATCTTAATGCCGGGCCTGCATTGAAAGTGCCAATCGATCTGGTAGAGGTGTTCTTCGCTGGTCAATCCAATAGTCATATGCCGAAAACCGTTCAACAATCAGATTCTGTGACCCCGGAATCACGAACGATTGTTGTACGACTCGCGGAAAGAGCCACACAGTATCACAGTCGCACGGTCATGCCACGTTTGGGTAGTTGGGAGCAGGGTTACATTGTTGTGCGGGGCACATGGTGTGAACCGATTAATCGTGAAGTCATTAAAAGTCTTAATAAGCAACTTGTGGCTGCTCATCGGGCAATTCGCGGCGAGCAAGAGACGGTCGAGGAATCGCATGACTGAGCTACTAGTGAGTATCAGAAGTGCCGATGAGTTGGCAGTACTTCCCGAGAATTCTGTTGCCATCGTTGATGTAAAGGAACCTGCAGCTGGCTCGCTGGGGCCGGCGTCGGCTGACCAATGGAGATTAATCGCTACACAAATCGACGACGAAGCTGACCTGAGCCTGGCATTGGGTGAGTTAAGTACCTTAGATCAATCGATCATCGGGCAGATTCCAAACCGCGCTCGATTCGCCAAGATTGGGTTGGCTGGTATGGCAGACGCTCCCTGGTCGCAGTCGTGGTTGGAACTGCGATCTGCCTTGCATGAATCAAGAACAGAGCTTGTCTTAGTGGTATACGCGGACTCTGAATTATGTCAGGCACCAAGTCCAGATTTACTCTTGCAGTTTGCTATTGAGAATCAATGTGAAACCGTGCTGGTGGACACGTTTGTGAAAAATGGACAGTCATTGTTTGACCACTGGAGCGACGATCAGATCAAAGCTTGGGTTTCCAAGTTACACGAACATGGCATAGTGTCCGTGCTTGCCGGATCGTTATCACAGGAGGGCATCGAGTCCTTGCAAGATTTGAATGTCGATTATGTCGCGGTGCGCGGTGCGGTATGTGATAAGAGCCGAAATGGTGACCTCGTGCCACAAAGAGTCAAGAATCTTGCGCGGTTACTGAAGCACGATTCGCTGGCGGTGGATTAGTACTCATTCGGCCATGGCGGACGCGATTGTAATGTGAGTGCCCGCTGAAAGGTAAGCCGGCAAGCTTCGCACATCAGATGTGTTCTGGTTGATGCGTTAGCCTCCTCGAATCGTTGCGAGAGAAAAAACTCGCGGCTATTTTTTAATTCTTGTTGCCGGTCTGTTGACTTTGACGCTGCGCAAATTGATACTCTTGAAAATCGCATTTCCGAATTCCCACCTGAAGGCGTGCTCGGCGATAGGAGTGGTGGGCTGGCTCGGATTAGAACGTTGCACTTTGAACAGAGAACAGGCAACAAGGTGTAAACAAATCGGCAATCTTGCGGTGAAGCGATAGGAGATCAACCGTGCTAAGCTCAATTCTTGACGCAATCAAACTCGGAATCTGGGATTTTGAGCCAACCGAACACAGTTCACAGGAATTTGAACCTACGAGGTCTATGCCTGGTTCTGATAACAAGCTTGAGGTATTAACAGAACGCCTTGAGCAGGGGTTGCCATTGTGGCATCCATCGGATCGTCGTTCTTACGATGATTCAGAGTAATCTGCTTGCGGCCATTCAGGCTGGTCAAGTATTTGAGGCTAACTAAATGCCGTCAGCGGCAATTACTGAAGTGCCTTGCGTAATTCATCTTCCATGGTTCGCTCGATCTTGCCGCGAAACATCGATAACGCAAATGGAATCTTACCTTTTACGGTGACAGCGTCATCCGTCACAATCAGTTTGCCGGAAACGGTCATTCCCATGGCTTTGAAGCTGAACTCCAGATCATGGTCATTCCATTGACTTTGAACGTTGTCGACACTGTCACCGTATGTTTGCAGTGCTTCATCCATAAATGAGGACAGCGTGGTTTTCGCAGATTCTTTGCCGAGTGAATGGTCTACAGCGGTAAGGAATTCGGGCATGGTGGGTTTCTCGGTATATTCGTAAGGCTCGGGCTTGTGATCCGAAGTGGATTAGGACGCACTGTTTAGAGCATCGGTTAACCACGATTCGAAAATAACAAATTCCCTGTTTTCAAACTAGTTGTGACACCAACGCAATAACGCGGTGTTAACACTAATGCAGACGCAAGTGCATTCACTAATGTGTTACCTGAGCTACAATAAACGCGACGCGGTTTCCAAATCGCTGCTTGCAATACTCGGACTCCACAAAGAATACCATTCATGAGACGCACTCGACTGCTGCTGACAATTTGTGTGGTCATTGCGTTAGTGCTTACATTTCCAATGTGGCGATGGTTTGTCGGAATGGAGCCCACTCCTGCCAACTCCACACAGCAGCAACTTCTCGAGTGGATCGTATTGAGCGATTTGCGTCGGCATCCAGAGCAATTGCAGATTGATTTGGTAGATAGATTACAGGCGGAGATTCTTGATGGGTGGCAACCGATTGCTGGCCGCACTGCGTCAGACGAAGCGAGGATGTCATCAGAGCAGGCACGTCAAAATATCGATATTTTGACACGAGTGTGGTTTTATCAGCGGGCACAACAGTATCTAAAACTCCAGCATGACGACCGGGTACCATTCATGGAGGATCAGCTGACCGTGGTGATGCAGTGGAATGATGTCTATTCCGCAATTCACTCAGATCCATCGCAAGATACCGAAATATCCGATGGTGCTTCAAACGCATTTGCCTTGTTTGACAAACTTGATCATTGGGCAGCAACAGAGCCGGACCCTAAGCTCGCCGTTAAATTAACAAGTGCAATGCATCATGGAGTGCAATTCTGGCTTTGCACAAGTGATCTGGAAGTATTGAGCTTTGAATCCAAGGCAAAACTTGTCGAGAGGTTAGCCGATGCACTCAGCAGCGGTTCCGTGAACACGTCGGACCCACTGGTAATTTCTGGAGAACACGAACAGCAGTTACACACAAATGCCTGGAAACTGTTGGAAAGTTGGATTGTGTTAAGAGCCATGGAATTCGTGGAGCTTGAATCCTCAAGTGATCGAGAGGTGTTTGTTGGTAAGCAGATCGATGCGGTCAAGGATTGGCACCTAGAGGAATACCTGATGGACTCCGCAAGCGAAACGACTGGTGAGCTTCAGCTGATGTTGACGGTCTTTTCAAAACTCGACACCTGGATCGAAAATGCCCCGGAGGAACGCAAGCAGGCTGTGAAGCTTCTTACCGATGCCATTAGACTTTACGCAATTCAGCAACTGCGAGAAGGCTAACGATACCCGTGCTAGCGGCTAAAGCACTGATGGTGAGTGTTACTTTGAGATTTCGAGCTTATCACCGTTAATAGCCCACATGAGTCCGCACTCTTTGGTGATAACGTTCAATAGTTCTTCCAAAGTGACCTCTTTGACATCCACCCCAATCTGCTTTGTCAACAACTCCATCGCCTCTGGTGATGCAATCAACATAAGCTTACGGGAATTGGCAATGGCATTTAGTATGTCCTTTGCAGGTGCCTTAGGAACACTCAAGGTAAATCGTTTTTCGCTGCTTGTCGTTGTGGTCGTCGATATCCTTTCACCGGCAAGCAGTCGGTTCAGCCGGTCAATGTCTTCATACCTGCCTTCGGCACTAACGGTGCCATCTGACGACGTGATTTTTAGATCCGGAAGTGCAGACTTAACCTTCTGCAGATTAGATTCACTCAACGACTTTTGAATTGTCGTTTTTAATACAACGCTGCTTGGGAATGGCCGTAAGTCGATAGACTGCGTTGCGAGATTCCATTCAAATGTCAAATCGAAGCCGGCGAGAAGTATCGTCAGTTTGTGACTTAACGGTAGATTCGTAAGGCCGTTTGCATTCCAGCGGTCGTGTTTCAGCAAGAGTGGATTTGAAATCGACAGCCCGTTACCGGTGACAAGTGTTTCAATTAAGTCGGTCGGATCTGACAGATAATTCCATTGGATATCAGACGCTGCGAGCAGGCGTTTGGCGTCAAGCTTCGCAGTATTGCTTGAGAGCTTTTCCTTAAGCGTTTGTTGATGCAATTCGCATAGTGAGGCGAGCCAATGACACGTTGCTTTTGGACCAACGTATATATTGCCGCGAATTTCACAAAAGGACGTGTCGGCCATGGCGGTGATCTTTTGCAGTAGCACTCGCACAGACTCATCTTGTGCCTGATACTTGATCACGGTTGCGGGATTGATGCGTCGATCCAGTACAATCCGCAGCTTTTGTGAACGCGAGATTGATTGCAGGATTCCACCGAACGACTTCTCAAAGGAAGCGGTTACCTGATTGTCGAGCCGTGTCCGCAGTGCACGTGCACTGTCTGGATAGGCAGTTGTACCCTGCCCTGCACCAGCTTGTGGGAAAGCCAAACAGAACACGATGGTAAGTGTGCAGTAGAGAGCCGTGATTCGCATGGAAAATTGGGTTTTGCAAAACATTGATTTGCCAGTGATTGAATTATACCCAACGAAGTGATACGACTAATGGTCAGATTCATCAGGAGTGAGAAATGTTTGACGGCAATTTGAAACGAGAATTTGCAGCAGAATTGCTCGGGACATTTGTCCTGATGGTATGTGGGCTCGGCGTAAATGCTCAAGTTACCCTTGGTACGTCAACCGTCGAGATCGCAGCGGCGTCACCAGATGCTGCATCGTTGGAAATTACGCAGCGCGCCTATGGCGACTTCTTTACGATTAATACCGGCTGGGGAATTGCTGTCATCCTGGGTGTGTATGTGTGCGGTGGCATAACGGGTGCTCACATCAATCCTGCTGTATCCATTGCCATGGCGTTTCGCAAGGATTTGCCATGGAGGAAAGTGGGGCCATACATCGGCGCCCAAATGATTGGTGCTTTCCTGGCGACGTGGCTCGTCTATCTCGTTTATGCAGAACAAATCGAGTATTACGACCGCCCTGTAACCAAGCAGGCTACTGAGTTGCAGGATGAAACAGCATCGATTTCTGCAAATAGTGTCCTGGTTCCCGTTTCCAGAAAGAGCATGGAAACAGCGGCGATTTGGGCGACGTACCCGCGTGAGTTACCACATCACGGTTACGTCAGCAACTGGACTGGCTTGTTGGATCAAATCGTCGGAACAGCCATTCTGTTGTTATGCATATGCGCGATGGTTGATAAGGGGAATATGGCACCGGGTAGTAACGTTGCTCCTATTACCATCGGATTGATCGTGTTTATGGTTGGAATGTCCTTTGGCTCAAATTGCGGTTACGCCATTAACCCAGCGCGGGATTTGTCACCGCGGCTGTTCTCATTCCTTGCCGGGTGGAAAGATGTCTTTCTGATACCCAATACATGGTGGTACATCGTGCCGGTCGTGGGGCCGGTTGTCGGCGGCGTCTTGGGTGTCGTTGCGTACGATCAGCTGATTGCCAGATTCCGTTCCGACTCGCTCGATGGAGATTTGGATTAAGCTCATCGAAGGCAGAAAGATTGGGCGAGATGAGGCGAGATTGAACTCTGTTAGAAGTTAATCAGGTAAGCGCAAATGACTCAATTCATAATGGCGTTGGATCAGGGTACGACCTCGAGTCGTGCGATTATTTTCGATCGTGCCGGTCGCGTGGTTGCAGCTGAACAGAAAGAGTTTGAACAGATTCTGCCATCGCCAGGTCACGTCGAGCATGATCCGGAGGAAATATGGCAAACCCAGCTTGCCGTTGCACGTGGGGCGATTGATTCCGCCGGAATAGCAGCAAGTCAAATCGCTGCCATCGGAATAACCAATCAACGGGAAACGACGATTCTCTGGGACGCTGCCACGGGAAACTCGATTGGGAATGCCATCGTTTGGCAGAGTCGCATTACCGCCCCCATATGTGAAGAGCTGAAACAAGGTGGTCATGAAGGTCAATTCCGTAAGCAAACCGGATTATTGCTGGATCCATATTTTTCAGGAACAAAAATCCGATACATGCTCGATCAGGATAGCGAACTCGAAGAGAGAGCTCGAAACGGCGACGTTCTGTTCGGTACGGTCGATTCATTTCTGATTTGGCGATTAACCGGTGGCAAGTCCCATGTGACCGATGCATCCAATGCCAGTCGCACGCTACTCTTTAACCTGCATGAGATGGCCTGGGATGAATCGCTTGCCGGGTTACTTAATGTGCCGATGAAGATGTTGCCAACGGTTGTGGATTCCAGTGGTGTGGTTGGGATGACGGATCCGGAGTGGTTTGGTGAGGAAATCCCAATTGCCGGAATAGCCGGAGATCAGCAAGCAGCAACATTTGGGCAGGCTTGTTTTGATCCGGGAAATGTGAAGAGCACATACGGTACTGGTTGCTTTCTGTTGATGAATACTGGTAACGAGCCCGTTGAGTCGCAAAACCAACTGCTGACCACGGTCGGTTGGTCGATCGGTGGTGAAACGGTGTACTGTCTGGAGGGCTCCGTCTTCATTGGTGGGGCGGTCGTGCAATGGTTGCGCGATGGATTAGGGATTATCAGTGATTCGTCCGAAGTGGAAGCACTGGCGGCCAGCGTTGACGATCATGGCGGCGTGTATCTCGTACCCGCTTTTGTTGGGCTCGGTGCACCACATTGGGATCCGGCGGCGAGCGGTACAATCATCGGATTGTCGCGTGGATCCACTGCAGGGCATATCTCACGAGCGGCACTCGAATCGATGGCATTTCAAACGGCTGATGTAGTCGATGCAATGCAGCGGGATTCGGGTTTGGAAATCAATGCCTTAAAGGTCGACGGCGGAGCCAGTGTGAACAATGTACTGATGCAATTCCAATCCGATCTATTGCAGGTTGTCGTTGAGCGGCCATGTGTTGCGGAAACAACGGCACTGGGCGCCGCATATTTGGCGGGGTTAGCTGTTGGTTATTGGAATGACCAAACCGACGTGGTAGCTAACTGGCAACTCGGACAGTCATATAGTCCGCTTGCCGGCGAAGCTGAGATTGCAGAACGCTTGCTTCAATGGCGACGCGCCGTTCAACGCAGTCTTCAGTGGAATGCCTGATCACCGGGCCTGAAACATTGCTTCTAGAGACTTAAGCGCAAACTTCTCTGGATTAGTCCAAAACGTTTTGAGTGATTCTTCGTTAACAAACAAATAGATTCTCTCACGGAATTTAACTCCGAATCGGCGGTCACCGGTCACCAATTGTTTTTGGTTTGTGAAAATCACTGGGTCATATCCGGAAAGCACAGGACTGAAACGGTCTGGATTACTCAAGAACACACGCTTGTGCTCCTGTGACGCAAATAGATATATAACCCCGCGGTGACGTATGCCTATTTGCTGGTGGCCTTTTACCCAAACCTTGTCAGGGGTAGAGGGTGCATATAAGGAGACCGGGCAATGTCCATCTAGCCCCAGTTTAATTTGATTTGGAAGTGCCGGTGTGCCCGTAATTACTGGTGGGCCTATCGGCGGGGCGCTGCGTACGTTGGGATTCTGAGTTGTAGCTATCCGTTGTTGGTTATTGCGTTGTTGGTTATTGATGGGAAAGCTTGCGGTCGCCAAATTCTGGTCATCCATTTCAGGTTCCATGATGAAGCCTGAGTCGATGTCTAAGGGTGTGGCAACAACGGTCTCGTAGACGGCCTTGAGGCGTTCGATATAAGCGGTCGCATTCGGATTGGTAATACTATCGAACTGTTTGTCCCCTTCGCTGTCGATGACCACATCGGTTGGCCATCGTCGTACGCGCCACTTGCGGACTACGGCTGGTGATTGATCGACATTGACCTTTACGGGAATGAAATTCTCATGAATGGCCCGAATAAACTCAGGGTTGCGTAAGCAGTATCGTTCTGCAGTGTCGCATGCAGCGCAGTTGTCTGAGTAGAAATGAATGTAGACGAGTCGACCAGACTGAGCAGCTAGCTGTTTTGCATGCTCGATGTCATTCAGCCAGAGGATGGAATTGTTCTGTTGTGTAGTCGGCCTTTTGGCTGAATATTGCTGACTGATGCCGGGCGTGGCACTAATGGTGAGCAGGATCGTTGAGAGGATAAAGGCAGAGTTGCATTTAAGTCGCATTGCACGTAGGTCCATTTTATTCAAGTAGAGCTGACATGGATTTCGGCATTCAGAATCTTCTCTGCATGAGCTCTAAAAAGCACTTCTGACGATAACTTTGGGCCTTTCTAAGGCCACCCAAGGGACAATTTACGCATCGAATTATATTGATGGATCGGCATCGATTAGTGTTAAAATATACTAAAAATGCCGATAAAACGGATAAAAATCACGCATATGGGCGATAGGTGCTTTCCCTTAAATTACGAAAGAAAGTCAATTGGTTAGCTTATCTGTTCTTGACATTGGCCGTCCAATAAGTAAATTTGTTCTTGAGCTTTGCAAGTCTATCTGACTCAGCGAAATGACGCTGTGATTGCCCGCTCAACAAGGTAGCTTCTTCGGGTGTTCCGTTTCGTCACGCAGATTGTGCGTGGGCCTGTGCATAATTCAGCATAGGGTTAGGACGGGGCAAGTTTAGCCTGTCGACGAAACAGTCAGTGAACAGGGTTTACCCGCAAGATCATATCAAGGAGATCTGGTTTCCGTTGATTCGGATCCGATTTTCAAACTTAACCGTAATAAACGGTCAATTACCAAACATATCAACTTCTGACTTTGCCAAACTATGGAAGGTCTCATGTAGAGAATGAGCACTTCTGGCAAAGTTTAGGTGCCCGGTTGCGATTGAGATACCCACCGATTTGATGGGAATTCAAGCAACTCGACCGTACTTAAATAGTGAATTTCACTGAATACCAAATCTTTTTTATGCGTTAATCAACCGAATTCGATACGTGATCGAATTTGAGGCTTGCGCGTTGTCAATCGGAATGCTAAATAATGGCGAAGAAGAATTATAACCGTGGTCGTGGTGGACGTGGTCGCGGTGGAAGAGGCCGTGGCGGTCGTGGACGTGGTCGTCACCGCGGTGGACATGGATCCAACATGCGACCAAATGACGTTGATCTACCCGAAAGCGGTAGCGGCAAAGTCGAACCTGGTTATGGGCTTTTGGAGTTGCATCCCAACGGATATGGATTCCTGCGTAGTCCGAAGTCTAGTTACTCACGGCAACGAAGCGATCCGTTTGTCCCAGGCACCATGATCGAAAAGTACGCGCTCCGACAGGGTGTTATGATTCGGGGGCTCGTGCAGCATGCCAGGAAACAACAGGGGCCTCGCCTTAGCGAGGTCATTGATGTCGACGGTATGGCACCGGAAGAGTATGGCAAAGTAGCAAGGTTTGAAGACCTAACCCCGATCAATCCGGAGCAATGGCTTCAGTTGGAATCTGGTCCTAAGCCACTGACGACCCGCGTGATGGACTTACTGACGCCACTAGGAAAAGGCCAGCGTGCCTTGATCGTGGCACCGCCACGAAGTGGTAAAACCATAATGCTTCAACACATCAGCAAGGGAATTGCACAGAACCATCCCGATGTGAAGTTGATCGTCCTGTTGGTAGACGAGCGGCCCGAAGAAGTTACGGATATGCGTCGGAATGTTGACGGAGAAGTCGCCGCAAGCAGCCTGGATCAGGATGTCGAAAGTCATGTCCGTTTGTCCCAATTGATTGTTGAACGCTGCAGGCGACTCACAGAAATGGGCCATGATGTTTTCCTTCTGATGGACAGTATTACACGACTTGCCCGAGCATTTAATAAATGGGTCGGCAATACCGGACGTACCATGAGTGGTGGCGTTGACATCAAAGCCATGGATATCCCGAAGAAGCTGTTTGCGACAGCCCGAGCCTTCGAGGAAGGTGGTAGTCTGACGATCGTGGGTACCGCACTTGTGGATACCGGAAGCCGAATGGATGAGCTGATCTTCCAGGAATTCAAGGGTACCGGAAACATGGAATTGGTGCTGGATCGAAAACTGGCAGATCGAAGAATCTGGCCGGCGATGGATATTACTCAGTCCGGAACGCGTCGTGAAGAATTGCTGCTCGATGAAGAGACACTAAATGCAGTGACGATGCTGCGTCGCACGTTGACAACGATGCATCATGTTGATGCGATGGAACAGCTAACACGGCAACTTGAAAAGTTTGATGGCAATGACGGCTTTATTCAACTGATCAGCGGTGCCGGTATTCTGGACTAGTGCCAAACGGTTTGATGGTTAATATAAATGGCTGGTACGGTTCGCCGTGCTTGCCAGCCGGAGGGTAAGCGAATTGGCTAGCGGCCTCATTGGAAATGAGGTGCCCCTTTATGGGGTTGCGGGTTCAAGTCCCGTGCCCTCCGCTTGTTAGGATTCAGCCGCACCGTTTTCTGTGCCCTGCTCGCACAATGCCTTGAATTTTCCCAGGCTGTCGCGGTATTGCTTCTTGCTCATCCAGATCACCATGGGGTACATGAGCACAATCATGATCTTCGGTAGCAGGCCGTGAAAGGTGATCTCAGCGTTTTGGCAAAGCGTCGTTGCGGTACCCTGCTCTGTGAGGTTGTATTGAACGGCTAAGTCGAACACTTCACCGGTCATTTCACACGCGTGATGGTGATGCGGTTCGTAAGCAGTGATTACCCCATGCATTTCTATTTCTTTGCCGCGTTCGTTGTACACCTCGCGAAATGTGGAACCAATCTTCCCATCGGTTTCTTCGAGATACTCGAATTCCGCAAGGTTTGGAATCCATTGTTTACTTACGGTGTCATCGAGGAGGACTGAAAAGACACGCTCTATCGGAGCATCTATATCCAGCGAGTACGTTATTCGCATGCCATTAAACTCACATGCAGTCGTTGGTGCAGCTCATGCCATATAAGCAATTATCACATCCATGGTTGTTGATGTGAGACTAATTGTGCACGCATGAGATACGGTGTCAACAAAACTATCGACCAACAGCCTGTTGGTTGTGTGTGGCTGCATCAAAAAAGAGAGCCGGTAGCATCGCTGTGATAACGCATAGATCTGCTGTTGCGGCAGGAATGAGGGGGCGCAAATCATTCAGAGTTGCCAGCGGTGCCGTTAAAACTCTGTTTAGTGAAGCGAAAATTAATGGCAATGTTGACGCTAAGAACAGCCATGCAAGGAACTGTGGTGAGAACGTGCGGCGGCAGACCTCCTTAACCGCATGGTAGACGAAGAGCACCACAAGCGGTGTCAGCACGATGTGAGAGCAGTCATTACTCACCGAAAATATAAAGGCTATTATTAGCAGCATAAAAAACTCGAAATAGCTGCGCGACGGCGCAGTCAGTTGTAAAACCGTTATGGAAGACAATAGTTTGCATACAAGGCCCATGGCAGCGCCCAGAACTAAAGCCTTTGTGTAGGCGCCGTACGATTGTTGGTACGGCGGTTGAAATATCGGTTTTGTACACATGCTTTACCCCGGTGCAGGCTGGTTTCGAAAATGCTTGAATACTCAATGTCAGGCTTTCATGGTCAACGGGACTTCTTCTGTATGACTGGTGGTTGGATTTGATTTGGCAGTTGATGTGCTCGACGGTAGGCTTCAGCTCGTGAATAGAGTGGATTAATCCGGTTACCCGGTATTTCTGCTGTGCGTGGCAGAGGTATGTCGTATGAACCGCCTTGCGACGTAGCTTTCTTGGCGATGTTCTCCAGGTACGTCTCCCAAATGAACTTCATTGACGCTTGTCCAAGAACCGCATAACCCATGTCATTTACACGTCCATTTCGCTGTTCCCAGGCAAGGGTTTGAACTCGAATGCAACCATTTGGGATGCTGTAGACTCGCCAGATTCGTGCTCCACACAATACGTGGTTTCCCAGTGTGACTGCCATCACTTCATGCAGTTTGGGATTGAGGTACATCCGAACCGGAATCGTATTTCCATTGAACATGTTCTGCAGGAAGTTGCCAAAGGCGATTTGGACCCCTGCGCGGGTCGATGCTAATCCGCCTAGCGGCTTAAAGGTTGCAAAAATCTGCCCGTCAAATGCACGTGAATCCAGAGGGCCTGTTGAGTGGACAGTGACGCTGGCAGCGTTTCCATCGCTAAAGTGCTGGAATTTTGTGAGCCCTTCATAAATCCGCCTCACTGATTCAGTGCTGTTTGATGGCAATCGAATGTCTACGCTTTGCTCATGAAAAGATAGGTCTCCAGCTCCGTCATGCCAGTTTTCCTGAAGCCATGCTAATTCTTGTACCACTGGATTGGAACCAGCAACGGTATTGGTTGGCGCACCGAAGGTGCCGCGTCTGTGCAGCGTTGGCATGATTGGTCCAGTGCCGTATTGCTGCATTAAGTTGAATACTCGCGGCGCAATATTCGGATGAAGCGGTTTCACTGCACCGTCTGGAAATACGCCTATGGGAATGCGATTGTTGACGATGCGAGCACTCTTGCTAACTGGTTTCCCTTGAGGCAGCCATGCGTCACTCTTTTGTGTGGTGAATGTTAGATCCGATGGGAGGTCTGGCGGTACTCGATTAATTCGAAAGTCCTGGATCGTTCCGGAGGGCCCGTATTTGCGTTGCCGCATCGCAGCCACGTCTATTTCCATGTCACCCTTGCTGGTCTGAATGAGCTCAAGTGCAGGAGTATCGTCAGCCGGTGGGCAAGCCGCTGGTCCGCCGATGCCTGTATCCATGACACGCCGGTGCTCAAGGGATTCGATTCTGAGTGTGCGGCTTGTTTTTAATCTTGGTGTGTTTTTTGTTTTGGCAAGTTGCAGCATGGATTAATTCCCTGTGAGTTGATTGTGTGAAGTGGTTCGACGCCATGGCTAAGGGGTGAGTTACCACGTCCGTGATATGGCTCAGCCGTATATTCCTTTTGAGAAACGGGCCCAATTCGGCCCTAAATTCCGTTAAGAAATCTGTCACAGCGGTGACAAGTGCCGAAATTGGGGGCAGAAAAGAGTCTGAGGAGGTGGGAATTAGATGCCAGTGGGGGCGGAAATAGAGACTGGCTTTTAGATTTCAGCCAGGAGAGTTAACGGAGTGACCTCGCAGAAATCGAGCGATAACATGGCACACTGTAAAAATGCGAAGAATGGGGTGCTTATAGCGATTTGCAACGGAATATACGCCTTATCGGCACATGAAACCCCCTGAATGGGTGGAAATACTTAATACTTTTGTTGTAATCCGATTATTCGATTCACGCCGGATAAGTGGGATACCGAAAGAACTGAATAGCGGTATTTCTACGGTCAGGGTGTGTCTGTA
>Ga0114933_10003693_pt1 | contig 14761 bp, 10 predicted proteins | sample 4SBtaG_FD_89691 | JGI IMG/M metagenome (GOLD analysis project Ga0114933, IMG submission 89691) | Deep subsurface microbial communities from Kolumbo volcano to uncover new lineages of life (NeLLi) - 4SBTROV12_W25 metaG | ecosystem: Environmental > Aquatic > Marine > Volcanic | place: Kolumbo... | reverse complement strand
CGCCGCGCAAGCCGCGATCGCCCTCGCAGAGGCCGCCAACGCAGAAGGCCACGCGCTCTCTGCGCTCGAGCATGCCTCGGCCGCACAGGCCACCCTGACCGAGAACGACGACGCCTGGCTGGCCTCGCAGGCTGCCTGGCAGGCCGGGCTCGCTGCCTACACGCTGGGGCTGGATGCTGAGCTCGCCACGGCGATCGAAGCAGCGCCCGCCAACGGCAAGGACGCCCTGACCGGGCTCCGACAGATCCTGGTCGGCGACGCCGACGAGGCCTACGTCCTCCTCCAGAACAGCGAGATCACCGGCGCCGACGGCGTCCGGATCCAGCTGGCCGGCGCCCGCGCGGCGCTGGCGAGCGGAAACGACCCCGGAGCCTTCACGAGCCGGGCCGTCGAGCTCTCCGAGAGCGCAGCCGGCGCGATCCGCATCGAGGCGCTCCTGGAACAGGATCGCTACGCCCGTGCCTTCGGTTCAGCGAGTGATCTCTCTGGACTGGAGTCGATCGCCTCGGACCTCGGCGAGGCCGGTGGTCCCCTGACGGCAGAGGTGATCCTGCGAAAGGCCTTCAACGGGAGCCCTCCCGCGCCCGATGACGACGGAAGCCTGACGCTCCCTGCCGACCTGGACGCCTGGCGAACGGCCCTCGACCCGAGCGCGCCCGCCGCAGAGACAGCGCCCGACGACCTCCCTGGCCTGCACGGTCACGCGCGCGCGCTCGCGCGAGCCGGTGCCTTCGAGGACGCTCTGCCCGCCTACAAGGCCGCTTGGGCCGCCACGCCGACACATCACCGCGGCCCCTGGTACCCGCTCAGCATTCAGACCGGCACCGCCGGGCCGGACATCTGGACGGACAGCGCGCTCCTCCGCGACCAGAACGCACCCGCCGCCATTGCACTGCTCGCCGCGCACGATTGGTGGCACAGCGCCCGCCAGATCGACGCCGCATTCGCCATCGGGGACGACCCCTCCGCCGGCTTGGATGAAGAGGGCCGCCGGGCGTACAACGACGCCCACGCGCAGCTCCGCGGCGCCACCTTGCGCTGGCTCGCCGGCCTGGGCCCGGAGCCCGTCGAGGCCCGCGCATCCCTGGCTGAGAAGGACGCTGCCGCGCTCGCGGTCACGGCCTTCGCACGCTCACTCAGCGAGCCTCCGCCGGACTACCTGGCCATCCAGGGCGAGCTCAAGGGCATGGCGATCCTCAGCTACCGAATCGGACCGAGCCAGGCCGACGGCGTGGTGGTCACCGCGGACGGCGCCGCAGCCAAGACGATCGAGGACGTGGCCGGCATCACGGCCGCCGCCGACGCACTCCGTCAAGGCTACGCGGAGGCCGCGGGAGCCTCGACCGAAGAGGCCCTGGCGGACCACGGGAACCAGCTGCGAGTCCTCCTTGTCGAGCCCTTCCGGGATCACTTGACCGGGACCGGCCGGTACATCGTCGTGCCCGACGGGGCTCTCTGGGGCGTCAGCTTCGCGGTCCTGCCCGAGCAGCACGCGAGCAAGCGCTACCTCGCTGAGATCCGGAAGATCGGCTACGCCACGACCGTCGGCGATGCTTGGCGGACGGAGCGCACCCAGCCCACCCGCTACGTGCCCAACTACCTGGGGATCTCCCGGCTCTCACCGGACGAGGCCGTCGCGGCCGATGGCGTCCGCATCCCGACCGAGGTGGAGAACAGCGGTCGCCACTTCGACCAGGAGCTGCGCGTCGTCGCGACCGGCGAAGAGGCGACCAAAGAGACCTTCACCGAGTCTGCGGGCAACGCCCGGTTCATCCACCTTGCAGACGTCTCCGAAGGCGAGCGCGGCTCGATCCAGCTCGCCGGCGACTCGGTCGATCTGGCTACGATCCGGGGAATGGACCTCCACGCGCGCATGGTGCTGATCACCGGCGACGTTTCGCCCGAGGCGCAGCTGCGGTGGGCCCAGGCCTTCCAAGCTGCAGGCTGCGCGACGGTCATCACTCCCAGCTGGACGAGCCCGTTGGAGAGCCGAAGCAAGTTCGTCTACACCTTCTACGAGTCGCTTATCCAGCACGGCGAGCCTGGACGGGCGCTCCTGCAAGCTCGCCAGGCGCTGCGCGAGCAGCAGAACCTCAAGGGCCTGGGGAACGACCCCACCTGGTGGGGCCCCTTCTTCCTCTACGGTCGGCCCTGATCCTCCTCCTTCTCACGCTGGCGCAGGAAGCGCAGGCGAGCCCACCGACGGTCCTGGGGCCGGACGGTCCGCGAAGCATCGGACCGCTCGGATCCGACGTTCCATCCGCCTGGCGCGCCGGCCGCGGGGTGGTCGACGTCGACCCCGTCACGGGAGCTCTCCACCTTGAGGTGGTGGACCTGGCCATCGAGGGTCAGGGTCCCCCACTGGAGCTGCGCCGCGTTCACACGGGCGGAGAGTGGCGGATCAGCTTCGACGAGCGCATCGACATCACCGAGGACGGGCTGCTCCACCACGACCTCGACGGCACGCGCCTGCTGGAGGTCCGGCTCCCCCTCCCCGAGGGCGTGGCGGGCGACGGTTCGTGGCAGATCGGCACCCGCTTCGGCGAGGAAGCCACTCGCATCGACGAGGGCTACGCGCTCCGCACGGACGGACGGCTGGCCCTGTTCGACACCGAGGGACGCCTGGTGCGCGTCGAGGACGAGGACGGCGACGGGATCGACTACCTGTATGACGAGCTCGGCGTGGCCCGGATCAAGGCGGACGACGGCCGGAGCCTTCGCGTCCTGCACGACCTGGCCGGCAACGTCAGCGCGGTGGCGGCGCCCGGCGGCGAAGAGCACTTCTACCAGTGGGAGGGCGGGCGCCTGGTGGCCAGCATCGGCGAGCAGGGCCGGATCCGGATGGTCCACGAGGGGCCTGATCTGGCCGCCATCATCTGGCCGGACGGGTCCCAGCTCCGAGTGCGCTACGAGGACGACCGGGTCGTGGACATCGGCGGCCCCGGCCCACTTCGCCGCCAGCTCCGCTGGTCGGACGACTCGGTCGAGATCTTCGATCAGCGAGGTGTTGCCTGGCGAATCGAGCGCACGCCGGTGGCGATCATCGTCACCGACGAGCTCGGCCGCCAGGCCCTGACCCTCGTCGAGGACGGCGAGATGGTGGGGTGGCGGGCACCGGACGGCGTCGAGGTGCGCCTGGACCGGGACCCCGAAGGCCGCATCGTCGGTGTCTCGGGGTGGCGCCTGGGGTGGGACGGAGAGGACCTGGTCCGCATCACCGACCCCCTCGGCGCCCCCTGGACGGCCGAGCGGGACGACCTGGGCCGCCTGATCGGGGTCATCGGCCCGGCCGGCCAGGTCCGACGCTACCAGCGCGACAGCCACGGACAGATCGTGGAGGTCACGAATGAAGGGGCGCCCTGGCGGGTCGTCCGGGACGCCAGGGGCCTCGTGGCTGAGTTCGTCGCGCCCACCGGCGCGACCACCCACCTGACACGGGACAGTCGGGGCCGCGTCACATCCGTCGTCGATCCTTCCGGCGCCGAGACCTTGCTGAGCGGCTTCGCGGGGGATCAGCCGGGCACGCTGCTGGGTCGTGCGGGCGCGATCTGGGTCATCGGCTACGACACCTTGGGTCGCGCCATCCGCGTGGAGACGCCCACAGGGGAGACGTTGACCCTCCGCCGAAACCGGGTCGGCGACCTGGCTGGCATCGATCGTGGATCCGACCGCTTGCTTCGACTTCGGTACCGCACCGACGGGGTGCTCACCCAGGTCCAGGACGCCCTCGGCCAGGCTTGGGGGGTGGTCGTCGACCCCGCAGGTCGGGTCCGCGCACTGCACCGCCCGGACGGGACCGAGGTCGACTCCAAGTGGGCACCGACCGGGCGCCTGGTGGCGCTGGGCGATCTCACGATCACCCGCTCCAAGAGGGGCGATCCCACCACCGACGGCACGACCCGCTGGACCTGGGATGTGCTGGGGCGCTGGACGGGGGCTTCCGCTCCGGGGCTGGAGCTCTCGCTCATCCGGGACGCCGCAGGCAAGGTCACGACGGTCCGGGCCGGTTCGATGACCTTCACGATCGGGCGTGATCTGCAAGGACGGGTCACCTCCGTGAAGTCGGGCGAGGCCGAGGTGAAGCTGCGACGCGACGCGCGCGGTGCCGTGGTGGCGCTCGACGAGTCCATCTTCGAGCGAGACGACCGAGGGCTGGTCTTCCGGGTCCACACCGGCGACCGCATTCGGCGTGGCCGCTACGACGCGGACGGCCTGCCGGTGCGCTGGGCCTCGGAGGAGGGCGTGGCTCTGAGCATCGAACGTGACGTGGCAGGTCGCATCGTGCGTGTCCGATACCCGGACGGCACGCTGCTGCGCCGGGCCTACACCCCCGACAAGGAGGGGGTGCGGATCGAGGGCTCTGACGGGGCTGTGCTCCTGGACCGGCTGAACACCCTCGACGCCGCCGGCCGGGTCGAGCGCGTCACCGAGCTGAGCCCCGAAGCGCTCGATCACATCTACCACCGTGACCCGGGCGGAACGCTCATCGCGCGCGAACAGGCAGGAGGCGCCTGGCTCTGGTCTCCGGGGCAGGTGTCGGCGCCCGACGGTGGGCGCGTGATCTACGACGACCAGGGCAAGCCGACTCACGCGACGCCCCCCGTGGGCCCGCGCGCCTGGGGCACGGGCGAGGACGTGCTCGCCTACCTCGTCGACGAGGCGGGGTGCATCCGCCAGGTCATCGGCGAGGACGGCACCGTCGACGTGGACTACGACGATCTGGGCCGACCGGTCGCCCTCCGAGGACCCGCAGAGCAGCTGACCGAGCTCGAGTGGGACCCCCTGGGCCGCCTCGTCGCAGCCGGCGAGAGCCGAATCGTCTGGGGCCTCGAGCGGCCGCTCGCCATCCACACTCCGGACGGCGTGGTCGAGGTGCTGAGCTCCGAGCACGCAGGGTGGGTGCTCATCGGGGACCACGTCGCCTCGGTCGTACCCGACGTGGGCGCCTCGCCGCGCGCGCTGGTCCGGGACAGCGTCGTCGAGAGCTGGCTGGAGTGGTCCCCGATGGGCTTCGCCACACACGACGCGGCCGTTCCGATCGGCCCCGGCCAGAGCTGGCTCCTCGGACCCGGCTGGCCCCTGATCGACGGCGGCGGCTTGATCGATCCCGTCTCGGGGACCCGCTCCTGTCAGCCGGTGCAACACGGCCGAAGCGAGCCGCAGGGCTTCCCGAGCATCGAAGGGGCCGGCCAGCCGTGGTGGGACCCTGGACCCTGGAGCTCGGACGACGTCTGGGCCGACCCCCTGGAGCTCCTGGTCGCCATGGGCGAGCTGGACCCCGGGATCGACGACGGCTGGGTGGCCGTCGGCCAAGCCGCACCCCCACTGCCGTGGCTGCCGCAAGCGGCCGCGACCCCTGCGCCACCGCTGTTCCCGGGGCCTGACGAGCTGCCCCTCGGGGCGCTTCCGCCGCTCACCTCGCTGGTCCTCGAGAGCAGCCTCCCCCCTTCCGGTCCGATCAGCGAGAGCGCCGCGCTCGAGCGCATCCTCGAGCCCGATTGGGCCGGGCGAAAGGAGCTGGCATTCTTCGCCGAGGCGCTTCCGTCCTGGGCGCTTCAGAGGTGACTTGCCGCAGACCCACAACGGATTAGATCAGGGCCGGCTCCGCCAGGGGCCTCGATCTCTCGCATTGCGGTGGGTGTAGCTCAGTTGGTTAGAGCACTGGATTGTGATTCCAGGAGTCGGGGGTTCAAGTCCCCTCATCCACCCCTTCATTTCCAGGGGCCTATAGCTCAATTGGTAGAGCGCCGGACTCTTAATCCGTCGGTTCCAGGTTCGAGTCCTGGTGGGCCTATCGAACCCCCTCGGTCACCCCGATCGAGGGGGTTCTTCCGTTCAGGGGAACAACCGCTCCGGACCGACGCAGGCTGTGTCGAGGACCAGCTCTGCGAGGACCTCGAAGTCGAAGGGCACGACCACCAGCCCGGCCAGCTCGTCGTCCACCCCGGGCGCGCAGTGGAGACCGTCGCCGTCCAGGTCCTGCCAGGCATAGACCACCAGGTCCTCGTCGATCTCCGGAAGGAGCACCTCGCCGGCGACCGGCCCCTCGAGGGTCGCGAGGAGCTCGAGCGGGTGGCGGAGGTCGCCCTCGCCCGCCCAGGCGGCGTGCAGCTCGACGGTCCCCTCGACCGGAACGCTCAGGTCCACGGCGCGAAGAACCTCGGTCTGCGATGCACAAGCGATCAGAAGGACCACGAGACCCCCACGTGAAGGCCTGGAATCGCCACCACCGGCGCGTCGACCCAGCGCTGATCGAGGGCGACCTCGAGGCGGCCCTCGCGGACCTGGACCCCGAGCCCCGTGCGAAGTCCGTAGCTCCACTCCGGGACGACGCTGCGGCGCACCTCGGTCTCCCCGGGGCGCAGGACGACCTGCTTGTGCGGCAGGGCGTGGGCCGCTCCGAAGGCGACGACGAAGGGGGACCATCGGGCCCTCCGCTGGGTGCGCAGCCGAAGCTCGGCGCCGGGCCCCCAGCGCTCCAGGGCTCCGGTCTGGACGAGCAGGCTCGTATACGCGCCGCCGTGCAGGCTCCAGGCCCGCTCGACCAGGGGCGCCTGCACACCGACCAGAGCGCGGTGCCGCGCGAACTTCGTCGACTCGAGCTCCAGGTGCGCGAGGTTCCAGGACAGGCCGAGGAGCCAGGTGTTCACTCGCCGAACACCCGGTCGAAGTTGCCGCCGAGCGCCGCGTCGATGTCCCTCTCGGACCAGCCCTCCATCGCGAGGAGCGAGCGCTCCAGGTAGTCGGCCACGAAGCCCGGGCTCTGGGGTCCGTCCGAGCCGTAGATCACCCGGTCCTGGAGCCCCTCGTCGGCGATGCGCTCCATGACCGCGCGGAGAATGGTCCCATCAGGGTCCCCATGCCGACTGCCCAGGGCGCTGGGCTCGAGGAAGACGTTGTCGTGGGCGAGGGCCAGCTCGATGGCCGCGTCGAAGCCCTCGTCGAGGGCCCGCTCCTGGAAGTCGTAGCCGACGTGGCCGACGATGAAGGACACCTCCGGGTAGGCCACGACCGCGGCCTCCAGGAAGTCCGGCCGGGTGTAGGGCTCCTCGGTCCTCGTGCCGGGAAAGGGCGAGGTCCCGGTGTGGTGGTAGACCGGCGCCTGGTGCTCAGCGGCGAGCTCGTAGATGCCGAAGTACGCGGGGTCGTCGAGGCGGAAGTGCTGGTGCGCGCCGGCGAGCTTGATGCCCACCATGCCCTCGACCGCAAGGGCGGCGTCGAGGGCGTCGAGGTACTCGTCGGAGCGATTGTTCCAGTCATCCGTGGGCAGCGACGCCATGCCCATGAGGCGCTCCGGGTCCGCCGCGAGGGCGTCGATGACGAGCTCGTTCGTGGCCACCCCGACCGTCCTGGGCGCGTAGACCGACAACAGCACCGCCCGGTCGACCCCGGCCGCGTCCATCTCGTCGAGCACCGCCTCGGCGCTCAGCACCGAGTCGGCCAGCTTCTCCGGCTTCAGGCCGAAGGGGTAGGGAAAGCGAGCGGCCAGATAGCCCTGCGTGCTCTCCGGGATGCTGTGCCAGTCGCCGGGGTGGAGGTGGAGGTCGACGACGTCGCGACCCGAGCCGCGCGTAGTAGACGAGGTGCAGGCGATCAGAAACCACATATCAACCGACCGGTGGATAACAACGGGATAGGGTCTGCGCATGCGCAAGGTCGGACGCCCCAAGAACCCCCTCTCCCGAGAGCGCCTCCTCGACGCCGCTGCGGCCCAGTTCGCCCGCGGCTACCACGCCGCCTCGATGGCTGACATCGCTCGCGCCTGCGGCATCCACAAGTCGAGCCTGTTCCACCACTTCGCGAGCAAGGAAGCGCTCTACCTCGAGGTCGTCGGGGACTACATCGGCCGCCTGGGCGCGCTGGTCCTCGCGGCCACCGGACCCGGTGACTTCCTCGGGCGCCTGGACCGCCTCGGCGAGGTCGTGACCGACTTCCTCGGCGAGCACCCGCATGCCGCGGCGCTGCTGCTCCGCGAGCTGATGGACGAAGGTCCCTATGTCCGTCTGGTCGGCCTCGACGGCGTGCGCCACGTCGTCCGAATGGTCAGCGGGTTCCTGGCCGCGGGGATGGCCGAGGGCGTCATCGCCCCCCAGGATCCCCGACAGCTCGCGCTGTCGATCTGGAGTCCACCTGACCTGGTTCGCCACGGGGCGCGTCACGAGCGAGGTCCTCGAGGACGACGTCTTCTCGCCGAGCCAGGTGGCGGCGCGCAAGGCCGCGGTCACGACGCAGATCCGTCGCATCTGCGGCGTTGCGCGGCCCGGATCGAAGGGGTAGGTTAAATCCACCGACCGGTTGATTAATGATTCTTCTCCTCCTCGCCTGCTCCGACCCCGTCTCCCAGCCCGACGTCACACGGGACGACCGGGGCGATCCAAGGGACACAGCGGTCTCCGAAGACACCGGCGCGGACACCGGCACGCCCGGCGACACCGATCAGGACACCGAAGAGCCTCAGGACACGGACGACTCGCCGATCACAGTGACCCGCTCGACGATCACCGTGAACACCTCCTGCGCCATGTCGGCGGTCCTCTTCGAGCCCTCCCGCGAGGGCGAACGGCTCGTGGTCCTCGCCCACGGCTTCGCCCGGACCTCCGCGAACATGGAGGGTTGGGCCGAGGCCCTGGCCGCCGAGGGGCTGACCGTCGTCACGCCGGACCTCTGCCACGCGACGATGTGGGACACCGACCATGTCCAGAACGGCAGGGACCTCGCCGACCTGGCCGCCACCCTCGGGCACGACGAGGTCGTCTACGCCGGCCACTCCGCCGGTGGCCTCGCCGCGCTGCTCGCCGCCGACCAGGATCCGAGCGCCGTCGGCTGGTTCGGCCTGGACCCCGTCGACAGCGAGGGCCTGGGCGCTGCAGTCCGCCTGAGCGTGCCCGCCACGGCGCTCGTCGGAGAGCCCAGCGAGTGCAACGCCTCGGCGAGCGGGGCGGACCTCGACGGCGAGATCAAGCACATCTCCGGCGCCGATCACTGCGACTTCGAGTCCCCCACGGACTGGATGTGCACCACCTTCTGCCCGGACGCCGGCGGCGACGTCGAAGACACGATCCGCGCCCAGCTGCTCGAGGGAGCCCTTCGATGAAGCGACGCCACTTCCTGGCCGGCCTGGCCGCACTCAGCGCCGGCTGCGCCCCCACGGACCGCTCCGGCTCCGGCCCCGACGTCCGGGACCCAAGGGACCTCGGCGAGACCGGCCTGGACACGGGCGAAGCGGGCCCGGAGGTGAGCCTCGCCGAGACGGGCCCCGCCCTGGAGCGGCGCGTTCCGAGCTCCCTGGCGACGGCCTCGGGCGAGGACCAGGACCTGAGCTTGAAGGTGCTCAGCGGAGAGCTGCCCACGGACCTCGTCGGCCACAGCTTCGTGGTGCACGCGGTGCCCTATGGCGACGGCTCCAGCCTCTTCCTCGGTGATGGTCGCGTGTGCCGAATCGACTGGAGCGACCGCGGCTTCAAGGCCCGCATCCAGAAGACGCCCTGCTATTACGCGGACCATGCGCTCGAGGGGCACTGGGCCGGCTTCGAGAACAAGGGCCTGGCCCGCTTCTCGATGACCCTCGGCGCGCGAAACCACGCCAACACCGCGTTGCAGCCGATGGGCGATCGCCTGCTGGTCACCTACGACGCGGGCCGGCCCCATGAGATCGATCCCCACAGCCTCGAGCTCGTCACCCCCGTCGGGTACACGCACGAGTGGCCGGCGATGATGCCGGAGTGGCTCACGGGGCTGATGAACTGGCCCTTCGCGATGATCATGTCGACGGCCCACCCCGGCTACGACCACGAGACCGGCGAGCTCTTCACCGTCGCCTTCGCGCTGGCGATGATGAGCAGCTCCAGCCTGGACATCGTGCGCTGGGACGGCGAGGGCGCCCTGCGCACCTGGCGCGTCGTCGACGAGGCGGGCGACGAGGTCGAGATCCTCCAGGCCATCCACCAGATCGTGGTCACCCGGAGCGCGATCCTGGTCGTGGACACCAGCTTCCTGCTCGAGCTCGACTCGATGTTCCAGGACGACGTGCCTGCACAGGCCCAGGCGCCCGACTCGGTCTGCTACCTCATCCTGCGCGACGACCTGGTCAGCGGCTCCGACACCGTGACCTGTCGCAAGCTCGTGCTCCCCCGCGAGACCGTGCACTTCTACGCGGACTTCGACGACAGCGCCGGAATGGTGCTGCACATGGCGCACAACACAGCCTCGGACCCCAGCGAGTTCCTGAAGAGCGGCGATGTGCGCGCCGACAACGGCGACGCGGTCCGTTCGGATCTCTACGGGCTGCCTGTGGGATCGACCGATATCGGCCAGGCCGCCCGCTACGTCATCGACCTCGCCACCGCCGAGGTGGTCGAGTCGGACCTCGTCGAGGACGACACCTTCACCTGGGGCGGACCCGCGCTGGCCACGTGGAAGGACAGCCATCGCACCCCCGATCGCTACGAGGACCTCTTCTGGTGCGGCGTGGGCTTCTCCGAGGAGCTGAACGTCGAGCGCATCCAGGAGCTCTACGCGGATCACCCACATCGCTCGGTGGCGATCGAGGACCTCCCGACCGAGGGCCGCCCCTCCAGCGTCTTCCGCGTCGAAGTCGACGGCCCTGGCGTCGCCGATGGCTACGCCTTCCCCGATGGGCGAGTCGGGCTGTCGCCCATGTACGTGCCCCGCTCGGGGGGCGGGGGGTGCGTCGCCGTCGTCGTGACCAGCGACGACCGGAGCACCGCCGGTTCGAGCGGTGACGAGATCTGGGTCTTCGACGCCGAGAACCTCGCGCAGGGCCCCCTCGCCCGCCTCGGACACGAGGACCTCGACCTTCCGTTCACCCTGCACACCACGTGGATGGAGAGCGTGAAGCCCCGAGAGGCCACCTACGCCGTGGACATCCGCGAGGACCTCGGCGAGGCCGTCGCCGCGCAGATGTGGGACATCCAGGCCGTCTTCGAGGACGAGGTCTACCCGAACTTCGAGTGATGTCATCGACGGGTCATCGGCCCGTCGAGCCCGCGGAGCCACCCTCGAAGTGGCACCGACATTTGCTCATGAACCACCACTCGATCCGACGCGCCGCGATGCGGCCCGGCAACGCGCACCTGGAGCGCTGGACCCGGCGCGAGCAGGACTACCTGCTCCTCTCGCACCACCTCGAGCTCCCCCTCCACCACGTCTGGGAGATCGGACCCGAGCCGCTGGAGCGGGTCCTGGGCCTGGTGCTGGCCGAGTCCAAGGGCACGGGCGAGGTGCTGGTCACCAGCGCCGATCCCGACGTCGTCGCCTGGCTGATCGAGCAGAACGACGTGCCCGACTACGAGATCCCGAGGGTCTGCTTCGAGCTCCTGCGGGTCATCGGCAGCTCCGAGGCCTTCGTGCCCGGCTTCGTGCCCGAGCGCGTCGCTGAGCGGCTCACATCGGACTCGCGCTACCGCGTGACCTGGGTGGCCTGACTCGGCGCCGACGACCTCAGAGGCCCACCGTGACGGGATCGTGCACCGCGTCCAGCGACCACGCGGGGCCGCAGGTGTCGACGGGGCCCTCGTAGTTGCCGATCTCGAAGTGCAGGTGCCGCACGTTGCTGCGGCCGCTGTTGCCCATGCTGCCGAGCATCGTCAAGCCGCCGAACACCCGGTCCCCGGTCTGGATCCAGACCTCGTCCAGGTGGGCATAGCGGGTGTAGAGACCGTCGCCGTGGGCGACGACCACGTGGTTGCCCCAGCCGGAGCCGCACTCGGGGAGCGAGGCGTTGGGCGAGAAGGTCGCGCTGGCCCGGCAGCCGGTGCGCACGTAGGCGACCACACCGTCAGCGGCTCCCAGGACGTCGACGAGCTCCACGCTCGCATCGTCGTGGACGAAGTCGACCCCCTCGTGCTCGCAGGCCTGGCCGGGGGTGCCGCTGAAGCCGACCTGCCAGGTCGAGGCGGTCGGCGTATGCCAGCTGCGGCTGGCGGAGCCGCCGGGTCGCCCGGCCCCCGCGATCTGCACCGGCGCCCACTCCTGCTCTGCGGAGTCGTAGGCCGCGCACTCCTCGTGGGAATCACCAGGCACCTCGAAGCGCGCGACATCGACGGCGATGAGCATGCCGCTGGCATCGCGCCCCTCGACGAAGACCTCGCGAGGCCCGGGGTCGGTAAAGGTCCGCGTGAGCTCGAAGCCCTCGCCGATGACCAGGCCGTTCTGGCGGAAGAGGACCTCGACGACGTCGACCGCGGCCTCGACCGACAACGTGCAGGTGGTGCACTCGGCCGGCACGTCGACCCTGAGCCAGGGCACGTCCTCCCACTCCAGGGTGGAGCGGCGACCGGGGGAGACGTCCGGGGTCCCGGACGAGGTACAAGCGAGCAAAAGGAACATGCGACCTCCGCCGGCTGAATGGCCCGCCGGAGCCGCTCGATCGAGGGCGCCGTCATCGACGCGTCATTTTATCGAACAGGTGTTCGTTATCCTTTGCACGCGCCGTGAGAAGGTCCCGATGGTGGAACACGGAGACACCCCGGTCGAGCTACGCGACGAGCTGCTGCTCGAGGAGGTCGAGCGGGCGCGCAGCATCGGCGCGATCCTGGGCTTCCTCTGCTTCCTCGTGCTGGCCTTCGTGCCCTTTCTGGGAGGCCACGAAGGTGCCCAGGCCGCGATGGTCGCCGCGATGGTCGGCCTGGGCGGGACCTCGCTCTTCGTGCGCTACCGGGCCCGCGAGCCCAGGCGCTACACCGCGACGCTCTTCCGGGTTTACGGCGCTGTGGCCGTCGCGACCGCGGTCACGATCCAGGTCTACCTGGGCGTCTTCTCGCCGACCGTGCTGGCGGTGGTCCTGGGCATCGCCTTCTTCAGCCAGGGGCGCGACCGCGTAGGGGCCTGGGTGATCAGCGGCGGCGCCATCGTCGGGACCCTGGTGCTCGCCTCCCTCACCGCCGCAGGCATCGTCCCGGACGTCGGAATCATCGACACCAGCGCTGCCTCCCCCCTCTCCAAGACCTTCTTCGCGATCGTCGTGCCCATCGTGCTCACCGTGACGATGCTTCAGGGCCGCGCCAACCACCTGGCCGCGGTCGCCCTGCACGAACGGGTCGCGCGCGGCACCATCGCCATCGAGGCCGGGGAAGCCCGCCTGGGCGAGGTCGTGGCCGAGCTCGAGCTCCTACGCGCCCCGATCGGTCGGGGCGCCCACACCGGCGGCATCGCGGGCCCCTTTCGCCTGGGCGAGGTGCTCGGCCGCGGGGGCGTCGGCGAGGTCTACCTGGCCACGGACGGCACACGACGCGCCGCCGTCAAGGTCCTTCGAGCCGCCTGGTCCGGAGACGAGGAGGTGGTCCGTCGCTTCGGCCGGGAGTGCCGCCTCGCCGAGGCCGTCGAGAGCGAGCACACGGTCGAGCTCTTCGGCCACGGAGCCCTGGACGACGGGACGCCCTGGCTGGCGATGGAGTACCTCGATGGCCTGGACCTGGCGCAGGTGCTCCGCGAGACGCCGAAGCTGTCGCTCGAGGACCTGGGGCCCCTCGTCGCCCAGGTGGCGGTCGGCCTCGACGCCGTCCACCGGACCGGCATCGTGCACCGCGACCTCAAGCCTCGGAACCTGCTTCGGGCAGGCGGGACCTGGAAGATCCTCGACTTCGGCGTGGCGCGCGCCCTCGGGACGGAGGCCACGCTGACCGCCCAGGGCGTGGTGGGTACGCCGAACTACATGTCCCCGGAGCAGGCCTCGAGCGAGCCGGTCGATACGCGCTCCGACCTCTTCTCCCTGGGCTCGATCGTCTACCGCTGCCTGCTGGGCCGCGCGCCCTTCTCCGGTCGGACTCCGCTGATGACCATCTACCAGGTCGCCGAGACCCGCCCCACGCGCCCCCGAACCGTGGACCCCGAGCTGCCGCGCCAGCTGGAAGACTTCCTCGCGGTCGCGCTGGCTCGCGAGCGCGGAGACCGCTTCGGCAGCGCCCAGGAGTTCGCCCAGGTCTTCGAGGCCGCCATGCGCGGTGAGTTCCCGGACCACTGGCGCCGCCACGCCCAGCAGCTGGTCCGGCGCAGTCCCTGGAGCTAATCGGCGCGCTTCAGCGACGAAGTACAGTGCCGACATGCTCCCGCTCCTGGCTTGTTCGAGCCCACCCGAGCCGCGCCCTCCGGACGTGCTGATCGTCGTGCTCGACACCGTCCGCGCGGACCACCTTCGAGCCTATGGCTACGAGCGAGACACCAGCTACCAGCTCGAAGCCATCGCGCAGGCGGGCGCCCTGTTCGAGGACACCACCGTATCGAGCACCTGGACCCTGCCTGGCCACGCCTCCCTGTTCACGGGCGAACCGCCGTGGGTGCATGGGGTGCACCACACTCCGGAGGACCTCGAGTTCCCGGTGGGCGCGCTCCGTCCCGAGCTCCCCACGCTCGCGGAGCGCTTCGACGCCGCCGGATACCGGAGCGTCGCCCTGGTCACCAACGCGCTGGCGATCACTCAGGGTCTCGATCGTGGCTTCCAGGTCACCCGAAGCTTCGAGAACGACGGCGGCACCGTGAAGGCGGCGAAGGCGCTGCTCGCCGAACCGGACGATCGGCCTCTCTTCCTGGTCGTGAACCTGCTCAGTCCGCATGCGCCGTGGATGGTCACCCCGGAGGTCCCCTGGTCCGAGGCGCACCGCAAGCGGCTTGCCGAGGCTCCCGGTGTCCTGGGGCCCATGGTGCACTGGGACGGCGCGAGTCCTGGCCTGGACCCGGGGCTCCCATGCAGCGAAGACCTGCGCTGCGACATCGCCCTCGCCGCAGGAGAGCTGGAGCTGGACAT
>Ga0114933_10003690_pt1 | contig 14772 bp, 12 predicted proteins | sample 4SBtaG_FD_89691 | JGI IMG/M metagenome (GOLD analysis project Ga0114933, IMG submission 89691) | Deep subsurface microbial communities from Kolumbo volcano to uncover new lineages of life (NeLLi) - 4SBTROV12_W25 metaG | ecosystem: Environmental > Aquatic > Marine > Volcanic | place: Kolumbo... | reverse complement strand
TTCGTTCCATGCGACATTCTTCTCGCCAGTTGTAGAACCGTTATTGCACGGATCGCATGATCTACTTGGCGACGGGAGGATTCCATATCCTCCGGTTTATTACTCTCTCCTATGACTTGTTCGGGGTCGGAATGGTTTCCAGCTCAACGTCCAAACCCTTACTAGTGGGCATGCCTGAGCCATGTGTGTCTCCTCCCATCAGGCGACTGGATAAATCTCCGTAGGCAATAAATAACAGGCCTTCGGGTAATTCATCCTTCTTGGCTGAAATCACTTCGACGTCGATGGTTCCGTGCTCACCAGTGAGCCGCACCCAATCGCCATCTGTTATTCCAAGTCGTTCCATATCTCCGGGAGCAACTTGTAGTTTCGTAATTTCGCCAAGATAAGTTTCACCATATTTACCTTCGTTGATCCCAACACCTTGTTTGCTGGTTCGACCGGGAATCAGGATAAAAATCTCTGACATTTGTCTTGATTCCGTTTAGAGGTAGCTAAATAAAACTAATCGCGTGAATGCCTTCACTCACTCTTAGTGAAATCGGCACATTCACTTTGGTGTATCCATTTATTCTGATTGCAGATTCCACAATCCGCCAGTGGGGTTTGCGGCATCAAACCACTGAAACCGTGTGCCAAAGAAAGGTTGCCTATACGTCGTTAGCAGTTGCACTGCTTAGAAAGCCGTCATCTGTCCAGCCCCGACCACGGTTGTATGCTTGCACAAGCATTTGCAATGTCTCTTCGGATAATGAGGCATCGGAATCGTCCGTCAACGCTGATTGAAGCATTCGTTTGGGTAACGTATCTTCCTCCGGCAACCATCCTGCCAGAATATTAAACTGCTTCTTGGAATCGATAATATGTTTGGCCGATTCGATTATTTCCTCACGGCTGATATCCCATCCTGTAACCAATTGCAGTATGTCAGCGGCAGAGGAATACAGGTCGTCAAACACACCACGCAAAAATTTGCACAGGATCAAACTATCTATAACCGCAGCTTTGTCTTCTGTTTCAATGGCTAAAGCTGCCGCCGTTACGTCAGCTCGCTTACGATCAACCTGTTCAGAGAAATCAACTTCATACGCCCCACTGCGATTATGATCGGCACCACGCGTTCCCACGGCAAAGCCAAGTGCCATCGTTTGCAGTGCGCGGGGTTCATACCCCGGAATTTCCATGCCTTTGACCTGTGGCGCAAATTCGATCGTGTCTTGCCCGATTTCCATGGCAGCTCTCTTGCTTCCATCTGCCAGTAGCATGCCGGATTCAGTGCGATTAGCAATCTGAGGAATCAATTGCAACAGGCGTTCATCGTTTCCAAATCGCAGCGTTTCGTCGTCAAGATAGCCTCTCTCAGCACACTCCATGGCAAAGGCAATGGTGCCGCCGGCACTGATGGTATCCATTCCGAATTCATCACAGAGGCGAGACGCTTGAATTACCGTGTCTTGATTCGAAATGCCGCACAACGGCCCGAGTGCAAATATGTTCTCATATTCAATGCGAGTGCCGGCATCACCAGACTGCTTTCCATAGATATGCGTGCATCCAATGGTGCATGCAGCACAGCTTACCTGAACTTTATCATGTGCTAATTCTAACTGCTGCGGACTTAGTGACTCAGCCCCTTCCATCGAGCCTGCGGTGAAATTGCGTGTCGGTAGACAATTCATTCTGTTGAATACAAGCAGATTCGATGCCGTGCCGAGTTCACGGTACTTAGCCGTTGCAGGTCCAAAGCTCTCTTGTGATAGCTGTTTGGCATAACTTACCAGTCCGGTTTCATTTGCCCATTCACATCGTTGGCTACCGCGTACCAATATCGCCTTGATATTTTTCGAACCAAGTATTGCACCGGAACCGCCCCGACCAGCATGGCGACCATCGTGTGAGATCGTAGCAAATCGAACTAGATTCTCCCCTGCAGGGCCAATGACAGCAGCAGAGTAATCGTCGCCGTATGTATCGAGGAGCCATCGCTCTGCATCTGGGATATTCATGCCCCAAATTGCTTCAGCTGACTGGATCGTGACTTCCAATTCATCCACCACAATGATCGAGGGAGTCTCACACGCACCGGTGATCATGATTGCATCATGTCCCGTTCGCTTGCCATTGATAGCAAACCGACTGCTTGCCAGTGAGTCGTTAAACCGCATGGTAAGTGGACTGCGACTGACTACAGCAAACTTGGCTGATGTGGTGAGCGGACTACCCACGAGCGGGCTGAAGATGAATCCGATCGTAGACTTCGGATCAAATGGATCATGATATTGTGCCTCGCGATCAAGTAACAAGCGCACACCCAATCCACTTCCACCGATGTGACGTCGCAGCACTTCTTCATTGATGACAGTGGATACAGAAGATCCAGTGCTCAGATCAATATCGAGCGTCTTTCCGTGATAACCGTGGGTAGCCATAAGTTTGATACTAGCTGGAAAACCATTGCATGTTAGACATCATGTGTCACATAAATCATGACACTTCAAAACCCAACTGAGCTAGCTGTGCTTGTACAGCGTTGTCTTTAATCAGCTCAAGTAATGCACTTACAGCGGGTCGTTCAAGTCGGTTCTTCGGAATGACGAAATCGTATTCTTCGTCAGTGAGTGGCAGGAATCCCAGGCCATCGGTGAGAACGGATTCAATTGCTACCCCCCAGTCCGCTCGCTCCTGTTCAATCGCAGCACGCACAGCATGATGGTTCTTCGACTGAACAGCATATCCGGCTGGTTTATGGTCGGGTAATAAATCTTGAAGCAATTGATCTATTAATACTCTCGTACCACTTCCGGAATTTCGATTTACCATTCGGCAATCGGGATTTTCACGCAAGAACGTTGTAAAAGATTCCAGACTGAGATCTGTGAATCGGCTGTCTTCTTTTCGAAAGATAATTCCCTGCCGCCGACGATATATCTTGGCCAGTGTTAGTGATTCATCTACAAACGGTGCGTTATATTCCCCTGTTTTTTCATCAAGCAGATGTATACCGGCAATATCGCATTCACCTCTTCGGGCTGCTTCAAGTCCGCCGGTTGATCCCACATTAATTAGCTTGCAGTTGTAACCATGACGGGCTTGTAATTCACCGATAAGAAAATCTAACCCGACACAGTGACTGCCAATGGCGATCAGGTCGGCAATTTTCAATTGTTTACCAAGCAACGTGACTTCGACAGTTTGGTCGGCCTCGAGAATTTCCTGATGTCGGTCAATGGTTATAAATCCATCGGCACGGCTAAACGTCGTTACGCTTCCTGAACCTTTTCCCATGGGGTAGGCGGCCAGTCTATCGGTTTGTGAATTATCAGGCACCAGCCCTACCAATAAGTACTCTGTGCGACCGATTTCCGAGTTGACTCTTACCGCCAATTTGGCCGATTGCGTCTGTTGAGAATCCGTTGTATCACCCGCAAGTGCCTGAATCACTGGCGCAAGAAATTCATGAAATGTGAAGATTGCCGATGTTGGAAACCCCGGCAGGATGACAACCGGTTTGCGACCGGTGGCAGCTAGACAAATTGGTTTTCCCGGTTTTAGCGCTACTCCGTGAGCAACAATACCCGGATCATCGAGTTCCTGAACGACTTGATAACTAAGATCCCCAGCACCTTTGCTTGTTCCACCGGAAAGTAACACAACATCGCAATCGGCGATGCCACGCTTTAGATAATCCCTGAGTTGTTGGATGTCGTCTTTAACAATTCCTAATTCAATAGGTTCACCACCGAGTTCTCGGACCGCATCAGCGAGAATGCGGGCGTTGGAATCGTACACGAGCGCCGGCTTCATGGTGTCGTCAGGAGAAATGATTTCATCACCGGTAGAGACGATAGCCACGCGTGGCTTTTTCCAAACCGGGACTTGATTGATCCCGACAGCAGCGAGCACTCCCGTGTCGCGACTGGTCAGCCTGTCACCGCGTCGTAATAGCACTTCGTTTTCACTGATATCTGTACCGGCGTATGTGACACCAAATCCCGTGGCGGATGGACGACGAACGAGAAGTTCCCTTGCGCCGTTTTCCGATTCTTCGACTTCGGTGTGTTCGATCATCACGATGGCATCAGCACCCCGGGGCAGCATGCCTCCAGTCGCGATACTCGCTGCTGACTGCGGGGAGACCTCAGTTTCCGGAATGCAACCAGTTGGTATTTCTTGTGAAAGCAAATTAATGCGAACAGGGTGTTCTTCATCGGCACCAATTGTGTCACGTGCTACAACAGCAAAGCCATCGTAATTAGATCGATCAAACGATGGCACGTTTACTGGCGAAATGATGTCTTTTGCAATGATTCGGTACAGTGATTCATTTAGCGGTACAAATTCGACACCTAGTGGTGCCATATCGATTGCAGCGTGAAATAGCGACTCTGCCCGATCCCGGTCGATGACATCCAGAAATTGATACTGTTTAGCCATAGTAATGAACCACCACGTGGGTGTCCTCAGCGTAACCTTCAGAGTCTTCAGGTATCACTACAAATCCATCGGCCCTGGTTGTGCTAGTCAGGACTGACGCACCACTTATTGCCAGTGGCTGTACTTTGCCATTGATCACTTGGACTCGAGCGTAATCCGTCCGTCCCACTTTGGAAATGAGCTTCCGAGCCAGGGGAAGCGATGCTTGTTGGTATGGCCATGCGGAATCTTTGCCTGCGAGTCGGCGAATGGCCCGACCAGCAAAGAAATCATAAGCACAAAAACACGAGACGGGATTACCCGGCAATAAAAATATAATCTTTTCATCGAGTAGACCCATCCCGGTGGGACTACTTGGTCGCATCGCAATTCCGTGTATCGCCAACTCGCCTTGTTCGGCAAGGATCACAGGGGCATGATCTTCCTGCCCAACACTTGAACCTCCGGAGACCAAAAGGATATCGGCGGGTTGCTGCATCTGTTCCCGGATTGCGTCCGGGCTGTCTTGTGTGATTCCAGGATGATGGGGTGTACCGGAGTCGCGTGTAATTAGAGCGGCGAGCATTGGGCCGTTTGCATCGGCAATCTGATAGTTACCGGGTTGCTGACCGGCGGCAACCAATTCAGATCCCGTTATGAGTAATCTGACAATCGGTTTTCGAATAACTTCTACACAGGCCTTACCAATGGATGACAAAACGCCGATATCTTGCGGGCGTAATTCTCGGCCAGCGTGAAATACGGTGGTCCCACTCGCGACATCCTCACCAACTTCTCCAATATGCTTTTGTTCAGGCACGGTGTCGTGCACCAGAATCTGATTGTCGGAAAGCGTGGTGTGTTCCACAGGGATCACCGCATCTGCACCTTCGGGTATTGGCGCACCGGTCATGATTCTTACAGCGTCACCGGGCTGAACGATGGCACTTGCCGGCTTCCCGGGAAGCGCTTCGTCGATGATGTTTAATCGAATGCTGTTATATGTGGATGCACCGTTTGTATCTTCAGCCCGAACAGCAAAACCATCCATCATGGACCGGTCAAACTGTGGAACATCCATATCACTGCAGATATCTGTCGCGAGCACCCGTCCGTGTGCGTCCTCGAGAGGAATTGTCTCTGGGGAAAGCGGATTACAGTGCCGATCTACCCACTGCAGGGCTTCTTCAACTGTCTTGCGGCTGCTGAATCCGCGCATTCGCACATCCTGATTTTCAGGCGCCATATCTGGAGATGACTCGTGCATGGGACGAACTATTTGCTAGCTGGAGGGGATACCACAAATGTACTCTCGCCAGGCATCCATGGTTTCTTGCGGCATGCTATTTTCACGAATGAAGTCGTGCTTCAGCACGATATCGGTATTATCGATCGCAACCTTCACGCTTAGTCTGCCATCTTCACGATAACGAAACAGGACGCGTGCAATTGAATCCGGCGGCAAATCCGGCGGCAATTGAATACTGCATTGTCCGATGGGCATACAATCGCTCGGGTTATTACTTTCACCTTCTACAATCTGTACGAGGATCGACTTTTGCCCGGCACGGATCTTAAATTTCCGCTGGCCGGTAATAGGTAATTGCGTATTTCTTGGTATCACAATCCCGGTTCTGTCTCGTTGTGTTTCCGGATCTGTGCCAACGACGCCCAAGCTGTGCGAATTGATATTTGTAATCGTGAAATTGGGACTCTGACCGTTGTGTTTGTCTAACAGCAACCCCGCATGCAGTGCTGCGCCGTGAGCAACAGCTTCATCAGGTGACACGGAACGATCGAGTTCCTTGCCGCTGAGTTCCGTTAACTTAGCCGCCACGGCGGGCATTCGAGTGGAACCTCCAACGAGCAGAATTCTATCGATGTCGTCCCAAGTCAAACCGGCGGCGTTTAGCGTCTGCCGAGTGGTAAATGCTGTTCGCTCGAGCAAGTCACGTGTAATGTCTTCCAATACACTTCGGGTTACTTCGATCCTCATTGACTGCCCGGCATGATCACAGGCGATGGTTGCCTGCTCTCTGGCGGTCAATGTGTGTTTAGCGTCCTGGCATTCCCGCCAAAGCCTTCCTTCTGAAATTGAGTCTTCGCGTGGATCCGTTCCATAGGAGCGTATGAATTGTTCAGCGACGTAATCAACCAGCCTTTGATCCCAGTCGAAGCCACCAAGTTGTACATCTCCGTCCGTGGCAAGGGCTGTGAATACGGTGCCACCGATACGCATCACGGTTACGTCAAATGTGCCACCACCAAGATCGTAAACAAGGATTGTCTCTTCGTGTGTGGACTCGGCGTTGCCGTCCAATAAGCCTAATTGGTGCCCATAGGCAACCGCTGCAGCGGTGGGCTCATTGATAATGTCCATCACGTCCAACCCGGCAAGGAATCCAGCGTCTTGCGTGGCCTTCCGGCGCACTTCGTCAAAGTACGCGGGTACCGTGACAACGCATTTGCTGAACTCACCGATTCGCATGCTGGCATCCTGCCGTAACTTATTGAGTATCCAGGCCTGCATCGCCTCAGGTGGATATTCGTTACCGTTGAATGCTTTATGAAATACGCGTTCGCCTAAGTCTCGCTTGGCACATTCGCCAATGGCGTGGAAGTCAGTCGCTTTTGCTTTAACCGCTTCCTTGCCTACGATTATCTGCTCGCCTTCGAATAACAGAACACTTGGAGTGATCTTGTCACCTTCGGCGTTGTCGATGGTCGTTGGCCGGCCGGTGTTATCCAGATGGGCAATGGCGCTGTAGGTCGTACCGAGGTCAATGCCGACGGCCGGAACACTGCGTGTATTCATAGATGTGGTTTTTTGGTTCAGGGTGGTTCGAAGCACTATTACGATTCAGGATAGCATCAACACTGGTTTTAATGAAGCAACACATTGACTCATGTCGACTGAGCTATGTCAGTTTGCGAATCAGTTCAATAATAGCGCTGTTGTCCAACTCGCCAAGACCGTTCTCTACAGCACTTGAGAGTAGTTCTTCATGAAGCTGAGATAACGGGAGTTGCTGTCCATGCTCTCTCCCCATCTCAAGAATCAATAGGACATCTTTTAAGTGCTGCCGTAGCCGAGCTTGAGGTTCAAAGTTACCAGCAACCATTTTCGGACCTTTCGTGTCCATTGCTGCTGAGTACGCAACGGTGGATTTCATTACTTCCAATGCAAGCTTTGAGTCTACACCTGCAGACTCCGCGAGCGCCAGAGACTCGGCCAGCACAGCACGGTTTAAGCCCAGTGCGAGGTTTACGATGAGTTTCATGTCACAACCTGCGCCAGTTTCACCAACGTAAAAGGACTTGGGAGCAATGGCATCAAATAAATTGCTAAGGGACTGATATGTGTCGGCATGGCCTCCGATCATAATCACACCTTCGCCGTTACGAACCTGAACGCTGCTGCCGGCGACCGTGGCATCCAAAAACGAGCAGGCGTTAGATTCCAAGGTCATAGCATGGTCTCGTGCGGACTTTGCCGGTCCTGTGGTTGTATCAATAACGACCGTTCCCGCTGCGAGTGACTCCTTGATATCGCTAATCACCGTATTAACAATATCGCTGTCCGGAAGTGAAAGAATTAGCACATCGCTGTTGCTAGCGCAATCTGCTGCTGATGAAGAAACCGGTACCTGTTTATCAATTAACTCCTGGCATCGCTGATCATCAATATCGAAACCGGCAATTACGTAGTCATGCTCAAGCAGGCGGTCTGTGATCGCCTGTCCAAGTAAGCCGACACCAATAATTGAGACACGCTTATGACGGTTCATGATCTACTTTGTTACTGTTGATTTTGATCAGGATGATCCCGATGGTGGCAGAGACCATCGCAACTCCAGCCAGGATGTAATAGGTGTAAACCAAGTTGTCGATTTGTCCGGCAAGAGGTGCACCCAGACCGCCTATCCCAAATCCAATAACAAAATTGTATCCGTAACAGAGGCTTCGGCGGCTTTCCGGAGTGTACTTCGGGATAAGGCTGTTGTAGATCGGCTGAAACATGAAGTGAATCAATGAGAACAATCCAGCGGCAATAAATTTCCATTCGCCATCGGCTAGTGCCATGAGTACTAACAATGGGACGTTGGCGTATGTGATGGTGATGAGTTGTTTTTCCAGTCGATCGATCCGAGCGAACTTGCCAGCGAGGTATTGCCCAACACAACCGAGCGCTAAGGCACCCGCCATAAAGTAACTGCTGCGAATAAGATCCTCCTCACCCCCGGCGTTCATATCGCTGAAGTATTTTTTCATAAACGTCAGTACGCCGCTGTAGACCAAACCCATCAGCCCGGCAATTGAGGTAACAATAAAGAATGATGTCCACGGTGAAGGGACATTGCGACCGCCATCAGCCTTAGTTGCATCCTGATTACTGATGGATTCGAGTGGGTCGTAGTGCAGTAATCCTCGGCATGGGCCTGCAAAGATGATTGCCGCGATAATGCCGATGACACCAAGTACCTGAAAATACACCGTCCACGACAAACCGTAGTTCAACAGTACAGCGACGAGTAACGGGGCAAGTGCGATACCGGCAGAACCAAATACTCCATGGATTCCAAGTGCATGTGGCCGATTTTCTGGTGTTGTCTTTAGTGACAGTAATGCCAATCCAGCCGGATGATAGATGCTTGCGAAACAGCCAAGCACGAACATCAAGCATGTGAGCATGTCAGCGGAAGGTTCGCCACTAATTAAAAAACAGCAGGCGGAGCATCCGACAAAGTAGATCGTAAGCATGACACGTGCGCCAAATTTATCCACGAGCATTCCGACGAACAACGCCCCAAGCCCCCACGGCACACGAAACCAAAAACTGAGCCAACCGGTATACTCTGACTTGCCGTCATCGTAAATCGTTGCAATTTCTCGCTCGACCGATGGCATTGAGAGTTCGAAGATGTGCACAAGCGCGTGTGCAACAGATAAAAGTATGACTAGGCGAAAAGTACGTGAGTCCATCGTAGTCAGATTAACCCTGTTGAGTAATCGTGACGAATTGGTTCAGGCACTCTGTTGCGGCGCCAGTATCGATCGCCTCAGCAGCCGTGGCAGCACACTCTGGCAGTGATTGCTCGGGATGAGCTAATGAAATTGCACCAGCGGCATTCAGTAAAACAATATTTCGCGATGGGCCTGATGCACCAGATAATACCTTGCGGATTTGTTCAGCACTCTCAATCGCATCTTCGGCATCCATTCCTTCAAGTGCCGCAGATTCTATTCCAAAATCTTCCGGTGTCCAACTCGCTTCAGAAACAGTGCTGCCCTCTACCGTTGAGACATTGGTCACGCCATTCAATGTGATTTCATCGAGACCGTCACTACCGCAGACAATATGTGCCCGTTTGATTTCCAGTAATGACAATGCGCTGGAGAGCATCGGGCGTAAGGCAGGCCTTCCAACACCGAGCAACTGATATGACGCATTTGCCGGATTACATAACGGCCCTAGCATGTTAAAGATTGTGGGCACGCCAAGTGAACGACGCACCGGCATGACATGACGCATGGATGGATGAAACAGTGGTGCAAACATGAAGCAAATCCCAACTTCATTCAATGCCTGTTCCATGACAGCCACAGGTGCTTCGATATTTACGCCTAATTCCACCAGGACGTCAGCAGATCCTGTCTTACTGGTGATTTTGCGATTACCGTGCTTAGCGACTGAGATTCCCGCGGCAGCAGCAACAATCGCGGCAGCAGTGCTGATGTTGAATGTACCGCTTCCGTCACCGCCCGTACCGCATGTATCGACCAGATCCTGACGTTCAGATGTGATGGTTGTCATGTGCTTGCGCATCGCACGAGCAGCACCAGCAACCTCTGCCGCGGTCTCTCCTTTTTCTCGGAGTTTGAGTAACAAGGCAGCAATCTGGTCGTCTTTGCATTGCCCGCTCATAACCAGATCAATCACCTCAGCCATTTCAGCCATGGTGAGATCTTCTCCAGAAGTTACCTTGCCTATCGCTGTTGTTAACATCTGCTGTCTCTATCAAAAAGGCCTGCGATCCAATCTTGGAATTCCATCATTGTAATCACTGAATTAGTATTACTTACAGCATGGAAGACCTGTATATGTTCAGGTAGTAATTAGGGACACCTCAGTTTTGCCGATCAACTTGGTGAGGAGCTCATTTGGCACGCAAGATAATAATTGATTGTGATCCGGGAATCGACGACGCTGCTGCGCTGTGCATGGCTCTGTTCGCTGAGACTCTGGATGTTGTTGCCGTTACTGCGGTCGAAGGAAATGTTACATGTGATCGTGTAAATACAAACCTTCAGACCATCATTGAACAGCTCGATCCACCTAAAATACCACGTCTTGGGATGGCAAGTCCGAACGAGTTGAGTCGTTATCGCCCAGCAACACATATTCACGGTGTGGATGGATTGGGAGATGCCGGGTTAGTAAGCGTTTCACATCATCAATCGCATCCATCAGAGAAAATTCTGCTGGATGAAATCAGATCGCACCCCGGCGAGATTTCGGTGCTTTGTTTAGGGCCGTTGACCAATATCGCGAGAGTGCTGAAACGTGATCCGGAAATCAGCACATCTATTCGGGAAGTCATCATGATGGGTGGCAGCGTTTCGGCTGGTGGTAATATTACACCGACTGCCGAATTCAATATGTACTGTGACCCGCATAGTGCTGCTCAGGTGTTTGACAGCGATATCCCTAAAGTACTTGTGCCGTTGGATGTTACTCAGCGATTGGGCTTTACGCTTGATTTTCTTGATAACCTACCCGGTGAATGGGATCGCCGTGGTGCGCTGCTTCGAAAGATTCTCCCATCTCTATACCGCGCGTATCACAACGAATTGGGGCAGGAGAGCATCAACCTGCATGATGCTGTCGCTGTGCTTTGGGTATTAATGCCGGATCTCTTCGAATCAACTATTATGGCCGGCAAAGTTGAGACGACTGGTGAATATACACGTGGTGCAACGGTGTTTGATGGCCGTAATCAACGGCAATGGCATCGCAATGTAGAAGTGGTCATCGATGTGGATGTGAATGCAGCAATCGGCGCAATGCAGCGGATCTTGAACAAGTAATTGTCTTGTTATGATCCCTTTTCGAAGTCTTCTCGGTGCTTCAGTTTGACCTTCACCGTTAGTGGCTTACGCTTCCTAATGAGCAGTAATTCAACTGCTGAATCCACCTCTGTCAGACCGACCATGCTTGAAAGATGATCGTCGTTCTCAATCGCTTCACCGTTGAATGCAAGAATCACATCATTTACTTGTAAATGGGATGTGTCAGCAGGTGAGTTGGCTACGATTCCAGTTACTCTAACTCCGCGTGCGTGGCTCAAGCCAAGCTTCAATGCCGTGGCATCAACGAAGTTGTGGTCCATTCGCACACCAAGATATGCTCGTTCGATACCGTCGCCACCTACAAGCTTCTTTGCTGTGTCAATCGCCATATTGATTGGGATCGTGAAGCCGATGCCCTCATTACCACCACTGTTACTTGCGATAGCAGTGTTGATTCCCACCACTTCGCCCCGCAGGCTCAGAAGTGGCCCGCCGCTGTTGCCAGGGTTTATGGCTGCATCGGTCTGAATGAAATTCTGAATTACGACCCCTTGTTTTCCGAGCTTGAGATCCCGTCTGCCTTTGGCGCTGATAATGCCGTAGGTGACACTATGGCTGAGACCAAACGGTGATCCAATCGCGACCACGAAGTCACCGATTTCAAGACTCGTGCTGTCACCAGTTTTTGCTGCGACAAGATCATCGGATTGCTCGATTTCAATGACCGCTAGATCCGTTGCCGGGTCGGATAACACGGATTGGGCAGTCACTCGCTGTCCGTTATCCAACTGGATTTTGATGTCACCCAGCTTGCATGGGTGAATCACGTGGCGATTAGTAAGCACATAGATTTTTCCATTGACTTCCAACAAGACACCCGATCCAGCCTCCTCCACTTTGCGATTGGTTAGGTCATCGATGTTTTTCTGAGCAGTCAAATGGACAACGCTTGGTTTGGCGAGCCTCACCACACGTTTAAGGACATTGCGTTTATCGAATTCCTCAGCGTCCAACGCAAGTTGGTGAAACAGACGCTCGCGTGCAGATATATCGAGTGCAACAGGTTGCTCTTGCGCAAGCCCCGTGCCAGGAGATATGAAACTCCCTACGATTGCCAACACCAGCATGCTGGCATAACGAAATTTGCAGTGCCGAATCACTACCGGCTCTACCCCCCCAAAAAGTTATTTAGTGCATTTGCCCGTGAATACACTCGCGGACAGACTAGCCTTCAGTCTGCTGCTTATTCAGTTGTTCTTCCAACCATTGGTCGCCGTGTAACTCCTGCTCACCCTTACAGGAAATACATAAGGTGGCATACGGTAACGCCTGCAAACGCGCCAAAGGAATATTGGTCATACACACTTCGCATTGACCGTATACTCCTTCGCGAAACTTTGCTAACGCCAGCTCAATTTGAGCGAGTTCGCGACTCTCAACTTGAGCGAGTTGTGAACTCAATTCATCCTGCTGTGAGTCGAGTGCAGCATCGACAACATCACCGGTCGATTGCTCATGTAATTCCTTCAGCATGCTTAAGTCACCCTGAAGTGCTTTACGCATTGCATCGCGTCGTTTTAGCAGTACTGCGTGTAAGGAGTCTAATTGGTCTTTGCGAGCCATATCCCTGGTGTCCTATGGTCTACGTTTTGGCAGACTAAAACCTCTGGTCGTAATTCAGAGCCCGGATTTATCAAAAAATTGACGTAAACCGTGGTCTCCTAATGACTTATGTAGTCTCTCAATACCCAAATGAGTCATGGCAGCGCACACCACAGGCGCACCGAAACTATCACTCATTTCAGGCTATGCACGGATAATCGACACAATCCGTACCAACGGAATAGCGTTTTTGCTCAAATTCACGGTAGATTTTTGATATATCTACCGCTGTTTATATAAACCAATTACTCCGCAGAGCGACTGCAATACGGGCAAGTCGTGGCATCATCGGGCATTGGCTCGTCTTCGTCGTCACTACGATAAGCGGTAGTGGAGCGGTGTCCACAGTCCGGGCATTTGTGTTCCCAGGAGTGGATCACTAAATCGTCCTGCTCAAAGAAATTGTATTTACAGGTCGCAGCGGTTGACTGGCACTTTTTACAACTGCCACCAGGTTCGATATTTGCCATTTGATTGGTGATGCATTCTTGTTGAATCTAGAAACCACGCGCGTCGATAATGTCATCAAAGTCACGTAGATGATAATCAATATTCACGTAATCAAGAGTCTTGCATAGTCCTCGTAAGGCAACACCGAGTCCATCAGGTCCACTGAATCCACCGAATTGGCCGCCACCTTTTACGTGTGGTTCGAGATCTAGAAACACACCGGGAATATCCCGCTTCTTGAGCTTGCGTTCAAGTGTTGGGATATGACTTCTAAAATCACGCAGAATAGCCTCGTGGCCGCTATCGCCAATGTCAGCTGGAACAAAGTACTTGAGAGCTTCTTCGTCAACGTGGCCCAGACGTTGGATCGGTTCTGGATGTCGGTAGTCTTTGATATGCATCCACCCCATTCCGCGTTTCATGTTTAGGTACTGAGTAAAGACGTCGTCAGATGAATATCCTTGCGTAACAATATTGCCAGCATCGAATATCGTGACCATCGCCGGGTGATTCACTTGCTTGTGTAATGCCTCAAGCGTTGGGCCATTACCACCTACGAGGTTTGCTTCTACTTCAAGCCCAAAGGTTATTCCGTTGCGATCGCACAACTCCGCAATTTCACCAAGGTGATCTACGACTTGCGGAATGTGATCCCAGGCATCGGTACCGCGAGGGTGATAAAACGAAAATCCACGGATCAGTTTTGTGCCAAATGCGTTAGCTAAATCACAGGCTCGTTGTACGTCCCGAGTCAGATACTGCTTAAATGGAATGTATGCATTGTGAGTACCGTCATCCACGTTGAGCAGCTTTACCTTGCCTATGGGTGAACCGAGTGAGGATACTTTCAGACCGTATTCCTCCTGAAGTTTTATGGTTTTCTTTACTTCAGCCTTTGTTAACTTCATGACATTCTTAACTCCGCTGCCAACGTCAATGAATCGGATTGAGTAGTACTGTAAGCCAATGGCAGCGAAAGCGGAGAATTGCTGCACGGCTGTCTTTTGATTAGCAGATTCGTCTGCGAAGCCAGTAAGGATTACGCTCGGGTTGTTGCTCATGATGTACCTTTAAATACCCAACGGTTTACACGATTCAGTTGCAGGAATTTCATTTTGTGTGGCTAAACATGCTCACGCAAGGGGCTAGAATAGCGTTACATGCCATTCGGTGCTG
>Ga0114933_10003688_pt1 | contig 14779 bp, 8 predicted proteins | sample 4SBtaG_FD_89691 | JGI IMG/M metagenome (GOLD analysis project Ga0114933, IMG submission 89691) | Deep subsurface microbial communities from Kolumbo volcano to uncover new lineages of life (NeLLi) - 4SBTROV12_W25 metaG | ecosystem: Environmental > Aquatic > Marine > Volcanic | place: Kolumbo... | reverse complement strand
CTGGATCCGTAGGGACAATGCGCTGAGCTAGGATACTATTCCCGTGCAAAAGGAATGAAAGCATAAAAAGAATTCGCAGAAACATAAACTCGGCTTTCATCAAGAGTACGGTTGCAGACGACTCGCAATCCGCATGTCTAATGTTGATAGATGAATTCCTTGGAATTCAAAATGGTCCAAAGAATGTCTTCCCATGCCTGTTGACGATCATCACTGCTTGCAATGTAATCGAGCAGTTTTTGTGAAGCAGCAGTATCAGGTACTCGGCTAAGTGCCCGCGTATAAAACTCAGCCATTATTTCCTGATCCGAAGCTCCACGGTCAATGAGTGTTTTGATTCGACCAGTGGGATTGGCAACCTTTCCCGAGACCATTTCACCGACGGTCAGTTCAAGTGCTTGCTTCCGACTGAACCCAGGCGATCTATCACACTCACAAGTTTGTCTACGAACAGGTTGACCAAACGTGCGCAAGAATGGATGCAATTCGTATCGAACGTAGCTACTTGATGTGTTGATGAGCGTGACCACATCCGTAACCGGTAATTGCACCGCTCTGGTACCCAGCGGCATTTTGATTTTCTCTTTGGGAATCCCAATCGTGTAGTCTTCCATCACTTCGTACTGCTCCGGTACGCCAGTCACTTCGCAAATCGCATCGAGCAACACTTCCGCTGGAAGCGGTCTTGCTGTTTGGTGTGAGAAGTATTTGTTATCAGAGGCATTCGTCGCGTTTCCAGAAGAAGATGCCTGATAAGTTTTCGAGAGCACGATGGCGCGAATCAGCGGCCTCAATCGGAATTCGTTTTCTGAAAAATGACTTGCGAGCGATTCCAGTAGGGGATCATTTGCCGATGGATTGGAATCACGAAAGTCGTCAACCGGCTCTACGATTCCTCGACCATTAAGATGAAACCAAATCCTATTCGCGACAGACTTTGCAAAGAATGGATTTTCGTCTGCGACCAGCCAATCAGACAGCACTTTACGATAGTCACTGCCATCTTCTATCGTCAGTGGAGATTCACCTGGGAAATGTGGCTTCACTTGTTTATGTTCGGCACCAAGAAGGGTCGTTATCGAAGTGTCCAAGGCGACTGATATCTGTCGACGCTCAGGCCGACCGTCCGGACCCGCTTTGCCGAGTCGCGACCTTGTAACTTGTGAGAAAAACGCAGCCAGCCCCAAGTAGTCGTCCTGCGTCCAACGCTCATATGGATGATTGTGACACTGGGCACATTGCAATCGAATTCCCATAAACAGCTGTGCCGTTGATTCCGCTAGATCTTTCTGGAAGTAGTCAGGGTCTGTGACCTTCCTTTCCATTGGTGCGGCACAAAAGTAATTCGAAGCGCCAGCAGAATAGGAGTCACCCGTGGCGGTTAGCATATCAGATACGACGTCGGAAAACGGTCTGTCAGCGACGACTTGCTCTCGCAGCCAACCTTGAAACGTCTGCGCCCCCTGCAATTGAATCGAATCACGACTAACGCGAAATACATCCATCCATTTCTTGGTCCACAGATCGGAAAACTCTTCCCGTTGCATTAACGCATCAATCAATCCGGCACGTTTATTTGCACTCTCGGAATTAATGAACTGGGTCGTTTCTTCTGGTGAAGGAAGAACGCCACACAAATCCAGATAAACACGCCTGACAAATTCCTCATCAGTGCAGACATCCGATGGTGTGATGTGCAATTGCTCTAGTTTCTCGTAAACATATTCATCGATAAAGTTATTCGGTTCCGGATCAGACCATTGATAATCACGCGAAGCTTCGGCAATATGCATCATTCGAGCCGAAACCATTTCCCCCATATACCTGCACAGAATTGCTACTTCGCCTTGCTGGGAAAATGAAACCTTTCCTCCCGTCTCGACCGTTGCCAGGGCCAGATCGCTACTGGAAAAAGTCGCAAGCTGGGATACATCAGCAGAGGTGCCATCTTCAAACTCGGCAGTTACGACAAGTTGCTGCGTTGTAGCCGGCGCATGTAACACACGCGCACCCGGCGTAACCGAGAGACTCTTTACGGATGAGGCATCCAAGTCATTGATCAGCCCTTGTTCCTGCCAAGCTCGTAATAAAGTTGCCGTCAGACTTCCCTCGGCAAAACGCTGACCGCCTATATGGGACACGCGGGCTAGGGGCTTTTGTAATACGAGGCTGTTCTCAGGATCCACGGCATTTGTTCTACGACCAAAGGCATCACGAACCAATTGCTCGAAATCAAATGACTCATCCGACCCCCATAGGCTAAGTCGAAAACCACCTTTACCACTTGGTGCACCGTGACAACGTATATCACTGCATCCGTTAAGACTTAATAATGGGACGATCTCGTGCTTAAAACTAACCGGTTGCTCGACTTCGGCTAACTTGACGCTCGCAGCAATACTCATTTGTCGATGACCAACCTTCACCATCAACGATCCTGAGCCATTTCCACGCACCGTTACCAACCCATTTTCCGTGATATGACACGCACTTGTATTACTGGTGTATTCGGCTAAATGAGTCAGGTCGATCTCGCTTCCGTCCGCCATAACGCCTGTAACAAGCAGTTGTCGTGTATCACGAACTCCATGCAGATTAACTCTCTCCGGCGTAACAACCACCTTGGTTCGTCGCGGTATGCGAACACTACGATCCGCAGCATTCGCATCCCCCGCTAGCAGCGAGATAACGATCCCTAACGCCACGATGGGATTTCTTAGTAGTGCACCAAATGGAGCGTGTTGCCGGATCAAGCGAGAATCTCCTCAATAGGTCGACCATCAAGAGCGACTTTTACAGGTTGACCGTTAGCGTCCGGGATTTGCATCTCCGGATCGATTCCTAGGCATTTATAAATAGTAGCGCAAATATCTGCTGGTGACACCGGGTTTTCCTTAACGTAAGCAGCCTGACTATCAGACGCTCCGTACAGGGTGCCACCCTGAATTCCGGCACCGGCGAACAACACTGAATAACAGAAAGTCCAGTGATCACGACCGGCCTTCTCATTGATCTTTGGTGTTCGCCCCATATCACTCATTACGACGACCAGCGTCTCATCGAGCAAACCTGATTCTTCCAAATCTGTCATCAACCCGTTGAAGGTGTGATCGTAGACCGGAAGCAGCACCTCTTTGAGGATCCCGAAATTGCGTGAGTGAGTATCCCAAATGGCACCATCCAGTTTTGCCGGGCGTGTCCAAAACGCATCCCAGGTCACGTTTACAAATTTGGTTCCCTTTTCAACCAGGTTTCTGCCAATTAAAGCACTATTACCAAACAAGGTGTCGCCATAAAGTTCACGTTTCGATTGAGCGACCTTTTCCAAATCAAATGCCTCGCGTATTTCATTTGAGGTCAGAAGAGCGAGTGCGCCTTTTTGAGCTCGTTCAAATTCACCGCCGCGTTCTAAATCACGAAGCGCATCATCGAATTGATCTGTCAATCGCCGCCGTGCTTTGAGCCGATCCAGTGTTACTCCTTTAGGGAGCTTCGCAACTGGCAATTTAGGTGCACCATGCACGATTTGAGGCTGGTAAGTATCAGGAGACGGTTTTTCACTTGTTGGATAACACTCTGTGAAGAGTGGATCGTACTGCCGACCGAGGAAGCCCGCATAAGGGCCCGCTCGTCGAATATGTTGCCCCCAGCCGAGCATACATGGCATGTGCACATATGCCGGGAAATCCGAGTCCTGATTCATAAACTCGCAAACAGATCCCATACTTGGCGGTAGATTGTCCTGCACCACACCAATGGATGGCAATGGCTCAGGATACCCTGTAAGACTTGGCATCGGATTGTGGCAACCTGCCTTGTGGTTTACGCTCCTAACGACCGCACACTTGTCCATCCAATTCGTATGATTCGGCAATAACTCACACACGTCCATTCCAGGAACATTGCTTGCAACGGGTTTAAATTCACCGCCGACACCGCCAGGCGCGTCTGGCTTCATATCCCACATATCCTGAGTCGGTGCACCGCCAAGCAAATAGAGCACAATCACACTTTTGGCTTTGCCGTCGGCAGTCGAATTCGCCGAGGCATCGAGCATGCTTGATGGCATGCCAAACAGACTGCCAAGGGTAGCTAAGCCACCAGCCTGCAACGTCTCGCGTCTCGAAATTCCATCACAGTTTCGACGTTCGGATCCAAGCATTCGCAGCATGGCGAAGGGCCTTTCGAAGGTTGTTGAGGGAAGGAGTAGGAAGGTCGGTTTATTATAAGCGGATTACGACTCGAGTCATAAGGCAATTGTAGGTTTGCACGCATTCAATTCTTTTCATACAGTTCCCGTGTCCTGTTCCTTCGTCGTCTCATGGCAACTGACCTCTGACACAGTCGCAGCTATAATGAATCCCCATATTCTCCAAACATCGATCAAAGAGACCGTGAAAAGATGATCCCAGAAGTAACCGAGTTACAAGAGTTTCGTGAATCCAATGACATTCACGGTAATCCAGCAGCACTACAAGAGAGAATCGCTGAAGACGGCTACCTGTTTTTTCGCAAACTGCAGGATCCGGATATGCTCCGGGAACTGCGTCGGCAAATGCTAACGACGATGCAGGAAGGTGGCTGGATCACGCAAGGTACAGATCCCGTTGATGGAATCGCAGAGCCCGGTGTGCAATGTACAGAAGGGGATTTGAATTATACCGATGTGTATCATCAGGTATATCACAACCAGTTATTCCATGAGTCTGCACACCGCGACATCATGATCCGTACAGTTTCAGACATCACGGGTCGAGCAATGGTCCCTCAACCTCAAAAGGTAGCGCGTTTGTGGTTCCCCAATTACACCGCGCATACAACACCGATTCATCAGGACTTTGTTCACTTCCAGGGCACCTTTGACAACCTGACCTGCTGGGCGCCAGTCGGTGACTGCCCGATAGAACTAGGCGGACTCGCTGTCTTACGTGGATCACACAAAGTCGGTCATGTCATGGATCATCATTTTTCACTGGGAGCCGGGAGTTTGATGATTAATGCGGAAGATTATGAACCACTGGGCTTACAATGGCACACGACAAACTACGAGATCGGCGACACATTGATCTTCCCAGCCTTGACGATACACATGGCGTTACCCAATGTAACTGAAGACAAATTGAGAGTTTCACTCGACAACCGGTATCAGGCCATTGATGACCCGATCGCCGAACATATGACCGAACCGCATCTTGCAAGCTTTAGCCCATTCAACTGGGAAGAGACATACGCCGATTGGACATCAACGGAATTCCAGTACTACTGGAGGGACATCGGAATGGAGATCATTCCCAAGGATAACTCATTCTCTGATCGTGGGTTTTACGAAGCATGTGAGCTGGCAAGAAGTGGTAACGACGAGGCCGTTCATCATCTTCGCAGATTCGCCAAGCGAGCCGCCGGGACAGAGCAGGGCGACGAAGCACAACGCCTGTTAAGTGAATTAACGTAAGTCACTCGCTACACCGGTTTTACTTCATGGCTGATATCGAGTTTATTGCGCGTCGAATGCAGCTAGCACCATACCGGGTTGGTTGTTGTCGAAGCATATCTTGTAGTTCTTCTTCCACGTAGGCTGCGGCACCACCCATCTTGCTAATTAGCCGACTGGCACTGCGCATGGCCTGGCGATCCTCACCATTTAGAATTTCGATTAGGTGTGATGCAATTTTGCCATCTTCATAACATTCCCCGATGGCCTCAGCACATGCCGCACGCGGTCATTGCCGTGGACTAGCCAATGGTATAAACGGCTGTTTCGCTGCTTAAACTCGAGGCTCTTTAATACGCGAGCCGCGTTTAGTTACCACTGTTCCAATCCACTATCAAGCATCTCGTTAAGCGCCGGCACACAACCAGGACCAATTCCCTTGAATGCAAATGACACCTGAAAGTAGTCAAACTTCAAATAGTCAATGAGTTTCGGAATGAATGGAATCGCTTTGTCTCCATAGTTTCCGATGCAACGATAGAGCGCATAAGAATTCTTGAAGTTGGACTCTGCGTCATCCAGCATCGCAATGAAGAGAGGCAGGAATTCGTCGCAGGTAACCCCATCAACAGAGAAAGAGCTACGGCGAGTCGTTACCGGTAAGCACTTGGATGCGTGAGTGCAGCCCGCCACTCCTCTTTCGACAGTGAGATGTAGTCGATTGCTGAGGAAGAATTACCACTGATCATCACCGTCGTGAACGCTACGATGCAAATCCTGTTGAACCTGAGACGGTTTAGCGTGAACGTAACTGGTCTCATGAAAGCCGCCGTTAAATCTGAATTACTTCAGAATCTTCAGTCGGATATTTTTGAATTCGACTACCATGCCTGGGTCGTGCAGTTGCAACTGGATCATACCTTTATCCAACCGCTTCTCCACAGGCAAATGCTCAGTAAACTCCGATGACAGTTTTCCATTAATGAACAACTTAAAGTTGTTTCCAATCGCGATGATGTGCACGTCATTCCATTCGCCTTTGCGAATATCGTCAAAGGACAACGCTCCAGCAATCGACGTAATGGTTGGTTCATCATTTTCCTCGATCACAAGTCGATCACCTCGAAAACAGCGATGCTCACGGCGTCCTGGAGTATGAAAATCCCAGGCACCCATGACGTTTTTTCCAATTCCTTTATGACCGATATCAGCATGGTAGCTCTTAAAGTCTCGCTTGCCTGTTTCGTCATGAACTGCACGAATGCTTACACCACTATTTCCATTCCCTGGAAATCGGTAGCTAAACTTCATTTCTAGATCTGCAACCTCTTTATTGCCCGAGTAAGTTAAGTAACCGCGTCCTTTGTCTCCAGTACCAACGATTGCTGCGTTCTGTACTGTCCATGCGGCTTCCGTGCCTTTGGGGGTCGCCTCCCATCCCTTCAGTGTTTTGCCATCAAAAACAGTGACAAAGCCTTTTTCATTTTTTCTCTCAGCGGCACAAGAGTCAGTGACAAGGGGAGTCAACGCAAAAAGAGAAATGCAGCAAACGACGATTCGTTGAAACATGAGAGTAGTCCTTAGGAGACGTTCAGAAAGTCATAGCACGATTATAAACCTTTGCGCAGCGGACACTGTGCTGCGCAGGCTCTGTCAATTGATTTCAATTCACCGCAAATACGACTACGAGATTGCGTCGACTTGCCACCCCTTGCGGAAGTTTGGCGAGAGATACTGCTCAATCTTATCGTTTCCGCTAGCTTTAAAGGCTTCAGCATCCCAGTCAAATCCACCACCGGCACGAAATGCCGCATTTGCCAGTAGAACCGACTCCGCTAGCGGGCCTGTGTAATCTACAAAGTCACAAGTGGACTTTGGTCCACCTTTGCAGGCGTTAATCCACTCTTTGTAGAATCCAGGAGATTTTGCAATGGACTGCTTAGGCGCCTCTGGCGTGCTTCCGTCGTTTAGCACTGCTTTATAGCCATCAAACCCTGCCGAGATCGTTCCTTTTTCGCCGACAAATAGTGTATTTCCATACTTTTGGGCTTTGTGTTTGGCAAATACAGCATCAAGCGATCCGTGCCACCAATGCAGAGTAACAGCCTCGTGACCATTTTCAGCCGCGAATTCTAATCGAGTCTTCATCGATTTCGGCGTACGTTGCGGGTCGATCTCTGCCGGCTTGGGAACGACATCTAAATCGACGCGGTGAGGATACTTAAGGCCGAGCGCCCAGTAAGGGATATCAAGAATATGACATCCCCAGTTACCGGTTTCACCGGTACCGTAGTCCCACCAAAATCGCCATTTGTACGGACAATACTCTGGTGAGTATTTTCGCAACGCAACAGGCCCTTGCCACAACTCCCAGTTTAGATGACCAGGAACGGCTGGAAATTCCTTCGGTTCAGCGGGCATTCCACGTGAACCACCAACGGCGGTGTAGACTTCCGTGATCTTGCCGACCATACCAGATTGCACAGCTTCTACCGCCCGAGCCATTCCCGCATTGGCGTGACGTTGGTTTCCCAATTGAGTAGCTACGCCCATCTTCTCTGCGATCAACGTCAGCTGGCGACACTCCCAAGCGGTGTGTGCAAGCGGCTTCTCACAGTAAACGTGTTTTCCCATTAACATTGCTTGTCGAGCGGGATGAAAGTGCGTGTGATCCGGGGTGCTTATAACGACGGCATCGATCTCTTTACCCAACTTATCGAGCATGACTCGATAATCCTGGAACTTTCGTGCCTTATCGAACTGTTGAAATCGTGAACCGGCCTTGCTTTCATCAACATCACACATCGCGACGATGTTCTCACCCGACACGCCACCTACATTAGCCGAACCACGACCACCAACTCCGATACAAGCGACGTTTAACTTATCATTTGGACCGGCAGCCTTAGCAACCGGTGAAGTACCTAACCAAACACCACCGGCAATCGCGCCGGTGTTCTTCACAAAGTTCCGTCGGTTGATTTTTTTAGTAGTCATTTCTTCGACCTCATCTCCAGTAGGGAGTATTTCTGTATTGCTCGTACGCTTCAACGCGGTTTTAGAATTGTATGTCATGCAAGTAATTCCTGCACGACCTTACCATGGACATCTGTCAGGCTGACATTACGGCCACCAAACTTGTAAGTAAGTCGTTCATGATCGATACCCAACTGATGAAACACTGTTGCATGGATGTCCTGTATCAGGAGTGGATTTTCGACAGACTTATTTCCAAATTCGTCTGTCCCACCATACGCGGTGCCACCTTTAAATCCACCGCCGGCCATGAAAATTGAATAACCATTTACATGGTGATCACGTCCGACTGTCTCTGTGATACGGGGCGTATGTGGAGTTCTCCCCATTTCACCTGCCCAAATCACAATGGTTTCATCCAGGAGTCCGCGTTGTTTCAAGTCTTGTATAAGTGCCGCCACAGCCTGATCTGTAATTAAGGCATTTTCGTTGTGGTACTTAACGAGATTACCATGTTGATCCCACGGCGAATTATTGTAGTGAGTAAGTGGGCAAGTGATTTCGACGAATCGCACCCCCCGTTCCACCAAGCGTCTGGCTCGCAAACACTGAAGTGAGTAGTACGACTGCAGCTCGTGCTTACTGTCCACACCGTACATCGTACGGATATATTCAGGTTCGTCAGACACGTCTGCAATGTCAGGCACCGATGATTGCATCAAAAATGCCTTTTCGTAATTTCGAACGGCTGCGTTTATTTCAATATCGGACGCTGTAGTACCGGCAAAGGCAGAATCTTGTTGTTTGAGCAGATCCAACTTACGTCGCTGGATAGCAAGGTCGTCAGCCGGCACAATATTATCAACCGGATTCCCCTTGGCTCGGATCATCATGGCCGCGTTGTTCGCAGGCAAAAAAGCACTGGCAAAGTTTTCATAACCGCCATTGGGTATCCAGTCGTTATTTAGCAGGACATACCCTGGCAGGTTCTCATTCTCCGTCCCGAGCCCGTAAGAAATCCATGATCCCCAACTTGGGGCACGACCGGTTTCCCGTCCCGTATGCATAAGTAGCGCCTGCTGACCATGCAACGGTTGTTTACCCACCATGGACCGCACGACACAAATGTCGTCTGCGTGTCTGGCGATATTTGGCAGTAAGTCGCTTACCGGTAAACCACTCTCGCCGTGATTTCTAAATTTCCAACGGGCGCCCAGCCAAACTCGACTGGCTACGCTCTGTGACAACACGGATACGTTTTCCGTTCCAATTGCCTTCCCTTCCTGCCGGGCTAACTCTGGCTTGGGATCAAACGTATCAACATGGCTTGGTCCACCATCCATAAAACACAGAATAACGTGCTTTGCTTTTGCAGCATGGTGAGCCAATTGGCGTGCGGTAGTTGGTTTCGCAGCATCTGCCTCTTGGTTCAGCAATGATGTCAGTGCCATCATTCCCATACCAAGAGATGCTTCGTTTAAATATTGCCTTCTATTTATAAGCATGCGCTGAATTGCCATTAACGGATGTAAATGAACTCTTTGCTGTTAAAGATCGCGTGAGCAACGTCAGACCAGAGTTCGTGGTTCTCCATTATTTTAGTCGGAGGAATCTCATGAAGTCGAGCTAGATCCTCTATAGCAGATGTCCACTTTGACAATTCTTCAAGCGAAATGCGTCGCGAGTATGCTCCCCGCAGCATATCGAAAATCCTGTCCTCTGGCTGAGAATTACCGTCAGCCAGTACAACGGTGCCCCACTTATTCGCGATTTCTATCACAAACGGATCGTTCAGCAGAGCGAGCGCTTGTATCGGCGTATTGGTAAGGTCGCGTCGTCCGGTCGGTATCTTCGGATCCGGTTGATTAAACGTACTGAGAAACTTCGCTGGTTCCATTATGGTGACCTTGGTATAGATCATGCGACGACGGTTGTTATCCACTGGTCCGCTAAACAGGTATTTCATATCGTTTTCAGCGGTACGAAATGGATTGATCGGCTCTCCGAACAACGTGTCGTCTAAACTGCCTGAGACAGCCAGCATTGCATCACCAATGCACTCGGCGCCCAACCGCTGTGTTGGGAAATGGTGTAAGAGCCTATTGGTTGGATCTGACTCTATCGCCCGACTACTCACCACTCCACTTTGACGCCAGGTGTGCGACATCAGGATTTCGCGAACTAGTGTTTTAGTTGACCAACCGTTCTCAATAAATCGCGTTGCCAGCCAGTCCAACAATTCCGAATGACTTGGTGTACCACCGAGCTTCCCAAAGTTACTCGGTGTATCGACGATTCCGGATCCGAACAACCAGTGCCAAATCCGATTCACATACACCCGTGCCGTTAGCGGATTTGCCGGATCGGCAACCATTTCAGCTAACTCAAGCCTGCCACTTTTTTCCACTTCAAATGCGTGAGAACTACTGCCGCCGGCTAAGACTCTTAGATAGCCTCGCGGTACGGCATCGCCTAACTCGTAATAACTGCCTCGAATATTCAATCGGTAGTTTAGACCCTGATCAATGTCTTGGAGGGTATTGATCGTCTTTGGTGTTTGCAACTTCGCTTCAAGGGCTCGGTAATCTGCAACCAGATTCTTGAATTCCGGATGGTCTGAGTTTTTGGATAGCCACGGTGTAACGAGTAAGTTATTTAGTAATTGGATTTCATCGTCAGTAGAAGCTTCATCGTGCCAACGTCGAATTACCCCGGACAACCAATCTCGCACTCGTTCGGCAGCTTCGGCTTTACTTTGAGGCACGCTCTTTTCAAATAAAGGTAGAAACGCGCTCAGTTCCTTTCTTGGAGGACTCGGACCGTCTTGCCCTACAATCTTACTGACAGCAAACCAACTTCGTGGACTCTGTATTTCTTCATCGGTAAGTGCTTTTCCCAAACCGACTCGCGGCGGAAAATTGGGATTACTTGTCTTCGTTGCCAACTCGTAGAAAATCCGGCGATCTTCCATCCCTTTGCTGGTAGACATCACTTTCCAGTGATAACGGGGGTTATCAAAATATGTTTGTTTTTCGGTTAGAAAGGCGTTGTCGATAACTCGCCTGAAAGCCGATTGATCCCCGCCCGCAGACAAGACGCTCACATGTACCGTATCGATCGTGCTCAGCAAAGGCGACCGAAGTGCCCCATTTAGACGCGATGATATCGACGCAGTTGCGATACCAGGCAAGTACAGCGACTCGATAAACTGAGAGCCGGTAGGCAGTATCTGAAAGTCTCCGCGAGACACGGGCTTGGATAACCCGGCACCATCAGAGTCCCATCCGTCGGGAACCCCGTTACTAAAATCAAACAAGACTTGATAGTTGGCTTTGTTAAAGTCACGTGCCTCATGATCGGCAGCCGTCATGGACTCTTTCAGCGCCTGCCATGCAGCGGGAATCTGTGCATCTTCTAACTTGTACAACTTTTGCCATGGGTAATTAATATCGCCAATTGGAAGCGGATTTTCAGGTAGCATGCCGAGAGACTCGACGGTGACATTCTTCTGAATATCCTGCAACCACACGTCTGCCATGCGTTTCTTTAGCAAAGGCTTTAGGCGTTCAATCTCCGCAACAGGATTGTCGTTTATACCGGGCAAGTCCACAGTATTACTAACCCACCGAGAACTCATAAACACACCTGCAAGTGCATAATATTCCGACTGGGCAATCGGATCGAGCTTGTGATCATGGCAACGTGCACAGGCAATCGTTATGCCTTGGAAGGCTTTGGAAAACGCATCGATTTTATTATCAAGCATCTCCTGATGGATACCCTCGAACTCTGAACTGTCACCGTGACGGTGCTCTCCGAGTTGGTAAAACATCGGGCCAATAGCCGATTCGTTCACCTGAAGTTGTTGATTCACGCGAGGATTCTTAAGTAGATCACCTGCAATTTGTTCGAGAACCATTTGGTCAAATGGAACATCACTGTTGAATGCGCGAATCAGGTAATCTCGATATCTCCACGCGGTTGACGCAGGAATATCCCACTCATAACCATAGGTGTCCGTATAACGGATAACGTCCATCCAGTGTCGGGCAAATCGCTCGCCAAAATGCTCATCACCGAGAAACTGCTCAATTGCCGTTTCCCAAGCATTGGCAGATCTGTCATTGAGGAATATGTCAACTTGTTTCGGCGTCGGGGGCAGACCTGTTAACGTGTAAGCCAGTCTGCGAATCAGCACCTCTTTCGATGCCCGTGGCGAGGGCAATAGCCGGTGCTTCCTGAGTTTGGCGACAATGAACCGGTCGATATCATTTACGCTTGTTTTTGAATGGCGAGCGCGGGGAACATCGATCGACTGAATTGGTTGAAAACTCCACCACTGCTTACGTTCGTTAAAAGTCTCTTCCCAAATCTTGCTTGCGAGGTCAACTTCCTTGGGCGGATTGTCTCTTGAATCTACCGCACCATCGGAAATCCAACGGACAAAGTCATCGATAATCGACTGATCTAGTTTCTTCTTGGGCGGCATTTCAAATGAATCATGTCTCATCGCTGAAATCACCAAACTTGCAGAGACATCGCCGGGCACTACAGCCGGACCAGATTCACCGCCTTTCCTTGCACCGTCACGAAAGTCCAATCGCAGTCCGCCGCCAGGCTCTGCTTTCGCCGAACTATGGCACTCGTAACATTCACGCACGAGTACCGGACGGATCTTCTTTTCGAAGAATTCCAGCTCCTCGGTGGAATCGCCACATACCAATCCCGGCAGCAACAATAAAGTTAGCGCCATGAGACCGGGAATGGGGTATTGAAATGGATTTCGCATGTGCCAATTATACCAAACTGATAGCAGAGTCTATTTCACATCAATGCGGGCTGTAACCAGCAACACTAGGGTGTTGTTAACTCGAATTCCACTGCATTGACAGACAAGTCTCTCGGGCTGTCATCGGTGGCCTGTTCATATAAGATTCTTACTGTATTCACACCGTGAGATAAGTTACTGGTGTCACATGCACCTTTAAACCACTCGCCGTCACTTGTGAGATTCACCGATGACTTACCGATTGAGAGTGTCAGCGATTCAGATGTCACGAGGGCAGGTGAGTGTACGCGAACTTCTACATTTGAAAACTTTTTAGCGATTGCCTTGGTAAGTGTAATCCTCACCGAGACATCGAGCGTTCTGCCACTCCTTACAACCGACGGCAGCACCGCCTTTGACCAGTTATATGGATAGGAAAAATCTCTGACGCCGCGGTCGGCCACATACATGATTGAATCGTCACGACGGATAATCTCCGATACCTCTCCGACTTGTTGCAGTAGATCTTTTAGGTATGGGCTATGAGCTTCTGAGTTTTTACCGGTGTGTGGAAACCAGTTAAACGTATAGATGCCATCACCACCCTGACTGTGATAGTTCAGTGCCATGCCGCGAGCGAGTTGTTTGGGAACAGGCATGTACCTTGAAGGCCATCCATAAATACACGGATAGACGTGTGTGTTACTTCTCTTGGTAATCTTCTTGAAATCCTCGACATCGATGTCGATAACACCGCTTCCAAGGGCGATAAAATCCACGAGGTCTTGCTCAACCCATGCACGCACATCAAGACCATTCTTCTTACAGGCAAACAATGTCTCGTCCACTCGCACGGCCAGATATAATTCCCGTCCCCGTTTGTCTTCCAAACCATCGAGCATTTTACGCATACGGCCAAGCAACTCTGTTAACAGGTGAGCATTGGCGTCTACTTCGTCTGGTTTGAAATACGGAGCAGACCGCATGAAGTCAATTTCCAGCCCATCAAAATCGTGTTTGGTCATCAACTCTTCGGCGATCCGATACTTCAAATCACGCACTGCATCGACAGCAAAATTCAGCGAAGTCTTGCCACTCTTCAAGCCGTCGTAATCCAGTTCACCTATCATCCAATCCGGGTTGTTTTGTTTGAATGTCGGCATTTCCTCTGGAATAAAGCGGTCATGAATATCGTTAAAACGAAATGAGAAGAACACATCCAGCCCCCGCGCATGTGCTTCGCGTACCACGATTGCAGGCGGATCCTGTCCCTTTTCCAGCATCTGTTTCAGATGAGGATTCACGTTGTTGTTGGATGTGCCGGTAACTTCGAGAATTTTACTTTTGTAATTAGCAGTATTCCCACCTGCACCATCACACCAAAATAACGCACCAACCTGAGTATCTTTCAGAGGCTCAAAGAGATTTTGCAGCCAACGATCCTGATCACCTTCAGCGTCGATAAATGATGCATAACCATCGCAATTGAAGATTACTTTGTAACGAGGTGGTCCAGCAAAAGCGGTACAAGCTATCAAACACAGAAAGAGGATAGCCGTGTTAATTCGTGACTTCATTGGATGTAGAACACCTATCGAGATGTG
>Ga0114933_10003686_pt1 | contig 14784 bp, 18 predicted proteins | sample 4SBtaG_FD_89691 | JGI IMG/M metagenome (GOLD analysis project Ga0114933, IMG submission 89691) | Deep subsurface microbial communities from Kolumbo volcano to uncover new lineages of life (NeLLi) - 4SBTROV12_W25 metaG | ecosystem: Environmental > Aquatic > Marine > Volcanic | place: Kolumbo... | reverse complement strand
TTTTTTTAGTAAATGCTTGTTATATATCAATCAAAGGATACCAAAGAAGAGGTTACCTGTCAATGCATAAGACACAATAGCAGAAACAAATCCCATCATGGCAAGACGACCATTGAGACGTTCTGCACGTTCTGCATGGGTTTCTAGTCCATATTTCTCAGAATCTTCCTTAGAAACGTACATTCTGGGTTCCAATGCCCACATATTCTGTTGTCCACGCTCATTAGTTGTTACAGTCATTTGCGTTTTGTAAAGAAACATTACAATATTATATAGCAAAAATAAAGAGGGGTCAAGCCCCTCTGTGTTCGGATATCATAACATAATGAGTATTATTACTTACCTTCAAACCCTGGAGGTAATGTTCCAAAGTATGGATCATAATCAAAGATTGGATTCCAATCTTCAACTAAACCAGCTTGTCCTTTCCAAAAACCCCAAAGAGCCTCATAACTTGATCTATGAAAAACATTAACATGAACATCATGAATGGAAGAACCAAGTTCAATCTTATAAAGAAATAATGGAATAGAAAATGTATTACCAGAATTATAAATTAAATCGTCGGCAACTGCTCTTGGTTTAACACCATTATCAATTTTATACTTATCACCACGAACATGAAGATCAATTAATTTCTGAGCATGACGACGAGTAATTAAGTAACAAGCAGTAGAAAAATCATTCACAAACCTGCGATGCATTTTTAAATGAACTTGTGCAGGATTAATAATCGCTAACTGCACAACATCATAATCATATGGAACTTTACAGAAAAAATCTTTCCAAGTAAAGCTCCAATAAAATACTGTTGAAATATCACAATCATCTTCCATGATAAGAGCACATGGAGAATCAGAATTCTCAAGAAAATGCTTAAGTGCTTTGAGATGAGAAGTTACACATCCTACTTCACTAGAAGACATCATATCAGGATACCTACCTTTTAAAATATCTCCAAGATCTCTACCATCTCTACCATCATATGCAGAGATACGAGTATAATCTTCAATCTCCCAATACTTAAACTGTTCTTCCATACATTCCTTTCTTTCTGGTTGTTCATCCAGATTCAAATAATATATGGGAGGAAGACCTTTCAATTTATGTAATGATTTATTTTTGTCCATTAATCTCCTTTTTCAATACAAATACTATCCTCATCAAAATGTTCCGTAGAAAACTCAAACATTTCAGTATCTTCTATTGCATACATTCTATGTTTCATACCAACAGGAACATGAAACTTATCTCCTGCAGTTAACACAATTGCATCTGCAATATCGATCATATCATCCCATCCATAATATACCATAAGTTTTCCACTGTGAACATAGAAAACTTCATCCTTCTTCTCATGATAGTGCCAAGAGCATTGCTTACCCCTTGCAAACCAAAGGATTTTGCCACAATATAATGAACTATTAACAATCCATTTTTCATATCCCCATCCTTTGGAGACAAACTTAATTGGATCTTTTGGTGAATTCATTAATTTATTGATATTTATAGGTCACTTCAACACTCTATTATCAATAATTCTATGAGATGCTAACACATCACGATATCTCTCATAGAAAGTTCTGGTATTCTTATGCTGTGATTTGTATGCCCAGAGGGGTAGATCACCACCAACTCTTGCTCCACTAGACCAGGACATTGGCTCCATATCAATAATATAAGCACCACAAACTTTACTAAGTTCAAGACGTGCCCTATACATAAGGTCATGATCATCCATATCACATGGGGCAAATGAATCATCAAGATAATTTAATTTTTTCAAATCATCTAAGTTCATCATCAGAGGTCCCCTGTTAGCAGAAGATCTAACAGCAAAGATATCCCTAGACAAACCATGATTTACTGAGGCATGATCTACATGGTTTAAAATATCACACCACCCTGTGACTGGCATATCAGGATTATGAAGATGAATTGAGTGGGGATTAACTTCCCAATTGTGAGAGCACATTGCAGTCACAGCAAACACATCATAAAAATTATCAAAGGGTTTCTGCATCCTCTCATTCCAACCCTTCTCAGCAACAACCTGGTCATCCTGCACTACAATTACAAACTCTCCTTTGGATTCTTTAAATGCAGCATTGTTTGTTCTGACTTCAAATACATCTGGAAGAACTATTGCTCTTACATTAGATCTGTCAGTATATTTGTCTACAATTTTATCAGAATCATCAGTGCATCCATCAAGCATACAAAGAAGTTCATAGTCACCAGTGGTATTATTAATGATACCATTTAGAACTTTTTCCAATAGAATCTCTCCTGTTGGAATCTGTCTGGCACTATTGTGTATTGTAACTATGATACTGTGCATTGCCACTCCTCCTTAATAGCAGTCAAAAAATTATCAATCTCACGACCATATCCCACATTACCTCTTTCATACCAATAGATGTAATTACATTCTACATAATTTCTATACTCTGCTCCACCCACAGTGTATCCATTTCTAATTGCAAGATTGGTTAGAATACTTTGATCATTACGATGTTCAATAAATCCAGGAAATTCCTCACCCAATATACTTGGATTATTACTAATAATGACTTCATCCTTACAATACTCTAAGTATTCCTCAACTGCTTTAATAGACCTATCACATACTTTCCATATTTGGAAACCTGCTTCTAGATGATTTGATTCATAGTATACTATTTCATCACAATCCATTTTAATAAAACAATCTCTCTTTGTAACAAGTCTATTCTTCAAGTGAGTTGTGAGTAACAATGAAATGTCTTCATCTTCTAAAATTTGTTCCACATAACCAACTAAACCTTTAGAGAACATGTCTCCACAGTCAGCATAGATTACAAAGTCATTCTCCTTAGCAGATTTAAGTACCTCAAGAATATAATATGGTTTCCATAACCAATACCCAGCACCAGTTTCTTGGTCTAGTATTTTTTTATTTTCTTGATAGAATTTTGTTTGTACTAAATCATTTCTTGTGAAGGGGTGATGTGTAAATTCTTCCTTATGGATTTGATGTAAAAACCTTTGTTGTTTTGTAAAGGTTTCATCAGAATATGTTATCAAGTGCCAGCTCATTTATATCTCTTTGTGAAAGTATGTAAGTACCTTGGTTTTGCACAGCAATAGCAGCTGCTTTATTAGCAAATGGTATTGCTATCTCAATTTTATTATATATCAGGTAATAATATACAAGGGCTGATAAGAATGTATCACCGGCACCGCAAACATCAAATGTATTTACTTTTACACCAGGATATAATTTGCCTTGATATTCAGCACCTTTTGATCCTCTTGTGATAATCATCTTGTCTGTAGTTTCACCCACCCTGGCATGTTCAAATTCATTGATCTTGATATATGCCTTAGCAGGAGGAACCATTGATTTCTTTGTATCCACAAATACTGGACCATCGAACCAATTTACGAGGTAGTTAAGCATCTCAGATGAGATGAATCCTTTATTATAGTCAGAAATGATAAGTGCATCATACTTTTGATCTGGTAAGGTGTAATTAAAATCATCTACATCATCATTTTCATCAAGTCTCATAATCTGTTGATTTGATTTAAGATCAACATATCTGGTCTTGATAGGTTGATCTTCATTAGTGATAATACTTACATTCATACCAAATGAGAGAAGATTATAATAGACATTATATGCCATACCACCCGTCCTCTCTTCTCTCTCCCATTTCAGAACAGGTACAGGTGCCTCAGGACTAATCCTATCAACAACACCATATACGTATCTATCAATGCAAGAATCACCTATAAGCAGAACCTTGAATTGTTTTTGTTGTTGAGTAACTTCCAATCCTGTTGAAGAATTTGACTTCTTTTGCATACTCTGCACCTACGACCTCTTTACCTTTCCAATCAGAACCTACTATCAGTATATCAGGTTGTATGGAATATATTAATGACTCCAACTCAAACCTGCTGTCAAATGTATGTACTACATCTACCCCCTTAATAGAAATCATCTGAAAAACTCTATCTTCAAGAGGGTAGATTGGTCTAAGGTATCCCTTATCTTGAGATATCTTCCTATCTGAATCAAGTGCCACAATCAAGGTATCACCTAAAGACGCAGAATATTTAATTAACTCAAAATGACCTCTATGAAGTACATCAAAACAACCATTGATAAATACAATCATGAAATTTTATTGTACCAATACATAAGAAGATCATTCAGAGTAGTATCAATATCATACTCTTCCTTAAATCCAGTCACCTCTACAAGATTGGTAGAGTCTCCATGTTGATAGTAAATCTCATGGGGACGCCAGAATGGTTCATGAATCTTCTGCTCAACATGATCCAACCCAGAGAGTTCGATTAGTTTATCAGTGAAGTATTGCATTTTACGAGGAGTATCACCACAGATGTTAAACACATGGTTAGTTACATCTGGATGAATCATTGCCAGGTAATATGCACGAACTGTATCACGAACATCCATAACCACACGAGTAGTGGAGAGGTTGCCGATCTTAAGGATGGGTTCTTGAAGACCTTTCATCATCCGTGCAATCTGATATGCATCAGAAGAGATAGAAAATATACGTCCACGACGAGGACCTGTGTGAGAAAATGCACGAGTGATGAATCCTTTGATGAATCCATTGTTCATACGTTCCTGCAAATACACATCTGTTGCTGCCTTAGAAGCACCATAAGGATTAGAGGGAACAATGCGATCTTCCCAATGAATCTTACGTCCATCCTGACCAACATTTCCATAAACCTCAGAGGTAGAGCAGAACATCAGTTTGCAATCTTCTTGATGATCCTGAATAACCTGAATCAAATTAGCACTGCTCATCACATTGGTTTCCATTGTCCCAATAGGATCAATGAAGCTAGTGGGAGGGTGTGATTGTGCTGCAAGATGAAACACACCATCAAACTGATTATTCTCAAAGATAATTCTCAAAGAACGATAATTAGTCAGATCAGCATACACAAAAGTAATCGCTTCATAAACATCATCAGAAACCACATCACGAATATCACTTTCCATTCCATTGGTGCGACGAATTAAACCATACACTTTATGCCCTTCACGATGAAGAAGATTTGTAAGGTGAGCACCAGCAAAACCGGTAATACCAGTAATTAAAAATCTTGCCATACTAATAAATTAAATAATCAATATTATCAAAGAAAAATAATTCTCTTTTCTTATGGTAATTATACCACTTTTTTGACATAATACAAATACTCTTTAGATCTGGTGAATAATCTTTTATAGCAGAGCTCATGTGACTAGCACCACTACTTAATGTAAGTATTCCATATGATGATGCAATCAAATCACAATATCTAAAAATACTTTCAACTTCAACATATCCATCACAATCAATATTATATAAATTACTTGATATCGACTTTACAAAATCAACAGAAAGAAACCTCTTATCTGGATATTCTTTCTTCATGTTCTCAAAAATTTTTTTTAATTCACTCTGATCATAATCTATGGTTGTAGAGTTGTAGTCGACAATGAAGACATCTTTATATCCATTATGAATTTCTGGTTCATAATAAATTTTAGGATGAGTATTGACTGGTTTAAGTCCATGAAATAATTCCCAATTAGAAATCATATTACCAGTGCCTTTACCACCCATACACAATTCTTGATATGGAATTTCTGGTAAATCTCCCGCATTCCAAAAACCTGTCTTCTTCCCATGTACATATGGATTCTTATCCCACACCAAATCATATATCTCCGAATTTCTAAAGGAAGCATCCTCTACAATATAAGTCTTTCTTCCTTGTTGTTTAAAAAATTCTTCTGGAAGAGTAGAGAATTGTAGTGCATCACCAAGTCCACCATGCCATGCTTTTAGATATACATCACTCATTACATTATCCAGACAATTTGATATCCCACATGTATGGGTTTCATTCCAATGTCATCCATAAAATCTTTTACATATGTTCCCTTAGCAATCTTTCCATCATTAGTAAAAAATGCGTTGTGATCATCAATACAAACAATTGATCCTTTACCTAACTTATCAATAGCAGCACACATCTCTTTCACATGATGTAATTGAGATGGATGAGGATTTTCTTTAATGATATCAAAGGAATCAAGGTATAAAAAATCAATCTGTTTCTTTGGCAAGTTCCATAAAAAATCTACAGAATCTTGACAATGCACCATTGTTTTATCAGAAGTTAATTGATTTGCATAGTTTACATTATCCTGACAAATATCTACTGAGTGAACTTCTCCATCATAGAAGTTAATGAAATCATCAAAAATATATGTGCTAGCACCATCATCACCAAAAGCAAGATTGCCATGATCTCTTCTCATGCAACCAGTTTCTACAATCAAATAGTTTTTATCTTCTTTTTGATCCAGTAATTCAAAGATAATTTCAAAAGATGTTGCTCTATCTCTCACCGGATTATTTCCAGCAGGTTTCAATAGTCTTGTATAAAATTTACTACTAAATCTCTCAGAATAAGTCATGATTAACCTCTAATACCTTTGCTTACAGTTGTCCAGTTGTCAGGGATGAGAAAAGACTCATCAACAGTATGTGATTCAATACCATATGCAGGTTTGTAGTATTGAAATGGTTTTGGTGCCACAATAGGTTGTGTGGGATTCTTAATAAGATAAGCACCCCACCAGGAGAATGTACTTCTGGATAAAATACCTCCATTACATAGGGACATTAGACACATATCAGTATGTGGAACACAAGAGCGATGATACTGACCATCACCATCCCTATGATTATGATCATATAGATCAACATTTTTCCTGATTAAGAACCTATCATCAGAGAAGAAATCCTGTTCCTGACACCATTCTACATCATCGCTTGTGACAAAGACATAAGCATCATCATCAAAGTGAGACAGTGCCTCTTCATAATATTCCCAGGTAGGCATAGGGAACATATCCAAGTGCTTCTCAGTCCTAGTGGCATCACCTCTCCTCACATGTAAGAAGATAATCTTCTCAAAGTCTGACAAAAACTCTTTGCAAGGTTCAAGAATTGTGGGTTTGAACGTAAGTTCTTCTAGGAGATGCTCTCTAATGTTATCAAAGTATTTGTATGACTGTAGATACCCATCAAGGTTTGTACCATCCTGGAAGTTGTCAAACAACTCCTTGTCAAATCCATAGGACTTCTCTTGTACTGTCTTGACACCAGGATTCATCATCTGAATGGTCTGATCACTATAAATTGCCTGCATTGAGATGTTAGGATTAATGTAACCTACATGTTCTTGAGGGATGGTAAATGCCTCATGCATACCATAGTTGGATTGGTTAGGTGCATCATCAGGTGGAATGACCCAATCATACCCATGATGTTCTGCAATACCCCTAAGCGCAGCATATTGGAAGAGTTGGTTGCCCATTCTTCCATTGCTACCTAAGCGATCATATCCAATCATTAATTCATTACTCCAAGCACTTTAATAATTTGTTTTTTAGAACCTATTGTGATTCTAACACAGTCTTCAAGATTAACAAAGGAACTCCTATCTCTGATAAGAATCTTGTTTTCTTTCATCTTATCTAGGAGAGTTTTTGCATCAGGTGTTTTTACCAATACAAAATTAGCACTGCTATCAATGGCAGTATATTTGTTTGCTAAGTTGTCAATAAAGAACTTCTTAGCATCATTCATCTCATCAATCCTAGCATTAAGATAATCAAGATCATCAAGTGATGCTACACCACACAATTGTGCCATGGCATTGACTGTCTTACCATTTCTAATTTTTCTAAGGTTAAAAAGCAGGTCAGGATGTGCTAGCACATAACCAAGTCTCACTGCTGCCAGTCCAAATGCCTTGGAGAATGTTCTAGTAACAATCAGATTCTTATATCCAATCACTAGATGGGCACAAGATTGTCTTGCAAACTCATAATATGCTTCATCTACCACAAATAATGTATTTGGATTTTCTTGAAGAAGTCTCTGAATGATAGAGACATCAATCAATTTACCTGTTGGATTATTAGGATTGACAATGTATACAACATCTTTATCAATACACTTTTCCCATTTATACTCATGAATACCAAAAGGATCAACAATTTGTTCCTTCACATAGTAATCTGTATTGATAGAAATGAATGTATCTACCTGAGTATATGAGGGAGTATAGGTCAATACCTTTGTTCCCTTATCTACAAACACAGTGAAAATGTCCTTTAAACCATCATCAGATCCATTGTATACCTCAATAAAGTCTAATGGAAGAGAAACATACTCTGATAGTTTCTGCTTCAATTGAGAAGCACAAATATCAGGATATCTTTCATAACAGTAGAAGTTCTTCATTATATCAAACACTTTATTTGATGGTGGAAATTCTGACTCATTCCAATCAAAACACTCCCAATCAGAAGCTAAATTAGACCTACCTCCCACATTGTAAGGATTTAAAGCATCAACACTCTCTCTGTTTTTAATCATCAGTCTGGTAATAAAGTATTTACTGTAAAAAGTTTTTGGGTGAAAAAATGCCCCAATTATCAACTAATTCTTTTCCATCAACTTTAAGTATATCATATTTCTTTGTAGGATGCATGAAAACACACACAGCAGACATATCAATTACCTCTTGTGGTGATAAACATTTATGAATGAGATCATTCAATCCATTAAGATTGTTAAATGTCTCATCTAATTCATCAAAAGCATAAATCTCTTTACCCATATTTGCAAGATCTGCAATCAATCTTACTGATGGTGATCCAATTATGACTGGAGAATTTGGTTTAAATGATATACCAACAATGCCAACTGTTGGGTATTTGCTACATCTATTCAAAAGTGTTTGATATACATTTTCATTTACCTCATTAGCAAATTCAAGATGCTTTGCTTCTTTGCCCCTATCAGAGGCAAACTTAATGAAGGCACTTGTGTCTCTAGGAAAACAAGTACCACCAAATGGAGTACCATATCCAAAGAAATGTGGTGAGATTCTCTTATCAATACCAATAGTGTCTGTGATTCTATGCACATCAACATTCTCCATACCCTCACAACACTCACCAAGAAAGTTAGCAAAGGTAATCTTATTGACAATGAATGCATTCAAGGCAACTTTTGCTACCTCTGTCTCTTCCAATGTCAGATATTTATTAGGTGGATTATTTTCGTGGAAGTGACCAAAAACCGTTGTGACAATATCAATATCATCCCAATTATTAGCACCTACAAGGAAAAACTCTGGGTTCATAAAATCATTAATTACGTTACCCAGTCTCACAAAGTCGGGAACATAAGCAAAACCAAATCCTTCCTCAAACCTTCTTCCCGAAATCTTCTCAAAAAGACTAATAAGTTTGGTAATAGTTCCTGGAAGAACAGTAGATGACAGAATAATGCAGTGATAATCCTTATCACTATTTTTTAAATTAACTGCAAGGTCAATGAGGGCAGACTCTACAAACTCTGCCGAATATCCACTATCACCAAGTTGTGTGTTTACAAGGACAATTGTAACATCTGTCTCATTGATTGCTCTACTGTACGAATCAGTGAATCCAATGAAGTTTGTATGTGGAAATATTTCGGACAACCCAGGTTCATAGAAAGGTAACTCCTGTCTATTAAGTTTATCAAGAATATATTCATTTTTATCAACACCGAGCACTCTATTACCTGCTTTTGCAAGACAACAAGCAAGAGGGAGACCAAGTTTACCAAGACCAATAAAGCTTACATTCATTTTCAATACTCAATAATTGGACCAAAAATAGTAGACCCAGTAATTTGGGTTTTACAATATCTATCTTTATTCTTATCAATAATTTTCTTAACATAATCCATATCAACTAAATCTGGATGAACCCACCAATCTTCAAAAGGAAGATTGTAATCTTGATTATCATTTATATCAGGAAATACAAGAACATAACCACGATCTTTAAAGATTTTTCTAGATTTATCCCTCACCTTATGGAAATTTTCAGGATTAAAAGGTTTTCCTTGGTTCAATGGACTACCAGTATTATGTGGACTATTTGGTTGACTGCAGTAAATATCATGCTCAAAAGTAATTGCAGCAAACTTATGCTTATCCATAACTTGCTCGTTTAACTTTTGAAGCAAAGTTAATGGAGTAAGCATTCCAGGTTCTAAATCAATCTGCAAATAACCAATAACTTCAGGAACCTCAAGTTTAGCAAAAAGTTCAGAGTAGTTATGCTCTACAGCATCACCAATTATATACGTGGTATCTTCACCCCTATATTCTTCATATAGCGGTGCATATTTTTCTTCCCACTCAAACATCAATCCTTTCCATCCATATTCACTCTCAAGTAAATATGTATTATTGTCTTTGATTGGTTCTTGAGATCCAAACTCCAAAAAGTATCCATACTTTTTGAACTTATTAATATTCAGAACAAACTTATCTTGTCCAGATGCTCCGTTATAATTGATATTTTTCATGCTGTTTGATTAATAATACTTCTGATCTTTTGAGTCTTTTTGTCTCTAGGTATTTCAGATACTTTCATTATATCATAATTCATATTACCTAATCTAGATGTCAATCCACTAAGAATCTTACTATGTATATCTTCAGAATAATTGGGATTCTGAACGTATTTAAATGTAATATTTTTATCTGATTTCTGAATAATTTGAAACATTTTCACTGCTGGCATCTTCTTATCAATCCAACTATAGAAGTTTACTCCAGGAAGTCTAGATCCGTTTGATGAAACCAAAATGTCGCTACTGCGTCCGTTGATTTCTTTTACCTTACCATCTTCCAAAACAAAAGTATCTTCTGTCCTGTATCGGATAAGTGGCATATAGTAATTGATAAATCCAGTGGCAATCAATCCATGAGTTCCATCTTTATTATCATAGAACTCATCAATACCATACTCTAGATTTTGATTGTAGTCCCTAGAAGATTCTGTTTGATGCATGAAGGAGACCTTTTCCATCTGACCATAATGACCACATGGTTTGATATCAAATACATCTTCTACCTTATCATACCATTGGTTCAACATCTTCTCAGATGTCACATGAATTTTTCTAATCTTATTCAACTTAAGATTATTTTCTTCGCATAGACAAGCAAGAATATATGCTGACGAAGGATATGTGCAAATAGTTTGATAGTTGCCGGAATTAATCTTATCAACATATTGATTGATGGTATCATTATTAAGATGATAAGCAGACATATACAATCGCTTTAATTCATAATCATAATACCAAAGAGGTGACTCACTATTCTTAGGAACGTATCGTCTCAACCAAACACTAGGAGTATCATACATCTTTGCTCCTTGCTCAAGATATGCCCGCATGTTAAATGCAGCCTCTTTCTTGAATACATCATCGTTTACATAAAACTTTAGTTTATCTCCACTAGATCCACTTGTAGTAATTGGATAACTTTTTTGATTCTGATAACCTACTGCCATCATTAAATTAGAATTATCCATGATAATCTTTTTTGTCAGGACAGGAAAATTTTGTAGATCTTCAATCTTCCGAAAGTCCTGTGGTTTCCACTTATTCTCTATAAAAATTTGTTTATAAAATGGAACGTTCAAATAACAATGCTGTAAAAGTCTTCGTAGTTCAAGAAACTGATAGTCTTTTACCTTCTGTTCATCCCACTGAGAAGATTGTAGCAAGAAATAAAGTGTATCTTCATATACTTTTCCATACCTTTTACCAAATGGAACTGTTTCATAATAAAGTCTCTTAATTATATTGGGAGACTTCTTAACAATATTTCTGATGGTTCCCATTAAAAAAATCCTCACTGTTTACTGCCTTATCATCAATATAATAAGTTGCAGAGAACTTAACACCTGTCCTAAGAATATGAAATTTTAAACCCCATGAACGCAGTTGATCATAAGTTTTTTCATAATGATTAATTTTAGAGTCACATCCTCTACCAGTTTCAATGATAATATAGTGACCATTTTCCCACAACTTATTAACTACTTCAATTCTATCATAATATGGAATAGCAGAAAAATAATCCCACCTTTTCTCTTCTTCAATGTACGGTGAATCGCATAATGTATGATCCAAATCAAAACAATATGTTTTCATTGTATCTCCAAATAATCTGTTCATGATAATTTCTCCTTTACATAGTCTAAATTTTCATAATATTGAATTAATTGATCCTTAGATAATCCTTTAAGATAATCCCAAAGTTGATTGTTTTTCATCATAAAAGGATTGTTATATGATGAATTAGGTGTTCTCTTGTGTTCCATATGATAGGCAAAATTATTAATTCTACCAATCTTATACCCAAGTAAACTCCATCTATGATGTCTCTCTACATCCTCTGGAGCATATGCTATAAAATTTTCATTTTCTAAATACCCATTCAAATAAACTTGTTTATTAAAAAACTGAACCATTCCATATTCAGCCCAACCTTCTCCATTAATATGTGGAGCATAACCATAAGACTGATCTAATACTTCCGGTTTCCAAGTATCAGCAAACTCTTGTACTATTGGTTGTTTAAGTAAATCGGCAAGATCATCTACATCTTCAATAATGGTGTTCAAAACAACTTTTCTTTCTCCTTTTGCACCAAATCTATAAGGATATACCACATCTACTTCATGATTATCCAACATTTCTTTTGCCCTAATATACGAATTGATGGGAAGAATAATATCACTATCATAATTCACGACAATTTCGGTCTCTGCATCAAGAACCATTTCATTTAGAATTCTTGTTCTATGAAAATGATCTTCATGGTTTTCCTCATATTGATAAATTAAATTAGATATATCAGCAATAGATTTAATAGTAGGCAGAGCCCACATCTCAAATTTACGCATTTCATCAGACTCTTTTACAATGATTTTACAATCAAAAGTATTCAGAAGAAAAGAAGTAGAAAGTATTATATTTCTAAGTCTATCATCTGTATCAATTCTCAGAGGAATGATAAAGGTTACATTTTTTAAATCAATCATATTTTATCCCATTTAGAAGGAATTAAATCTTTGGTATCATTTTTTTCATCCAGAGGAGGACCAAACCATCTTTTTGGAGCAATAACTTTTTTACTGTCTGATAACCAAGCACCCCACCAAGAGAAAGATGAATTAGCAATGATATGATAATTACAAAGTGTCATTAAACACATATCAAATAAATTACTATTATTTTCAGAAACTAAAAATCTATCAGATTTAAATAAATTTTGTTCAAATGCCCAAATAGGATCATCAGTAAAGATGATAACAGGCATGTTTTCTGGCATTAATTTCAGTGCTTCGGTATAGTAATCAATAGTCTGTGAACCATGCCAGGGTAAATCTACATAATCTCCTCTACGAATATGAAGAGAAATGATCTCATCACCAAATTCATCTATCATCTCTTTTACTGGATTATAGATATGAGGTAAAAATGTAAAGTCTTCTAGCAATTCATCTCTAATCTCAGAAAAATATTTCTCTGTTTGAAAATAACCAAACAAGTCAATATTATCAGGACATTTATTGTAAAGTTTTTCATTGAAATGAAAGTGTTCTTCTTGAACAACATCTTGAACATCATTAATTCTTATATTTTCATTAGATAAACTTTTAAGTTTGAATGCCTCAAACAACTGATGTTCTTTGTATGGATCACTAAAATTACTAGGAGGGATAGTAAAATTATATCCATGCTTTTTAGCAATAGATTTTAACGTTGAATACTGAAACATTTGATTTCCGAGACGACCCCAGAAACCAAGATGATTGAAACTTATTGTCATAATTTATCCCTTATTCAAGATATACTGAGTACGAATCCATCTATAAGTTTTTAAAATTCCTTCTTCAAGAGTTTGAGAGTAATCCCATCCCAATTTTTCACGAATTAAATCATTATTAGAATTGCGTCCTCTAACTCCAAGAGGTCCAGGAATATGATTCTTCTCTACTTTTTTACCCGCAACTTTAGCGGCAGTATCTACAAGTTGATTAATAGTTACCATTTCCTCAGATCCAATATTTACCGGTCCAATGAAATCAGAGTCCATTAATCGACGGGTTGCCTCAATGCATTCATCAATATACAGGAAGGAACGAGTTTGCTTACCGTCACCCCATACATCGATGGTTCCTCCTTTTTCGGGCAATTCTGCAACCTTTCTACAGATTGCTGCTGGAGCCTTTTCCTTTCCCCCCCTCCAGGTACCTTCTGGACCAAAAATGTTATGGTATCGAGCAACCCTAACAGGAATGCCATAATTACGATTATACGCAAAGTATAACCGCTCCGAGAAAAGTTTTTCCCAACCGTACTCCGAATCTGGGTTGGCAGGATATGCCGATTCTTCACGACAGTCAGGATTATCAGGATCTAATTGGTTGTGCTCTGGATACATGCAGGCAGAAGACGAAAAGAAAATTTTTGGTTTATAATCTTTAATGTTTCTAAGAATATTTAAGTTAATTAATGCAGAATTATTCATTACATCTGCATCATTATCTCCGGTAAAAATATATCCAGCACCTCCCATGTCGGCAGCAAACTGATAAATCTCATCAAACTCAATATTGGTTACAACATTACAGAATGTTTGATCTGTTAAATCACCCTGAAAAAATTCATCTGCTTCTGTTTTAGAATATAAAGGATATTTAAGATCTACACCTCTTACCCAGTATCCTTCAGACTTAAGTCTTTTAACCATATGGCTTCCAATAAATCCACCAGCACCAAGCACAAGTGCTGTTTTTTTATATTGACTCATTAAAAATAT
>Ga0114933_10003684_pt1 | contig 14788 bp, 10 predicted proteins | sample 4SBtaG_FD_89691 | JGI IMG/M metagenome (GOLD analysis project Ga0114933, IMG submission 89691) | Deep subsurface microbial communities from Kolumbo volcano to uncover new lineages of life (NeLLi) - 4SBTROV12_W25 metaG | ecosystem: Environmental > Aquatic > Marine > Volcanic | place: Kolumbo... | reverse complement strand
TAAATCTAGGACTTGATTATTTGTATTTTGTCTAATTAAAAAGTTTAGTCTTGTATACTCACCTACAGAACTTGTGTCAATTAAACTTTCGGTAAATCCTCTTGCCTTTAATCTATCTAAAATAGCATCTCTGCCTGTAACTTCATCAGTTGCTTTTGTTGTCCCACCAAAAAATTGATTTAACCATCTTTGTTCAAACTCTTCTTGAGTAAAACCAAGAGTTTTTTTCCTAACAATTTTACGACCCATACTGTTTAAATACATAGACATAGCAGCTTGAATATCAGATACTAATAAATCTCTAATATTAGTAGTATCTAAATTTTTATACTTTCTTTGTCCTAGTGAACCTACAGTTGGGTCTAAGTCATCATAAATTTTACTTATTAAAGTATCAACTGCTGCGGTAGCATCAACTAATCCCATGTCTTCGTCATTAGATAATTGTAAAGCAAATCTTTCTTTGTTTTTAGGATTTAACATTTTAGTTGGTTTGTAGTATCTTGGAAAAAAATTAGGAACACTATGAAAAACAAACCCAGTATTAATTGCTTCTTTTTCTACATCATCAAATATTTTTCTTAAATCTTTACCAGCTTCAATAACTTGAATAGGAACATCACCTCCAACATCACCTCTATTTAAAAAAGCATATAAATCATTGTTTAGTGCTGTTCCATTTTTAACTTTAAAATTACCTCTATCTTTATATCTAGGATGTTGTCTTGCAAAGTTTTGAATATTTTCAACAACATTAATCATACGACCCATGTATGGACCAACTGTATCTCGAACTTGTTCGGTATAACTTCTTTGTTGTTTTGCAGCACTATTAATAATTGAAATAGGATTATCTAAAATACTATCCATAGAATCATGTCTAATTAATCTAAGAAAAGTATCAAAGTTAGGGTCAATCTCAGCAAGTCTTTTTGAATATGTTGTAGGTTTACCAAATAATAAAAAAGTGCTTATAGCTTCTTCATAACTTTTTCTACTTAGCATACCGCCTATTACTGGTTTTTCACTTGGATTATCTTTTAATCTAGTTTCTCCATCTACTACTACTACTTCCGGGTCTTCAACATCTATTGTTTTACTACCAGTTCTAAAAATTTCTGTAGGGTAAACTTCTGCTTCTTTATCAGAAACTCTTTCAACATTAGTTGATTCAGGGTTTCCATCTCGGTCACGTAGTTTTAAACTTTCATTTGATGCTTCTTCTAACGTAACAACTTTAGCATTTGGATTAGGTGTTGCTTGAGGTTCATTTGGATTAATTATTTTAACATCTTTTCTTTCTGGTTCTTTGTTTAAAATTATATTTCTAAATTGTTCTGAATCTTCTGCTTGTTTTAATCTTAATGCTCTAGCATCAAAATACCTATAACCAGCAGGTATAGCAACTCCGGGTATTAAACCTATAGTTGCACCAAAGCCACCGGATATAGCCATTTCAGTTGGAGAAAATTCTTCGTATCCCGGAATATCAAATTCTTCAAATAACTGTTGTCTTAATGCATAATCTGTTGAACCAAAAATAAATCCTTCTGTTCCTAAAACTGCTGACGTTTGTGCAAAATTACGAGGATTAATAGGAATTTTTGGTATTGCATCATAAGATTTTTTAACTGCTTGTTTAATTGCAGCTTTTAATCCTTGTCTTGCTGTTTCTCCTGCTGCAACTCTTACTGCTCCACTTCCACCTGAAGTAAAAGGAAACGCTATAGCTGCTCCCCAGTTGCTTAAATCTGTTACTGCTCCTGCTAATATGTCACCAGTTAATCCTAAATTTTCTGCAAAACCTTGTGCATCATATTTATAACTACCATCTGGTAAAACTTTATAAAACTCATTATACAAAAAACCTATGTCGTTTCTAAACTGTATGTCTGCTGGAGTTTGTTTTTTTTGTTGACCAATAATATTTCTTAATCTAAAAGCTCCATGAGTTAAATTAAAGTCTGCCTCTCTTGCATAGTCTACAAATCTATCAGATGCTTTACTACCATCTTCATATGTAGTTTCATCTATGTAACTCATAGCTCGGATAGCTCGTTCTACAACCTCTGGATTCTTTTTAAAATCTGATATAGAAAGTTGTGGTGTTTCTTGAACTAAACCAAATCTTTGTCGCTCTGCATCAGTAAGAGGTTTATCAAATGTTTGTGATATTAAAGCTTGATTTAACCTTTCTTCTGTTGTAGGAGGTTGAAAAGTTTGCTGTGGTGCTGTACTTAATCCTAAAGTAACAGGTTCATCCACAGTTTGAGGTTGTGAAGTTTGTTCTTCTTGTATAGGTACTAAAGGCATATTAATTTACAATAGTTTATTGCAGCACCCAATGGATACCATCTTGAGGGTCTCTTACAAATTTCCAAACAGAGTTTCCTTTGTTTAATGAAAATTGTTGACCATCTCTAAATAACTCTGGTTGTGTTGTTCCTATGCTGTCTGGAGTATACCATAAAATAGGATTAGTATTTAATTCTTGATTATAAGATGTAATTTGATTTTCATCTAAAACTCGTTCACCTGTTAATTTAAATACATCAGCAGTAAATCTTTCTCCATCTTTGTCAGATTGATAAGTTGCAAATTGTTGTGGTTGATAAAGTTCTTCATAGAAATTAAATTTAGGTTTGTTTTCAAAAAGAGAATTAAATAATTCCCAATCACTACCTTGTTCTATACCAAGTAACTGCATATTAACAGCAGCTCTAATAGCTTTTTGCTCATCTAAACCACCGGATGCTATTAATCTTTTTACTTGTGAAATAACTGTAAGTTTAAATGTAAGTCTATCATCTCCATCTAATTGACTATAGAATTGTTTTTGTCTTGTGTTACTACTAGCTACAATTTCAGAATCTACTCTTCCAGAAAATGTAGTTATATCTTCTTTTTTAACAGCAAAATTTTTGTAACTTGCTGTAACACTTGAAGGAATATTATTTTCACCAATCCCATATATAACTTGTGGTTTTAAATGATTTGGTATAGCATTAAAATTACCACCATATGATGCAATTATATTGGCTGCATCATTGTAAGCTATTCGTTCTCCTGTTGTTCTACTTATATATGTTGTTGGAAATGCTTGACTAAATCTAATAGTCAAATCATTGTCTGTAAATGATTCTGAAAATTGATTAGAATTATAAAATATTGAAACAATCTCATCTGCATTTTCTAATTTTCTATTAGCATTTGTAGGTTGAGCATTATAATAAGCAATAAAGTCTGCTAGTTCATCAGGATTAGCTGTTTTCTTTTGTTGTGATTGAATAATTCTTGAATCATCATCAAGTAAGGGCATAAAATAAAATGCATAATCATACTTACCATTTTCATCTAAACCTTTTGAATTACTCCATTGTCGAGATGTAGCAACAATAGCGTTAAATTTTTCTTCTTGTTTTTGTAATTTTTTATTAGCGTTTTTACCACCTGTAGTATCTTCTTTATCTTGTATAAACTCGCTAAGTATATTTGCACTTCCTGCATATGTAGGTAAAGCATTTCTATATTTACTTGTTTCAGCTACGATGGTTTGTAATTCTAATTCTTTGGTATTAAATGTTTGTAATAAATCAAACTTACCTCTGTCATTTAATTTTAATATTGAACCAATTTCATCTAAAGGATTGTTTATACCAAAATTTTTCTGTGATAAAGCAAGATTTCGTAAACTTTCACGAATAGGTTTTTGAAATAAAGGTTTACTTTTTACATCCTCTGAAAAAATATCTAACACTTCTTCTTGTCCTTCTTTTGCTGGTTCATACTTTGTAACTAACGTAGAATAACCTTTTAATCTTTTTTCTAATATGGCTGCTTGTTCTTCTGCATCTTTTCTTATAGTAGTAAATAAATTACTATCTCCTCCAACACCTTCTTTGATAGCTTCTAACCCATCAATACCAGCAGCACCTTTTAATTCTTCTAAATTAGTTAAAAATATTCCTTCTGTTACATCTCCTCTTCCTTTTGTTTTTAATGTATTATATATCTTTTGTTCCTTATCATAATCATTAAAAAGTTGAGTAAATCTTTCTTCTTCGTCTTTTAAATTTTCATCAATATAAGTTAAATTACTTTTTATTCTGTTATTTAAACCTTTACTAATTCCTTCTACGATAGCTATACCTACATCTGCTGCTCTAGGTTTTAAAGCTTTTCTAATTCCTTTTTGAATATTTTGTCCAACTTGTTGTTGTGGTGATATCATATTATCTCCTATCTAATAAATTTTGTTCAGTTGTTTCTTCTGGTCTATCTAATAAACTTAATGTATTTTGAGTAGGTGTAAAAGCACTAACTTGTTTTTGTAACGAAGGTATTTCAGAAATCGTTTGTTCGGATAAACCTCCTACTCTTCCTTGTAGTGTTTCTTTTAAAGAATCTAAACTTTTACGTTTTTCTTCTGGGTCAAGTTCTTCTTCATTAGCTTCGCCTTCGTAACCTAACACATCTCCAATACCTGCTTTTTCAGCTATTGCCATTATCATATACATGACTGGTTCCATTAATAATAACATCAAATCAGGATTAAACTGTCCTAATTGAAAACCTCTATATAAAATAGCAGAAGCAATATCAACTACACTTGTACCACTTTTTAAAGCTCTAAGCAAAGATAAATAATTTTCTTCCTCAGTCATATCAGCAAATATAGCTGTGGCTGCTTCGGGTACAGAAGTATAAACAGGAGGACTTTCCCATGCATAAGGTTGCTCTGGTGAATTAGTTAAAGACTGACCCGGTACTCCTTTATTAAAAGCACCCTCTAATAACCTAAGTTTTTGAGGAGAAAAATCTTCTTGTTTTATTTGTAAATTATTTATTAATTCCATTATTAAGCACCCATCATTACTTTTTGATAATCAGTTATTTCTGGTAAATTTAATTGTGGCATATAAATACCACCATTAGCAAACCCTTGTAAATTATTAGATTGAGCTACAAATAATGGAACTTGTGTTATACCATTCATAGCTAACATATTAGAAGTTTGAGAAAAACCCGGTCTACTCATTGTAAAGTCTACTTGCGTTCTTGCTGGTTCAGCTTCTACTATATCAGCTACAACCGGTTGAGAATAAGTCATGTCATATCCTTCTGGAATATAATCATCTCCTAAGACAGCTCTTTCAACACCTGTTGCAGTAGCTGCTAATAAAGGTTTTTGTGCTGCTCTGCCTAATTTTGTACCTTCTACAGTAACATATTTTCGAGTTTGAGCATCATAAACAACTTCATTGTATCTACTAGGTACTCCTTCAAACGAAGTAGTTCCAGTTTTTTCTCCAAAAATACCTGTAGGAGATTCAATAGAAGTAGGAGCTACATAACTTGCATCAAAAGTTTTCTCAAAACCTTCTAAATCAAATTCCTTAAAATCTTCTGCTGTGAATCCTTGAGTAGCTTTATCTAAAGCTTCATCGAAAGCACTTTTTTTAGCTTGAGTTAATCCCGGTGTTCCAGTTCTTAAATTAACACTTGATAAATCTTTAAAAGAACTACCAAAATTATCTATTGTTCCATTAAATTGTTTATCTAAAACATTTTGAAAGTTATTAGAATATTGTTTAAAATTAAATTCTCCTTCTGCTGTAACTTTATAAATATCTTTTCCTCTTAAATGAGCTTCAAAAGCAGTAGAGTGTCCTCTACCAAAATTTAAACCTTGAGAAGTTATGTTTCCACTTGCATCAAAAAAACTAGGGTTAGCTAATTTAAATGCTTCAGTAGATTCATATCCCATTAACTTTAAACCATCCTCACTATTCATCCATGTTGATAATTCTTTATCATCCATAACTGGCATAGCACCCGGTTCTAATCCAACATATGCTCTTGCTTTATCTAAAAATCTATCAAAACCTTCTATAGCATCACCAACCAAAGGTATCTTTTTTAAAGTTCCATAAACAGCATCAGTTACAGTTCGATATGCCCCAGCAACACTATTACCTACTTTGTAAATAGTTTTCATAACATTACCCATAGTTCCTTGTAATCCACCTGCCCATGTTCCAAAACTACTCCATAGATAAGAACCTATATAGGGCATAGCTATCATCATTGCCATTGTTCCTATAGGTCCAAGTTTTCCTAAAAATTTACCAACACCTTTAAATACTTTTTTAAAAGCTTTACCAATTTTTTTACCAATTTTTTTAATACCGCCCCAAATTTTGGAACCTATTTTTCTAAGTTTACCCATTAAATTTCTCCTTATTCATCATCTTCATCTTCTTCTTCTTGTCGTTTGGAAGAATAAACATCTGATGCTCCATAGTAATTTGTTGTTATTCCTTTTACTAAGTTAATTAAATCTCTAGTTGTACTATTAGATTTTTCTGCAAGTGCTCCTTCATTAGCAATAGCTGTAGCTTGTAATTGTGTAATTTGTGCTCTACTGTTTTCAACACTTCTAAAATCAAAATCTGCTTGGTCTCTTAATTCTTGCCATAAAAATGACAACGACTGAGAACTTAAATTAAAAGCATTCATTGCATTTGACATATTAATTTGATTTTGTGCAGCAGTATTAATTGTATTAGCTTGTCTTCTCCATTGAACATTTGAAGCTTCAACAACAGCAGCATTTTGTGCATTCCATTGATTTCTTGCAAAGTCTTGTTGAGAATTAAACTGGTCTACTTGTGTGGTTAATTGTGCATTAAATTTATTTAAATCAGCCTGTCGTTGTGCATCTCGTGCAGCAGCAGCATTAGTTTGACTCGTATTAAATTGTTGCATAGCATTTAACTGTGTTGCATTAAATTGATTTGCTTGAGTTTGTAATCCAGCCATAAATTGATTTGTTTGATTTTCACTTGTAGCATTAAACTGAGAAGCAGCATTTGCAGCAGCTTGATTACTTAGTATTCTTTGTTGATTTTGTTGAGCTTGTAAAACATTTGTTTGTTGATTGTTTGCTAAGTTTGTTAAATCCATTTGTAAAAATGCTTTGGCATTTTGTATTTGTGCTGCTTGATTAAAATTAGCTTCTGCTATATTAGCTTGAGACATTAAGATAGCATCTTGTACTACACCTTGTTGTTCCATTGTAGCTTCACTTAATCCAACAGTTTGTAAAAATTTACTATTAGCTAAAGCTGTTTGTTGGTCAGCACTAAACTGTGCTAGGTCAAATCTAAAAACATTATCAGCATTTTTAAGAGCTGTTTGTTGTATTCTTGCAGCATTAGCTTCTGCTTCTTGTGCTTCAATACCTCTTTGTTGAGCTATACTTGCTTGTAAAGCTTGAGAATTAGATTGGGCTATAGGTAAAGCTGATTGTATAATAGCATTAACTAATGCATCTCGCCCAACAGTAGAAGCTTCTAATCCTCTTGAAGCTAACATTTGTTCTACTTGTGCTACAGCAGGTCTAGCAAAAGCTGGTATGTTACCACTTTCAATACCTGTTAATAATGCATCTAACTGAGTTGATACTAAAGCTTCTTGAGGTAATCCTGCAATTAATCCTCGTTGACTTTCATCAAAATTTGCTAATCTAGTTTCTAATACAGTTGGGTCATTACCTAATTGATTAATTTCAGAAGCTGATAATCCTGCATTAGATAATTGTTGTTTTGCTCTACTTATTCTAGCTAACGAACTTCCAGCATTAATAGCAGCAGTTGATTTAGCTCCTTCACTTAATGTTCCTATTACTCGTTCTGTTAAAGCTCCTTCTGGTATATTAACTTCTGCTGCATCTACTGTAGCTACTCTATTAACTCCAGCAGCTTGTGCAACAGCATCATCTGAAAGTCTACCCTGTGCTGCTGTAACTTGAGCGATAGGGTCAATAGTAGCTGCTGTCATTTGAGCAGCTTGAATTGCTTGAGGTTGTGAAATTTGTGCTGTGTCTTGTACAGTAGTTACTTGTTCAGGTGCAACCGGTGTAGCTTGTGTAGCTGTAACTGAGGTAGGTGCAGCCATAGTTGTCGTAGCTTGTTTTATATCACCACTAACAGCAGTTCCTTTTTCTTCAGAAATACCGGGAATAACAGCAGCTTCGGGAACTACCCCTTGTGAAGTTTGTGCAATTAAATTTGCAGTTTCATCAAGCCTTGCTTGTTTTTCTTCAGATATAGGTTGTTTAGCTGATAAAGAACTAACAGTAGTTTCATTACCTCCTGTATTATCACCTGCCATTGCGCTTTCGTAAGCTGCTCTAGTAGGATATTTTTTGTGATATTCATTATAAGCTTTAAATGCATCTCTTTGTTTTGGATGAGGTCTTGCACCATGCCATAATTTAACACGCCCACCCTCACGCATATCTAAACGTTCCGCAGTTGTATATACAGTTCTTTTATTTTTTCTTTGTTTTGCCATTCTTCTTTTTCCTACGTTTTTGTAGAGTTACTATTAGAATAGATAAGAGGGGAGTTTTGGAAGTTTTTTTTGTCTTCATTTATATTTTACTTGACTTCGAACAATTTGTCAAGTTTTTCATCCATTTTTTCTATTCTATCCATGATGTCTTTCATACCATCACGTAACTCAAATTTAGTAACATATTCTTTCGCTACTTCTTCACGAGTTTTATTTAATAGTATGTCTTGTCTTTTTAGTTCTGCTGCATTTTGTCTAATCTGAAACCAGATAGGTGCAAGTACTAAAGTTATAAAAACATTCCAAATAATGTAAGGTGATACCATTTCCATGTTATATTATCTATTCAGGAGTCACAGGTACAAAGTTACCTGTAATTGTTAAGCCTTCTTTGTCTGCTGCTAATTTCATAGCATAGTCTGTTAAACTTGTGTAAGTGCTGTCGTCATAATTTGGACCAGCACCAATGCGACCTTCTTTGGCTTCTTCCCAAGTTCCGGGATTTGTGCTTGATTCATTTACAAGTCTGCCACAAGTATACTTACCTGCCATAGTTCCACCTGCTTCTTCAGACTCTTTAATGTAAATCATATTAACTGTTTTACCATTAATTGTTGTTTCTGTTACTGTCTTTGCCATATTTTTCTCCTATTCACTCCATGCTTGAGTTAAATCATAATTATAAGTTGGATGGTCTGCATCCACTCCTATCATTGGTGTTTCTGCAGAACCTCCTAAGTAATAAATTTCTATATTGTTACTGTTCCAATAGTCTCCACCAATTTTACATCGAATTTGTAAAGTATCTGCATCCTGAACTGTCATTGTAGGGAAAGACCCATCTCCTGAACCACCACCATTAAAACTGGAGTGTCCTCTGTGAATTACTTCTCTTATTTTTGTAATCGTTGCATGCATTCCACTACTACCATTATCATATCTTCTTTGAATAAGCCACTCTTTCCAGTTATTACCCCAATAGTAAGTACCCCAACTATGAGTAGCAATAAAGTGAGTTGTAAATCTAGTATCAAAAGTGCTTCTTACATCTGCTGTGCTACTAGGTACAGTTACCGTATCTTGAACATCTACAGGTAGATAAAAATCAAACTGCATGTCACCACCATTAGAACCGTCATGTCCACCATTACTAGCATATGTGTTTGATTGAGCACATGCTAACATTATACCACCATTTCCACCTATTAATGCCATATTAAGTTACACCCAAAATGTTTGATAATATCTATCGTCATAATCTGCACCTCTACTACCAAGTCCTGAAGGTGCTCCTGAATTTCTACCAACAAAAGTAACATCAGTGCCACCACCTAAATAATATACTTTAACTAAGTTTGATGTAAAATAATCTTTGTCTTGTCTGACTCTTAATGTAGCTGTTGCGTTATCTTGAATTGTTAAACTAAAATCACTTGATGAATCAAAACTACTATAGTTATCTCCAACTTGTTCACTTAACTGCATAATATATCCACTTGAACTAGCATTTGGATTTCTAAAATAAATATATTCTCTATAAACTTGTCCGTAATAGTAAGTACCTACAGCATGTACACCTAGTTTTATAGCACACCCAGAAGTTGCAGTTGGGTGTGTGGCTGCATGTAAATATACAGGGTCTTGAGTGTAATAAGTTCCACTTGTAGGTTTAGAGTCTTGTAATGAATCAATATTAGTTATCATAGGAACTACAAAGTCCATTTGTTTTGCAACGTTATCAGTATTTTCTGCTGAACTAAACGATGCTATAATTGGTCCTTTAAATCCACCTATTAATGCCATACTATACTCCTATTTCCAATCATCATCTTGTCCATATCTAGAATCATAAGTTAAGTTTCCAATGTAGGGAACTCCACCACCACCATTAATAATATGCATTTCAAAATGATTACTATTCCAATAATCAGGTTCTCCACCACCACCAACATTTAATCTAAATTCTCCTGTTGCAGTATCTGCAGAAGTAATTGCAGGATAGGTATCTCCTGTGTTCCAGCCCGAATGTACTCTTGTATGTACAGACCAGACTGTTGTAATTTTTACTCTATTGTTTGGACTTACTTCTCCTGTGTGTTGACTTTGAATATTAAACAGTCTTGCAGTTTTACCTTCGTAGTAAGTACCATACATACCAACTAAAATTTGACATGCATTATCTAAGTTACGTGAATTATAAATAGTATCGTCAGCATCTTTACCTGATTGAGCATCTGTTAATGTAGCATTTGGCATAACTGAACTCGAATTAGAAAAAACTGGGATTTTAAAATTTACATAAATTTCGCCAGAATTATTTATAACAGTAACATCACTTGCAGACTGATGAGTATTACCATACCCAATTAATTGCCCATTATTACCACCACCAAAAAGTGCCATGTTAAACTTCCTCTAATTTAAACTTGTATTGTTTGCCTGTTTTTCTATTTATAATAAATAAATCTTCAGCACCCTCTTGAATTGTCCAAGAGCCTTTAGTGTTGTCTACTTCGTTAGCATCGCCTTGTTCATTAGATAACTGTAAGTCATTGGTGTAAATGTTTCTCCAACGAGTTGCTGTAGCTCCTAAGTCATAAGTATTGTTTGCACCCGGAAGTAAGTGTCCGTTGTTATCAAGAACAAGTCTTTCTGTTCCAGCAGTATCAAATCTAATTTTATCCTCATCACTGCTTTCTTCTACTTGAATTTTTGTATCACCATCAGCATCGGATGTAGCTCCTCCACCTCCAGCATCCTCCCAAGCTACTCCACTTCCTGTTGAAGTAAGTACTTGTCCGTCTGAACCTTGAGCACCATTAACTTTAAAGTTTTCACCATCTATAGTTGTCGCATCAACTAGTCCTGCTACAGTTACTGTGTTAGCAGTTAAAGTTATTAAGTCTGTATCAGATGTATGACCAATCGTAGTACCATTAATAATTACATTATCAACTGTAAGAGTTGTAAGTGTACCAAGACTTGTAATGTTTGATTGTGCTGCACCTGTTACTGTTGCTGCTGTACCAGAAGCATTTCCTGTTAAGTTACCTGTTACATTAGCGACAAGACTTCCGACTGCATAACCAGTTGCACCTGTATTTACTGTAGTACTTGGTGCTGTTTGAGAATCTACAAATAATGCAAATGTATTATCAGTAGATGCATCAAAATACAAACCAGCATATTTAGTTGTGCTAGATTCTACATATTTACCATAGAACCCAAAGTCTGTAGAGTTACCACTGTTATTTTGTGATAGAGCTTGGAAGTTAGAATTAGATAGTAACGAACCTGTTTGTGTTGTACTACCGGTAACTACTAAGTTTCCACTAACTGTTAAGTCGTTAGCAATGGTCACATCATTAGATAGTTTATCACCTGTAACTTGGTCGTTAGCAATATGAGCTGTATCAATACTACCGTCTGCTATTTGAGCAGAATCAATCGCATCGTCTGCTATCATAGAATTTACAATAACATCTGCACCAATTACAAAGTCTAGTGTATTATCACTATCATCATAAGTTACTGCTATTCCAGTTTCTGTATTAGAGCTAACCATAGCACCAACTGTATCTGAAATAGTTTCAGCTAAAGTTGTACCATTAACTGTTATAGCATCTGCTTCTAACGTACCATCAATATCAACATCACCTGAAATATCTAAACTTGCAGCAGTTAAAGCACCACCAATAGTTAAGTTTCCAGAGCTAGGATTGTATGTAAAACCTGTATCAGTTTCTAATCCTTGACTTCCAGTAGCACCATCAACAAATACAGGGAAGATAGTTTCATCTGTACTATTGTTAGCTGATACTGTTACAGAAGTAGCAACTGCTGCTGTACCTGTAATATCGTCTGAGGTTAATGCAAGTGTACCTGTGGTTGCTGGTAAAGTTGCTGTAATGTTACCACTAAAAGCAGAGTGAGCAGGTGCTTGTAATCTTGCATAATGAGCATTTGAAGACTCACAATAAAAATCTACATATGATTGTGTACCACCATTCTTAATTGCTATAGCACCTTGAGATATTGCTACTCCATTTGTAGAGCCACCAGAAATATCTAATGTTCCTGCAACATCTCCATTACCTGAAATATCTAATGTAGCAGCATCAAGTTCTCCAGAGATTGTGATATTTCTACCACCAGTAATATCTTTATTAGAGTCTGTAATAATAGCTTTACTTGCTATAACTGTACCGTTTGTGATACCATCAATAAGATTTATATCTGCAGCACTTGCTGTAACACCATCTAGTATGTTTAACTCTGCTGCAGTTGAAGTAACTCCATCGAGGATATTAAGTTCTGCTGCTGTGCTTGTTACACCATCTAAAATATTTAGTTCTGCTGCAGTACTTGTAACTGCTGTACCATTTATAGATAGTGCATCTGTTTCAAGTGTACCATCTACATCTACATCACCACTTACATCTAATGAACCTGCATCAAGTTCTCCAGTTAGTGTAATATTTCTAGCACCTGTAAAGTCTTTGTTACTATCTACTACGATAGCTTTAGAAGCTGCAACAGTTCCTGCTGTAACTCCATCTATTGTTTCTAGTTCTGCTTCACTTATATCAGCACTACCAATTACAAAGCTTGTACCTGTAATAGTCGTACCAGTTATAGCTGCTGCACTTGCTCCACCAATAACTGCACCATCTACAGTACCACCATTTATATCGGCTGTGTCAGCTACTAAACTATCGATGTTGGCTGTTCCATCGATAAATAAGTTTCTCCATTCTTGTGAAGAACTTCCTAAGTCATAGGTATCATCATCATCTGGGATTATGCTTGAGTCTACGTCAGCACCAAATACTACATTGTCTGAGGCAGAATCACCAAGAGTAAGTGTACCACCATTAAAAGTTGTTGTTCCTGTTACTGTAAGATTACCACCTACATCAACATTACCTGTAGTAGTTACAGAAGTAAATGCACCTGTAGAAGCTGAGTTAGCTCCGATAGTTGCACCATCAACTGTACCACCATTAATATCTGCAGTATCAGCTACAAAAGCATCAACTGTAACTGTACCATCAAAGAAAGCATCTTTAAATTCAACTGAGCTTGTTCCTAAATCTATATCATTATCAGTTGAAGGAACTATAGCTCCATTGGTAAATGTTACTTGATTATCTCCACCAGCAGCTATTGTAATGACATCTGAACCACTAAAGGTTATCGAAGTATTAGAATCTGCATCACCTGCAATACTATCTAATTGAATACTACCTACATTAGTAATAGCTGAATCACTAAAATCTATAGTTCCGGTAACATCTAAATTACCACCTACAGAAACATTTCCTGTAGTAGTAATAGAATCAATAAAAGCATCTTTAAAATATAAAGAACTTGTTCCTAAATCTACATCACTATCTGTAATCGGAACAACAGCTCCGTCTTGTATTCTTAATTGTTGTACAGACGAAGACGATACCTCTACGTAAAACTCTATGTGGTTATTACTTGTATCTATTAAAACTTTATTGTTTGGAGAAGTTTCTCCTGCATCTCCAATTAATCCTATAACTGGACCTTCGGCTGTAGTGCCATCATGTTTATGTCCTGTTGAATTATTAAATGCAGCTAATAATTGATTAAACTCATTATTAAATATCGCTGCGGTAATAGTATCGCCATCTACGAATGTACTTTGTCTTGTGTAACTTGCCATTTATTATCTCCTGCCGGATGGTATAAAATCTATGTATAAACCATTAATTTTATATGGTGCTTTTGTATCCTCTGTTAAAACTGTAAAATTATTACTTGTACCACTACCCTGAACTGGTATTCTAATTAGTGGATTTGCTGTGCCATCAAAGACACTTGTGCCAAAGACAGCTTCACCGAACTCTGCCGGTGGATTAATTGTTCCAAAACTAAAATTACTTGCTGGTTGTGGAACACTTGTATTACCAAAGTCATATTTAATTTGTAACTCTGGTGTTACAACACCTTCTGCTGCAACTGAAACTCTAACATAATGTAAAGTTTTTAGAGTTCCAAAATCACCATAGTCATAGTCTGGTGTTGCATATCTAGCTAAAATATTACTACCATCAAAATCGTTTCCTGAATCATGTACATAAACATAACCAGATGCATCTCCATGATAGTACTCTTCTATACCATTTTCATTAAAACCAGAACCAGTAGCTGTTGCTGATATACCTCTAGTTTCAGACCATTGAAAACCATTAGGTCTTAATGTTCCGATAATACCTCTCTGTAAAGTTGATGGAGTGGTTGTATCGGTATAAAATAATCTATATTGTGATTTATCTCTTAATACTAAACTTGTAATAGTAAAGGTATTAATATTTTCAGCTAATGTAGTTAGTAGAGGTTGTATAGTTTTTGATACAGTTCCTAATTCAACGTCACCAATTCTTGCTGTACCTGCTACTGT
>Ga0114933_10003683_pt1 | contig 14790 bp, 14 predicted proteins | sample 4SBtaG_FD_89691 | JGI IMG/M metagenome (GOLD analysis project Ga0114933, IMG submission 89691) | Deep subsurface microbial communities from Kolumbo volcano to uncover new lineages of life (NeLLi) - 4SBTROV12_W25 metaG | ecosystem: Environmental > Aquatic > Marine > Volcanic | place: Kolumbo... | reverse complement strand
TGGCGCGGGTCTTTCCGATCCTGGTCGCTGCGGTGGAAGAGTCGATTCGTCGGTAGAGCTAGAACGGTGCCTCGGGCCCCGCGGGCTCGGAATCCGGCCTCGGGCCTCGGCGTTGGTCTTGAGACCCCTCCGGCATCGGAGAACGCACGCATGCACAGCGACTACTTCGCCTTCGAACACGCCGACGTCTACCGACTCGCGGTCGAGGTCAACCAGGCGGTGGCGGTCATGGAGCGAGAGCGACAGCAGATCGGGCGATGTGGTGTCGACGTGGGTGACTCTAACGCTACACCAGTTCGAAGACGTCTCCTGGCAAGCGCTGGATCGACACCATCCCGTTCCCCGTGAGGATCAGCTGCGGTCGCCGAATCCCGGATCGTAGTAGACGGGCACGGAGTCTGCCGAGTTGCTTGGTCCAGAGCTTGTACAAGTCTGTGTCGTATGTGGTCTCGTCGAAGACATCGGGCGCGATTTCCGTCCAATGGGAGGGCTGGTTCTGGCTGACCAGAGCGTGGACAAGCAGCGCCGACTTGCCGGTCAGGGAGCAGCGAGTCGTGCCCTGGTGCGCGTATTGAAGAATCTCCACGACCGAGAGATTGGCGCGCACGCGGAGTGAAGGAAGCTCGCGCCCCAAGGCGCTCGTTCCCGCCACGCCTGCGTCTTCAGACCAACGGAGGGTGAGCCGGTGCCTGCCTACCGCGACAGGCCGGTCCGGTCGGAGCTCACGTTCCACCCCCTCGCCGGACACGTACCAGGTTTCGTTTGTCGAGTAGACCGTGGTGAGTTCGGTCACCCCGGACCGACTCACCGACAGTTCACCCTCCGGTCCGATGGCGTAGCGGTCCTCGACGAGCGGATGCGCCTGCCTTGCAATCTCCAGTACGGCGATGCTGGCCGGCTGTTGAATGTCGATGATGTGGAGCTGAACAGGGCTCCCGCATAGACGGATGCATCCCCGAAGCTTCAGGCTTGCCTGACGGCTGGGCTCGCCATGCGAGGAAGCGACCAGGCCGCGGAGGGCCAGCGCCCGCAGCGCTCCGCGGCGCAGGCTCACCATGGCATGGAGCTCGGAGACGCTCGGGTGGTTGACGACGAGGTCAGCGCGCGGCGACCTGCCGATCGTGTCGCCCGGATAGAGAGTTTCCTGACGACCACGCCACTCGAAGGTCACGAAGGGCTGCTCCATTTGTGAAGTGTACGGCGCGCGACGGGATGGGGGTAGTCCGGGGATACCGCGACTCCGGTGGACAGGTAACTCTCATGGTGCGAGCGGCATCCAGCGGCTCCAAGGGAGAAAGCCATGCGTCGTATCGTCTTGAACACTGCCCTCTTCTTGCTCCCCACGTCTTCGTCGACCGCCATCGCGGCGGACAACCCGCTGTTCGGGGCATGCGACTCGGTCGCTTACCTTGCGGCCTCGCACCGCGTGGTCTGTCTCGTCGTCGACCCGGTGGACCGCGACACGGCCGAGGGCGAGTGCGTCGATGCCGGCTTCGACGGGCTGGTCACCGTTCGCGGTCCGCGGGACAACCGCACGCTCGTCCGCATGATGGACGGGGCCGGAATGGTGTACTCCGGCTCGGGATATTTCTGGCTCGGGGCGGCGGAGTCCGGTGGCAGCTTGGCCTGGGACTCGGGAATCGCCCCCCGCTACTCCAACTGGAACTCCGGGGAACCGAACACCGCCGACGAAACGGGTGTGGTCATCTACGGAGACACCTACGCCACGGGCTACTGGAACGACTTCGGGGGCTCCGGCGTGACGGACGTGGCCACCGGGTACTTCTGCGAGTCGGCGCTGTAGAAATCGACGGGGCCCCGGCGGATGTCCCACCGGGGCCCGCCCCCTGACACCGGAGACCACCATGAAGAATTCACTCACCTTTCTTATGATTACCGCGGGCTGCACCTCGTGCGCCGGCACCCTCGCCCCCAGCACACTGGTCGGTGAATGGAGCTGCGTAGGCGACTCGGTCGTGAACGGGTCCGATGTCTACGAAGACACGACGGTGACGGCCCGGGTCGAGGCCATCAACGCCGACGAGACCCAGTTCGACGTGGATCTAACCGGCTCATGCGAGTCCCCCGTGACCGGGACCGGCGATCCGACCGACCTCCTCGAGCTCGCCGGGCCTTGCTCCTGGGGCTCGCTGAACTGGACCCTCGAAGGGGACTTCGCTGTTGACGGAGACGAGGCCTTCCTCACCCTGGTCAAGCGCGGGAGCACAGGCTCGATATACAACGGCACCTGCACCCGGTGAAGCGCAGCACGCTGAGCTCATCGACAGACATATCCGTAAGCTCCCGCCGAGCGCTCGACGTCGTTGACGACGTTTTCCTGTGAGTTATCCGATCCGATCTCGTCGCGGATGACTGTGCAGGGATCGCCGGCCGAGCTGTCCTTCGATCCGTACTCCGCGTAGGGATCAAACGCTGTGCTGCCATCGCACCACTGCCAAACGCCCCCGTCTTGGCAGTAGCACACATGGACGTCCCGAAGGTTACCGAGCGCGGTGGCAGCAGAGGACACTGCGAGGACCTCCGTCCCCGAGGTCAGGATAGCCAGGTCCAGTCCAAGGTCCTGACATGCGGACCGGCTGGTGTCATGGTCGATACCGAGGTCCGCGCAGATCATGTAGTCCGCACTCCAGGTACAATTCGACGGAAGATCCACTTCGCAGTCGAGGTAGTCTGGGTCATCTTGGCCTTCTTCGGCGTAGGGATGCACGTCGCCGTTCTCGTCGTCGCAGTCCCCGCCGACCGTTGCCCAGAAGTCGTCCTCGGGCCAACACGTACAGACGGCTTCGCCCGTGCCGTACCCGTCTTGGTCTGCGTCCTCCCAGAAGTCGATGCAGTCGTGGGCATCAACATCATTCGCGTCGCCGTCGCAGTCGTCATCTCCGACGGTCGCACAGGTCTCGATCTGATCCGGGTGAACGGCTGCGTCGGAGTCGTCGCAGTCCTGATCGTCGTCGACGTAGCCATCTGGCGCATCGCAGGCCGCGGTCGTCCGGTCCGCATCGCCGAACCCGTCCGCGTCCGCGTCCCGATAGAACTCGACTGCGCCCTCTGCAGCCTCCCCGCCATCGACCCCATCACAGTCGCTGTCGATTCCGTCGCACGCTTCCGCCTGGCCGGGATAGATGCCGGCATTGCTGTCCTCACAATCGCCACCCAGGGTAACCCAGCCGTCGCCCGGGGCCTCGCACCCGAGGAGCTCGGATTCGTCACTGCCGTAGTCGTCGCTGTCGCCGTCAGCGTACCAGCTCAGGGCATCTACCGCGTCCTCGTCTGTATCGCCGTCGCAGTCGTTGTCGAGCGCGTCGCAGAGTTCGGGAGCACCCCTGAAGACCGTCTGGTCGTCGTCGTTGCAGTCCCCACCGTTCTCCGTCATCCCGTCGGCGTCCCAGTCGTGATCGGGGTTCAGGCGAATCTCGGGGGGAATGATCTCTACGCACGCGAGAAGGAGTATCACTCGGGGTCTCCTTTGGAACCGAGGACTAGGTACACCGAACCGACAAGGTCTCCGGCCGCGAAGTCCGCCCCGATGAGGAGGTCGTCGCGGTCGTCGCCGTCCACATCACCGGCGGTGGCCACCACGACGCCGGCTCGGTCGCCGCTGTTCTCGCCGAGAAACGCGGCGTCCGCATCGGCCGTCGTCAGGGTCCCAGACATGGTTCCGTAGAAGAGGAAGGCGCCGTTCCTTGCGGTGTACGGCGCCCCGACCAGCGCGTCTGTACGGCCGTCGCCGTCCATGTCGCCGGCGCCGACCACCGAGGTCCCGGTGCGGCTGCCGGGGTCGCCATCGATCCGAACACGGGCGTCCGCCAGCAGACCCGTCGACAGGGCCTTCGAGTCTCCATGCAACAGGTATGCGGCTCCCGCCTCGCCGTTCGCCATCGGGGCCCCGACGAGCGCGTCCTTCAGACCATCGTCATCGCGGTCCCCGAGCGCCCCGACCGAGGCGCCAGCCTGATCCCCGCTCGCCTCGCCTTCGACCAGCCACACCGCGAAGCCATCGGGCGCGATCGAATCTGACGAGGAGATGGGGCCGGCGAGGACGTAGACCGCGCCCGCATCGCCGTATCCGGGCGCTCCGACCACGAGGTCACCGACGCCGTCTCCGTTCATGTCCCCCGCATCGACCACGGAATATGCGAACAGGTCGCCGCCGGTGGTCCCCACGATGGCCTCGTCCGCGCCATCGGTGTCCTCTGCGGAGGTGAGGCCCTGGAACAGGAAGAGAGCGCCGGAGTCGCCTCCGTTGCCATCATGGTAGGGCGCACCGGCCACAAACTCGCCTGCGCCGTCCTCGTCGTGGTCGGAGAGCGCGGCAGCCGAATACCCGAAACCCCAGTCCTCGGAGCCAGCGTCGGTTGCGACGATCTCGATGCTCGAAGCCTCGCTCAGTCCGCCCTGCGTTGGCCCGCCGTCGAAGACGTAGATGCGGCCCGAGGCGGTCCAGCCGCCTCCGATGAGGAACTCCATGTCGCCGTCGCCGTCGAGATCCCCTCCGGCGAAAGGACGGCCCTCGGCGCTCCCGGCTCCTTCGAGTCGGACCCCGGCGCCGGAGTCGAGATCCAGCCCAGACAGGACATCAGCGCCCGAGATGTAGTACGCGGCGCCTCGGCCCCCGCCCCAATACAAGCTCGACACGACCAGGTCCCCGAACCCGTCACCGTCGACATCGCCCAACCCGGCCGCGTGCGACAGGTAATGGGAGCCGTCTTCGCCCGTCCACGTAGCGTCCGCGACGTCCACGAGCGTCATGTCGCCGTCGAAGGCGCACGAGAACGCCTGGCCATCGCAGTCGTTGTCCAGTCCATCGCCACAGATCTCGGGCTGGCCCGGGTTCACGAGGGCCTCAGCGTCGTCGCAATCGTCGGTGACCGAGCTGGTATAGGGGGCGGACGGCGCACAGTCACAGACGCTCCCTGCATCGGTTCCCCAGGCGTCGCCGTCTTCGTCGTAGTACCAGGTCCAACACCCCTCTGCGTCGCGCTCGAGTACGCTGCCATCACAGTTGTCGTCGAATGGCGTCAGACAACTCTCCGACTTGTCCGGCGCCACCTCTGCGGAATTGTCATTGCAGTCCTGTGAGTTCGCGACGTAGCCAGACGCGCTGTCTTCACAGTCCATCAGTGGCCCGTCGGGGTCGCCGTAGCCGTCGCCGTCCTGGTCCCGGAAGAGTGTCGGTGTCTCGGGCCGCTCGTCGATCTCCCCGTCGCAGTCGTTGTCTACCTCGTCGCAGATCTCGTCCGCGTCCGGATGGATTGCAGCGTCGCTGTCGTCGCAGTCCTTCTTGTTCGAGACCGTCCCCTCGGCTGGAAGCGCGGGGCACTCCAGAAGCGGCTGGGCCGCGTTGCCGAAGCCGTCCGCGTCACCATCGACGTACACGGTGGAGGAGTCGACGGTGTCGTCGACGACCCCGTTGCAGTCATCATCTCGCCCGTTGCAAGCCTCCGCGGCTGCCGGGTTCACCGCCGCGTCCCGGTCGTCGCAGTCCACCGTCGTGATGAAACCGTCGTTGTCCTTGTCGTGGTCCGGAAGGGGAGACGTCGCGCAGGCGAAAAGGATGAGCGTCACCACTTGACCTCCACCGTCGCGGGCCCGAAGCTGACGGGGCCCTCAGGATCCAGCGCGGTGCCGACGCCCGCCCCTACGAGCCCGACGCCGACCAGGCTCCACCCGACGACCTGGGCAGCGTTTGACGCTTCGACCCGGCCCTCCGCCTGCACGTAGTTGGCGTTCCACTCATCGGCCGTGCCCGCGCTGACCCAGCTCTCCCAGTCCTCGCCGTTTCGCTTTGCGGCCAATCCGACGCTGAGCGCGGAGGCCCCGACGACTGCCCCCGCACCCGCGACGCCGGCGCCGCCCAGTCGGAGAGGGCGCGCCAGGTCCGCGACCTCGAAGGGCTGGGCCTCCATCTGCCACGTGCCGTGGGACCACCGGTAGACGACGTCACCCACCACGAGCCACGTGGGTTCCTCGGTAGACGCTGCGAGTGTCCTACCCACGTCCGAGGTCGAAGGATCCCCGACGTCCGCGTCGGTGATCGAGCCAGTCAGCAACAGGACAAGTTCGCCATCGGAGTGGGCCATGCGTGTCTCCCATCCTTCGTCGGCTTCGATCTGGACGATGTGGTTGCCGGGAGCGATCTGGAGGTCCTTGGTCCACAATCGGCCGTCGATGTACACCGGCGCGTCAGCGGGGAACACACGGACCGCGGAACGGGGAGCCGTGCCCAACGCGGCCTGGGCATCAGAGAAGGTGGATGACAGCTCGTAGTTCTCGTCCGAGGTCAGCCCAGGGTGGATCGTCAGGGCGTCCAAGAACGCCGCCGTGGCGGCTTCGTCGCAGTCGTCTGGCTTTTCACACCCCATCAGCGTCTGTACACCGCGCAGATAGTCCAAGCGCGCCAGGAGCTCCGGCGTAGCGGTCTCGGACAGACAGCCCCTCACGGAGCCGGCCGTCACCAGCAACGCGCCGGCCTCGTCCGTGTGCAGGTAGGCCAGCTCGCGATCTGCCTCGACGAGGATCGCTTCGAGCTCAGAAGCGAGGGTTGGCTCGGCGTTGCAGCGGGACTCGGCCCCCACGACACCCAACACGACCCGCGCGAGTTCGACGTCGCCGGCCACGGCCTGTGCACGCTCCAGTGCCAGGTCTGCCTCCCCGAACGCGAGGACGGGCTCAGCCGCGATGCTCGCTCCAACAAGAATCAGCATCTGCCGCCCGTGCTGAAGTTCCAGCAGTACTCGGTCCCGGACTCACCGAGCTCGACTCGGTGCGTGTGGGAGTCGCCCCCCTCCTTCTCGATGGTGATGTCGTACGTGCCAACGTCGACATCAGCCTGAAACGGGAGCTTGTGCTGCTGTCCTTCGATGCGAACCGAGTAGCCGTGTGGGCGCGCGAAGATCGCGAGCCTCGCCTTGACCGGCGGTTGGATGACCTCCTTCGCCGCCCAGCGTGCGGGGCTCCTGGCTTCGGGTTGAGGCTCCGCGGGCGCTGCCTCCGTGGCCCCGCTAACGGCGGCCTCGTCGGCGGTGACTGGCTCCGGCGGCCCGAGCGCACGAGCGCCCTCGGGCGTTGCCTCGACCTCGGACGGAAGCCCGACGTCCACAGCGGGGGGGAGCGATTCCACCTCGTTTGAAGGGTCCTCGGCCGCTGCCTCGGGGGCCTCCACCAGGGTCGGATTCTCTGCCGCGCCCCCGCGCGACGTGAACCACCACCATCCCCCGACGGCCGCGGCCGCGAGGCCGACCAGCGCCAATGTCGGCCACGGACGCTGTCCGCGCGCCGCCTCCAGGGCATGGCGCGTGTCCTCGACGTTCGGCTCCAGCGTTCCATCGACCGATTGGGGGACCCGCTCCTCGGCCACAACGGGCGGAGGTTGTCGAGGCCCGGGCGGGGTGGACTCCGCCAAGTCGACAGCTGCGAAGGTCGGTGCAGCGCCACCGTGAACCGCCTCCGGTTCTAGAGTCTCCTGACTCCAGCCGGTCGCCGCTGCCGCCTCGCCCAGGTCGTAGATCCGAAGAAGCGACGGATCCTGCGACTCGTGGCCATGCGCGCTTGCATCGGCCACGAAGAGCGGCAGCGGCTCCGGGGCGTCCGCCGGGAGCTTCGCGGCAGCCTGGTCCAGCAAGGTCAACATCTCAGCAGCGGAGGTTGGCCGATCCTCTGGCGCGTAGGCGGTGGTGCGCAGCACGAAGTCCCTGAGGACATCGTCGACACCTTCGAACTTCTCATCGACGAGCGCAGGGTTGTAGAGGTCGTAGGGGTCCTTGGCGGTCACGAGGAAGTACAGCGATGCTGCCGTGGCGAAGAGGTCCGCCCGGTGGTCCGCTGCCTTTGCATTCTGACGCTGCTCCGGAGGCATGTACGCGAAGGTCCCCATCGCGCGACCCGTCCGCGTGATGTTGCTGTTGCCACTCACCTGGGCGATGCCGAAATCGGTCACCTTCACGGTATCGCCTTCCCCGATGAGCACGTTGGCAGGCTTGATGTCGCGGTGCACGATGCCCTTGGCGTGGGCCACCTTCAGCGCCTCGAGAATCCCCCTCGTGCAGACCATGGCTTGGCGTGGCGGCAGGGGGCCGCGAGCACGAACGACCTCCTCGAGATTCCCTCCGGGGACGAACTCGATCACAAGAAACGGAGGTGCATGGTCGACCTGGATGTCGTAGATCGTCACCAGGTTCTTGTGCTGCAGCCTCGCCATCGCGCGCGCCTCGCTGATGAAGCGCTTTCGGATCACCGGGATCGCCAGCATCGTGGGGTTGAGGAGCTTGATCGCCCGTTCGACATCGAGATCTCGGTCGTGAGCGAGGTACACGGTCGCCATCCCGCCAGTGCCGAGATGGCGCCCGAGTCGATATCGACCGCCTGCCAACGACTGCACCGTCCCTCCTTGGACCGAGACCGACGTTGTACCAGGAAGCGCTGGCGCCGTCAGCTAACAGGCCAGGATTGACCAAGGCGGATCAACCGGCCCCAACTCTCGACGAGGTCGATCCCGATCTAAGGGAGGACCATCTCCAGCCTGAACCAGGCCTCTCCAAGCGCCCTGCAGTTGGAACTGTGCCAGATCCACTGCGCCCCCGTCCCGGTGATGTCTGTGGGCGCGCTCCCCCACGGCGAGGTGTCGCTACAGACCGGCGGGGTGGACCACGCCGAGTCGTCGAAGGCCACGTCCGTCCAGCCTGACGATGGCGCCGAGGGCGTCATGACCCACGAACCATCGCCGGTCACGTAGGTGGGAACTCCATCCACGGAGACGACCCCGATGAAGCCCGCGATGACCTGGGCCTGGTCGGTGGCGTGCACCGCCAGCACATGCGCTCCGCTCTGCAGCGTGGTCGAGAACGACGAGGACGAGGACCACCCGCTCTCGAAGCCGCCGGCCAGGTCGCTGCCGTCGATCCAGCCCTGCCAGGCGTCGTCCGCGGTGAGGCGCATCTCGATCTCGTAGTCGGTGACGGGGTCTTCGCCGTTGCCGACCTGGCTCGCCGCGACCTCCCAGCCGAAGTCGGGTGTGACGGTCAGCGTGCCCTCGTCCGGTGTCTCGTCTGTGGGTGCGTAGGTCACCCAGAACGACACGCTCTCGCCGGCTCCGACCGCGTCGGGCCCTGGCAGATCCGCGGAGAGCTCGGCGCTGGAGCCCGCGTAGCTCGCGACCAGCTCCGCCGGCGCTCCGCCCATGTTGGTGACGACGAACTCGGCCTCGGCGGACTGGCCGACCTGCAGGGTGCCGAAGTCGTGGTGGTCGGGCGCGATCTCCAGCGCCGGCTCCAGCGTGCCGCCCTGAAGCGGGACCTCGACTTGGGGTGAGTCCGGGTCGTTGGTCTCGATGACCAGGACGCCCTCGACCTCGCCGTAGTCCCACGGCGTGAAGTCCACGACCAGCTCGAAGCCCTCGCCGATGCCCAGCAGCGGGCCCGGGAGTGCCGAAACCGAGAACGACTCCGAGTCCAGCTCCAGGCCGATCAGCTTGAGTTCGGCGTCGCCGACGTTGTCCACTCGGACGACCTCGGAGCGCATCTCGCCAGGCACGGTCTCGGGGAAGACCACGTCTGTGGGCGAGACCTGGACATCGGGGGTGCCTTCGCTCCCCTCGTCCGGGCCCGGCTCCGGGACGTCCTCGTCGACGATGAGCTGGTTCTCGGTACAGGACAGGGCGAGCAGGACCATCGGACGACAATAGCGTTAGAAGCCGGCGATGTTCCTCGCATTGCTCGCCTGCAACGGCCCCCAGACCTTCCTGACCTACAACGCGGGCCTCGCCGTCGGCTTCGTGCCCGGCGCCGAGGACCGCGCCCAAGCCACGGCCGACGCCGTGAACCAGATCGACGCCGACCTGGTCTGCCTGCAGGAGGTCTGGCGCCCGGACCACGCCGCCCTGTTCACCTCGGCGTGGGCCGAGCACTACACCCCCGAGGCCCAACAGGACTTCGGCGACGGCGGCGCCTGCACCGAGGACGACCTGCTCACGCTCACGGAGTGCATCGACGAGAACTGCGCGGACGCCTGCACGGACGAACTCGTCGACTGCGTCTTCGACGCCTGCGCCTTCCCCTTCCTGGGCCTGGAGGAGGGCTGCCAGAGCTGCGTGATGGCCAACGTCGGCGGGGACATCGACGGGGTCACCGAGACCTGCACCACCGAGTCGACGAAGTTCGCCTACGACGGCAGCTTCGGCACCGCGCTCCTGAGCCCGCACCCGCTCTCGGGCATCGAGGAGCACGTCTTCTCCAGCACCACGAACCGTCGCTCGGTGCTGCACGCGGTGATGGAAGGCCCCGCCGGCGACGTCGACATCTACTGCACGCACCTGACCGCGGTCTTCGACCTGATTCCCTACACCGGCGACGCGGGCAGCTGGGACGAGGAGCAGAAGAACCAGGTCCAGGAGCTGCGTGACTTCGTCGACGCTACCTCGACGAACCCCGTCGTCCTGCTCGGCGACTTCAACAACGGACCGCCGGTCGGCAGCATGAGCGGCGACAACCCCAGCAACTACGCGGACCTGGCCCAGGGCTACCAGAACCCCTACGTCGACGCCGAGCTGGACTGCACCTACTGCTCGAGCAACGCGCTCAACTCCGAGGACTCCCAGGACCGGGTCATCGACCACGTGCTGACGCGGGACCTCAACGGGGAGCCGACGGCCTCGCGAGCCCTCGACGAGGCCCTCGACGTGACCTCCTGTGACGAGACCTTCGAGGCCGCCTTGTCCGACCACTACGGCGTGCTCGTCACCTACGAGTAGCGGCCTCGGCTCCAGGTCGTCTTCGCCATGAAGGTCGGCCCCCAGGCGATCACCGCACCGTAGGCGACGCTGCCGACGACCATGCCCGTCGAGAGCGCGAGCTGTTGGCGCTCGGCGGTCGCCATCGAGGTCAGGATCAGGCTGGCGATTCCCCCGGCCATCAAGCCGGCCAGCGTCGCCGGCACGACCCAGGTCGAGGCCCCTCCGATCTGGGCGCCGATGGGCTGGCCGTTGACCAGCCAGCTGCCGAGCGACGAGGCCACGATGCCCATGGTCGGGATGGTGACGAGCCAGGGATAGACCGGCAGGTTGGGGTCGTCGAAGCGCCAGGCCGTGAGCCCGACCGTCGTGGCGCTCATCAAGGCCGTCGTCGTGAGCGCCGAGACCTGCCAGCTGCGGGCGGTGGGGAAGCGGGTGTAGCTGCCGGCGATCAGGCCGTGGCCGACGTCGCCGGGTTCATAGGCGCCCAGGTCGCTGGCCTCGGCGGCGCTCAACGTGGCGAGTAGCGCGAACATGCACACTCCACCTGCCCACCCTCAGCCTACGCGCTTCCTCCGTCGGCTGTGACAGAGCAAGAGCGCGATGGCGACGGGACCGGCAACCAGGCCGCCCGTCGAGCAGCCCGAGTCCTTGACCGGTGCGGCCCCGCCGCCGGAGAGCACGCGATCGGTCACTTCGTAGGCACCGATGTCGCTGCCGTCCGGCGCGGCGTCGATCAGGGGGCTGTGCTCGGTGGGCATCAGGGCCTCGGCCGAGCACTCGGCGGCGTTGACCAGGCCCGGCTCGGCCTCCAGGAGTCCGTCGCCGACGCCGACGTCGCCCAGGTCAGCGTCCCAAATGGCGGACCAGGACACCTGTCCGTGGCCCGAGCCCTCCTGGTGGAGCGCGGGTCCGCTCAGGCTGGTGAAGAGGGAGCCGCTGGCGTCGAGGCTGCCGTAGCCGACGCTCACGCCCGCGCCGAAGACCTCGACCAGGTGGATGTGGGAGAGCGTCACCGATCCGTCGAGGGCCGAGATCGCCGCGCCGAGGGGGGCCTCCACGCCGTGCATTGCGGTCCGGGACAGCGTCGCCTGCGCCATGTCGGCGGCCAGCACCCCGCCCTCCGGCGCCGAACTCCGGCAGTGCAGCCCCTCGACGAGGTCGATGGTGCCGCCGTCGACGCGCAGGTCGCCGCCCAGCTCGGCGGCCGCGTTGTCCTCGAAGACCACGCCCTCGAGCTCGAGGGTGGAGTCGACCGCGTCGATGGCGCCGCCCTCGTAGCGGGCGCTGTTCGAGGCGAAGTGGGAGCGCTCCAGTCGGACCTGGGCATCGGAGCGGGCCGCCACGGCCCCGCCGTCGTCGGCGATGTTTCGCTCGAAGACGCCTCGCACATCGCGGTACACCCCCTCGATGTCCACGGCGGCGCCTCGCCGATCCGAGGTGTTGTCCGCGAAGACGCAGTCGATCGTGGTCGCCTCGCCGAACTGGCTGACCCGCAGCGCGCGGTCCAGGCCCTCGAAGGCCGCCTCGGTGGCCAGGAACTCACCGTGGACCTCGACGCCGCCGCCGTTGCGGAAGGTGATGCCCTCGAGGGTGACCGAGGCCTCGCGACCGACGGTCAGGCTGCGCTCGGTGCCGGTCCACTCGACCTCGCCGTCCGCGACGATGGAGACCTCGCCGCGGGGGATGACAACGTCCTCGTGGTACCGGCCCTCGGCCAGCACGATCTCGGTCTCGCCGAGGTCGAGGGCGTCCTGGATGCGCTCCACGTCCACCCCGACGACCGTCTCGGCGCCCGCGACGGCGATCCAGAGCATCATCGGTTGGCCCACAGGGTGCGCCGCGCCGGCCCGTCGTAGGCCCCCACGTCGCTGCGGCTGTCGTCTGCGTCGCGAATGTCCGGGTGACCGGAGTCGACCGCGACCGAGTCGGCCCGCAGCGCCAGGGCCTCGGCCGAGCAGACCTCGGGGTCGACCAAGCCCGCTTCCTTCGCCGTGTCCAGGTCCAGGGTGAACTCGACGTCGGCGTTGGCGGACCAGCCCGCACCCCGCACCCCGGCGAAGAGGCCGTTCCAGATCGTGGCCTTCGTGGCGAGCACTCCGTCCCCCTCGATCCCGACCAGGCTCACGTCCCGCATCGCCAGCTCGCCGGAGCCAAGGGCCTCGACCGCGGCTCCCCGCTCGACCTGGGCGCCGGAGACCGCGTAGCCCACCGTGCTGACCAGGCTGTCCTCGGCCCAGATGGCCGCGCCCTCGCCCGCCGCGGCGTAGCAGCTCAGGCCGCCCTCGACGTGGACCAGCGCGCTCTGCGCGAAGATGTCTGCACCCCGCGTCGCCGCGTTGCCCCAGAAGCGGCTGTCCATCACGTCGATGCGTCCGCCGCCATCCACGCGGATGGCGCCGCCGTCCGTGCCGCTCAGCGCCGCGAAGTCCGTGTCGACGATCGCCAAGGCGCCGCCCTCGACGTGCACGCCGCCCCGGTCCACGAAGTCGACGCCGGTGACGCTGGCGTTGCCGGTCACGGTCAGGGCGCGCTCGCCCTCGTGCCGCGTACGCCACTCCACCCCGCCCTCGGGGGCCACGATGTGCACGTCGCCGGTGACGGTGACCGCCTCGACGTAGCGACCGGGGGGTAGCTCGATCGTGTCGCCCTCGCCGGCCAGCGCCACGGCCTCGGCGATCGAGGAGGCGTCGTGACCGACCACGAGGACCTGGGGCTCGACGTTGAGAACGAGGACGAGGTGCACGGTGGAACCGTAGGACGCGGGCCTGTCACCGTGTGTCCCGGTTGGTCAGCACAATCGGCGTTACTTCGCAGCCTGTGTTGCTCTTCCTCGCTTGTGCCGCCAGGCCGACCATCGCGCTCTCCGACGCCCAGGTCGTCGATGAGTTCAAGGCGCTGCACGAACCGGTCTACGGCGTCTACCAGCTCTCGGGCGATCGCCATGCCGTTCACGGGCTCCTGCGCGGTAGCTTCACGGGGGACGAGCTCACCCGCGAGTACGTCGAGCACTGGACGACCCTGGCCCACATGGAGCGCGAGCAGACCTCGATCCGCGTGAAGACCGTCGACTACAAGACGGTCGAGGTCCTCGACCGCGTCGACGACGAGGTCCGCGTCGAGGTCGACTGGTCGGTCGGCGGCGTCGTGACCCACCAGGAGCACAAGCACCCGCGGGTGAACCGCTACCGGGCGGTCTACACGATGATCGACACGGGCGAGGGGCTCCGCATCACCGCCACGCGCATGCGCAACCTCGAGCGCATCAAGAACGCCCTGTCCACCACCGACGAGGGCCTGCTCATCGACGAGCTGGATGGCGGGGGAGGGGGCTTCATGGACCCCCTGGAGCTGCTCGAGCTTATGGAGGGCGAGTGATCTCCGCGCGCGCCCTGCAGTTCTCGTACCCGGTGCGACCGGGCGAGCAGCGCTTCACCTTGTCCCTCCCCGAGTGGGAGGTGCCCGCGGGTGGGCGCGTGGCGCTCTTCGGGCCCAGCGGCTGTGGAAAGTCGACGCTGTTGAACCTCATCGCCGGGGTGCTCGTCGCCGACGCCGGCTCGCTGAGCGTGGCCGGCGGCGATGTCTGCGCCATGAGCGAGGCCGAGCGTAGGGCCTGGCGCATCCGCAAGATGGGCTTCGTCTTCCAGGACTTCCCGCTGGTCGACTACCTGCCGGCCGAAGAGAACGTGCTGCTGCCCTACCGGCTCAACGCGGCCCTGTCCCTGGACGCCGGAGCACGACATCGGGCCAGGGATCTGCTGGCTCTTCTGGGCCTGGGCGACAAGACGGGTCGGCGACCGAACGAGCTCTCCCAGGGCGAGCGCCAGCGGGTCGCCATCGCCCGCGCGCTGGTCACGCAGCCCAGCGTGCTGTTGGCAGACGAGCCGGCCGCGGGACTCGACCCGGAGCGCACGGTCGCGCTCATGGAGCACCTCGAGGGGCTCTGCTCCGAGTTCGGTCTGACCCTGGTCCTGGTGACCCACGACCCGGCGCTCCTGGACCGCTTCGAGCTCCGCCTGGCGGTGGCCGAGCTGTGATCCGCCACG
>Ga0114933_10003682_pt1 | contig 14791 bp, 9 predicted proteins | sample 4SBtaG_FD_89691 | JGI IMG/M metagenome (GOLD analysis project Ga0114933, IMG submission 89691) | Deep subsurface microbial communities from Kolumbo volcano to uncover new lineages of life (NeLLi) - 4SBTROV12_W25 metaG | ecosystem: Environmental > Aquatic > Marine > Volcanic | place: Kolumbo... | reverse complement strand
ATTAGCAAAACTTAGGCAATTATACTATGATGACAGCAAGGTAAGGGGTGGCTGAAACGCCTGAGATTCTTAAGGAAACCCTTAGAACCTGATCCATATAATTATGGCGGAGGAATACCATGACCAATCTATCATTTCGACTCTTTTCAGTCCTATTAATTTATACAGCATCACTCTTTGCAGCCCCTGTAATTGCAGACAGTATTGAGGAAATTATAGTTAAAGCCAACTACCGGGAAACTCTACTTGAAGAAAATGACGGTAGTCTGTTGCTGCTTGAGGAAAAACAATTACAAGATCAACCAATGAAACATTTTGAAGAACTGACGTTTCTTGTGCCTAATCTTAATATGGCAGTTAGTGATGGCAGGCCACGATACTTTCAAATAAGAGGCATTGGAGAACGATCAGGGTATGAAGGCACACCGAATAGCTCTGTGGGATTCATAATTGATGATATTGATTTCTCCGGTCAAGGTGGGGTTGCCAGTAGTTTTGACATGGAACAAGTCGAGGTACATCGCGGACCTCAGGGCTCTAGAATGGGTGCGAATGCTCTAGCTGGCATGATCTACATGCGATCTAAAGAACCGTCTGACTCCTTTGAAGGATTATCTGAATTAACCCTGGGAAGCGATGGTATACGAAATATCGGCGTAGCTTTTGGCGGTCCTTTTGAGGGTAACACAGCCATTAAATACAGAGTGTCATTGCGACAAGATCAGACCGACGGCTTTAGAAAAAATCTATACCTTAATCGTGATGACACCACAGGCAAAGAAGAACTTACAGGACGTTTAAAACTAAACTGGCAATTAAGTGAAATAACAGATTTGAGTTTTCTTTTACTCAACTCTGATTTTGATGCCTCATCGGATACTTGGAACATCGATGGCAGTTTGAACACACTATCTGATAAGCCGGGATTAGATTCTCAAGACACCAGAGCTTATGGCTTAAAGATCAATCATCAAGCCACAAATGCTATTGTTCAAAGCTTAACCAGTGCCACTAATTCCGACGTTACAGTCAGTTACGATGCTGATTGGGGTAATCCTGACTCCAACAGTCCTTATACTTATGATTTCTTTTCTGAAACAAAGCGTTCAAGGCGATCTTTTAATCAGGAATTCAGAGTCTTATCTGAGCCTCTAGATAAGACATTAGACGATGATTTTGCCTGGGTGATTGGAGCTTATTATCTAAAACTGAATGAGCGCAATGATATTAGAGATCTCGGCACTTATATCGACCCATTTAGTCCCTGGCCTCCCTATTTTAAAGATGTGTCTGCGACCAGAGATTATGCGTCAGAGAATAAAGCTATTTTTGGTAGTTTTGACTATTCGCTCTCCCCATCCATGAGACTGAGTTTTGGCTTGCGATGGGAGGACTGGGAGGCCGATTATTCAGACACATTTGGCGAGTCTTTCTCACCAAGTGATCAGATGTTTGGCGGCAAGGTATCTCTAATCAATCAATGGGATCAGAGCACTAATATTTATGCAAGTATTGGCAGGGGTTTTAAATCAGGAGGGTTCAATTTAGGCACGGGTTTATCGATTGAGTCATTCAATGACACCCTTGTTTATGAGCCGGAATACTTATGGAATTATGAGATTGGAGTCAATCATCAATTCTCAGAGTCAAACACTGGGATCGATATGGTCATTTTTTACTCTGATCGAAAAGATCAACAGGTTATGGCTTCAACCCAAGTAGATCCTGGTGATCCCAACACCTTTACTTTTTTGACACAGAACGCTGCCAGCGGAAAGAATTATGGTCTTGAGATGACTGTAAAATCAAATCCGAACGATCAACTGAGTATGTACGCATCCGTTGGCCTGTTAAGAACAAAAGTTACTGAGCACGGGTCTAACATTACCTTGGAAGGCAGAGACCAAGCTCATGCACCCAGAACCTCTTATGCAGCGGGCATGAAATGGTTTGTCACTGATGACATCTATTTAAGTATGGGTATTAACGGCAAGAGTAGCTTTTATTACTCTGATTCTCATAATAATAAATCATCCGCATACACGCTCGCAAATATAGTTCTCGGTTATCAACGAGATCAATGGAAATACGAATTTTGGGTCAGGAATATTTTTGATGAATATTTTTCACTCCGTGGATTCTATTTTGGGAATGTTCCTCCTGATTTCCCCGCCACCTTGTTTGAGCGTCAGGGAGATCCTAGACACATGGGCCTAATTGTCAGATACGAGTTTTGATACATAGAGAGTTATTTAAAGAGAATATACAGCTATAATAAGCCCCCATAGCATGTATCAATCAGTCGAAAATATTTCCATTGAGAGACGGTTTGTAAATTTGAGCTCTCGACAAGTCCATTATCGAGTTTCTGGCTCGGGACCGATACTGGTTCTTTTGCATCAAAGTCCTACTTCTTCTGCTGAGATGGCCTCAGTGATTGAGCAATTTAGTGATGAATTTACCGTTATTGCTCCAGACACACCCGGGTTTGGGTTATCTGATTTTGTAGATGATATTAAACCAGACATAACTGAATACGCCGAAGCTTTGAAAGAGTTCCTAGATGCATTGGCAATAGATAAAGCTTGTTTTTATGGCTTTCATACGGGAGCAATTATAGCCACGGAGTTGGCTCGCTTATACCCGGATCTATGCAATGTGGTGGTTGTCAATGGTTTGGTGGTTCTTGAACCTGAAGAGGAAGAGGAGATATTAGCTCATTACACTAAATGGTTTTCGCCAACCCCTGAAGGGGGGCAAATGCCTTGGATTTGGTCAAGGATAAGAGATCAGCTGATTTTCTTTCCTTGGTTTAAAAAAGAAGCAAGCAGCAGGATGGCACTCGATCTTCCCCCGCCAGAATTTTTACAGCCTTATGTATTAGATTTAGTTCGTTCAAATGCAGAGTCTCAAACAGCTTATAAAGCTGCTTTTTTATACCCGTCTAGAGATCGAATCAAGCAGTTGAAAATTCCGACCTATCTGATTAATTATGAGGGAGATCCTATAGCTGACCACCCTAAACGACTTGATAATCTTCCAGAAAATGTTGTGATTGAGCTTCTGCCTGACCCCATTTCTGTGGAACAAAGATCAAGAGATATATTCAAAGAACACTCTGCAAAGAATGGGGAGATCAAAATTTCATCTTCAGTGGATTTAAAATCAGGAAAGCAAGGGTTTGTTCAGACAACCTATGGTCCTCTTTATTATTGCTCGGAGGGCGAGGACAAGGACAATATAGTTTTGGTTCTGCACGATCTTGGTGAGTCGTCTAAAAGTTCTCACAGATACTCTAAAGGGATCAAGAATGCTTCATTGAAGTTAATGATCGACCTTCCTGGTCATGGAGAGACAGGGCCTAGTCATTTAAGCAATTATTCCCCGCAGTCGATGGCTAGGATGATACGGGAAGCTTTGAAAAACCTGAAGGTAGAGCGAATTAGTGTACTGGCTGTTGGTGGCAGCTTGCCGATAGCTTTGCGACTTGCAGAGAGCAGAGAATTAAGTGTTGATCGCTTGGCGGCATTGGACCCATGGTTTTTGAATGATCAAGAGAAGGAAGAATTTAAAGAGTCTTATATTCCCGATATTACCCCAACATCCTATGGCGAACATCTTCTCAAAGCATGGTATTTTGCACGTGATAGTGAACTATATTTTCCGTGGTATAAGTCACAAGCCTCAAGTGCATTGGGGAGACTGCCAGATATTGAAGCTGAGTCAGTTCACAACAAAGCTATTGAATTATTAAAAGGTGGAGATCGATTGAAGCTAGTGACAAATGATTTGTTAGGATATGATTTTGAGGAAGATTTAATTAATCTTTCAATGGATTTGACTGTTCTGACATGGCAAGGCAATTTAAGAGATGTTTTTGCTAGTAGAATGGCAAAGATAAACAATAGAATTATTTTTAAGCCCCTGCCTGAAAACAGGAACGAGTGGACAATAGAGATCTAGGAGTAGAGATGTCTGATATCGAGAAAAATTTGGTTAAAGTGCTAAAGGCAGCTGTTGGAAAAGATCATGTCTTAACCGATCAAGAATCGCTGTCTTTTTATTCCATGGATGTCTACAGGTCAATTGAAACTCCAATTGCTGTTATTAAACCGGGCTCAGTAGAAGAGCTTCAAGAGGCTGTGAGGGTTGCAACCGGTTTAGATGTTGCGGTTATTACTCGTGGAGGAGGGGCATCTTATACAGACGCTTACCTACCGGCTACCTCTCAATCACTTATCATCGATACCTCTCGACTCAATAAGATTATAGAGATCAACGAAGAGGATATGTTTATCACCGTTGAACCAGGAGTTACTTGGGCAGAAATGGCTGCAGCGCTTGCCGAGAGAAATTTGAGGACGCCTTTTTGGGGGCCGTTCTCAGGGCTAAAAGCCACCGTCGGCGGCTCAACATCGCAAAATAGTGTCAGCATGGGAACCAGTAGATACGGGGGTTCACCAGAGTCAGTACTGTGTTATGACGTTGTTTTGGCAAGCGGTGAAATTCTTAAAACTGGCTCTTCTTCAATGGAAAAAAGCACCCCATTCTTTAGGCATTATGGCCCTGATTTAACCGGTTTATTTTCTGGTGATGCTGGGTCATTGGGCATCAAGGCGAGCATTACTCTTCGCCTAATTAAATTGCCCAGTCACAGTCTTACCTGTTCTTATGGTTTTAAAAGTTATGATGCCATGAGTCAGGCAATGGCGGCTGCTGCACGAGAAGAATCAGTATCAAGTAATTGGGGACTGGATCCTAAATTACAACAGGGTCAACTTGGAAGCACTTCAATTGCTGATGCCTTTAAAGCGGCTTTTGCCGTTTTAAGAACCGCACGCAATCCTCTCGAAGCGATTCTTCAGCTCTTCAAAATGGCCATAGCCGGCAAGAGATTCTTAACCGGTTATGATTATTCAGCTCACTTTGTCGTTGAAGGCCATTCCATGAGCGAAGTCAAAAGTAAACTGGCACAAACCAGAAAAGCCGTTTCTTCTTTTGGCACCGAGATAGCCAATACGATTCCAACGGTTTTAGGGGCTATGCCCTTTATGCCACTGTATCCAATCTTAGGACCCCAAGGTGAACGTTGGGTGCCTATGCACGGACTTTTATCGTTCTCAAAGATGCAGGAGATGCACAATCGACTGATGGATCTCTACGAGGAGAAGAAAGATGCAATGGAAGAGTGCTCAGTTTATGCAGGTGCTATGTATATGACCTATTCAACACACAGCTTTCTCTACGAAGTAGCTCTATATTGGCAAGATGAGCGGACGGTTTATCACAAACTCTACTTGGATCAAGAGTATCTTGATATGCTTCCTACTTACCCAGAAAATAAAGAAGGAAGAGCCCTGGTTGCCGAGCTTCGAGCCTCAATACAAGACATATATTCAGACCTAGGGGCTGTTCATTTTCAAGTTGGGAAGAGCTATCCATACCAAAAAGGCAGACAACCATTGGCCTCTGATGCATTGAAATCAATAAAACAATCCTTGGACCCAAAGAATTTAATGAACCCAGGAGCACTAGGTATTGAATAAGCAATATAAATTTTTAATACCCTTGATGGCGACCATCTTTTTGTCAGCTTGCGCTCAATACTCCGATCAATTACAAACCAACAACCCTGAGGACAAGCAACGACCAAGGGTAGGGGTGCTTTATGTCTCACACGGTGGGTTTGAGACCTATGGAGAACAACAGGTTTGGGATTCCACAGTCCAAATATTTTCCTATGATAAAAATAGCCCGGTCTATCAGCGTATTTTATGGAATCCTGATTATTGGCCACAACTCTTGGTTTTCGGAAACGCACCAAAAGAGACGGGTAAATATTCTTTTGAGTATGAGCGGATCGGAGGTGTTGATCCGTACCCAAAATCTAAGGCTGAACTGACCGAGCATTTGGTTGAAATCATGACCGATTATGAAGATCAATACGAAATCGATTTTATTGTCGATAAAATGTCTTGGTTGAGCCCTGATATTAAAGAGTTGGCTAATCCGAGAATGTTGTATTACCCCGGAACTGAAGACGGTTCAATACTTGCTTTTTGTGGGAAAGGGGATTGGTCTTGGTTATTTTGCGATCCTAATCGTTATGATATTGATGGGCCCATCGAAAGGCTTTTAAAGGTGGGGGTTGAGCGATTCATTATGGTGGATCTAACGACTGCCGGAGCTCGTTTCTCAAAATCCTTTGACGTTTATACTGCGGCCAGAAACGTCATTGATAAGCACAACAAAACCACCGGGGATAACGTGGTTATTGAATGGGTCAATGATCCTGACAACCTAATGGTGAAATCATACCCACAAGACCCTTCTGGGTGGACGCGGTCTAAAGGTAAGCCTGAGCTTAATCCTATAGTAGAATTTTCCGATTACCCCAATCCTGTTATAGAGGATATGAGGTTGGCTAAATTCCAAGCCGATGGCATTGCAGCTCAATTTAACAAAGATATTTCAATTAAGGACACTGCTGTGCTTATGGTGAATCACGGTATTTTATCGGGCAATGAAGTGTTTGATCCAAAAATTAATGACACGCTTACCCTTAACAAGAATATTAAAAAGGCATTGTTAGAAAATTACCCAGAGTTAAGTGAAGAAAATATTCTCGGAGGCTGGTTTGGCGACATGGTCATCAATGAAAGAGTTAGACCGGCTCCTCCAGCTTTCACACAAATGGAAAGAACACGTGAAATGAGGGGTGAGAACCTAGGTTACAATATCCTTCATGATACTGACGGAGATAGGCCTTCAGCTGAATGGGGTTATCGATATTGGGAAGCGCTTGATCAACTCAGAAAAAATAACGTTAAACATATTGTCGTGGCATTTCCTCAGATCATGGAAAATTCTGTTCTTAATCTCGTAGAAGTTCCCAATCAGATTGGAAAGGAAATCGGTTATAAGAATTGGCTTTATTTCAATTCTTTGGATTTTGACACTTATCCAGAATATGGACACCCCTTTGCAGATTATTGGGGAATATGGGTCTCTCAATCTTGTGCCAGCACTGTTAATGCAAATCAAACCGAAGAGTGTTGCTTCGAAATGGGAGGGTGCAGCACCTCTCAGGCCTACCCTCCAACTAGGCAAGCAAAGCTTGATCAGAGACGAGATGATCTAGATCCCTCTCTAGCTTATGACGTTTCCGAATTTGGACATTTGGGCTATCAAGCTGAACTTGGTTCTGCTGATCCAAATAAGCCTGTACAAGATCAATATAAAGGGACATGGTCAATGTGGCAGGTCACAGAAGATCATTACGCTGTGGCTGAGTTCCTTGCAGACAAGGTTACCGACCATATAGAATCAACGAATGTTAATTAGGAAATATAAGGAGATACGATGTCGATGAAGTTATTAAGAAGAGAGTTTTTAATGGGTCTCGGTTTAGCTACTGTTCTTGCTTCTGATAAAACTGAGAGCATGGTTAGTGGAACCGTGCCTTCTTCAGCACCCGATTTGACTTTGCCAGTGAATAATTTGTTAAGCCTCATGCGAATGCAATCAACTCTAGGCAATGAAGATCAGGTCCCTTGGCACTACAATGGGACGCTGTATTTTCAAAAGGGATCTGAGCAACCCATTCCCATGGTCAAAATCGAAGGGATGGAGAGTTACAAGGTTATTCCACAAGATGATGGGTCGTATGAAATCCTTGGGAATATGCTGACCTTTTTTAGAGATGTTGATAGTGGAGAAATGATACGGGATTACAGAAATCCTTATACAGGCAAAGTGAATAAAGTGTCACCAAATATTAGACGAGCTAGTTTGGGAAGGGGCCTTAATATTTCAACTATGGGTTCGAGACCAACATCCTTTATTGATCAAATGCCTGATAAACCTTTAATCCTAGATTGGACTTTTGGTCCCAAGACGGTTTGGCTGCATAATCAGACTTCATACCCTCCAGGATTAAGTCCACCGAGAGTACAGAGAATGACCATGTTTGCTCCTTTGGATGAATTTCTTGACGCAAATAATCTTTCATTATCTACGATGTTTACAGCCACTGTGTTAATGCCTTGGTTGCCTTGGATGGACATGGATGATGTTGAAGGTCATACGCTTTGGCATGCATCAGGCGTTAAGTTAGATTCAATCGACCAATTGCCAGAGGAGTACTCTAAGAGAATGATGGCAGAGCACCCAGAATTATCCGGATTTAACTTAGAAGAAGATACCGGTCCAGTTATTTATGAGTGACGATTGACATACTTATGATCCGCTCGAAGAATCTAAGTTTATTTATTGTTTCTTTTCTATTGGTCTCTTGTAGCGATCAACAGAGCCCCGATAATGAAAAAGTAGAATCTGTTCCACCTAGTAGTATTGCTAATCTAGAAACGATAATAAAAGTCGGGGATATAGAGAGAGGGAGGAAGCTCTATATCCAATGCAGGGCTTGCCATTCACTCAAGCCTAATGAGACCAATAGGATCGGGCCAAGTCTATATGGGATTATTAATCAGCAAGCTGGAAGCATAGAGGGGTATGAATATTCTGAGGCTCTTAAGCAATCTAATGTTTATTGGAATTTAGACAACCTTGATCAATGGATAGAAAAACCATATGAAATGATCCCAGGTAATAAAATGATATTTTCAGGTATAAAAGATAAAAATGATCGTGATGATTTATTAGCCTATCTTTATCTTGAAACCTCTGAGTAAAATACAAAGGAGCCTTAATAAAATTGTAACTTTTATGCTAAAAATGAGAAAAAGAATAATTCAATCTCAACAAGCAAGCCATTCTGATTTGTAACATAAGTGCAATATGTCTGTAATATTTCCTTAATATAGTCAGAACAAAATTCCTTCTTTAAATTAATAAATTTAGAGAGGGAAAATAATGAAAAAAGTTTATTTCATTTTACTGTCGACAACAATTGCATTTACTGCATTTGCACAAGAAAAATATTTTGAAAGAAATCAACTGCCACAACTAAACCAAGAGATACTTGATTCAAGTGTTTATTCGTATGAAAAGATACGAGTAAAAAACGAAATGATCATTCCTGTTCAGACACAAAGAGTAAGGGGTTTGAAAGAGAAAGAAAGAGAAAAACTCATAAATGATCAGTATCGACCTCTTATCATTGATAAAGATAATTATCTGGTGGACGGACATCATAGGCTCGACGGTATAAGAGAATTAGGAATAGAAAATGTAAGGGTATTGAAGGTTGATGCCTCAATTGAAGAGATCTCAGAATATTTCAGTGATTATCGAGATGATACACCCACATTTGAACCAAATAACGGAGCTGTAGCGAGTGATGCGGCAGTTGGAAATGAATCATCAATAGCAATTAACTCCGTCGAAGAGATTGTTGTCACTGGAACAATTGCTACTCTTATCAATGCTGTTGATAAGCAGAGAGCAGCTGATAACATCATCAGTGTTGTAGATTCTGATGCATTGGGAAATTTTCCAGATACTACTGCCGCAGAAGCAATAAGACGCCTAAGTGGAATAAGCGTTGAAAATGACCAAGGTGAAGGTAGATATGTAACAATCAGAGGATTGAGTTCAGACTTGAATTCAGTTGCTGTGAATGGAGCAAGTCTTGTCGCTCCTGAAAATGGCCGCTCTGTTTTGATGGATGGCTTGCCCACCGAGCTTCTCGATAGCATTACTGTTGCAAAAACACTCACACCCGAGATGGATGCCGATTCCATAGGTGGACGAGTTGAATTTAATACAAAGAAGCCGAGTGATATCAAAGATACTCTATTTAAAGTGAAGCTAGCGAGTAAATTTGGAGAATATAACAGTGACAGTGCCCCAAACTTATCGCTAAATTATGGTGCACCGATTAATGATACTTATAGCCACATCGTCGGACTCACATATTCAAGCAAATACATCACGGCTTTCAATAACGAAACCGGTTATGGATGGGAAAATGGGCTTATGAACGATGATTTTGAGATGCGATACTATGACGTCAAAAGAGAACGATTCGGTTTCAGTTATGACATTGATGGCTACATTGACGATGAGACAAGAATCTTTGCAAGCTTTTTATGGAATCAATATGATGATGCAGAAACCAGACTTAAAGATGAATATGGGAAAATTAAGCTGGATGAAGCCCTCATAAATGGGATGACGACTAGCAGAATTAGGCATGATGCTGAAAGCAGAAGAAGGTATGAAACCAGAACCCTTGGTGCAATCAACTTAGGCATTGAGACAACATATGAAGATTGGTTCATTACCCTCAGAAGCAGCTCAAGTTTTGCCGAAGAAGATGATACAGACAATTCTGATATTACTTTCAGGAATTACATGAAAAAAGGACCAGGCGGAACCTTTGATTGGTCTAATCCTAAGCGTCCATATTTCACGCCTGATGATGCAAGTTTGATTGATCCATCTGAAATGGAATTCGATGCCTTCGAAATGTGGGAAAACGTTTCGGATGACAAAGAGAATGCCTTTCAAATAGATGCTGAGAAAGAATTTGATTTTGGAGTTCTTAAAATGGGCGCCAAGTATCGAGGAAGAAGGAAAGAAGTAGATGATTATATCATTGCCTATGAATGGGATAAGGTCATGTCTGATTTTGATCTCATTACTGGAGCTGATATCGATTGGTTTTTTGCAAATCAATTTTTTGCAACACATGCCACCCCTGAGGCGACATATGGTATGAGAGACTTGATAGATCAGATGGAAGTTGATTTTGAAGATGCAATCAGTAGAGATTTTGTAACAGATGAAGACGTTACGGCTTTTTATCTTCAAAATACTTTTACTACCGATAATGCTGTTGTCATCGCTGGTGCAAGGTACGAAAAGACGAATATGAGATCAACTGCTTTTGACCAAGATGGAAATCCTACTAATGCAAAGAAAGAGTACAGCTTCTTTTCACCAAGCATCACTGTTAAATATTTCTTAAATGAAGAATGGCAATTGAGAGGAGCCATCTGGAGAGGTCTCAGTAGACCCGGGTTCAAGGAAACAGCGCCAAAACTAGAACTTGAAGTAAAAGGTGAGGATATCAGCGGCAGTTATGGAAATCCTGAACTAGAGCCATACGAAGCAGACAATTTTGATCTCAGTCTAGAGTACTATGGCGAGGGCATGACTTTTGCAAGCATTGGGATTTTTAGAAAAAATATTGATAATGCAATTTATCCAACGATTCAGAAGACAAAAACCATCAATGGTATTTCATTCAACGATGGAGTTGAAACATGGATCAATGCCCAAGACTCACATATAAATGGTCTTGAATTGAATTTCCAGTACGGATGGGAAAATGGTACTTATATTGCGACTAACCTTACATTCACAGATAGTGAAAGCAACTTCCAATTTAATGATGATCAGGTTTTTACTACTCCTTTTAGAAAACTTGCCGATGAAGCTGCCAATGTCTCGATTGGTTATGACAAAGGACCATGGGATATCAGATTGGCTGGGAACTATAGAAGTGAATATTTGGATTGGCTTGCCGATGAAGAAGGAGATATTGATACGGTCACAGTTGATAATTCCAGATTTGTTGATTCACATATGCAATTTGACTTGACTGCAAAATACAAAGTCAATGATAGGTTTACTGTCAAAGTAGAAGCCATCAATATAGGCAATAGACCTGAATTCTATTACTGGGGTAATCCTTCCCAATTATCACAATATGATATTTACGGAAAAACTTATTCCATAGGTTTCAGCTACAACCTGTAAATGATTCATCAATGAATGCCTCTCTCTTTGATTAGAGAGGGGCATTTTCTTGTACCGATATCAGATACTTTAAGAAAATTAATTGATAGAATAGTGACATGGCTAGAGAGTCAATGGAATTTGATGTTGTTATTGTTGGAGGAGGGCCAGCAGGCCTAAGCACTTCAATTAAACTGATGCAGATTTCCCAAGAGAAAGGACTACATTTGAATATATGCCTTATTTAGAAGGCCTCAGAGATTGGCGCACACAGACTTTCTGGAGCTGTTATTGTGATACTCGGGCGCTTGATTCACTTTTGCCCGATTTGGAAACTGAAAATGCCTTCACTCCCTTTCTATGAGGAGCCTGCAAGATTGATTCCAGAAAATAAAATGGTCATATTGGAATGAAAAATCCTAAATAGAGAAGATTTGATCGCTTATCTCTTGATTGAAACACAAGAGTATAAAAAAAGGAGATATTTAACAAAATTGTAATATTAATTTGGTAAAAAACGTGGGTATAGAAAAAATTAAAGCGAAAAAGGAAAAAAGAATGCAAGAAATACTCGTTGTTGAAGATGAGAAGGCGATCAGATCAATGATCAATTTCTCTTTATCCAGAGCTGGTTACAATGTTATTGAGGCTCCAGATGTGAAGTCAGCTAAAGATCAAATTGACAAAAGGATTCCAGATTTGATTCTCATTGATTGGATGCTTCCGGATGAAAGTGGACTTGAGCTTGCAAGATCGATAAAGCTAGACGATCTTACAAAAAATATAGCAGTAATCATGCTTACAGCAAAAGCTGAAGAGCGGGATAAGATCGAAGGTTTTAATAGTGGCGCAGATGACTACGTGACAAAACCATTTTCTCAAAAAGAGTTGATCGCCAGAATCAAAGCCCTCTTGCGAAGAACATCTTATGGTGATTCAGAAGTCCTTAAATCGGGACCAATCAGTATTGATTTGAGAAGCATGAAGGTGTTCATCGATGACAAGGAAGTTCATTTTGGACCCAAAGAATTCAGACTTCTCAAGCATTTTATTATGAATGAGGGAAGAGTGTTTAGTCGATCACAATTGTTGGATCATGTATGGGGAAGATCGGTGTACGTGGAAGAAAGAACCGTGGATGTTCATATTAGGCGACTCAGATCAAATCTAGAGAATCATAACGTCTCAGAATTAATTCAAACAGTAAGAGGCTCTGGATACAGGTTCTCTCATACGGGAGACGATTGAGCTTGAATTCATTTTTTTCACGCGGTCCGAAGTATTCAGAAGATCAAATAAAAGAAGCTCTGAATGCATTAAGAGATGGCATCATCCTGATCGATAGAAACAATAAAATTATTTGGAGCAATAAGAATGCTTCCGAATGGTTGAATTTGAAAGATCCTTTTTCACAGGAAAATATTCGAGCTTTCTTTCCGACCAGTGACTTTGATCGATTTCTTAGCCAAAGCGATGAAAATGCCTCTCTTGAGGCCATATCGCCATTCACTAAGTCAACTTTCTTCTCTCTCCAACTCATTCCTTTTGGTGAGACCGAGAAGATCCTGGTTTTAAGAGATATCACAAAGCCCATTCAACTTGAGAAGGTTCGAACTGATTTTGCCGCCAATGCCTCTCACGAATTACGTTCACCGCTCACTGTTATTTCTGGTTATATTGATCTGATGGTTGAGGATAAATCCATCCCACTCAATTGGAAAAAGCCCATTCAAGATCTAGCGAAGCAATCGGAAAGAATGAAGTCTGTCTTGTCAGATCTTTTGGTGTTGTTTCAGTTGGAATCTGAATCCAAAAAAGCCGATGAGGAAATCGTCGATTTACAAGGAATCGTAATGGCAGTTAAAAAAGATTGCATGGCGGCAAAAAAACCGCCAAAAAAATTTGAAGTTGATTTTAAAGACAGCGGAGCAATATTGGGGGACGAGGTGAGAATCCAATCCATTGTGACTAATATTATTGAAAATGCACTTCGGTATTGTGACAAAGACGGTGAAATATCAGTGATTTGGTTCACTGATGCAGCAGGCGGACATTTGTCCATTAGAGACAATGGGATTGGCATGGAAGAAAAGCATCTCGAAAGAGTCACTGAACGTTTCTATCGTATCGATAAGGGTCGTTCAAGAAAGATGGGAGGCACGGGCCTCGGATTGGCCATTGTAAAATATGCCCTGCAGGCACATGAAGCGTCACTCGAAATCAAGAGTGAAGTTGGAGTCGGAAGCGAATTCATTTGCAGCTTTCCAATCAATCGCATCCATGATGAAGTGATTAATGTTTAATCTGTAACAAAACTATAACAAATGAAACCTATTATTACGAAAATGTAATTAATCATTGGGTTTCTAAATCAATAAAGACTTAAGTATTTAAGAAAAAACTTAAGCATCAACATAGGAGTAATCAAATGAATAATGAGAGTTTCCTCGGTTTATTAGCCGAATCACCATTCGCTGGTCTGCAAGAGCATATGAGTGTCGGTGATGATGTAGTCTCGAAGTTGAGCGATTTCGTCATTGCCATTTCAGAAGAAGACTGGAGGACAGCAGAGGAGTGCAGAGAAGAAATCGTTAATTTGGAAAATCGTGCGGACGACATTAAAAATAATATCCGTAATAATCTTCCAAAATCACTCTTCATGACAGTTTCCAGGGAAGACCTTCTCGGTTTGGTGATGACAATGGATGAAATACCCAATGCTGCAAAGGATATTTCAGGGATCATGATAGGCCGTAAAATGAGTATCCCTAATCAAGTAAAAGATCAATTTCTCGCATGTTCAAATGCAGCAATTAAAGCTGCCAATCAAGCATGTGAAGCGATCAGAAAGGTTGATGAGATGCAAAAGAGTGGTTTTGGATCGAATGATGCCGAAGCACTTTCGGATCTGGTTGCTCACCTAGAGCAAATCGAAAGAGAAAACGATGAACTTGAAATTGCTCTCAGGAATAAATTATTTGAGTGCGAAAAAGAATACGATCCTATAGATATGATCTTTCTATACGACATCATAAACAAAGTCGGCTCTCTTGCCGATATTTCACAAACCGTCGGACATCTACTT
>Ga0114933_10003679_pt1 | contig 14794 bp, 15 predicted proteins | sample 4SBtaG_FD_89691 | JGI IMG/M metagenome (GOLD analysis project Ga0114933, IMG submission 89691) | Deep subsurface microbial communities from Kolumbo volcano to uncover new lineages of life (NeLLi) - 4SBTROV12_W25 metaG | ecosystem: Environmental > Aquatic > Marine > Volcanic | place: Kolumbo... | reverse complement strand
TAGTACCTGGTCCAGTCATCATCCCTGGGTTGGGGGCTAGTAATCTCTGGACTCCAGGTGCTAGCTGCATAAAATCACAAGTACGTTGTTTAGTATCCAATCGTTTTAATTCCAGTCAAAGGCCAAAAAACTATTTACATGATTTCCTTAGAAAAAATTTCCATTACATGCTCTGAAATAGCTAAAGATGCCGTCAGACCTGGAGATTCGATTCCAAATAAGTTTATTAGGCCCCTTATGCCATGTGTGTGAGGCCCTTGGATCATAAAGTCTCCAGGAGGGTCATTAGGTCCTACAATTTTAGGTCTTATGCCTGCATAGTCAGGTTTTAACGATTCTCTTTTTATATTTGGCCAGTAATTCGATATAGCTTGAAAAAATTGATCTCTTCGATGTGCATCTACTGAGTATATAGGCTTCTCAACCCACTCAACATCTGGCCCAAAACGTGCTTTACCATCTAAGTCTAATGTGAGATGAATTCCTAACCCGCCAGGTTCTGGTACAGGATAGATAAGATGTTGGAATGGATGTTTTTCCTGATATGCGAAATAGTTACCTCGGGCATAGCGTGTTTCTAGTATATGCTTTTTATCAAGTTTATTAATATTTTTTGCAACATTAGACCCATCAAGTCCAGCGCAATTAATCATACATTGAGAGGCAATCGATATTAGTTCTCCATCTGATTTTATTTGGAGAAGAAGTTGGTTATTTTTTGTGCAAGCTCCAACAAGTTCGGTTAATAGAACAACCTTTCCCCCCGCATTTTCCAAATCGGCGTGCAATGAAAGCATGAATTGATGACTATCAATAATTCCTGTAGAAGGGGAGAAAAGGCCTGCGGAACATTTAATAGCAGGTTCTAGCTTTCTTGCTTCTATTTCGTCAAGTATTTGAGTGTCTTCGACTCCGTTTGCTAAAGCGCAGTTTTGAAGTGTATCTAGAGTTTTTTTCTGATTTTCAGTCGATGCTACGATCAACTTACCACAACGATTATATGAAATAGATTTTTCATCACAATAGGCGTAAAGCATCGCCTTGCCTCGCGTGCAAAGCTTTGCTTTAAGTGTGTTTTGAGGATAGTAGATCCCAGCATGTATTACTTCAGAGTTACGCGAAGATATTTCTTTGCCAATATTTGAATTCCTCTCTAGAACAATAACTTCACGTCCAGCTAAAGCGAGTTTTCTAGCAATACTTAGCCCAATTACACCTGCACCAACTACTACGACATCTAGTCTATTTTTATAAGGCTGAGAGTTATTCAAAATATTCCTTAATAATTTCTAAAAGTAGATTATTTTATGGTTATAGATTTTACGTATTAGATTTTATTGAAAATAGTTTTGATTGTTTTAAATGTGCTTTTATTATCGGTGCCGCTCACAAAAGAAGTAACAACATGTGCTAGCTTTTCTAATGATGGATCATCCAGTTTTATATTGTAATGCTCTAAGTAAAGCCTTAAGTTTTTAATGGAATTGATTTTTTGTTCCTGTGGTTCCAGATTAATAGGTTTTATTGATACGATTTCTTCTAGAGTATCTTGCTGTATACGTTCTGCAGATAATTCGGATTTTTTTATTGTATTCCTTAAGTTGAGATGTGATTTGTTTAGTTGCCATACCTCCACAGAATCAGGGTGCTTCATCCACGTTCTAATATTACGAAGTGGGCGGACTACGTGAGTTGCCCATGATTCTGAGAAGACTATAACTCTTTCAAAAATATCCTTATTTAGGAGTCCTCGCGTAGACCCATACCAACAACAAAAAAGCACTAGATTGACATCTAAGGAGTGTCGATCCTGAAGAGATAGGCATGCATCAGCAACACCAGGGCGAGAATAGGTAGCTACTGAAAGCTCCCAAAAATCAGATTTTTTATTCATTTTGTAGTGTTTTTAGCCAGCAATTATTACGTTTCAGCATTAGTTATCTTGAAAATATACACTGTGCGACATGATCCCTCATTTCATGGCCTATATTTTTTTGGTTTTTAATATGGCTCTTTGGGGTGGTGCGCTGGTTGTTGCTCGTGGTGTGCATGAAATAGCGCCCCCGATGGCATTAACATTTTGGCGATGGGTTGTAACCGCACTCATTTTATTACCTTTTGTAGTAAGAGATCTTTCTAAGGAACTCCCATTGAAGAAAGAAGCTCGTTATTCTGTTTATTGGGTGTGCATAACCATGTCAATTGGCACCACCTTGTCTCTTGTATCGGTGAACTATACATCGGCAATCAATGCCGCTGTTATTAATGGTACGCAACCTGCGGTAACAGCCTTAGCAGCTTTCATTGTTTTACGTGAGCGGCTTACAAAGCTCCAATTAATAGGGATTATGTCTGCCTTTCTTGGAATTGTTGTTATTGGGTTTCAAGCCAATATAAACCTACTCTTACAAATGGATGCGAATTTCGGGGATTTCGTAATGCTTGGTGCAGTGGCTTGTTGGTCGCTTTATGCTGTTGAAGTACATAGGGCAAAGTGCCTACCTAGTTATGGTGTTCTTCTTTTCCTTACTGCCTGCGCTGGGGCCATCTTTGGATTACCTCTTTATTTAATAGAGGAGACTTTTTCACGATCTATACAGTTAAATTCAACAACTGTCTTATCAGTGCTTTATCTTGGTCTAGGTTCTACAGTTATCGCTGTTTCTTTATGGAACATATCTATAAGGTCTGTTGGTGTAAATCGTGCAGCTATATTTTTAAATTTAATACCAGTTTTTGGGGCTTGTTTCGCAATAGTTTTTCTTAATGAAAAAATGTTTTTCTATCATGTGATAGGTTCTGCGATGATAATCCTCGGGATTCTTTTTGCTGTGAAGAAGGTGGGTGAGCAGTCAATCTCATAATTAGGTTTGAAATAGATTCAAACAAGCTTCTTTTTTTAATTATAGAATTACAGTATTTATCCTTATCAGTATTTGTTCTAAGCCCAAAAGGTTAGTACGCGCTCTAAAGTCCAGAAGGTTGAGATAGAGCCTAAAAAATACGCTGTTATAAATCCGATACGAGCTCTAGAAAAACCAATTTTTATTTGATCGCCCATTTTCATGCGTACTGAATGCATCAGCATGGTAGCGCCAAAAATAACTAAAACAAAAATAACTTGTCCAATTTCAACGCCTATGTTGAAAAATAATAATGCTGTTGGTAATTCGGTAGTCGGTAGTCCCACCTCCCGCAATACACTAGCAAAACCAAATCCATGTAGGAGTCCAAACGAACTAGAAACTAAAACTGGATGGCGGTAGGTGAGAGTTGTGTTATTTCCTCGTGCGATCTCTGTCGCTAGAAAGACGATACTTAATGCAATGATAGCTTCTACGGCAGGTATTGGTATCGTGATGATATTTAATGTAGATAGGGCTAGCGTGAGAGAATGAGCAATCGTGAAGCCTGTCACTGTTATTAGTGTTCTTTTGCCAGTGCGGGCAATTAAGACCAACAGTGCCACAAACATTAAGTGATCCCATCCGACCCAGATATGGTCCAGACCAAGCCTTGTATAGTTTATAGCAACTTCCCAACGTTCTGGTTCCTCAGGTATTTCCCAATTCAGTTCTCCTGGTGGAAGAAGACCGGAAATTAGCTGTCCATCGTAGGGTTGTATTCTAATGACTGTTGTCAATGAAGGGTTTGAGCCTGGAAATTCAAGCGAGAGTGTTTTTCCAGATATATCAGCTAGGCATTGATATGTTTGTTCGGCTTGATAGCTGTCTCCTCTTAATGCAATTTGAGGATCTATTTCAGACTGGCATCCATCTGATACTGAGACCATAGGGATTTGATTACGAGGAACTGTTGATGGGATTTTCCAGCGCAATATGAGTGATTGTGGTGTGCTTTGCACAGCATCAATAAAAATTGGACGTAGATCATGGCTAAGAGTTATTGATGAGGCAGTAATAAAGTAGACTGTAAGTAGAATTTGGGTGATTTTCATAGCCTAGATTGCTAGTTTGCAAGCATTAAAACCGGATCAATAACAATTTCATATTGATCCATAATTTCTTGAATTGCTAAAGCTGTATTTTCTCTTGCTTGAGCTGCTTGCGCATCACTTTCTACGCGATCTCGTACCTCTTGAAAAGCTGGCTCTCGTTGTGGCGCTTGATTGGTTATCATCACAAGGTGAAAACCAAAGCTTGACTCAAAAGGCCCATGCCATAATGAAGAATTGGGTGTGATTTGGAATAAATCTTCGGCAACATCACCACCAAGATGGCTTGCTATCAGTTGTGGTGGACGTTCAACATAGTTAACAAAATAGGGGAAGCGGTCGCCGTGATTTGCTGCTTCTTCGAAAGTAACGCCTTCATTATTTAATTCCACTAGTTTTTCTTCTGCTAGCCTATGAGCCGCTTCTTCTCCACGTCTTTGAGAGTTATAGAAAACATGAGTAAAAGTTATGAAAGGATCGATATCATAGTTTCTTCGGTTGCTCTCAAAGTAAGCGAGAATGTCTTCCTCGCTAATCGAGAGATTTTCATTAGAAAAACCTTCTGAAAGGTAACGAAGTTTTTGTACAAGTCGGCTACGGATAATGTAGTCATCACTATCCAGACCTAATGCTAAGGCTTCTCTATAAAGGATCTCTTCTCTTGCTGCTTCCTGAATAAGGTCTTCTATTTCTCGTTGAGACATATCATCTAAAAATAGCTCAAACTGTTCCCTGTCAAAAGCGACAGACTGATATTGAAGGAAGGTTAAAAGAGTTTCTCTATCTACCAGTACATTTCGTTCTTCTGATTCTTGATTGCCAGTAAACTGAAATAAGATTAACAGGCCAAAACCCAGCCCAAGAAAATGCAGTAATGGATCCTTTAAAAAAACCGATTTCATTATTTTTACGGGAATTGCATGCCCTGGCCAGCAGTTCCTCCAGGAGAGCCTTCACTGCCCGGCACAATGATTGAGGATGAAGCTTCCCGACGCATCTCTTCGAGACGTTGCATAGCTTCTGACAAAGCCACCTTTGCGCCTTCTCCAAATTTTTCGATTGCTTCTTTCATCGTAGTTGCTTCCAACTCAAAACTCAGCGGTAGTGCGCCTGCAGGCGTCAAAATTTGTGTTTGGCCTACATAAAGCTGCTGACGAGTGCTGTCATCAGTACCATCAGAATTAACCGGTGTTAATATTTGTAAGCTCCCGACTCGCCGATCTGTATAGGTTTCTTCCCGATAGAGATTCTCAGCTTCCATCTGAATTTCTGCGTCAAGTTGTTCATCTGCCATATATCTGATCCACTTTGATTTAATAAATGTTTAAAATATTGAACCTGTATTTAGGCTGTATAGGCTAACATATCATTTTTCTTTTTCTGTAAAAAAATTGTTTGAGGTTTGAATGCCTTCATCGAATGATACGACACCGCTATCTTTATGGCAGCGGCGATTAAGCCGCCGGCAGGTGATTTCCCGTGGTTCTGAACTGATGTTTATTTCTACTTTACCTTCTGGGTATCTACTTGCTCAGCAAAATGATTCTCAATTACAGATTAATTTTGAAACCGTATCTCCATCAAGTGCAGATAAGGTAGTTGTGCCCAATGGGTATCATGCTGATATTTTATTAAGTTGGGGCGACCCACTTTTCCCAGGAATACCCGCTCTTGATCCAGATACTGTAGCCCGTGGTGATCTGATGCTGCCTGCAGCAGCACAGCACCAACTTGGACAGTTTGGCTACAACTGTGATGGTATGAGTTTGTTTGAACTAAATGATGAAGAAGTGGTTGTTTGCATTAATCACGAATATCCCAATCCCGAACTTCTATTTCCTGGTTATAGAACGGCACAACGTGCTGGCATGGCTGGTGATTTTATTCATCAAAATCCTAGCTGTGTTGATTTTATGAAAGGTACTGTTGGAGTCAGTGTTGCACACTTTCAAACTGGTGAAACCTGGAAACTAGTGCTGAATTCACCATTCAATAGAAGAGTAACAGCAAATACTCCTATGGAATTATCAGGACCAGCTCGTGGCCATAGATTTTTTAAAGGCTCGTTGGATAATGACGGCAAACAAGTAATAGGAACACTATGGAACTGCGCAGCAGGACGAACTCCTTGGGGTACTTATCTCACAGCAGAAGAGAATATAGACGAGTATTTTGGTAATCGTCGTGCGGCAAAATTTTCAGCGGATGTTGAGCAAGGACATAATCGTTTTCTCCCCAGGGGCGGTGAAAGTCGTTTTCGTTGGGAATTTGCTGATAATCGGTTTGACGTTGCAACCAACCCTAATGAGGCATTTAAATTTGGTTGGATAGTAGAGATTGATCCTCTGGATCCATCAAAACCCATAAAAAAAAGAACAGCCCTAGGTCGATTCAAGCATGAGGGAGCTACCACTTCTTTAACTCAGGATGGGCGGTTAGTAGTTTATATGGGCGATGATGAAGCTTTTGAATATTTCTATAAGTTCATTACTAACAAACCGTTTGATCCAGTAGAGCCTGAGAATAATGTAGATCTATTAGATTCTGGGACCCTATATGTAGCTCGCTTTAAAGAAGATGGTAGTGGTGAATGGATGCCGTTGGTTTGGCAGCAGACCGAAATGTTAACGTCTAGAAATGGTTTTGAGTCGCAAGCGGATGTTGTACTTCGGTGTAGAGCAGCAGCAGACCTTGTTGGGGCGACCCCAATGGACCGACCTGAAGATATCGCAGTCAACCCGAGAACCGGCAAAGTGTATCTGGCTTGTACTCGTAATTCTGATAGGGTTGAGGGAGAGATGGAAGTTGAATCAGCCGGGCGAAGGACTCAAGCAGGGTCTATTGGTTCAAATCCACGTGGTCCTAATCCTTGGGGACATATAATTGAGCTTTCAGAGCATCATGATGATGGAGGTTCTTTATTATTTAACTGGGAGATTTTCTTGTTGGCAGGAGATCCTGCAAAAGGACAGTTTCTAACGTCATTAGATTCAAGTGTAAAAGCATTAGATCCTGATAGTACTTATTTTGCTGGGCATGAAAATTCAAGTGAGCTCAGTTCATTTGGTTCGCCCGATAACTTGACCTTTGATGCTGAGGGTAATTTATGGATTACTACAGATGGAGATCAACCCAGAGGTAATAATGATGGATGTTTTGTATGCCCCACAGAGGGGGTTAGTAAAGGGGGAGTACGTCAGTTTATGAGTGGTCCAGTAGGTTGTGAAATCACCGGCTGCGAAATTACACCTAATGGGGGAGGTATTCTATTAGGAATACAACACCCAGGTCAGGGTGGGACTGTTGAAGAGTCAATCAGTAGTTGGCCTGAAGGCGGGGATGCTGCACCTAGACCAAGTGTTGTATTGGTAGAGCCAGAGGATCGGCAGCGTAAGCTGACTGGTTGAGTGTTTTGCATCAAGCATCTAGTTATCTATCCTTGGTGAGCTTCTATTTGAGGCATTGATTATCATTTATATATTCATGGTTTTTTGTTTCTAAGTTGCGTCAACCGTCCGGAACCGCTAGTTTGACTGAAATATTATTCCTTATAAGGTCCTGAATTTGTGAGTTTTACTCAACGTATTTTATTGTCAATGTTGGCTGGCATGATTGTCGGTATAGCTTTGAATATGGTTGGATCAGCAATACCTTGGGCTAGTGATTTTTTAGTCAATGGGGTGTTCTACGTTGTTGGTGCAGTTTTTGTTGCCATGTTGAAGTTGATGGTGGTTCCTTTGGTTTTAGTTTCTTTGGTGTGTGGTGTTAACGCCATGGGTGATCTAAGAGCTATCGGTCGTGTAGGGGCAAAAACTTTTGGTCTTTATTTCATGACGACCGCTATTGCTATTATTCTAGCTTTAACGCTAGCTCGATTTTTTTCTCCAGGTAGTGGTTTTGAACTAACCGGAGGGCTTGCTGAATATATTCCCCGGGAGGCCCCTTCTCTTGCTGAAGTACTGATAAATATTTTTCCTGAAAATCCTATTCAGGCTATGGCTGATGGCCAGATGCTTCAAATAATTGTTTTTGCCCTGTTGTTTGGGTTTGCGGCTAATCTTGCTGGAGAGCGTGGGAAGCCGATAGTGAAGCTTTTTAGTGATCTTAATGAAGTTATCTTGAAAATGGTCATGATGATTATTTTGTTGGCTCCTGTAGGAGTTTTTGCACTTATAAGTAGAACTTTTGCAACAGAAGGCATTGAGGTTTTTGGGCCGTTAGTTGGGTATTTTATTCTTGTTGCATCTGTGCTTATTTTGCACTTAGTTTTTACTTATGGGTTGATCCTAAAAACCATAGGAATAAAACCATTAAGATTTCTTAAGCATATGAGAGCTCCCATGTCCTTTGCTTTCAGCACTTCCTCTTCAGCGGCTACAATTCCTATAACCCTCAATACATTAAAGAACCGATTAGGGGTAAAAAGCTCTGTTTCGTCTTTTACTGTTCCTCTAGGTGCAACGATTAATATGGATGGAACTGCAATTATGCAGGGTGTTGCAACTGTATTTATTGCGAATGTTTATGGCATAAACTTAATGTTTACTGATTACCTTATGGTGGTATTAACAGCAACCTTAGCTTCTATCGGTACGGCTGCCGTTCCAAGTGCTGGACTCATTATGCTTGCGATGGTACTAGGTCAGGTTGGTCTTCCAGTAGAGGGTATAGCATTGATAATTGGTGTAGATAGATTATTGGATATGTTACGAACGGCTATAAATGTGGCAGGAGATAGTGCCGTCACTTGTGTGGTTGCTCATAGCGAAGGAGCTCTAGATCTTAAGGCTTGTAATGAAATGGAAGTTAAGAAAAGTGCTAGAGATAATTCTGGGTCTTTTGAATAAAAATCACGGGATAATCTATGAATAGACAACCTAAAATACTCTTAGTGGGGTGTGGAAGTATGGGTTCAGCGCTCATTCGTGGTTGGTTGAAAAACGGATGGTCTCAAGATGATATTAAAGTTATTGACCCGAATGAAGCTGCAAGATCAGTAGCGACTTCTTTTGGAGTTGGAGTTACGGAGAAGCCAAGTGAAAGGCTGCAAGTTGATATCATTGTTTTTGCAGTTAAGCCGCAAGTTTTAACTCAGACATTGCCCGACTATAAAAAACTCGTTAATGGTGACCGAATTTTTCTAAGTATTGCTGCTGGAAAGCCCCTTAAGTTTTATGAGGACTTTTTTGGTAAGAAAGCTTCGATAGTACGTGCAATGCCAAATACTCCAGCTGCTATAAGACAGGGTGTTACAGTGCTAGTGGGGAATAAGGGAGTTAACTCCGCTCAAAGAGCTTCATCCGAGGCACTAATGGGAGCTGTTGGGCGAGTCGCCTGGCTAGATAATGAAGAACTAATGAATGCTGTAACTGCAATCTCAGGTAGTGGACCCGCTTATGTTTTTCTCATGATAGAGGCTCTTAGCAAAGCGGGTGTTGAAATGGGGTTAAGTCTAGATTTAGCAGAGGAGCTTGCGCTAACAACTGTTGCTGGTTCTGGCGCGTTAGCGGCCAGTAGTGATATGTCCCCTGCAGAGCTACGTCGACTTGTGACAAGCCCGGGGGGTACGACCGAGGCAGCACTTGGCGTCTTAATGAAAAATGAGAATTTTGACACCCTTTTGAAGAAAGCCGTGAGTGCAGCTACAAAACGGGGTAGAGATCTCGCATAGTTTTTTGACTATAAAATTAATGTCAAACTATGTATGAGCTTTTCTGCATAACATAGTCGTTATGCTATATTTTTTAATGGCTTATTATTTCCGTATTTATCCGGATAATAGCCACCATGTTATGGCTAGAATTATTAAGACAATGATTCCAATAAAAGATGAGGTCTTATTATTTGCTTTTGGTGTTTCATCTAGTCTGTGAGAACTTGAGTCTATGTGTTGTGTAAGCTTCTCAAAGAAATCGTCCGCAATTTTTCTTGTGGCTCCCAAAACTAGTCTTGAGCCAACCTGAGCAAGGCGTCCTCCAACTTGAAAAGCGCTTTTATAACGTAAGACAGTGCCATTTTCATCTTCATCAAGTGATACTTCAGCATAACCTTGACCAAAGCCAACAGCTCCACCTTTCCCTACACCCTCAAGTCGATAGCTTTTTGGGGGTTGTGCATTTTTAATACTTAGCTGAGTTTGAAAGGTTGCTCTAACTGGGCCTATAGTTAATTTAACTTGTGCTTGATAGTTGTCATCCGCAAGTTTTTCAAGAGACTCACAACCAGGTATGCAAGCTTTTAAAGTATTAGGGTCTAGTAGGCATTCCCAGACCTGTTGTCGGGGTATTTTGATGAGGTACTCGCCTGATATTTCCATTGAACACCTATGGTCTACTGGTAAATGCCAGAGTAAGGTTATTAAACGGTCGCTATATTACCTATCATTTGTGGAAAGTGTAAAAATAAAGGGATATAGAAGGGATTATGCAAGTAACGATAAAACTGTTACAAAAGAATTAAAGGGTTTGTATTAATGCAAGTAGAAGTAGAAGGCAGATAAAAATGCAAGAAGTAGTCATAGTTGATGGTGTGCGTACCCCAATAGGGGCTTATGGTGGGACACTGAGTGGAGTGCGACCAGATGACCTTTTAGCAATAACATATAAGGCTTTAGTTGAGCGTAATGGCCTTGATCCTGCTTTGATTGATGATATTTATGCCGGTTGTAGTAATCAAGCGGGTGAGGACAATCGTAATGTGGCACGTATGTCAGCTTTACTTGCAGGGTTTCCTAGTTCGGTGCCTGGAGTCACTATAAACCGGCTTTGTTCTTCTGCATTGGAGTCGGTTAATCTTGCAGCCAAGTCTATTCTTGCCGAAGAAGGTTCCATTTGTATTGGTAGTGGTGTTGAATCGATGAGTCGCGCTCCTTGGAGTCTTCCAAAGCCAACGCGGGTTCCAACTACATCTGCACCAGTTATGTACGATACTACTGTGGGGTGGAGATATAACAACCCAAGCATGAATGATTTATACCCCATTATTAGCCTCGGACAGACTGCAGAGGCAATTGCTGCAGAAATGAAGATTAGTCGTTCAGACCAAGATGCTTTTGCTCTGGAAAGTCAGCGTCGGGCGATTAATGCAATAAACTTAGAGAAGTTTAAAGATGAAATTATTCCTGTTGAAGTAATAGATAGAAGGAAAAAAACTAGGCTTATCGCACTTGATGAACATCCTCGCTATAAAGTAGCAAATGGTGCTTTTGAGCTTGATACGAGCTTGGGACAACTAGCAAAGCTAAGACCAGCCTTTCAGGAAGATGGGACGGTGACTGCAGGTAATTCTAGCGGTATAAATGATGGTGCAGCTGCATTGTTAGTAATGAGCCTCGAAAGATCAAAAAATCTTGGTATGAAACCTCTTGTTAAATGGGTTGGTTCTGCTGTGGCAGGTGTAGATCCTGGAGTCATGGGGTATGGGCCTGTGCCTGCAACTGAGAAATTGCTTCTACGTCTAGGTATTAAATTAGAACAAGTTGGCTTGATCGAGTTAAATGAGGCGTTTGCAGCACAGACAATAGGTTGTATGCGAAAGTTGGGTTTAAGCCATGATATTACTAATGTCAACGGTGGTGCGATTGCACTCGGACACCCAACTGGCTGCTCTGGCGCCAGGATTTTAGTAACACTTATGCATGAGATGAAACGTAGAGCTGGGTCTATGCCAAGACCCTTCTATGGTCTAGCAACATTGTGTGTAGGGGTTGGGATGGGAGTTAGCACCTTAGTAGAATGGGTTGGTGACTAAATTGGTGTATAAATATTATCCTTTTAAGAGAATCAGGTCATAGTAGTCGCATAGAAAAATCGATAGCTTTTACGTTTTTTGTTAATGCTCCAATAGAGATATAGTCCACGCCAGTTTTTGCAATTTCATGTATTTGATTTATATCTATGCCACCTGAGGCTTCAAGCTCAATATAGGTTGCACGTTCATTTTTTTCTAAGACAGCGAGTCTAATGTCTTCTAAAGAAAAATTATCTAGCAATATACGATCAACATTTGCATCTATGGCCTCTTGCAACTCATCTAATGATTCTACTTCAACTTCTAACATGATAGCTGAGTTTAGATTTCTACCGGCATTAACTGCTGCACTGATGCTTCCCGAGGCAGCAATATGGTTTTCTTTGATTAGGAAAGCGTCAAATAAACCTTGTCTATGGTTTTTCCCGCCACCACAAATTACAGCATATTTTTGTGCTGATCGAAGTCCGGGTATAGTTTTTCGGGTATCTAATATTTGGACATCAGTATCATTTAAGGTATCTGCGTAAAATCGCGTAATAGTTGCAGTTGAAGAGAGAAGTTGTAAAAAGTTTAAGGCTGTACGTTCTCCGGTTAATAATTTTTGCGCTGATCCTTCTAGGGAGCAAACTATTGAGTTAGCTGGAATAGTATCTCCATCTGAAAAGTGCCATTTAATGGTTCCAGTGCTATCAAGCTGTCTAAAGACTTCTGAAAACCAAGGTGTACCACAAAGAACGCATAGCTCACGTGCTTTTACTATGGCTTTGCTTACGGCGTCTGTTTCAATGAGATTCGATGTTAAGTCCCCTGACCCAATATCTTCTTTTAGTGCAAATGTTACCGTTTGTGAAATCAAATCAGGGTCTAATTTATCTGAAAGTTTTGTTGCCTGAGTTGCCATCTCCGTTGCCTGCTAGATATTGAAACGTTAAAACCAAATAAGCCCGGAAAGGAGCTATCCTATTCCGGGCTTAGAGTTTCAGACTATTCGTTTTTTATAGAAAGAAGCCACCATGACCATAGCCAACCATGCTCATCAGCATTGGTATGGAAAGTAATGTGTTAGTGCGTGATGCAAGAAATGCAACTCGTTTGGCTTTTGCTATTTCATCTGCTGTTGCTTCAACAATACCTAGAATTTTTTTCTGATTAGGCCAAATCAAAACCCAGACATTAAACAGCATGATTGTGCCAAGCCATGCACCAACCCCGATAATGAATCCACCACCTGACAACATAAAGGCATCCCCTAGAATACCTAAGTGGCCAAGGTATGCTGCACCAGATACCCAAGTTACAACAGCACCCCACCTAAACCACCAAAGTGCTCTAGGGGCGACATATTTTGTAATTGCTGCTCCACCAGGTCCGCCATCATCCGAAGCCGCCTCAGCTAAGGCTGGAACTTGGACAAAGTTAAAATAGTAAAGTAAGCCAATCCATGTAATACCCGCAAGAACATGAATCCATACAATTAACGTGGCTACATTTAATGCGACTCCCATTGATAATACAGCTATCAATACTGCAAGTGCTATACCAGCTATTATCGTGCCATTGACGCTATTTAGTGGATTCATAGAGTGTCCCCTCCCGGTGGATATTTTTTGATATTGTCGCAAAGGCGACTAAGTCAAATTTATTTGGTTTAATAGCTCTTGAAGAATAGGTTACAGAACCTCATTATTCAATGATTGTTGCTTTAAAAGTGGCTTGACATTTGACCATATGTGCTAAATATTTTTGGAGGTTAGTAGGGAATGGATGTAAATGAACGGATTAAGGGTCAGTTAGAAAGCCATCCAGTGTTGCTTTATATGAAAGGAACACCGGATTTCCCGCAATGTGGGTTTTCGGCGCAAACTGTGGGCGCATTGCGTGCTATTGATGCGCAGTTTTCGTCTATAAATATTTTTGAAGATCCAGAAGTGCGTGAAGGTCTAAAAACTTACTCGAATTGGCCAACGTTTCCTCAACTTTATATCAATGGTGAGCTAATTGGAGGATGTGATATTGCTCTCGAGCTTTACCAATCCGGTGAACTCAAAAAACTGATTGATTCGGCTGTTATGTCACAAAAAACGGATGCTGATACTTAAGTAACAAGTTCGTCATAGATAGGCTTGAATCTGTTAATAACCTCACAAAATAGGAGAGCTGTCATTTCTGCGTCGTATAAAGCAGAGTGAGCTTGACTGTCATCCCAGTCAAATCCTGCTGCTGCAACTGCTCTTGCTAAGACAGTTTGGCCTAGAGCGAGTCCTCCAAGGGTTACTGTGTCGAAGCTTGAAAAAGGGTGAAATGGATTGCGTTTGATTTTTGTGCGTTCGACAGCAGCATTTAAAAATTGCAAATCAAAGAAAGAGTTATGGCCCACTAGAATAGCTCGGTTACATTTCTGAGCTTTGACCTCTTTGCGAACTTCTTTGAAAATTTCTCGTAAGGCATCTTTCTCATCTACCCCAGGGCGTAATGGATGATAAGGGTCTATTCCTGTTACTTCTAATGATGCAGGGTCTAACCGAGATTCTGGAAAAGGTTTTACATGATATCGTATTGATTTTCCTGGTTTTAAATGACCGTCTTTATCTAATTCGATAAACACAGCTGCTATCTCTAGTAGAGCGTCGGTTTCAGCAATAAATCCTCCTGTTTCCACGTCGATAACCACAGGCAGAAAACGTCGAAACCGTAGATCTATTCCAGATGTATTTTCATTGTCCTTTTGTTGTGGATCACTTGATTGATTCACGCGAGTTCTTCCGAAAGTTGTAAGGGATCTTTATCAGCGAATAGTTGCAGTGTCAGTTTAACGCCAAAACCCGTAATTTCTGATGGAATATGCGCAAGCCCACCTTTGTGCTGCCCAGCACTAAGGTCCATATGTATCCAAGGTATTTCCTCTGGAACAAACTTTGAAAGAAAGCGAGCGGCAAGAATATGATCTCCATATCCTGCTTCAGAGCACTGTTTTATATCGGCAACCTGGCTTTTTAAAAGCTCGTCATAGTCTTCATCCATCGGAAATGGCCAGACTCGTTCTCCAGATTCAGCACCAGCTTTATAAAGAATGTGGTTTGCTTCAAT